>WNGB01008433.1_pt1 | contig 20229 bp, 16 predicted proteins | sample 5400681 | NCBI WGS metagenome assembly WNGB01 (sample SAMN13153367, study PRJNA577476) | soil metagenome | isolation source: 115 cm soil or saprolite under grassland replicate 2 | place: USA:California | collected 2016-06-15
GTTGCCGCAGTTCTGACACCCCGCCGCAACGGCGGGGTGTCGTACCTTCGTCTCGAACCCCTTGAGGTCGACCATGGCACAGACAGCCCACGCGCTCGAATCGCCGCAGATGGAGATGCTCGGACAGCCGTCGGGCGTGCTGCTGCGCACGATTGTGATCGGCCTCACCGCCTTCCTCACCGTCGTCGACCTGTTCGCCACCCAGGCGATCCTGCCTTCGCTGGCGCGCGCCTATGGGGTGACGCCGGCCGCGATGGGCGTCGCGGTCAATGCCAGCACCATGGGCATGGCGGTGGCGGGACTGGTCGTGGCGCTGTTCAGCCGGCGCATCAACCGGCGGCTGGGAATCCTGATCAGTCTGACGGTGCTGGCGATCCCGACCGCGCTGCTCGCCCACGCGCCCGATCTCACCGCCTTCACGGTGCTGCGCGTCGCGCAGGGGCTCTGCATGGCCTCGGCCTTCACGCTCACGCTCGCCTATCTCGGCGAGGAGTGCAGCGCCGCCGATGCCGGCGGCGCCTTCGCGGCCTATATCACCGGCAATGTCGCCAGCAACCTCATCGGCCGCCTGATCTCGGCGGCGGTGGCCGATCACTTCGGGCTCGCCTCGAACTTCTACTTCTTTGCCGCGCTCAATCTCGCGGGCGCCCTGCTGGTCTATTTCACCATCGCGCGCAGCACGCCGATGGAGCAGGGCGAGTTAGTATCTCAGTCACCGTTCGCGGCCTGGCTCGAGCATCTGCGCAATCCACGCCTGCGTGCCGCCTTCGGAATCGGGTTCTGCATCCTGTTCGCGTTCATCAGCACGTTTACGTACGTGAACTTCGTGCTGGTGCGGCCGCCGCTGTCGCTTGGGGCAATGACGCTCGGGTTCGTCTATTTCGTGTTCGCGCCCTCGGTCGTGACCACGCTGCTCGCTGGCCGGGCGGTGCGGCGTATCGGGACTACGCGCACGATCTGGGCCGCCTTCGCGCTCGCTGCACTCGGGTTGCCGCTGCTCTTGGCGCCAAGCCTCGTGGCGGTGCTTGCCGGCATGGTCCTGATCGGGGTCGGCACGTTCTTCGCGCAGGCCGCGGCCACCGGCTTCGTGAGCGCGACCGCGACATCCGAGCGCGGCTCGGCGAGCGGCATCTATCTCGCCTGCTACTTCGCCGGCGGTATGGTGGGCACCGCGATCCTCGGCTGGATCTTCGACCGGTTCGGATGGCCCGCTTGCGTGGCGGGCATCGGTCTCGCGCTCCTGGCCGGTGCACTGCTGGCGTCACGCCTCAAGGCGCCGTCGGTCGCAGCCTGAGCTCTCGGTCCAAAATCGAACGGGCGGCCGTGCATCACGGCCGCCCGATTTTTGTTGTCGTCACTGCCGCACAAGAAAATCGCGGCCGATCGATGATCGGCCGCGTGGGAAGTTCGGGAGGACTGGTGATGTGTTAGCGGCGGTTAGTCACGGCCCTGGCTCGGGTCGTGGGCGAGCTGCGCCCGAACCGTCGGATCGGGATCGGCGCCGATGTACTTGCCGTTGACATAGACCTTGGTGGAGGTCGCCGCCATCGAGGCCGACAGGGAGGCGACGACGATGGCGGTGGCGATCGCAAGCTTGGTGAACATGGGGGTGTCTCCGTTTGTTGGCGAGCCGTTGTGGCTCTCTCTCACACGCCCATGATTTCGCCGGCGCCGTGCAAAGGTTACGCGAGCGCGCTCCGCCATCGCTGAAGCCAGACGCCTCATGGCACGCCCGTGGCGCCGGCCGTACCGCTGTAACTTTCCCAAAAGGCATGGCGAACATAGCCAACGAGTATTCCATGGCCCCGCCGGGCCCATGGCGACGGCGCACAGACGCCCAAGGGACGCCTCATGCCAGCCAACATCGAAACCCATCAGCTCATCGAACAGCTTGCCGGGCGCGCGCAGCCAATGGCGCGCATGCTGCCGCCCTGGCGCAGGACCGCGCTCTGGCTCGGCGCGTCGTTCGCCTATGTCGGCGTCGTGGCAGCTGCGTGCGTGCTCGTGAGCGGCGGCCTGCCAGGCGCGATCGGAGCGCGTCTCGCGCTCGAGCTGGGCGCCATCCTGGCGACCGCCGCCACCGCCGCGATCGCGGCGTTCTCGAGCGTGGTTCCTGGCCGTGATCGCCGCTTCCTGCTGCTGCCGCTCCTTCCACTCGCTATCTGGCTGGCGACGCTCGGGCAGGGCTGCCTGCACGATTGGCAGGCGTTCGGGGCCGCCGGCCTCAACGTGCGGGCGGACTGGGACTGCGCGCTGCCCGCGCTCATCCTCAGCGTGCTGCCGGCCGGCGCGATGCTCGCGATGCTCCGCCGCGGCGCGCCGCTGCTGCCGGGCGTGTCGCTCGCGCTCGGCGCGCTGGCCGCCGCCGCGATCGCGAATTTCGGGCTGCGCATCTTCCATGCCGGCGACGTCAGCATCCAGATACTGGTCTGGCATCTCGGCGGAGCCGCGCTCCTGTCGATTGCTGCCAGTCAAGCTGGGTACCTGTTGCTCAACTGGCGCGCCTGGGTGGTCCGCGGCTGCTCTCCGCTGACGATACGGTAGTAGGGCGGCGCGAGGGACAATCTGCGAGTGGGGTTGCCAGCTGCACCGCGCAGTGGGCAATGGAGCGGAGCGAAGGCGACGCTCACGGAAACTAGCCATGGCATCATGATGTGACGAATGGATGGCGAGGACATCTGCTGCGGGTAAAATCTATCAGGCGAGTTCAAACCAGTCTCAGTGCTCTCGAACCAAGTCTCATGCAACAAAATCTGGATATCGAAAAATCGCGACCAGAGACTCGGACGGGAAAATTCGCGGATGCTTACGAAGAAATCAAAACGATCCGCTGCAGAGACCGGTAGGCCGCCTGGTAACCCACGGAATTATCTCGCGTTCTCGCGTAAGGCGGAAATGGCCCAAACCTGGGACAGTGCCTGGCTGGGGTGGCAGGATTCGAACCTCGGAATCCAGAGATTGCACCCTGAAGCTGCAGAGACATTTCTCTGGACTTCGGCCGCAAAGGAAGCACTGGTAGGGGCACAAATTCAGACGGATTGACCTCCGTTCCCTACAACGTCGCGCCCGGCATCATTCCGGGCTTGTGGCGGTGCAAGCGCCAGCAGTTGGCGCAGGATCAGGAGGTCATCATGAAAGACGTCAGCCGTCGGGGCTCTCCCCGAGCCGGCCCGAAGCCGCTCCCGCCTTTGCCGGAGCAGGCCCCGTCGCCATCCCGCGACAGCACCGGTCTAGGTGAGCTCCGCGAAGAGTATCGGGCGCTCTATGACAGCGAGGCGCCGAGATTGAGCCGCGACTTGCTCGTCCGGGCGATCGGCTACCGCCGCCAGGAAATTGAACACGGCGGCCTCGTCAAGGCGACCCGCCGCAGGTTGCAGACGATCGCGAAAGCCCTTCGGTCGACTGGTCGCGTTGGTCCGGCCCCAGGTCTCAACCTGAAGCCAGGGGCACGCCTGGTGCGCGAATGGCACGGCCGCACGCATACCGTCACCGTGACGGATGAAGGTTTCGAATACGCCGGGGCAAGCTATTCGTCCCTGACCAAGGTCGCCAAGAAGATCACGGGTGCGCATTGGTCTGGCCCACGGTTCTTCGGGCTGCTCGCCACCGGCGCGGCCCGACCGGCAAAGGGGCAGGGCGATGAGTAGCAGCGGAAAGGCGACCAAATACGCGCCCCGAAAGAAACGCTGCGCGATCTACACCCGCAAATCGACCGAGGAAGGTTTGGAGCAGGCGTTCAATTCGCTCGATGCCCAGCGTGAGGCATGTGCCGCCTTCATTCTCTCTCAGAAGCACGAAGGCTGGAGCATGCTGCCGGCAAAATATGACGATGGCGGCTTCTCAGGCGGCACTATGGAGCGCCCCGCCCTGACGCGTCTCGTGGCTGAGATCGAGGCGGGCAAGGTCGACGTTGTGGTGGTCTATAAGGTCGACCGGTTGACGCGAGCGCTCTCCGACTTTGCCAAGCTCGTTGACATCTTCGACCGCCACGGGGTGTCATTCGTCTCGATCACCCAACAGTTCAACACCACGACAAGTATGGGACGGCTGACGTTGAATGTGCTGTTGTCGTTTGCCCAGTTTGAGCGCGAAGTCATCGCCGAGCGGGTCCGCGACAAGATCGCGGCCTCCAAGAAGAAGGGCATGTGGATGGGCGGAATGCCGCCACTTGGCTACGACGTGAAGAACCGTAAGCTGATCGTCAATGAGCATGAGGCTCGCACCGTCATCCACATCTTTCGACGCTATCTCGAACTGAAGTCGGTGCGCGCGTTGGGAGACGAACTCGCTGCCCAAGGTGTTCGCAGCAAACAACGCACTCACCCTGACGGCACCGGCTACGGGAGTTACAAGTTATCACGCGGAGCCCTCTATCTCATGCTCCAGAATCGAATCTATCGCGGCGAGATCACGCACAAGGGTAGCGCCTACCCCGGTGAGCATCAGGCAATCATCGAACAGTCCCTGTGGGACGAAGTCCAGGCAGTGCTTGCTAAGAACCGGGTGGAACGTGCCACCGGGACACGTTCCACACATCCGAGCCTGTTAACGGGCCTCGTATTCGACCAGAACGGCGAGCGGCTGACGCCGACGCACGCCGTCAAGAAGGGCACGCGCTACCGGTACTATATCTCCACGTCCCTCATGACTGGGACAAAAGGGAACCGTGACACTGGTCGGCGCATACCGGCCGGCAATCTCGAGTGCCTGGTGATCGAGAGGCTGCGAACATTCCTGACAGACCACGGTGCGCTTCTCGACGCCGTGCGTACCGAAACGGTCCAGGACGTGAACAAGCTGATCGAACGCGGACGTGAGATTGCCAATTGCCTCCAGTCCTCTCAGGTGACCACCGTCAAAACGACGCTGATGACGATTTTGACGCGCATCGAAGTGGGATCGAGCCGCATTGATATCCGCGTGTCGCGCGCGGGCTTGGCGAATTTGCTTGCCGGACGGACGCCCGACCTAGCGAAGGCGCGACGTAAGGAAGCGCAACCAACCGAGGATCTCCTAACATTGACCGTGCCGGCGCGTCTCAAACGCGTCGGCCGCGAGATGCGCATGCTGGTCGAGAACGCTGACGACCGGACGCCGGCTGATCGTGGCCTGTTGAGGATCGTCGCCCGCGCGCACGACGTTCAGCTACGCCTGATGCAGAACGTCGACTTAACAGTGCATGACGTCGCCCGGGAGGAGCATGTTTCGGCCGCTTACATCTACTCCGTCTTGCGCCTCTCATCGCTCGCGCCTGACATCGTTAGCGCCGTCGTGAACGGTCGCAATCCGCCGCAACTGACGGCCAAGAAGCTGATGCGTTTGTCGCCGCATCTGCCGATTGATTGGAGGGAGCAGCGAAAGCTACTCGGCTTCTCCTGAGGACAAAATCGTAGGCGCTCTTGCCAGTGCGCACACACCTCGATGCCTGCGCCGCTTTCGGCGCGCAACTGCAGCAAAAAAGTAAACCACTGAATGCCGTGCGAGAGATATTTGCGCACGCTGCGGCTGAGATCACGCGCCCAAACTGTCTCCGCCACTTTCGACGCGCACAAACGCCCGCAAAAATCGGGGCAAAAAGCCCCAATGATTAAACCACTGTAATAACAATAGCTTAACTGGCTGGGGCGCCAGGACTCGAACCTGGTTAAACCACTGTAATAACAATAGCTTAACTGGCTGGGGCGCCAGGACTCGAACCTGGGAATGGCGGAATCAAAATCCGCTGCCTTACCACTTGGCTACGCCCCAACGCATGTCGGCCGGTAGGCGCCGGACCATAGCGGCGGAGGCCCGGCCGATCAATGCAGATAGGTTCGGCAATAGGGACGCTTCGCCAGGCTAGAACGCCTTGGCGCCGTAGCGGGCGCTCAGGCGCATGAAGGCCCACCCGAACAGCGTGGCGGTCACCGCCAGCATGATGCTGAGCGCGCCGACCTCGGGCACCTTGCCCTCGTACCACAGGTCGAGAATGACCACCGCGATGAGCCGGTTATTCGGCCCGGCCAGCATGATCGGCACCGAGAGATCGCGAATGGAATGGAGAAACACATAGACCCAGATCGAGGCGACCGCCGGCATCGCAAGCGGAAGCACGATCCGCCGAAGCACGGTCAAGCTTCCGGCGCCGCAGGTCCTCGCGCACTCCTCGAGATGGATGTGCACCGAGATGATGCCCGCGTAGCAGAACCGCGCCCCATAGGGGAGGAATCGGATCAGATAGGCGAAGATCATGATCCAGATCGTCCCGTAGATGGGAATGAACGGTGCGTGCAGGAACTCGATCAGCACCGCCGTGCCAAGCACGATGCCGGGAAGCACCAGCGGAAACGACGCCAGCATGTCGAGCACCCACCGCACCGGCTCGCGCCGACGCACGACCGTCCAGGCCAGCACGAACGTGAAGGCGGTCACCGCGATCGAGCTCAAGGTCGCGACGATAAAGCCATTCCATAGTCCGGCGACGGTGGTCGGACGCGTCAGCACCTCGGCGTAGTTGCGCAGGCTCAGACGCGAAAAGTCCGCGACCGACGGCGGCTCATAGATCGGCAGGAACGAGGCCCACAGCAGGATCAGCAGCGGCGCAATGAGCGCGAGCGGCATCACGAGCAGATAGAGCCCTGCCGGCAGTCGCAGCGAGCCGAGATCGATGCGGGCCGGCCGAAAGCCCTTTTCGGTGATGGTGGCGTAGCGCTGCGCATGGCGCGTGACCCGGTAGTACCAGGCCAGAGGCAGCGCGACGAGAACGACGAGCAGCACGGCGTAGGCGGACGCTTCGCCGTAGCGCGGGAGGAATCCGCGGTGGATGGTCTGGTAGATCGCGGTGGTGAAGGTCTGCAGATTGGCGGGGGTACCGATCAGGAGCGGAATCTCGAAGGACTCAAGCGCGCGGATGAAGGTCAGCAGGAACACGGCCATGATGCCCGGCGCTGCCAGCCGCAGCGTCACGCGCGTGAGCGTCTGCCAGAGCGAGGCTCCCGACATCACGGCAGCTTCCTCCAGCGCCGGGTCCATCGCGCCGAGCACCGGCAGCGTGAACAGGAACACGATCGGCACCCACAGCAATTTCTCGAGCAGCGTCATGCCTGTCAGCGTGAACAGGGCAATCGGGATTCCCTCGACGGCGAACCAGGCTCGCAGCCATTCGTTGATGACGCCCTTGTTCGGCCCGAGCAGCAGGATCCAACCGATGGACTTCACCATCACCGGCGCCGAGAGCGACAGATAAGCGCCGACCACCGCAACTTGTCGACAATATGCGTTGGTGCGGGCGACCAGCCAGGCCGAGCTGATGCCCAGGACGATCGCGAAACAGGAACTGCCGACCGCATAGCTGAGCGACACGCGCCAGATCTCCGACCCGCTGAGATCGAAGACATAGGCGTAGTGATCGAGCCCGAACGTGGCCTCCGCGCCCGCCTCGACGGTGAGACTTTCGCCGAACAGAAAAACCATGGGCGGGACGACGACCAGGGCCGTCAGCAGGATGAGGCTCCATAGCCATATCCGGCCCGGATCGGCCGCCCGCCGAACCGGCGCCTCCAGCGCCATGGATGGACTGATCGACATGCCTCATGCTCCATCCGCGCGACGCCGTCGCGCGGCATGCCGACAGACTACGAGTCGAACAGCCGAGCCGGATTATCGACCAGAATCTTCTTGCGGATCGCCGGATCGGGTGCGTAGTCCAACAGCATGTCGATCAGGTCGCCGTCGTTCGGCATCTTGTTCGGTTCGAAGACCTCGGAATGTGGCCAGTCGGTGCCCCACAGGATGTGATCCGGCGCCGCGGCGATCAACGTATGGGCGGTCCTGATCATGTCGGAATAGGGAACGCCACGGTCGAGAAATCGATTGGTCCCGTGGATCTTGACGTAGACATTGTGGTTGCGGATGAGGTCGACCAGCACCTTGTAGCCCGGATCGTCGGGGACTTTGCGTTGGTCAATACGACCCCAGGTATCGATGATCACCGGCAGCTTGACCTGCTTGATCATGTCCGCGCGCGCCATCATCACGTCGGCGTCGATCTGCATGTCGACCACCCAGCCGACATGCTCCATCAGGGCGACGTTGTGACGAAACACATCCTCCTTGAGCGAATCGCCGAGGTCGCGTGAGATCGGAAACCGCAGGCCGCGGACGCCCTTGTCATGCAGTGCCTTGACGGCGTCGAGCGTGAGGTTGGGGTCGGAGCGGATCATGCCGCGCAGGCGGCCGTTCGACTCGGCAACGGCATGCACGGCCACGGCCGTATTGGTGCCGTGCACGCTCGGCTGTACGATGACGCCGCGCTCCAGCCCCAGGGCGGAATTGATCTGGAGATAGTGCTCGACCGGAGCGGCCGGCGGCGTGTACCGGCGCTTCTCGGCGAATGGAAAGAGATGGGGTGCATAGACGTGAAAGTGGGTGTCCCAGCTTCCCGGCGGCGCGACCAGACGCGGCTTCCGGGGATTGGGATCGGGTGGGAAAGTCACCCGCAGTTTCGGATCCATGAACGACTCCTGCGACCACGGCGCAACACAATTCCCACGCGTTGGGTCGCGCATGCAAGTCATTCGGCGTACAAACGAACGTAGGGGAGGCATTGTTCGTGCTAAGGCAACCAAAAAGGTTCGTGGTAAGGCAACCAAAAAGCGAATGAGGAGGAGCGGATGACACGGCCAGGTTGGTTGCTGCTGGCGGGTGCGCTGGTCGCGACGAACGTTGCCACGCTCGCGGCCGATCCGCAGACCGTCAGCAGGATCGCCACCTACGCCGAAGCCGATCGGCAAGCTATGCTCGAGGCCGGCGCCCGCAAGGAAGGCGAGCTCCTGGTCTATGCGGTCGGCTCCCAGATCGATCCAGTGATCAAGGGGTTCGCGGCGCGCTATCCGTTCCTCTCGGTCAAGGTGTTCAAGGGCGACATTCCGGTGCTGCTCAAGAAGGTGACCGAGGAGTATCGCGCCGGCGTCTACAACGTCGATGCCTATGAGCTCGATGACTACGGGCTCGACATTCTGCGCGACGCCCGCATGCTGACGCCTTTCGCATCGCCGGAATCGGCCAACTACGGTGCCGACGCTATCGAAGCTAAGAAACATTGGGTGTTCATGCGCGAAGATTACGCCTCGCTCGGTTTCAACCTGAATGCCTACTCGCCGGATCAGGTGCCACGGAAGCATGCCGACCTGCTCGATCCCAAGTGGCAGGGAAAGCTCGGCATCTCCGCGACCCAGTCGACGCTCAACGTCTGGGTCGGCACCATGGTGGTCAGTGAAGGCGAGGAGTTCGTGCGCAAGCTCGGTGGCCAGAAGATGACGCTCTACAACATGGGCGGTCCCGCGGTCGCGAACCTGGTGGTGTCGGGCGAGGCGCCGGTGGTGGTCAACAACCGTGCGTCGCACATGTATGCGCGCAGCAAGAACGGCGCCAAGGTCGCCTGGCGCGCCATCGGTCCATCCTATACGGCGGTGAGCGGCGTCGCCCTGCCGACCCGGTCGAAGAATCCGCACGCCGCCATGCTATTCATCGACTATATGCTCGGGACCGAGGCGCAGACGATCTACCGGCACGAGCTCGGCTACACCTCGCTGCGCAAGGACATGGTCAACGACGCCGCGCCCGTGCAGCGCGTCTACCTCGCCACGCGTCCGAACTATCGCCGTGAATACGAGCAGTGGGGCAGGCTCGCCGATCAGGTCTTCCGCGGGCGGCGGTAGGGACATTTCCGATAGTTTGTCTAAGTCTCCGTCGTCATGGCCGGGCTTGTCCCGGCCATCCGCGTCTTGTTTTGTGAGCACGAAAGACGTCGATACCCGCGACAAGCGCGGGCATGACGACGGAGGGATTAGAGCAAGCCAGCCGGAAGCAGTGACAGCTACGGCAGCGTCACGATGCCGACGCCGTCGCGGTTCCGCACGCTGACGCCATAGGGCCGCGACAGCCGGTCGACCCGCTCGATGATCTTCGTCGCCATGTCGCCGTTCGCCAGCACCGGGCGGCCGCGTTGCCCGCGCGGGCGGCCAAAACCCTGGTCGATCGGATGGATGCGGATCTGGGAGAGCTTGCCGCCGCGGTAGTGGCAGGTGGCGGCGAAATTCTGCCAATAGTCGGCGTGGGCGACGTGCCCCTTCTTGCCGTTTCCAGTGCGGGCATCGAGGAAATCGGCGGGCGTGGCGTCGTGGCCGAGGCCGAAGCGCTCGTAGGCGACCGATGGGAAGAACGACAGCGTCTCGTTCTGCATGATCAGGTTGCCGACCGAATAGAAGATCGGCTTGCCGTTGTAGAACTCGATGCCGAGCGGCGTGTGCGAGCCGTGACCGATGAAGATGTCGGCGCCGGCATCGATCGCAGCGTGCGCGAAGGCCCGGGCGAAATCGGACGGTTCGGAGAGCTCGCTCTGGGTCTTGGCCGAGACCAGGCTGCCGTGGCCGTATTCATGGCTGTGGAAGTGAAAAACGACCCAGTCGGCCTGCCGCCGCGCCTCCTTGATCCAGCGCAGATTGTCCGCGATGTCGGCCTTGTCGCCTTCGCTCGCGACCTTGAAGCCGTTGCCGCACATGAAGGTCTCGTTCAGCAGCGTGACGGCCTCCTCGCGCTCGGCGCCCACTTCGGACTCGCTGAAGAAATGCTGGCGCTGGCGCGCGCGCTTCTGCTCGAAGCCGAGCTCGCGGCTAATGCGCTTGAGCTGGTCGAAGGCCTCGCCGTCGACCGTGTAGGTGTTCTTGAAGCCGAACGGATTGATGCCCGGCCGCCCGCGCAGATCGGGGCGCTGCGCACCGGCACGGTTCCACGGCCGGAACGTCGCGGTGGTGGACAAGATCGCGACACGGCCGCCGCGGGTGTCGAGATAGCCCGGCATGCGCGCCTCGGCGAGGTTCGCCCCGCTGCCTGAGTGCGCGATGCCGGCGGCGTCAAGGTGCCGGATCGTGGCCATGAGCCCGTCGCCGCCGTAGTCGAAGGCGTGGTTGTTGGCGCAGGCGACCATGTTGATGCCGAACCACTTGATGTCCTCGAGCAGTTCAGGCGGCGTGGTCATGAACGTGCCCTGGGTGATGCCGGGCGTGCCTTCGTCCCAGTGCCGCACCACCGATTCGAGATTGGCGGTGCCGGCGTCGCAGTCGCGGAAGATCTTGGCCAGCGCCAGGAACGCCGGCTCGTCGAACACGCGCAGGCGACGCGTGAGCATGCAATCGCCGGCGACCGCGATGCTGAAATCCCCCGCCTCGGACGCGTAGGCCATGGTCCGCTCAGAACGCGTAGCGGTCGATCTTGCGGCGGTCGAGCGCGGCGCCGAAGCCGGGCGCGTCGGTCGGCGTGACGGTACCGTCCGCGAAGTTGAACTCGCCTGTGAAGGTATCGTCGCCGAGCTTGTCGAAGAAGTGTGTCTCGGTCGGCCAGGGGGCAAGGCTCGGGATCGCCGAACGCAAGTGCATGCGCACGAGCGCGCCGATGCGGCTCTCGGAGTCGGTCCCGATCACCACCGGCAGGTTGGCGGCCTCGCACAGCGCGATGATCTTGAGCGACTCGGTGAGCCCCGTGCGGCGCAGCTTCACGCTGACCGCGCCCACGGAGTTTGCGCGGATATGCGAATACACCTGCGCGAGCGACTCGCAGCACTGGTCGCCGAGCAGCGCGACCGGCAGGAACGCCGCCATCGCGGCCTGTCGGGTGATGTCGGTGAAGTCGCAGGGCTCCTCCATGAACGAAACGTTGTAGTCCTTGACGTGGACCAGGATCGTGCGGGTCTCGCTCTCGGTGTAAATGCCGTTGCCGTCGACGTAGATCACCGCCTTGGGCAGCGCCTGGCGCACCTCGGCGACCATCTCGATGTCTTCCATCGAGCGCTTCCAGGTCTTCAGCTTCATGCCGCGATAGCCGCGCTCCTCGGCCATGCGCTTGGCCTCGGCCACCATGGCCTCGCGGGTGTTGCCGTGCGCGATCCAGGTCAGCGGCACGGGCTTGGGATCGGTGCCGCCGAGCAGCCGCCAGACCGGCTGGCCAAAAACCTTGCCGCGCAGGTCCCACAGCGCGATGTCGATCAGCATCTTGGCGGCGCGGCAGTCGCGGACCTTTTCGAGCTTCGCCAGGAGGGCGAGGTGGCCGAGCGGATCGGCGCCAAGGAGCAGCGGCTTGAAGAAGGTCTCGAGCTGATAGGCGACGGTGACCGCATCCTCGCCGGTATGGCCGGGGCGGCAGACCGACTCGGCGATGCCCTCGGTGCCGTCGGCGAGCGCGATCCTTAGGATCACGTATTGCCCGGTGCTCTCGGTCAGCGACGCGAACGAGATCGGCTTCTTGTAGGGAAGCTTCAGCCGGATGGCCTCGACCGAGGCGATCTTGAGGTCGCTCGTGGTCTCGGCGGTGGGTCTCACGTCGGCCAGCGTCATGGCGGCTTCTCCCGATTGCCCTTTTGCGTTTCGCAGCGTCTGCACTATGCGGTGTCGCGGCGGAGGGCGTGTTGTAGCGGATATGCGCGCTTGGCTGTAGTGTCGCGCAAAGACGATGGTTCGGGAAGGGAGCAAACCGATGAGGTCCAAAAGCCGGGCAGGGGCCTTGCTCGCGTTGGGGTTGCTGGCCGGCACGCTGGTTCTGGCGTCGCCCGCGTCCGCGCAGCAGAAGCTGAGGGTCGGCAAGGCAGTCGGCGGGGCGTTTCCTTTCGTCTTCGTCGACATCGGCGCCCGCAACGGCATCTTCAAGCAGCACGGGCTCGACCTCGAGGTCAGCGCCTTCGGCGGCGGGCCGCGGCTGATCCAGGCGATGACCGGCGACAGCATCGACATCGGGCTCAACTCCGGCATGGACCTCGTGCTCACGGTCAAGGGCGCGCCAGTGCGCGCGGTCGCGGCGATCGCGTCACGGCCGCTCGACCTCGGCATCGTGGTGCGGCCGGACCTGCCGGCGACCTCGGCGGCCGACCTCAAGGGGCGCAAGATTTCCTCGAACAGCCCGACCGCATTGACCGCGTGGACGATCCGCGAAGTCTCGCGCCAGCAGGGCTGGGGCCCGAACGGCATCGAGGTGGTGACGATGCTGAGCCAGGCCGCCTGGCCGCTGCTCAAGACCCGCGAGATCGACGGCATCTCGACCGATCTCGGCAACGGGCTGATGGGCGAGAAGCGCGGCGCCGGCAAGGTGCTGGTGCGCTACAACGAGATCATCAGCGACGTGCACGTCTATCACGTGTCCGTCACCGACAAGGTCATCCAGGGCAGGCCCGAGCTGGTGAAGGCGTTCGTGCAGGGCTGGATCGAGTCGATCGCATTTGCGCGCGCCAACAAGGACAAGGCGGTCGCCATCGCGACCGAGGTCACGCACCACGATGAGGACGTGATCCGCTGGATCTTCGATACGATGCTGCCGCTCGTTACCGGCGACGGCAAGTTCAGCCCGATTGCGCTCGAACGGCTGTCGCAGTCGTTCGTCGATCTGAAGCTGCTCGACACCGTGCCGGACATGAAGCCGCTGTATACGGAACGGTTCCTGCCCAGGAGCTAGCCGATCGGCCCGTTCACCGCGTCATAGGAATAGAGCCAGTCGAGCCGTTGCGTGACGAGCTGCTCCTGGTAGACGCGGTTGATGTGTTCCTCGGCCGTTGCCGGATCGGCCAGGGCTGGATTGTGCAGCCGCGCCGTCTGCTCGGCGGCGCCGCGCAACATCCGCGCGGTGCGGTCAATGCGTGCGTGCTCGTACTGCCGCCATGCGGCTGCGAAATCGCCGCGGTGGCGCTCGGCACAGCGGGCGAGCACGTAGCCGTCCTCGATCGCCATGGCGGCGCCCTGCGCCAGGAAGGGCAGCGCCGCATGGCAGGCGTCGCCAAGGAGCGTCACCCGCCCGACGCTCCAGCGCTCAAGCGGCTGGTGCAGCATCAGCGCCCATTTGAACGGGACCTCGACGTTGGCGATGATGGCGTGGATATCCTCGTGCCAGCCGGCATAGTCGGCCGCCCATTCCGCGGTGGTTCCCCGCGCCGTCCAGGATTCAACCTGCCAGTCGTCGCGCTCGACCAGCGCAATGATGTTCATCATCTCGCCGTTGCGAACGAGATAGTGCACGGCGTGGGCGGTCGGGCTGATCCAGTTGGTGCTCACCTGGCGCTTGAGCCGTTCCGGGAGCTTTGCGGCGGGGGCCAGTCCGCGCCAGGCGACGAAGCCGGTGAATTTCGGCTGATCGGCGCCGAACAGGATGCGGCGGACGGTCGAATGAATACCATCGGCGCCCACGAGCGCGTCGCCCATGATCGTCTCTCCGCTATCGAGCGTGAGCGCGACGCCGGCTTCGGACTGGCGAAAGTCGACGCACCTGGCATCGAGGCGGATCGCGTCCGGCTTCTCGCGCCGGACCGCCTCGATCAGCATCCGCTGCAGGTCGGCGCGGTGCAGCGTGTAGTGCGGGAAGCCGTAGCGCTTGATCGCGGTCGCACCTAATGCAATCTGCGTCCAGGCCTTGCCGGTGTTCCACAGGCGGGTCTCGCGCTCGCTGGGCTGAAAGCCGATGCGATCGAGCTCGGCGCCAAGCCCGAGCGCGATCAGCACGCGCGAGGCGTTCGCTGCGGTCTGTACGCCAGCGCCGACTTCGCGCAGGCTCGGCGCCTGGTCGCAGATCGTAACGTCAAAACCGCGGCGCAGCAGGCTCAGGCCGGCGGTAAGGCCGCCGATGCCAGCGCCCGCGATCAGGATCGTCGGCCGCACGGGTCCCAATGCTCAGCGCGCCATCTCGGAGAGGAAGCGCTCGAGCGTCATCGGATTGGACGCGGTCGATGGCGCGGTCTGCGCCACGCCCGCGAATGGCGTGGCCTGCGTGAACCACTTCTTCTGCGCCGGCAGGCCCCAGGGCGCCATCATCCGCGCATCGGTCGGGTCCCAGCGCACCGGCCCGACCTCGATATCCATTGCCTGGTAGTGGGTGTTGAACAGCTCGACCCGGTGGCCGTCCGGATCGCGGAAGTAGACGTACATGGCGTGCCCCGGCCCGTGCCGGCCCGGCCCGCGCTCCACGCCAGCGCCGAACCCGAGCGTGCCTGCGACGTCGCAGGCGTGCAGAATGCTGTAGCTCTCCGGCGTCGTGAACGCCGCGTGATGCAGGCGCGGTCCCGCTTCCTTGAAGAACACGATGTCGTGCGGATTGCCCTTGCGCTGCAGGAACACGCCCGCGAACTCGCCGTTCCCCGGCATAATGTATTCGCTCAGCCAGAAGCCCGCCGACATGTAGAACTCGCATGCCTTGCGCACGTCCGGGACCAGGATCTGGTAGTGGTCGATGCGGGCTGCAGCGCCGCCGCGGTGCAGGTGGAATTTCGTCAGCGCGCGCGGCACGACCGGCATGGTGGCGCAGAATTCGAGCGGGGTCCCGACCACATCGGTCGCATGCAGGGTCCGGCCCTGGTGCGGCACATCCGCCCAGGCGGTCGCGCAGCCCTTGCTCTCGAAGAACGCCTTGAGCTGGTCGAGGTCCTTCTCGCGCAGCACCCGCATGCCGATGCGCAGCGCCGTTGGCGCCGAGTCCGATTGCCGCAGCACCAGGCTGTGGTGGCAGGCTTCTTCGATCCCGCGCAGATAGAGGGCGTCGCCGTCCTGTTCGGTGACGATGAGGCCGATCACTTCGGTGTAGAACAGCCGGCTCGCCTCGAGGTCCTTCACGGTGAGGACGACGTGGCTCGATCGCGTGATGTCGAACGGCAGGTCGTAATCGGTACGGGGCAGATCCATTGTGCTCTCGCCTTGGGTCGCGGCGGTTGTGATCCGTCGGCGGCATGGTAGATAATCGAGCGGTTGAGGTCGAGCGCGAGACGCGGGTGACGATGACGACAAAGACCGGGATTGGAGAGCCCGTCCGCCGCAAGGAGGACGCGCGTCTGGTGGTCGGCGCCGGCCGGTTCAGCGATGACGTCGATTTGCCGCGCCAGGCGCGCGCTTTCGTCCTCCGTTCAGTGCACGCCCATGCCCGCATCAAGGGCATCGACACCACGCGGGCGAAGGCGCGCAAGGGCGTGCTCGCGGTGCTCACGGGCGAGGACTTCAAGGCCGACGGGCTCAGGCCGATCCCCCCGGACGCCTCGACCACCATGCCGATCGAGGCGCAGCGAAAGCTCCCCGACGTGGTGCTGGTCAATCGCAACGGCCCGATCCTGCCGACGCCGTATTACCCGCTCGCGGTCGACAAGGTGCGCTATGTCGGCGAGGCGGTGGTCCTGGTGGTCGCGGAAACCCTCGCGATCGCCAAGGATGCCGCCGAGCTGGTCGAGGTCGACTACGAGGCGCTCCCGCCGGTGATCGATACCGCGCAGGCCGCGAAAGCGGATGCGCCGCTGGTCTGGGACCACGCTAGCTCGAACGTATTCCTCGATGCCGAAGTCGGCGATGCGGCGGCGACCGATCGCGCCTTCGCCGACGCGGCCCATGTCGTGACGTTCGAAACCTGGGTTCAGCGCGTCACCGGCGTGCCGATGGAGGCGCGCGCCGCGGTCGGCGCCTTTGACAAGCAGACCGGGCGCTACTTCATCCATGCTGGCAGCGGCGGCGTGGTGCGCCAGAAGGGCGAGCTTGCGGCGATCCTCGGCGTCAAGCCCGAGCAGATGCGCGTGGTGGCGCTCGACATCGGCGGAAACTTCGGGACCAAGAATTCGATCTTTCCCGAATTTCCGCTGGTGCTGTGGGCGTCGAAACGGATCGGACGCCCGGTCAAATGGGTGTGCGAACGCAGCGAGGCCTTCCTGAGCGACTACCAGGGGCGCGATCTGGTCGTGAAGGTCGAGCTCGCACTCGACAAGAAGGGCCGCTTCCTGGCGATGCGCGGCTCGCATCTGAGCAACGTCGGCGGCTACACGTCGTCGATCGTTCCGCTGCGCAAGGGCGTGAGCATCTTCTCGGGCGTCTACAAGGTGCCGGTCGCCTACTACCGGGCCTACGCGGTGCTGAGCAACACCATGCCGACGATCCCCTACCGTAGCGCCGGCCGCCCCGAGGCGATGTTCATCATGGAGCGTCTGTGCGATCTGGCGGCCGTCAAGACCGGCATCGATCGCATCGAGATCCGGCGGCGCAATCTGATTGCGCCCGACGAGCTGCCGTATCGTACGCCGTTTGGCGTCACCTACGACAACGGCAACTACGAAGCGTCGATGGACCGCAGCATCGCGCTCGCAGAATGGGACGGCTTCCGCAAGCGCCGCGCCGAATCGAAGAAGAACGGCAAGCTGCGCGGGATCGGGCTCGCGAACTACATCGAGCTGACCATGGGCTATCCGCGCGAATGGTCGGAGGTGAAAGTCCTGCCGAGCGGCGAAGTGGAGGTCGCGGTCGGCACGCTATCGAGCGGGCAGGGGCATGAGACCAGCTTCGCCCAATGCGTGAGCGAGTGGCTCGGCGTGCCATTCGAGTCGGTGCGTCTTGTCCAGGGCGACACCGACATCATCCCGGTCGGCGGCGGCTCCCACTCCGGCCGCTCGATGCGCATGGCCGGCGTGTGCATGGGCAACGCCGCGAACGGCGTGATCGAGCGCAGCCGCCAGATCGCGGCGCACATGCTCAAGGTCGAGCCCAAGGACGTCGAGTTCGCGAGGGGTGGATTCAAGGCCGCGGGCTCCGGACGCGTCGTTGGCATCTTCGAGGTCGCGCGCGCCGCGCAGGAGCTCAACGATCTCGACGATGCGCTGCGCGGCCCGCTCGCGGCGCAGAGCGACGTGTCGTTCACGACCGGCGGCTATCCTTACGGCTGCGCGACCTGCGAGGTCGAGATCGACCCGGGCACCGGCGCGGTCGAGATCGTGCGCTATTGCGCCACCGACGACGTCGGCCGGGCGATCAATCCGATGATCCTGCATGGCCAGACCCACGGCGGCATTGCGCAGGGCGTCGGCCAGGCGTTGTGGGAGCAGTGCGTTGTCGACCCGGCGAGCGGGCAGGTCATGACCGGCTCGTTCATGGACTATGCGGTGCCGCGCGCCGACACGCTGCCGTCGTTCAAGACCGACCTGATGGAAGTTCCGTCGCCGTCGAATCCGCTCGGCGTGCGCGCCGGCGGGGAGGGCGGGACCACGCCGGCGCTCGCCGCCGTGATCAACGCGGTGGTCAATGCACTCGCTGATTTCGGCGTGAGGCACGTGGAGATGCCGGCAACGCCCGAGCGCATCTGGCGTGCCATCCAGGCGGGCAAGGCGAAGGTGGCGACACGGTGAGCCACGATGGGGGGATCATAGAGATCATGAGGTGATTGGTCGCGGTGCTGCTTGTGCCGCCATTGGTCGGCTCCGCCGCGGCGGACACGATCGCGGATTTCTATCGCGGCAAGACCGTGACGTTCACGGTCGGCTATCCGTCCGCCAGCGGCTACACGTGCGATGGCCAGATTCTCGCGCGCTATCTCGGCGAGCATACGCCCTGCTCATCGCCGAGGTGGAGAAGGCCAGTCTCGGTCGGACGCCTGGTCGTCGTTCGATTGTTCAGCCACTCCAAGGACATGATCGTGCGTGCAGCAGCGGCCGAGCGCAACAATTGACCCCTGACAACGCGCGCATTTCGTCGCACGCAACACGATGGAACCAGCGCTGGTGCACATGCGCGTGCCGCAATCCATGAGACTGAGTCTAGTGACGTGCCATCACGCGCACGCGTTAACAGTGAATCGCGAGCGGCAGTAATGGAACTTTTGAATTGAGTTTTGATCATATTGTAGACGCATTCGTCGCGCGTTTGCGCCCCAGCACCAAGCACATCACGGGGAGTTCCAATGCGACGATCTTTCGCGTCGATTTCCATTTCGCGCAACATGCCGGCGGCCGCACTCGGCCTCTGCCTCGTACCGCTTATGGCTAACGCCGCAGCGGCAGAGCCGGTTGCTGCAGCACCGGTTGTTGAATCGAATTCCGCTTCGGCACAGCCGATCGAGCTGCGTGAGGGCGCGACCGATCAGGCCGTCACTTGCGCGCAGTCCGATCACGCCTGCATCGACGATGCCGGCATGGCGACCACGCGCACCTATCTGGTGGACACCGCGCATCCGGGCGGGACGATGGTTCGGCAGGGTCCCGATATCGCGATCGGGCGGTTGCATCCGGAGTTCGCCACGCGGCTTGCCGAGGCGATCCGGGAAGCGAGGGAGGAGGGCTTGGCGGAGGTCGGAATCTTCTCCGCCTATCGGCCGCCCGCGTTCGGGGTCGGCGGCTTCAGTGACAAATTCAATTCGTTGCATTCCTACGGCCTGGCCGTCGACATGTACGGCATCGGCGCGCCCGGCAGCTCGCAGGCGAAGCTCTGGACCGGCATCGCCGCCAAGCATGGCGTCGTGTGCCCCTATGGGGTCAACAATCGCGCCGAGTGGAATCACTGCCAGCCGACGCGGGTCAAGGTGATCCGCTCCGACAATCCGCTGCGCCAGACGATCAAGGCCGAGGGCCCGCCCAGCCCGCCCAACATGTTCGAGGCTGGAAAGGCGCTGATCGAGAGCGTCGCCAATCTGTTCACGTCGTTCACCGGCGGCCCCGGGACGACCGAGCGTGAGAACAAGGCCTATGCGCACACGCCGCAGCGTAACCGTCGGATCAGAACCGCCGATGCAAACGCGTCGCGGCATCACCGGCATGTGCGTAAGGGCACGAAGTCCGTGAAGGTTGCGGCCCACCACGGACGGCGCGCCAGCAAGCACGCGTCGGGCCAGCGCCGCAACGCGAACGTCCGCCGGGCGCAGCGGACGGCCGCTTCGCAATACAATTGACAATATGCGGCGCCGAAGCGGCCGGGAAATCCCGCTGTTCAGCACCGCCGACATGCTATGATGGCCCCAACATCAGAAGATGATGCACAGGGGGAGGCAAGGCATGTCAAAGGAAACCCGAACGACGCGCCGCGACGTTCTCAAGCTCGGCGCCGCGGCCGGGGGCGCCGCGGTCGCCGCCGAACTCGTGAGTCCGGCCTTGGCGAACCGCCATCCGGCGCCGCGCGAGACCAGCCTCAAGTACCTCGACCGCAACATGTATCGCAAGAACACAGACGTTCTTGCGATCTTCGACCTCGGCCACCACCGCGGCGGCAAGATGCAGATGATGGCGGTCGGCCGGCGGCGCTTCATCTTCCAGCAGGGCGACGTGATCGAGGTGACCGATGCGCTCAAGCCGGTGGCGCTCAACCGGCGGGGTTTCGTCGGCGGTCAGCTCCAGCTCGCCTACAACGGCAAGCTCCGCAAGTGGATCTTGATGACCGGCGCCGGCTCTGAGGGTACGTTCTCGACGCCGCAATGGCCGAACGGGAAGTACGA
>WNGB01008129.1_pt1 | contig 20222 bp, 18 predicted proteins | sample 5400681 | NCBI WGS metagenome assembly WNGB01 (sample SAMN13153367, study PRJNA577476) | soil metagenome | isolation source: 115 cm soil or saprolite under grassland replicate 2 | place: USA:California | collected 2016-06-15
TCTCCTCGCGCGGCAGCTCCGCGATGCGGAAGTTGCGGAAACTCAGGTCCGTCGTCGGATCGTGGCCCTGCAAACTGATGTGCCCAGCGTTCAGGCAGCAACCCTTGCGGGCGTTGTCGTCGAGCGGCCGGTCGTCGGTCCAGTCCACCACCTGAATGCCGTTCACCCACGTCGAGAGGTGCTTGCCGTCCGCGACCACCGTCATCGTGAACCACTCGTGATCGTTCGGCACGACCATCCGCGCCGGCACCCGGCGATAGATCGCCCCGGTCCCGAAATCGGTGGGCTTGGTCCGATCGTCGCCCTTGTAGCCGTTCTGAATCTGCGCCTCGTAACCGTTCTGATACTCGCCGGCGCGGCAGCGGAAGAAAACCCCGCTGTTGAGGTGCTTGCCGTTGCTGATGCACTCCAGCTGCAGCACAAAGTTGTCCCACTTGCCGTCGGTCTGCAGGTCGCCGGGGCCATTTTTGACGTTCAGCTCACCTTTCGCGTTGACGGTGAACTTCGACTTCTTGCCGGAAAACTCCTTCCAGCCCGTCAGGTTCTTGCCATTGAAGATCGATTTCATCTCCGTCGGCCGGAGCTTGACATTGCGCAGCCGCAATTTCGTGCCGCCGGGGGCCTCGAAGCGCAGCGACGCCGACCCACTGACGCCATCGACCGAACTGTTGTTGTTGCTCGTGTTGTTCCCCGAGGCGGAGACGAACGTGATGGTGCTGGTCTCTTTTTTCTGCGTGGGGTCGAAGTCCACGCGCACCGTCAAGGTGTCCCAACCGGTGGCCCCCTCCACCCGCGGTATGACCTGCGGCGTCGAGGCGAAGCCGCGCTTGATCACGACGCGAGCCTGTTCGGCGCCCTCGCAGCGGCACTCGGCACGCATCTCGAAACTGCTGAAGCGCGTCGTCAGCGCGCCGGCGGTGATACGCTTGCCGCCGAACGCCAGGGCGCCCTTCTCGACGGCCCCCTCGCCGTCAACGCTCCAGCCGAACGTGGTCTTGCCGTCGAAGAGTAGCAGCCAACCCTCGGCGACCTCTGCGGGCGTGAGGGTATTCGCCTTGGCGTCGCCGGCGCGGGTGGCCGCCGGCAGCAGGCACAGGACGGTCGCACAGATGAGGCATCGCATGGTGACAGATCCTCCGGGAGAAACGGAAACGCGCTTGGTGGCCGTGAAGCATTATAAGCCCCTGGCCTGCCCGTTTCATCGTGTGCCGACCGCTCCCGAGAGCGGTTCCTAGTTGGCTGGCGCACAGTGTAGCCCTCTCGCTCCGCGAGAGGGAGGCTCCTCTCGCGGAGCGAGAGGGCTACATAATAGTGAACCGCTCCTCAGGTTACCGTCACGCTGCCCGCCATGCCGCACCCGTGGAGGAGACAGTGGTAATGGAACGTCCCCGGGTTGTTGAATTTGTACTCGAATGCCATGTCCGGCTCGAGCGGGTACGAGGTGAAGTCTTCCGGGGAGGCGGGCTGACACCCGTGCGTCCCCGGATTGGCAATCACCGAGTGCAGGATACGCTCCTTGTTGATCCAGCGCACGCTCTGCCCGGCTCGGATGGTCACCTCACGGGGGCTGAAAGCCATGTTGAGGATGGCGACCTCGACCGGCGCCTCGCCCCCAGTTCCTCCCTGAGTCCCCCGCGCAGCTTCTTTCGCCTTCGGATCCGGATTCATACATAGTCCCCTTTGAAGCTCGAAGAAGTGGTTTGGGCTGTTCCCGAAACTGCTGTCTCTGTCACGTTACGGGCGGTCGTTCTGGCGGCAAGGCCCACAGGACGGTCATGTACCAGCGGCCCTGAAAGGCGACCTTCTCGTATCCCGGCAGGCTGGCGCCGAGGTTCGCGAAGTTGAAGGCGTTCCCTGCCAGAAAGATGTAGCGTGCTCCGGTTTCGCGGAGGCGCCGCCGCCAGTTGTCCGCCGTGTGGTAGACGGACTGGGCGGCGCCCCCGGACCGGATGTTGTACCCTTCGTTCTCCTCCCCCCACAGATGATGGGTGATGACGACGTCGTGGGCGTCGTGCTCGGCAAGGAAGTCGCGCGGTGGGCTGCGGTTGAGGTCGATGCAATGCTGGTCCAGTTCGCCGCGCTGCTCCTGGGCGTGGAGCAGGTCGAAGAAAGGCGCATCGTTGTCCTGGAGCCACCGGCAGACGTCCAGCCAGCGCGCGCGGTCGTCCTCGGCGTCGATGTGTCCGACGTGGGCAACACGGAGAGGGTTCATGAGTCATCCTCCGGGAGGGTGTTCCCGCTTGCGGGTTAGCACTCGCCGCGCTAACCCGCAAGCGGGAACACCGGCCGCATCACGGAGCGGCGTAGGTGTAGCCCGAGGTCTTGACGTCGCGGAACTGATCCTCGCGGTTGGGCGGGGGAAGCCGGTACATGACTTCATCGCCCGGTTCGTTGAAGAAGAGACTCCCACGCCCGTCCGGCTTCCCTGGTTTCCGCACCGAGAAATCCGGGTTCACGCCGGGATGACTCGCCTGCCAGAGCGACCAGAGGCGGTCCACCTCCCCGTGGTGCGTCCAGAAGATCGGGTCGGCGGGAGAAATGGAGATGTTCGCCATGGTCGATCCCGGCCCGAACCAGTCATGAATGCGGTTGTGGGGCTCATCCTCCAGATCGCGGGTGAACTCCAGGAAAGTAGCCAGGGCGAGGATGTTGCCCACGCCCCCCGCGATCCGGGTCAACTCTTGTTTGGTGCCGTGACTGCGCGTCACCGTGACGGTTTGGGCGGCCAGGGTGCCGGAGGCAGGCAAATTGATCGTCATGCCGACGAAGGCGTCGAGCCAGAGGGGGTAGGGTGCCGGGTCGCTGTTCTGCCAGTGCCAGTAGGGGACGAAGGCCGCCGGATCGACCTTCTGCATCTCCTTTTCGAGAACGCGGACGAAAACGCGGTGCCACGGCAGGAACCGCATGCGGCCCTGCGGCATGCCGCCGTTCATGGCATGCATGTTGAACAGCATGTTCCGATGATTGTTCACCACCGTGCCGTAGACGCTGGTGGCCGGATCGTTCAGTTTCGTGATCACGTCGATGTAACGCTGCTGTTCCGTCGGGTTCATGTTGAACACACTCTGGCGCACGGTGATCGCAGGTTGGGGGCCCGGTCCGGGGGTCGGTGCTGGAAACAATTGATCCAGCCGGCCCAGGGTGTCTGTCCCTGCGCGCCCGTCCCACCCCCCGGACGGGAATTTCTGGTCCATCTGGAATTTCCGAACCGTGGCCACGGTTTCGTCGCCGTAGATGCCGTCGGGGCTGCCGTTGGCGAAAGTGACCGGCATTTTGTACTTGAGATCCTTGAGCGCTTGCTGGAGGATCCGGGTCGCCTCTTGATCGGGCTCCCCTTTCCTCATGGGCGGGCTATTGGTGGCTGCGGCTTGAAGCCGCGCGTTGCCTGCAAACCGTGGTGACGTGAGCGCCATCGTTGTGTTACCTCGAAGACCCCTCCCCCCAACCCCCTCCCCCACAGGGAGAGGGGGAGAAGAAGAAACGCCGGACTGCTTGCTCCCCCTCTCCGTTGCGGGGAGGGGGTTGGGGGGGAGGGGTTTTGTTAGTGCCTTTTACAGTTTCTGGTTGGCCTTGATGTCCCAACCCATCTCGCCGCCCGGCTTGCCGCCGCCCTTCTCATCCTGTTCGAGATACTCGACGTGGAACTTGGCGAAATTGATCGTGATGGCCTCTTTGAGGCGGTCGCCGCCGCCGTGGCCGGCCTCCTTCACGGCGGCAATGAAGACGTCCGTGAGCTTGATCTTGAGATACTCCAGCGGCTTCTCGCCGGCCTTGCGGACGGTGATCAACCCCTCGGCGATGTGCTTGCCGTTGCAGCAGTGCAGCATCAGCGCCGTCGAGGACTTATCCAGATACTTGTTGATGGTGATATCGGAGACGCTCACCTTGCCGGCGCCGTGGCCGCCGCCGGTATGGCCTGCCGCCGTCTGGCTCGCGTTCCAGTTGAAGAACTCGATGTCAATCTCGCCCTTGTGCTTGTGGTCCTTCGACTCACCCTCGATTCCGCTCAGTTTCAAAAACATGTCACCGACCATGGGCACCTCTTCTGGGATAGGGACGATGCGAAGCCAGCTTCAAGGTTATGCACCTTTCCCACCGACCCCGGACATCATCGTCGCCCGACAAGCCGCTCGAAGTGAAAGGTAGGCCCTGACAGCCGAGGGCTGGCAGTCTCCGGCACGCCTATAATACCACCGTTCCGACCCGATAACGAGGAACTTTCCCCATGACCGAACCGCACGCCGCACAGGATCGCTGGGAGACCGCCAATCTCCATGTTTACTGGCAAGGTGAAGAGCGGACCTTCCCGGTGCCGTTCCGGCCGGAGGAAGCGACGCTGCTCGACTTGCTGCCGGCGGCGCGGGAATTGACGGGTCAGGCCACGGCGGCGGCGATCGAAGGCGCCCGCGCAGCTGGCCGGGAGGTGAGCTGTCGCGCCGGCTGCGGGGCTTGCTGCCGTCAGTTGGTGGCGATTTCCGTCGTCGAGGCGGGAGCGCTCGCCGAGGTGGTGGCGTCCATGCCGCCCGAGCGCCAGGCTATCATCCGCGCCCGCTTTGCTGACGCGGCGCGTCGTCTGGAAGCGGCCGGGCTGCTGGACCCCAACGCGCCGCGGGGGGATCGGACCGTGCAGGCGCGCGACCTGGGCAGTCGCGACCTTACCCTCCGCGAACTGGGGCAACGCTACTTCGCGCTGGAGATCGCTTGTCCCCTTCTGGAAGATGAGTCGTGCGGCATCCACCCCGAGCGACCGCTGGTCTGTCGCGAGCACCACGTCACCACGCCGGCGGAGAACTGCGCGCGTCTGTATCAAGTGAGTGTGGACCGGTTGGAACCGCCGGTACGTGTCGGCGAGGCCCTCACCCGCGCTGCCGATCGCGTCGCCGGCGTCGGTCCGTGGATGATCCCACTGGTGTTGTCGCTGGAGTGGGCGGAGGCCCATCTTGCCGAACTCCGCCGGCCGCACGATGGTCTGCCGCTGCTTCGGACCTTGATGGCCGAAATCGATCGCGACTGTGAGCGGCCCTTTGATCGACGCGAGTCCTGAAGGATGAAGGCGGAAGGATGAAGGATGAATCAGAGGGGTATTGTCGATTCATCCTTCATCCTTCCGCCTTCATCCTTTCGCCTGTGCCGGGGTCAGTCGGCGCAGTGGCCGCCTCCTGGCCGGAGGACGCCTTCGCCGCGATGCGCTCGAACAACTCCTCCAGCCACTTCGGCCCCGGACGCAGTTCCGGCTCCTCGGGGTGGGTGTCGGCCCACTCCGGGGCCAGCACGAGCGGCACCCAGCGCAGGTACTGCGCTCCCGGCGCCACCTTGGCGAACAGGGCCAGTTCCCGCCACACCTTGACCGCCAGGCCGACCCAGTCAATGTTCTCGGCCGTCGGGTGCGAGCAGTTCTCCGCCGGCGAGGTCACCAGGTACTCGCGACAGGTGATCGGCCGCTCGGGATGAATCGAGCAGGATTCGTCTTCCAGAAACGGGCACGGGATGCCCAGGTAAAAATACTCCAGACCGATCGTCTGGAACTCCTCCGCGCTCCACTGGCCGCGCTGCTCTAACCGCTCCAGCACGCCCGCCTCCTGCAAACGGCGGCGTGCCTCGGCGAAGCGGGCACGGACCTGCGAGCGGCGTGGTTCCGGCATCCCATCGACGAGATCCCGGATGTTGCGGGCCTCCACCTCGGTGATCGGCACCAGTTGGCGGCAACACGCCCCACAGCCCGCCTTGCAGGAGATCTGCTTGCCTTCCTCCTCGACGGTGCGAACGGCCAGGCTGATCATGCCGTCGGCCAGTTGCTGCACGACGGGCAACATCGTCCGGAGAGGGGTTGGTGCGGTGGGCACCGACAGCCGGGCGTTGAGCACCCAGCCGCCGACGGAGACTTGTGCGGTCGCGGTCACCGTCTCCGCAGAGCCCTGTTGATCGATGGTCATCGTCGCGTTCCTCGATTCCACAGCCGCCGGATCGCGGTCATCGTGGGATGGCGGCGTCCACCCGGCGGCGGACATCGTCGAGTTGGTCCACGCTGTAAGGCAGCACCTCCGACAGCTCGAAGCCGATTTTCAGAGAAAACCGACGCACGAAGGCGTTGACCGCCACATCGCAGAGGCGGTGCTGGGGGACCGCACCGGAGTGGGCGACCGTGGCAGCCTTGCGCGTGTCGGCCAGCACTCCGGTCAGGGCGCGCAGCACGGTCGGCGCCTCGATTTCGCGCAGGGCGGCCAGGAGAAACTCTAACTCAGCCGGGGTGTCCTCTGCCACCGCCTGGGACAGGGCGAGCTGCGCTTCCCGGTCCCCCAGACGGGCCAGGGCGACCCGCGCCGGCAGGGACGCCATCACCGGGGCAGACCAGGGAAACAGCCGCACGGGCGGCGCGGGCGTCTGGGCGGCCACGGCCCGCAGTACCCGTTCCGTCTCCGGCCCCGGACAGTAAGCCAGCAGCAGCAGGGCGGCGGCCGAGGGGTTGTCGCCAGCCGCCAGCGCGGCCAGGGCCTTGCAGGCGCCGGCGTGGGCCGCCAGCTGCGCCGGCTCGTAGCGCTCGTACAGGGCCAGGGCCGCCCGCTCCCGGATGTCCGGCGAGGTGTCGGCCAGCGCCCGGACCAGGAGCGGCAGCGCCCCTTTGCCGTCGGCCACCGCCAGCAGCGACACCGCCTCGCGGCGCACGTCCTCGCTGGCGTCCTCAAGGTAGGGCGGCAGCAGCGGTACCACCGCCAGTCCCAGCGCTTGCAGTCCGGACACCGGACCCAGGTCTTTCTCCCGCACCGCCTGGAAGGCCCGCTGGACCCGTTCCGCCAGATCCTGCTTGCCGGCGCCTTGCTCTCGTTCGTCTGCCATGTCGATCTCCTTCCGGGAACTGCCTCGCAAATAAGCCGGCGCTCAGGCCGGGGAGCACGACCGCCTACGGGTTGACGCGATCGACGTGGGCCCGGGGGATCTTGGTCAGGGCGGGGGCGCGGAACATCAGTTCGGGCGGGTTGCCCGTGTCCGGAAGTCCCATGCCGTGCCCCGCCTCGTGGGCGACGATGGTGCCGATAGCGGTGTTCGTGGCCTCGTCCACCACGCAGCTCTTCTCCGGGGGCCCCGTGCTCGCCTCGATGCCGTCGGTGGTGGTGTCCAGATCCTGCTCCACGTCCCAGACGAAGAACACGTTGAAGTCGGCCCCGCGGTCGCGGTGGCTCACGACGGCCGCCCACTCGTCGCGCGGCCGGTTGGCCGCCGGCAGCGCCGAGGGATCGAGGACTTCCGCGCCAAAGTCATCGTTGTAAGGCTCGGGATCCTTGACCAGCTTCCGGACGAACTCCACGTTCGCCTGGGGCAGCCAGATGTCGTTCATGCCCTGGAGCACGGGATCCACGTCCGCCGCCGTCCGGGTCGTACGGCGGTTGTTGTCCTGGACGAAGAAAAAGCTGGTGCGCATGGTCCGCTTGCGCTTGACCGACACGTCCAGCCGCGCGAGCACGCGTCCGTTGGCGTCGCGGAGCTTGATGATCGCGGTCCCACGCGCCACGCCGAAGATTTGCACGGCGCCGCCGAGGAACAGCGGGCGGGCGATCCCGAGGTTGTTGCTGGTGACCTGGCGCACGCCGCCGCCGCCGACCACCAGCACGATCTTGGAGCCGCCCAGGGGCACCATCTGCCAGGGGGCCGAGCCGCGCACCGGGTTGGGCGGGTCGAAGCCGAAGTTGGGCTCAAACTCCTGGAACTTGACCGGGTTGCCTGGGGCGGGATCGAGGTCGAAGTCGTTGAGCCGGGCGATGGTAACCTTGTTGGTATCGACGCGGCCATCGTTCCAGCCGAACTGCCGCTGCTGAAACCTGCGGATGGCAGCGATGGTCAGCGGCCCAATCATGCCGTCGACGTCCAGCAGTGGCGACGGGCCGCCCTCGGTGTCCGGCACCTGGTTGAGCAGGGATTGGACCGTTTCAACATCCGAGAAGTGGTTGAGAGCCGGCGGTGTGCCGACCGCCGCGGTAATTGTCTCTGCCATGACAGAAGACCTTCGTTGGGTGGAGGCGTCCTACAGGCGCGAACGGCGGACAGGGTTGGGTGAGCCTTCAGCCGCCCGCGTCCGATCGCAACAACGAGGCTGGCATCCCTGCGCGCAGGTGGCCGTCCCTTTGGAACACGTACTCCATTGGTTCTTGAGAAACAGGACCGGCGAACCGCTCGGGCGGTCGGCGCCGAAAGACGCGTCGACTGCGGACATCCCCGAGCACGGACGGAGCGGATGGGCCTGGATAGGTGCGAAGACGATGCGAACACAACACAAAACCGGGGCGCCACGCGTGCGCCCCGGTCTGGAAGTCCGGTTCGGCCGGTTAGGCCTTTTCGTTCTTCTTGATGTCCCAGCCCATCTCGCCGCCCGGCTTGCTGGCGCCCTTCTCATCCTGTTCGAGGTACTCGACCTTGAACTTGGCGAAGTTGATCGTCACGTTCTCCGTGAGCAGGTCGCCGCCGTGGCCGGCTTCCTGGACGCTGGCGATGAAGACGTCGTTGAGTGTGATCTTGAGGTACTCGACCGGCTTCTCGCCGGCCTTGCGGACGGTAATCAGCCCGTTGGGGATGTGCTTGCCGTTGCAGCAGTGCAGCATCAACGACGCCGAGGACTTGTCCAGGAACTTCGTGATGGAGATGTCGTGGACGTGGACCTTGCCCGCCCCGTGGCCGCCGCCCGTATGGCCAGCGGCTGTCTGATTCATCCCCCAGCTAAAGGATTCGATATGAATCTCGTCCTTGTGCTTGTGGTCCTTGGATTCGCCCTTGATGCCATCCAACTTGAGGAACATGTCGACTGCCATGGAACCAATCTCCCGTAAGTAGTGGCTGTCCTTGAGGGCCGTTAGGAGTGAGGGAAGCTGTGGACAGCGGGGGGACAGCCTTGTTTTTCCCTCGGCCGGCGGAGCCTGACCGGGCGACCATCGCCCGATTTTTTTAGGTTTGCGTTTGTCGTCGGCTGCCTCTACACCAGGTTATTCACTTTTCCGGGGGCGACCGGACACTGTTTTTCGTCGCTGGCCGGCGACCCCTCCCCCCACCCCCTCCCCGCAGCGGAGAGGGGGAGAAGAAAAGCAGTGTCTCTTCTTCTCCCCCTCTCCGCTGCTCGATCACGTCGAGTTCGCCGGGTTACGGAACCACAAGGAAAAGCAGTGTCTCTTCTTCTCCCCCTCTCCGCTGCGGGGAGGGGGTGGGGGGAGGGGTTTCGAGCCTAGCCCTTCCGCTGCGGGATCTCCGCCACCAGGCGCATGGAGGTCGTCAGGGTCTCCAGCTGGAAGTGCGGCCGCAGGTAGGCGACGGCCTCATACCAGCCCGGCTTGCCCGGGACACTCTGCACGCGGACCTCGGCCGCGGCAAGCGGCTTGCGCGCCAGCGCTTCGTCGCCGGCGTTCGCGGGATCTGGGTGGACGTAATTCATGATCCAGTCGTTCAGCCAGCGCTCGCACTTGTCGCGCTCCATGAACGAGCCGATCTTGTCGCGTGCCATCACCTTGAGGTAGTGCGCGAAGCGCGACACGCACATGATGAAGTTGAACTTCGCCGACAGTTCCGCGTTGGCGTTCGCCTCGTTGGTCGTGTACTTCTTGGGCTGCTGGCACGACTGCGCCCCAAGGAAAGCGGCGAAGTCGCGGCCCTTGCAGTGCAGCAGGGGCAGGAAGCCGAGGTTGGACAGCTCGAACTCGCGGCGGTCGGAGATGGCGATCTCAGTCGGGCACTTCATGGCCAGGTCGCCGTCGTCGGTCGGGAACGTATGGACCGGCAGTCCCTCCACCTTGCCGCCGCCCTCGACGCCGCGGGAGCGGGCCATCCAACCGAACTGGGCCACGGCATCGGTGATGCGCGTGGCGTAGGCCCAGGAGGCGTTCATCCACAGATACTTGTCGTGGTCGGTGCCGTCGACAAACTCCTCAAAATCGAACTCATCGACTTTCTTGAACTTTTCGCCATAGGGCATGCGGGCCAGAACGTGCGGCAGGGTCAAGGCGACGTAACGCGAGTCTTCCGATTCGCGGAACGACTTCCAGGCGGTGTATTCAACGCCGCCGAAGATTTTCGCCAGGTCGCGCGGCGCCGACAACTCCGTAAAGCGCTCGAAGTTGAACATGCCGGGCGAGGAGGCGGAAACAAAGGGGGCGTGCGCCGCCGCGGCCACCTTGGAAATATGGGTCAGCAGGGCGATGTCCTCCGCGTTGCGGTCGAACTCGTAGTCCCCGACGAGCATCCCATAGGGTTCGCCGCCCAGCTGACCGTATTCCTCTTCGTAAATCTTCTTGAACAGGGCGCTCTGGTCGAACTCGGCAGCCTTCTCCAGATCCTTGAACAACTCGCGTTTGCCGACGTTGAGCACACGGATTTTGAGCGATTCGCCGGTTTCGCTCTGGTGGACGAGGTAATGCAAGCCGCGCCAGGTCGATTCCAGTTTCTGGAAGTCGGACTGATGCATGATCTCGTTGAGCTGCGAGGAGAGCTTTTTATCGATCTCCTTGATCCACATTTTGATGTTCGCCTCGGTGTCCTTGGCGACCACGTGGCCGGGCTGCACCAGCTGGCGGATGTATTCTTGCAGGTAGGCGCGGGTGCGCGCGGCCTCCTGCTCGTTGCGCGGGCGGGTGGTTTTGATGGCTTGGTCGAGCCAGGCAGCCCCCGCGTCTTCGGGGGCGGCAGTCGTCGCCGGGGCCTGGGCGGCGGCTTGTTCAGCAGCACTCATTATCATTCCTCCTTACGGGATTGTGTAACCCATTGGTGGATGGTGGATGGTGGGTGGTGGATGGTGCAGAAGCCCACGGGCCGCGGCCCGTGGGCTTGAATCCTTCTTCACCATCCACCATCCACCACCCACCATCCACCATCTTATGCACCTTCGGCCGGGTGTTCCGGCTCCTTGATGCCAAATTCGCGGCGTAATTCCGTCAAGCGGCCCTCGTCGCGGACCAGTTCCCGGATCAATTGGCGGAAGGGCATAAGCCCCAACTCGACCGCCCGCCGCAACAAAAAAGGGATCGGGCTGTGCGGCTCCAGTCGCTCCAGGGCGTCGGCAATCTGCCCTACTTGCCGGTACAACTCGCTGCGGTTGGCACCCGGCTGAACCTGAACTCCGACCCCGCCGGCAGCTGGCGGCCCGGTCACACCGCCGTCCGCCGATGGTGCGGCTGCTGGTGCCTCCTCGGTCGTCAGTCCCAGCCGTCGTAGGTAAAAGCGGACAAGTTGCTGACAATCGTCCACGGCCTGGGCGAGGCCGAACATCGTCGGTGCGCTCTCCTGAAAGCGGGTGTTGAGCACCTGCTCGAGGCGGTCGAGCAGTTCCCGCGTCTGGGTCACATCCTCGTCGATCTGGTCCGAGACAGGGAGTGCCTGGTCGAGACTCTCCTTCGCCACCCGGCCGGTGCCTTCCTGGGCATCCTTGTGATCCTGCCAGCCAAACTCTTCGCCGTCAACGCGGAGCAGGGGCAGCCTGCGGACGGTGCTTGGGAAGAAGGGGCGATGCTCGGCGTCGCTGAGCCAGTGGAAGGGCGTCGCCCGCACTTCCAGCCCTTCGCCCTCTTCCGGAATGGGATGGCAGCGATCCCAGCACTGATCGATCAGGTCGTGGAGCAGGTGAATGCCGTCGCGCAGTCCGACGAAGCCATGTTGCCGGGCCAGCGCCTCGGTCAACCGAGAGGCCAGCCGTAGGTCTTTCGAGGATTCGGTGAGCAGTTCGGTCGTTGTCCGGATGATCCAGGCCCACTCGGCTTTTTTCGGGACGATTTTCGTGGGGTCGTCCGGATCCTTTTCTTCCTCCTGGCGTGCGTCGTCGAGTTTCTGGCGAAGGGTGAACGGCATGGGAGTGCCGGCCGGTTCGTCCCCGGAAATGGGGGCCAAAAGGGCGCCAATGTCGAGAACCGGGGGCGAGGCCATGCCCAACCCTCACCTTCGAGCGCTGTGCGGCGCCGAGCGCTCATGGCTCGATGATCGCTGAAGCAGCCTGAGACGGGAAACGCCAGCCACTTCCAACTGTCGTATGATAGGGAAGCAGCGCCGCCAAAGCAAGCGCCCCCTTGGGGAAATCCGAAACTCGAAATCCGAAATCCGAAACAAATCCGAATGCCAAAAGAAGAAAACGAAAAGGGTGGCGGTTTCGGGTTTTCTTCTTCGGATTTCGAGTTTGTTTCGGATTTCGAGTTTCGGATTTCGGATTTTCTCCCGGTCACTTCAACTCAACCGACCAGTAGGCGTTCTCCAGGAACGTCTTCCAGGACTGGTACTTGTTCAGGCTGAGCTTCTGATTGAGCATCGGGCTGCGCTTGGGCTTTTCCGGCTTGCGGATCAGGCCCAGGTGCGCCTGCTTGGGCGTGCGGCCGCCCTTGCGGACGTTGCAGGCGACGCAGGCGCAGACGATGTTCTCCCAGGTGCTCTGGCCGCCCTGGCTCCGCGGCGTCACGTGGTCCAGGCTCAGTTCCGTGGTCGGGAACCTCTTGCCGCAATACTGGCACTGGTTGTTGTCGCGCGCGAAGATGTTGCGGCGGTTGAACTTCACCGTCTGCTTCGGCAGCTTTTCGTAGGTGAGCAGACGAATGACTCGTGGCACCTGGATTTCGCTGTTGACGGTGCGCACCCAGTCGTCGTCCGCCTGCCGGAAGTTGCGCGAGCGGTATTCGCTGAGGTCACGCCAGGTCGGGAAGTCGTACGTGGCGAACTGGCCGTCTTCCAGGTTCACAACCTCGGCCAACTCCTTGCAGAGCAGACAAAAGGCGCGCCGCACGGAGATGATGTGTACCGCCATGAAGAGCTTGTTCAGAACCAGGACGCTGGCGTCCAGGGCCGAGTTGGAACTGGAATGCATAGAGCCCCCTTTCACTGGTGGCGCGCCGCGCCATCCCCACCGATAGGGCCGGTCGCGGTCACTCACACAAAGGACGCGCCAGGACAAGGTCGGGTTCGACAATTATCTTAACAGGGGCGCGCAGGGCGATGCAAGCATTCGCACGGGCTTCATCGAACTTTCAAGGCGTTACGTTCGGAACTGACGGGCGTCAAGGGTTGCCTGCGTCCGGCGGCGCGGTTCCGGACTTGCCGGTCACATCCCAGATGAGCACTACCTCGTCCTCACTCATCGTCGCCACTCGTCTGCCGTCGGGCGAAAAGACCAGGGACGTGATCGGGGTCGAGTGCCCGCGGAACCGGCAGCGCTCCTGTCCTGTGGCGACTTCCCAGAGGCATAAGTCACGTGTGACCCCGGCAGTGGCGAGCGTCCGGCCATCAGGGGAGAAAACAACCACCCGGGGGTCTTCCGGCTCCAACCGCCACAATTCTCGCCCTGTCGTCGTCCGCACGAAGACGACAGTCGCTCCCCAAACCATGGCGGACTGCCCCGTAGCGTCTAGTGATAAGGTCATTTGGGGATGGTCGAAGAATGCTAACCCAGGGTCTGGGCAGGGACGGCGGCTGACCTCCCTGCCTGTGCCAACGTCGCGCCGCACAATCCACTGGGCAGCGCCCTCCGCCTCTGGGCTGCTCAGCACTTGGACCAGGGTTTTGCCGTCTGCGGTCAAGGCATAAGGCAGATCCAGGGGTTGCTCGGTGCGCCACACTTCCTTGCCGGTCGATAGATCCCAAAGTTGGAGATAAGAACCGCGAACCTCATCAACGCCGCGCGTCAGGAAATGTTGGCCGTTCGCCGAGAAGTGGAATGGCATCTTGCTCGTGATCATGGAAGGCAACCGCAACCGCTCCTTCCCGGTGGCAACGTCCCAGATGCAAAGTGTGTCGGCAGAGGCAGCGAAGAGTTTGCTGTCTGGGGAGAACGTCGCATAGGTGACCTCCCCCGCGACCCGAAGATGACGCCCTGCCTTGGCAGTCGTCAAATCGTACAAACAGATCGTGCCTCTACCTTCGGTGCAGGCCAACCATTTCCCGTCAGGGGAAGGTATGCCTTGGGGCAGCCAACCTTTCCAGCGACCGCTCGTCGTTTCCCACATCTGGAACGTGTTCGGGCCACGAGTGACGACCCGGCTGCTATCGGCGGTGAAGAACAAGGGGACATCCCCCCGAAGCGGATTCGGGCCGACAAGTGGGTGCGCCCGGGCAGCCCTCGCGTCCCAGAACTGAACCGAACTGGGTCTGCTGGTCTCGTACACCATCTTGCGTCCGAATCGGAAGGCAACAAACCTGGTCGGCCAAGAAGGCCACCCGCCGGAGATCAGTACCCGACTATCGGGGGCGAACGCCAGTGCCCTGACATGGTGCTGGGCTTCGCCGACGATACCCAGGAACCGGCCGGTGGTCAGATCCCACGACTGGATCAGCCCCCGCGCGCTTGCGGCCAGTAGTTTGCCATCCGGAGAGATGGCAACAACTTCGGCTTGTACGGGCTCTTCCGGCGTGTTGAGGCCGGGCAGACGGAAGCGTTCTTTCCCCGTGGCGGCGTCCCAGATGCCCAACCACTTTGCCTCGCGCTGCGCGACGAGCGCTTGCCCATCCGGAGAGATCGCCAACGTCTCGACGGCCGCCTCATGGTCGCCAAAGCGCAGGAGTTCTTTGCCGGTGCCCACATTCCAGAGGCGAATTGTGTCATCTCTCGCCGTCGAGGTGAGCTTCCGACCATCGGCGGAGAACGCCAGACGCAGGACGATGTGGCGATGACCGACCAGACGTTGTCGCTGGGCGCCGCTCACGGCATCCCGCAACACGATGCTCCCATCGGTGCAACCCACAGCAAGCAACTTGCCGTCAGGCGAGAACGCGACCCGGAAGGCGCTGTCCCGTTGTCGCCAGATTTCCTTGTCCGTGGTCAGATTCCACAGAGCGAGCGTCCGGCCGTCCGAATCCCTCCGGGCCACGGCAACTATCTTTCCGTCAGGCGAGAGTGCGACCGAGTCTACTTCACCGGGTTGGACGGCGAAGGGACGGATGAGTTGGCCGGCCATGTCCCACCGGGACAACGAGCCGTCGGCAGCCACGGCAATCAGGGTTTTGCCGTCCCTTGAGACAGCGAGGTCGGTGATCGCAATGGCCCCTTCGGGCAGCCGGTCGCCGCACAGGTCGGTGCGCACCTGTTTGCCCTTTTCCGGAGCGGTCTTGTCCTGAGGCGAAGGCGATTGACCCGTGAGGAACGGCAGCAGGGCAAGAGCGAGGCAAAGGCTCAACACGAGCCGGCTTGGGTAACTCGACATGGCTCCCTCCGGTTCGAGAGTGGCTGTCGGGATGCAGCAGTTTGGTATTGAGGGTAACGCGCACTGCGGACGAAAGCCAGCACCAAGGCCGCATCTCACGACAGGTAGAATTGGCCCGTCTCGTCCTTGCGTTGCCGCCATCGACCCGAGTACGATGGCGTCAAAGTACCGCTCGCTGAAACCCGAAGGACGAGGACGCCATGAAGAACCTGAGCGCGACTGGATTGGGAGTTACCGTCCTGGCCCTGTGCCTTTCCTCGCTGACGCTGGCAGGTGAAAAGGACAAAAAAGCTCCCACAAAGGGCGAGAAAGACAAGGTCGCCTGGAAGTCGCTGTTCGACGGCAAGTCGCTCGCCGGCTGGAAGGCGACCAACTTCGGCGGCGAGGGCGAGGTCCACGTCAAGGACAAGGCCGTCGTCATGGAGCAGGGCGATTCGATGACCGGCGTCACCTACACGCGCGGCGATTTCCCAAAGATGGATTACGAGATCGTCGTGGAAGGCAAGCGCGTCGCGGGCAACGATTTCTTCTGCACGACGACGTTCCCCGTCGGCGACACCTATTGCTCGTTCGTGGTCGGCGGCTGGGGCGGCACGGTCGTCGGCCTGTCCAGCATCGACGGCCGCGACGCCTCGGAGAATCAGACCGGCGCCTTCAAGGAGTTCAAAAAGGATCAATGGTATCGCGTCCGCATCCGCGTGACGAAGGAGGCCATCGTCGTCTGGATCGACGCTAAGGAAGTGGTCGATCTGGAGACGAAGGGCAAGAAGATTTCCATTCGTCCCGAGTGCGACTTGTGCCGGCCGTTCGGCATTGCGACGTGGCGAACCGCTGGGGCCGTGCGCGACGTTCGCGTGCGGCTGCTGACCGCCGCGGAGAAGAAAACGGCCGCCGGTAGGGAGTGACCGTCACGAACGTGTCTGGCCGTTGCCTGCGGTCTGCCCCTGCACGCGCTCCAAGGCTTCCTCCAGTAGTTGGGCGGCGAGTTGCATGGGACTGATTCGTCGCTCCGGCGTGCTCATTTCCGTGGCCATTTTCGCAAGTTTCGTCAGGGTCGCTTCGCTCATGGGCACCTTGCAACGGGTCACCCAATTGGGGTTCGTTGGTCGGCCTGGGCGACCGCCCTGACTGGGCGTCAAGCGCTCGTGCAGGATGTGAGCCAGTCGGGCCATCCCGAACAGGCCGCCTCCGACGTCGGGAACCTCGCCGACAATCTCCGCGCCCAGCGTGCGTGCAAATTCCTGCGGGTCGATGGGCATCGTCAAATTCCTCGGAGCCGTCGCCAAGCCAGGAGCGCCAGCGATGGGATAGTTACCGTCCTGGAGCGCGCACCCCGAACGCAGGGTGGGGTATGAGGGGGTGTGCGAGGAATGAGATGAGACGAAAGCTCCTTGCACCCCTCTCCTGTTATTTTCTCACAGCGCCGCTCCCCCCACAAGCCCAGCCAGGACGGTCCCAGCGCTGGGGCTCAGGCCTGTCTGGCACGATCGCGCCCGCTGATGTCGGGCGGGGTCTGAGCCGTGCTCATCTCCTTGGTCGCAGCGAACCTTTTGCCGCGGCGGGCGTCTCTTCCTCCGATGAGGCAGACCGCCATAGCCCGCACGACCGACGACATTTTGGCCCCCGACGCCTTCCGCCTGGTATTGCTGGCGAGCGTCGCGTTCCCCGAGGCGGCCATCCGGCATCGCCTCGTCAGTGAACTCGACGCCTGCATCGACGAACACCGACCGCTGCACTCCGAGGCGTGGGTGCGCGCGTTCCTGTGCGACTGGCTCGGCGAGGCCGGTCCCGCCTTCTACCTCGAACCCGCGGCCCGCGAGGTCGCCGTCCGCTTGCTGCGCCTGGCCTTCACCCGCACCACCCCCAAACTCGCCCGACGCTGGCTCTACATGCGCTGCTGTGAAGGCGACGACGAGGGCGTGCTCGCCGTCAGCCATCGTCTGAAGCCGCTGTTCCTACCGCGAACAGGCAAGCCGCGTCGCAGCCGGCGCGACGACATCGAGTTCGTCGCCGGCGCCGTGTCGAGCCGCCTGCGGCAGTTTCAGGAACCGGAGAAATTGCTCCGCGCGGTCTGTCGAACCGATCGCGACGGGTTCACGGTCCAGGTTCGCGGGAAACTCCCCTGGACGGCGGCGGCGGACTTGCATCGCGCCAGCACACTCGGCAAGGCACGCCTCGACGCCGACAGCTTTCACCTTGCCCAGAACTTCGACACCCTGTCCGTCCAGCCGCGGACACCGGAAGCGATGATTCGCTTTTCGGCGGCGCTGGCGCGCGAGGAACGGCTCGTCCTGCTCGCCGACGAACACGGCGGCCGGATCATCGTCCCGCTACGCGAATTTGATGAGGAAGAGGTTCGGCTGCCGGCCGTGGTCAGTTACGTCGGTGCTGAGACCTGGCTGCGCGGCGGGCCCCAGCTGCGCATGACCGTGTCCGAAGACGACCGGCTCGCCATCGCCCTGTGGGCGTACCTGCCCGAGAGCTGGGCCGACAACGATCTGCTCGAACGTCTGCTCGCCGTCGCCATCGGCGAATCCGACTTGTCCGCTGTGGCGCGCTGTCTCGCGCTCCGTTGATATTCCCGCGGAACGAACCTTCTGTTTTCCCGCTTGCGGGTTAGCGGTCTGGCAACCGCTAACCCGCAAGCGGCAGAGCGAAAGCCTTCATGAAACCCACTCGCGTTTTGCAAGTGCTCGATCGTCTGTTCGCCACGCGCTGGCCGGTCTTCTTGTGGGGACCGCCCGGAGCGGGAAAAAGTAGTGTTGTACGCCTGGCCGCGCACCAGCGCGACCTGCCGCTGATTGACATACGGGCGTCACTGCTCGACCCGACCGACCTGCGCGGCATCCCCGCCGTGCAGGATGGCCGCGCGGTCTGGTGTCCGCCTTCGTTCCTGCCGCAGGATGACACGCCGCCGGGGATTCTCTTCTTCGACGAACTGAACGCCGCCCCAGCGCTGGTGCAGGCGAGCCTCTATCAGCTGACGCTCGATCGGCGCGTTGGGGAATATCGTCTCCCCGACGGCTGGCGAATCCTGGCGGCGGGCAACCGCGCCGAGGACCATTCAGTGACGTTCCGCATGCCTGCGGCGCTGGCGAATCGCTTCATCCACCTCGATTTCGAGGTCGATTTCGAGGACTGGCGCGCCTGGGCCGGCACCGCCGGGATTCATCCGCTGGTGGTCGGCTTCCTCGGCACGCGCCGCGAACTACTCCTGCGACTGCAGCACAGTGAACGCGGCTTTCCGACGCCGCGGGCGTGGGAGATGGTCTCCGACGCTCTCGGCGCGCTCGGCCGGCCGACCGACGCCGCTGACGTGATCCTCGGCATCGTCGGCGAGGGCGCCGCCACGGAGTTCCTCGGCTACTGCGACCGCGCCATTAGTGAGGAGGCCCTGCTCGCGATCCTCGCCGACCCGACCAACGCCGCCCTGCCGCGTACGCTCGGCGATCAGTACGCCCTCATCGCCTACATCACCGCCAACGCTCGCCAGCGTGAGGTGATCGACGCCGCCGGCGTGCTCATCGGCCGCCTGTCGCCGGAGCTGGCGGTGCTGCTGATCCGCGACCTGCTGCGCGTCGATCCGATGTTCGTGCGTCATCGTGCTTACAAGGATTTCATCGCCCGCCATGCCCAACTACTATGATGAGCGACACTCTACCGCCGCGCGTGCTGCGCGCACGCATGCAACTGATGCTGGCCCACCCGTACCTGGCCGCCGCCCTGGCGCGTTTGCCGATCGTCAATGGCGCCGATTTTGGCTGGTGCCGAACGATGGCCACCGACGGCTACTACATCTACGTCAATCCGACCTTCTGCGAGACTCTGACGGAAGTGGAAATCATGGGCGTCCTCGCGCACGAGGTACTGCACTCCGTCTTAGGTCACATCGACCGCCGGGGCAGCCGTCCGCGGGTGCTCTGGAATTTCGCCATCGACTACGCGACCAACTTGCTCCTGCGTCAGTTCGGCGTGCAACTCCCGGCGAATGCCCTGTGTGACCCGCGGTATGCCAACATGACCGCCGAGGAGATCTACACCAAGCTCAAGGAACTGGTCGGGGATATCTGCGTGTGCGGCTTCGACCTGCACCTGGAGCCCGGCGACCTGGAGGGCCAGTACGAGCGCGGCAAGGACTATCCCTCTGCCGATGAGCGCCGGCGGCTGCGGGCGATGATCCTCGATGAGATGGCGCGCGAGATGCAACGCCGCGGCCAGGGATCGACGCCGGGCGAACTGAGCCGCGGCGTGGAACTGGCGACGAAGGTGCAGGTGTCGTGGGAGGCGCTCCTGGCGCGCTTCATGAACGGGCTGCGCCGCAGCGATTATCGGATGTTTCCGTTCAGCAAGAAACACCTGTGGCGCGGGATTTATCTGCCGTCGCTGGGCGTGCCTGGCCCCGATCACCTGCTGCTGGCCATCGACACCTCGGGCTCGGTCTCGGCGAAGGAGTTGGGGCAATTCGTGGCCGAACTGGATCGGCTAAGGTCGCTGACCGATTGCCGCCTGACGCTGCTCCACTGCGACGCCGCCGTGCAGCGCATCGACGAGATCCCCGCAGGCGAGACGACCATCCTGCCCGGCGGAGCCAGTGGCGTGCGGCTCGCGGGCGGCGGCGGGACGGATTTTCGCCCGGTGTTCAAGTGGGTGGGCGAGCAGAACGCCCGCGGCCAACCGGCGCCCGACGCGGTGATCTACTGCACCGACGGCTGGGGCACGTTTCCGCCAGTGGCGCCGGCGTATCCGCTGGTCTGGGTGGTGACGAGGACGAGCGGGGCGTCGTTTCCGTTCGGACTGGTGATTCGCCTGCGGGACTCGGGTTAGCAGCCCGTTGAAAAACCCCTCCCCGGCCCCTCCCCGCAGCGGAGAGGGGGGCAAGACAGAAAACTCTCCCCTCTCCGTGGCGGGGAGGGGCTGGGGGAGGGGTTTTTCAACGGGCTGTTACTGCGTCCCGCCTTTCTAAAGACACTGAGGAAAGCACAGAGGAACGCCAGCCTCCAAGACGAACGAGGTCAACAGAGTGGGCTGATGTTTGAGTTCTTTGAGGGTCGCCAGCACGGCATCGAACAACTCGTCCAC
>WNGB01011761.1_pt1 | contig 20214 bp, 22 predicted proteins | sample 5400681 | NCBI WGS metagenome assembly WNGB01 (sample SAMN13153367, study PRJNA577476) | soil metagenome | isolation source: 115 cm soil or saprolite under grassland replicate 2 | place: USA:California | collected 2016-06-15
GCTCGACCCAAACGGCAGTCGGCTGCGCCAGCTCGTCAGTCGCCCAGAATCGCCAGGTCGAGCTTCTGGAGGCGTGCGGGGTCGGCAATCACGTTGATCTCGGCGATCTTGCCGTGCCTGATCGTGAGATCGAGGACGAGCAGCAGCCGTCCACGCGGGGCCACGACGACTCCTACGGCGCCGTTCACGAGCACCGGTCGCGCTGCCTGGGCGCGTCCCGCGAACTGCTTGGCCACGGCCGCGGCACCGCGGACCTCCCTTGACGCGCCCACAGGCACGGCTGTGCGGTCGTGTCGGAACACGACGTCCGGGTCGAGCACGGCGAGAAGTGCGTCGAAGTTACCGGCACGCGAGGCGGTGAGGAAGGCGTCGACCACGGCGCGCTGGCGGGTGCGCTCGGCGTCACCAACCGTCGCCCCTCCCCGCACCCGGCGGCGTGCGCGGCTGGCGAGCTGCCGTGCCGCAGTCTCCGAGCGCTCCACGACGCGCGCAATCTCGTCGAAGGGCACGCCGAAGATGTCGTGCAGCACGAACGCGAGCCGCTCGGCGGGATTTAAGGTGTCGAGGACCACCAGCAGCGCGAGACCGACTGAGTCGGCTAGCAGCGCTTCGTGCTCAGGGTCGATCCCGCTCTCACGGCGCGTGATTGGCTCAGGCCCGGACGCTTCCAGGGACTCCTCGCGCCGCGATTTGCGCGCGCGCAGCATATCGAGGCATATCCGCGCGACCACCGTCGTCAGCCAGCCGCCCAGGTTCGTGACGGAGCTTCTGTCGGAGCGGCTGAGATGGAGCCAGGCCTCCTGGACGGCGTCGTCCGCCTCGCTCAGGTCGCCGAGCATCCGGTAGGCCACCGCTTGCAGGTGGGTCCGGTGGGCCTCGAATTGTTCCGCCAGCCGTTGGTGTTCGTCCATTGGTTACATCCCTTCAGTGTGTTTTGTCATAGGAGTGACGCGCGAAACCCAGCCGATGTGACAGGGCACCGCCCCAGGTTGGGACGCTCGGCCTCGAATGGCGCAGCCCGCCATTGGTGTTCGTTCATCGGTCACATTCCCTCGTCGCGTTCCGTCAGAGGAGTGACGAGCGAAACCTGACCGATGGAACAAGGAGACCAACTCCCGTTGAAGCGCCGGATGGGCGACCCCGTCAAGATCGAACCGATCAGTAAGAAATTTGTGATGTCTTTGCCTGGATGTGCGAGCATCCTGGTGAAGCCCCGACACCTGAAGGAGATCTATCATGCAAGCACGAATGAGCAACCCAGCAACGATCCTGCCTGACGCCATGAATGCCATCCTCACCCTGCACAAGGCAACGAGAAAGGGCGGTGTGCCGTCGGCGACGCTTGAGCTTGTCCACCTGCGTGCGAGCCAGATCAATGGCTGCAGCGCCTGCGTGGACTCGGGTGCACGCAGCGCCAAGGAGGCAGGCGAAACCGACGAGCGCCTCTTCGCCGTGGCGGCCTGGCGGGAGGCACCCTACTTCACCGACGCCGAACGTGCCGCCCTCGCGCTCACCGAGGCGGCCACCCGTCTCGCCGATCGGGCGGACCCGGTCCCAGACTCGATCTGGGATGAGGCCACCCGGCACTACGACGAGAAGGGACTGGCCGCCATTATCCTCATGATCGCCACGACCAACCTCTTCAACCGCCTCAACGCCACCACCAGGCAGATGGCGGGCGCAAAGTGGTAAGGCGGACCCGTTATTGTGATTACTACATTCAACATCTTGGGATTTACAATTAAGGAGCGAAGACAATGAGCAAGATCCAATGTGCAGGGAACTGTTGCAGAAGGCTTTGAGGAGGTGCGGGAGGAGTTCACCGCGGTTCTGGCCGAGGAACCGGCCGAGCCAGGCGCGCAGCTCGCGGCGTATGTGAACAATCGGCAGATGGTCGACCTGTGGGCAGGCTCGGCGGTGACGGGCGATTCTCTGACTGGTGTCTTCTCCTCTGGCAAGGGCGCCGCGTATCTGGTCGTCGCGCTGTTGGTGCAGGACGGAGTGCTCGCCCTTGACCAGACGGTCGCCCACTACTGGCCAGAGTTCGCCGCCGAAGGCAAAGCCGACGTCACCCTCCGGGAGCTGCTCACGCACCGTGCTGGGGTGATCGGGGTGGACGGCGGGTTCACCACGGAGGAACTCGCCGACGACCGCTTGATCGCCAAGCGGCTGGCCGACCAGCGGCCGTACTGGAAGCCGGGATCCGCCTACGGCTACCACTGCTTCGTGATCGGCGCCCTCATCGGCGAGGTGGTGCGCCGGGCCCCGCTGCTCAAGCCCAAGACCCTCGCCGAGTTCTCCAAGCTCCACTCGACGGGCATCGATCTGGTCAGCGGTAAGCGGGACCTCTTCGCCCTCGGCTTCGAGGCGAAGGGCGTGCAGTACCCGTTCCTGGGCGCGAACGCCTTCGGCCACTGTGGCGTGGCAGGATCTGAGGCATTCGCCGATCCCCACAGCGGCGTCGCCTACGGTTACACGCGCCGCCATTTCGCCTTCGGCTTCGCGGCCCCGGAAAACGACCGGCTGGCAGCGGCAGTCCTCCGCGCGGCCGAGGCCCTCGGGTAGGCCGGTACGGCTCGTCCAACCCGTGGATGTGGGTGGCTGCTGAAGCTGGCGGGCGCAACCCATCACGACGCCGCTGGGATCGGTGCGCCTGCGTCGACGCAGGTAGGGTGGTATTTGGTCGCCACAAATGCTTAACGCGGCAGCAGGCTGCCGAACTGCAGGGGCGGCGCCGGCAGGGGACGCGCATTCGGACACTGATGCGCGACTACCGAATCTCAAAGGCGACGGTGTATCGCTACCTGGAGGGAGTTAGCCCCACTCAACCAGAAGAGCCTCCCGAATTCGTGTAATACACCCTTTGTAGCGATAGGTAGGGTCTTACAGCCTTTCCCCCGCTCCAAACCGGGCAGGCCAGTTTTCCGGCACCCGGCTTTCCAGTTGGACCAATCTACTCGTCAAGGGCGGATTGATCGTTGCCGATCGAACGGCGCACCAGGAGGACGTATGGATGCCTCCCGTCATCTGCATTCCGCAGGTGGCGCATGTCTGCTAATAGATTCGTGAGTGGCGACGATGGGGAAACGCGCGGCACAACCGGTGATCTCTGCACCGGGGCAGACCGCGCTCGCCACCTACGAGCAGCATCTCTGCACAATCGAAGACTTGAGCCCGAAAACGATACGGAATTACCTCAGTGATCTCCGCCAGTTTATCGCCTGGTGTGAAGTCAGTTGGGCCGAGGCCAGCGAACAGGAGCGGCGGTTTACCCCAATGGCCATCACGACGCCCCTCCTCACGCGCTATCGGGCCTATCTGCAAACGGATGCACACCTCCAGCCGACGAGTATCAATCGCGCCCTCATCTCGATTAAGCGGTACTGTGCCTGGTGTCTGGACCAGGACCAGCTCAAGCGTGATCCCGCGAAGGTGGTGAAATTGATGCGCGCCACGCCCAAAGCACCGCGGCACCTCAGCGACGACGACGAAGACGCACTCGTCGCGGTCGTCAGCAACGGGGGCAATCTGCGCGATCGCACGATCATTCTGCTTATGCTGCACACCGGCCTGCGTGCCGGTGAAGTCTGTCGGTTACGCCGCCAGGATGTCCGGCTCGGCAAACGGAGCGGCACACTGTCGGTCATTGGCAAGCGGAACAAGCACCGCGAGGTACCGCTCAACGCCACCGCGCGTGCCGCACTGGAAGACTATCTCCCGTCGCTCGCGTCCGATGCAGCCGTGCTCTTCCCATCGGAAAAGACCGGGCAGGCGCTCCAAGAGCGTGCCCTCGGGTACCTCGTCGCCAAGTACGCAGCCCAGGCCCGAATTGCGGTCGTGCGTCCTCATGATCTACGGCATCGCTTCGGCTACCGCATGGCCGAAAAGGTCCCGTTGCATCGCCTAGCCCAAATCATGGGTCACGACTCGCTCGATAGCACCATGCGCTATAGCCAGGGCACCCCGCGCGATTTACAGCTCGCGGTGGAGAAAATCGCATGGTGCTGACCACGTGCCATGCGGCGAAGGGATGCACCCATGACCCAACGACTGGATCAGGTGATTGGGCGGATGCGTCAGCTGCCGGCCGCGCAGCAGGACCAGATCGCCGCATTGATTGAGGCGGAACTGGCCGACGACGAACGGTGGGCCACGGCGTTCACACAGCCCCAAGACCTCCTGGCCGACTGGGCCGATGAAGCGTTGCAAGATCATCGGGCTGGCGGACCAGCCCGCTAGCGGATCGGCTGTGAAGTCGTTTGTGACCCCGCGGTTTTGGGGATTGTTTGACGCCCTCCCGCAGCGTGTCCAGCAGCAGTGCGCCTGGCCTATCGTCGCTGGCTTGAGAACCCCAACCATCCGGGGATCAACTTTGAACTGGCATGATATGATCGTATGCGCGGCCAGCCCATAGCGGACCCAGAGTCGCCATCAGTCCGCCCAACAACGTTGCGGAGCTGCCGCACCGGCTCAGCTCCCGCGTGGTGCGAGGCCTACAAGTACCAGAAGCTTGCCCACCAACGTCTGGGCGAACGGTCGGTAGCGCGTGTTCTGGAACGCAGCCAGACACCATCCGTCCGCGTGCTTGACGGCAACCAGGGTTTGCACGGACATCCGCCCGCGTGACGGGCGTTGCTGGCCTGCACGCAGCACGGCGCCCTTACTATGGATGAGCGCCACATCGGGTGTCAGAAAACGTATTGCGGACGACTCGCCAAACAGTCGGCTGCCCTTCAGGAATCGCTCAAAGAGCGGCCGGTGGCTCTCCGCAATCGCGCGGCGTCCCTTGGCGTGAGTACCGTCAAAGGCGACATAATCGGCGTCTTCGGTGAAAACGCTCGCGTACGCATCTGCGTCGCCCCAAGCGTCGTGGAACTGCTGGAGCAGGGTACGGACAGCCGCCAGATCGGTGGGGTTGCCAGGTATGGTTTCGCGAGTGGAGGCATTATGCTGAACCGTCATCGTTGCCAACTCCTTCTGTCGTGGCAGAGTTTGCTTCGGCGTATCCTGTATTTCAACGTGTCGAGATGTCAGGAATGAGCTGCAGGATAAACAGCGTGTGGAGCAACATCATCCAGGTACGCTTCAGACGGCCTTGACGCTCCCTTTCGCGTGCGGTTTCGCGCCGCCGACCCCAAGGGCACGCCCGATCATGTGGGGGGTCTCAGCCACATCCAGCAGGGTCATGGCGTAATCGGCGCGCGTCAGGGTCCAGTCGCGACTCCTTGAGCCCCTGCAATCCGGCCAGCTCGTGCGGGCGGCGGGTGAACGCGGTGATCGCGTGCCCACGCTGCAGGCCTTGCTCAAGCACATGCTTTCCCGTGCGCCCGGTGGAGCCGATAACGAGAAGGTTCATAGCGGTCCTGACATCCTTTCCTGCAACCCTGATTTACTACGGCGTATCTATTATCTTGATTTGCTTAGATACTAGACTTGCCTTATAATATATGCGATAGTTCAGTTTGTCAAGAGGGAAAAAGATGCCGAAACCTCGTCGCGAAGAACTCATCGCTGCGGTCATCGAAGCCAGCCAGGAAAGCAGCACCACCGCGGTCTTCTTCCACACCGCCATTGCAGAACGAGTCGGGCTCGGCGCCACGGACGAGAAGACCCTCTTCATCCTGAGTCGCGCGGGCCCAATCACGGCCGGCGAGATCGCCCAGCATACTGGGCTCACCACCGCGTCGGTCACCAACCTGATCGATCGGCTTGAACGCAAAGGGTTTGTGCGGCGGGTGCGCGATACCAAAGATCGCCGCCGCATCATCGTGGAATTGAACGAGGCAAAGCTCGCCGAGTTCGCGCGGTGGTTTGACTCCTTCCAGGGCACATTCGCCGATTTCCTCGACGCCTATAGCGATGAGCAACTGGCCACGATCGCAGATTTCCTGACTCGTGCCGCACAGCTTTCACGCGCGGTAGTCGCAAAGTTGAATCAAGGAGGTGAACGCAGCGATAACGATGGAGCTAATCTGTGACCGCCACCGCCTATGCGCTGATGCTGCTCATGCGGGTACAGTTGAGCAGGGCTGATGTCCGTGGCGCCATTGAGCAGCAGCGCCTTGAGGAGCGCCGCGCTTGGCGCGATGCCGAAGAACAGCCCGACTGCCATCGCGAAGCCGACCCAGCGCTGCCGCGTCGAGGCTGGGCGCGGTGGTGATTAGCCCACTCAGGTCCACCCCCAGCGCGATCAGGACCCCCAGCGTCAGCCCGATCAGCGCGCCGAGCAGGCTGATGATCAATGCTTCGAGCAGGAACTGGATCAGGATGTCGCTCTCTCGCGCACCGATCGCCTTGCGCAGCCCGATCTCGCGCGTGCGCTCGTGCACGGGGACCAGCATGATGTTCATAATCCCGATCCCGCCCACCAGCAGCGAGATCGCCGCGATCGCCCCCAGGAATAGCATAAGCGTCTGGGTGGTCTGGACGACGCTGTTGAGGATGTCCTGCTGGTTGATCACACTGAAGTCGTCGCTGTCGCCGCTGGCCGGCAGGTTATGGCGATCGCGCAGCGTCTGCGTGATCTCGTTCAGCGCGTTCGTCACCCTGTCCGCATCTTTGGCCTGGACGGCGATGCTGGAGACCAGCGCCGCGCCACCCTTGATCGCCCGCCCGCCGAACAGCCGCCGCTGCGCGGTGGAGAGCGGCACGATCACGCCGTCATCCGTCGAGCCAAAGCCGCTGCCGCCTTTCGCGGCCAGCACGCCCACGACTGTGACGCCGATGATGATGCCGAGGGCGGTGAGCAATGTGCGCAGCGTGTTGGCGGTCAGGCTCTTCAGCGCGATCTCCAACGTCTCCGATAGGCTGATCCCGCCCGTTTGCAGCTCGGCGATCTGCGGGTCGAGCGCGGCCGCGGTGGTGCCGCCGTCGGCGAGCGTCTGGGTATCATGCGATGCCGTGGGTGTCATGGTACTCATATGATCCTCGGTGGTGCTGCCAATGACGGGCGGCGCGCGATCGAGATCCGTCGCCGCGGACGATCGCGATCGCCTGCCGCAGTGCTGCTATTTGTCGATCGTGGTATGTTCACGACATCGCTATTCCCTGGCCGGTGGTGGGGCGGCCCATCGTTGGTAAGCAACCCGTCGTACACGCTCGGCACGCGCCGGGCGTGCGCGGCGATATCCGGCTCGTGCGTGACAGCACGAGTGACGGGTGTCGCGTGTCGCGATCTCGTCACTCGGCACCCGGCACCCGGCACTCGCTCACTCGACGATCGTCGCATCGGCGGGCATCCCCGGCTTGAGCGCGTGATCGGGGTTGGGCAGGTCGACCCGCACTGCGAAGACTGTCGTCGCGCGCTCGTCTTTGGTCTGGACGTTGCGCGGCGTGAACTGCGCCTCCTGGGCGACAAACGTGACCGTGCCCGCGAACTCCTTGCCGGGGAAGCTATCGACCGTGACATGTGCCTGTTGCCCCTGGCGCACGCGGCCGATGTCGGTCTCAGGGATGTAGATCGTCAGCCGTACTGTGTCGAGCGCGCCGATCGTCAGTAGTGTCGCGCCCGGGTTGGCCTGCTCGCCCTCATGCAACGATCGGCTGAGGACGATACCAACGCGCGGCGCGGTCAGCCTGGTCTTGCCGAGTTGGACTTCGATCTGGCGCTGCGCTGCGCGGGCCTGGGCGAGCTGCGCCTCAGCGGCCTGGATCTGCTCGGGCCGCGCGCCGTTCTGAGCCAGATCCAACCCCGCCTGGGCCGCCTCCAGCTGCGCCTCGGCAGAGTCCAGCTGCGCCTTGGCTGCATCGGCGGTGGCCAGAAGCTGCTGCGGATCTTTCCGCATCGCGAGCGCCTGGTCGAGCGCCCGCTGCGGGTTGACCAGCGCCGTCTGGGCGGCCGCTAGGTCCTCCTTCCTCGGCCCGTTGCGCAGCTTGGCCAGCGCCGCGTCGGCCATCTGCACCTGGCTCTCGGCCGTCTGTACGCCCGTCACCTCGGCCTGCCGCGCGGCAACGGCGGCCACCAGCGCCTGCGCCACCGCCTGCTCGGCCTGATGCATCGCCGCCACAGCCTGGACGAGCTGGGTATAGTAGTTGTTGCGCTGCGCATCGCTGAGCTTGTTGGGCTCGCAGCTAGTCTCCGTGCAGAGTTTGGGCTGCACGGGATCGTTGCCGGTATCCTGGACGTACTGCCAGTTGCTCTTGGCCCTGGCGTAGCCCGCCTGGGCCTGCGTCAGCTCCAGGGCCGACTGCTGGACCTGTGCCTCGGCTGGGTCTTGGTGGTCGAGAGACCGTCCTTGGTGGCCTGGAGGTTGGCGTGGGCCTGGGCCAGCGCCGCCTCGGCCGACGCGATATCCTCGGGGCGGCTGCTGGCACGCACCTGGGCCAGCGCGCGCTGGGCCGAGTCGCGTGTGGCCTGGGCCTGGATGACCTGGGCGTCGAGTTCCTGGGGATTCTCGAGCGCTTTCAACGCATTCTGGTAGGCCTGGGCCGCGCCGTCGCGCGCGGCCTGGGCCTGGTCGACCTGGGCCTGGGCTGCGGCGATGTCCTCCGCGCGCGAGCCGGCCGTGAGCTGCGCCAGGTTCGCCTCGGCTACGCCGACGGCGGCGCGCGCCTGCATCTGGAGCAGCAGCCCGATCAGCGCCGGAACCATGAAGATCGCGCTGGCCATATCCGGGTTGTACCAGACGCGCGGGCGCACGTCCACGGGCGTGGCGAGCGACACTGCGCCACCGCTCCGCGCCAGCGCCTGCTGTTGCACGGCCGTGGCTTCGACCTGGCCGATCAGCTGAGCCGACGAGAGCGCCGACGAGGCCACCGTCGGATCGGAGCCGTCCAGCACGAAGGCGACCTGCGCGCCCTGGGCGCCGAGCAGGTCGACGCTGTACCTGGGAGGGATGACCAGGCCGGCGCGGGCTGCACCGCCGTCGATCAGCTACGCCAGCTCCTGCTCGCTGCCGACATAGCGCGCAACCGTGAACTGGTCCGACTCGACGAACGCCGTGACCAGGTGCCGGCTTTGTGGTGTGCGGTCCTGATCGAAGACCGCCATCGGCACGTTGCGCACGTCAGATGTCGCCGCGTAGCCGAACAGGATGAGCTGTATCAGCGGTGTGATGAACATGACCGCCAGCGTGCGCGGGTCGCGAATGATGTGGATGAACTCCTTGCGGATGATCGGTATGATTCGCAAGCGCATGGTTCGACCCCTTCCCAAAACGTCAACTGACTGAGACAAGGACTCTCTCATCACCAGGGCATTTGGCCTGCGGCAGCAAGGCACTTTCTCTTCACTCGATTTTAAAAATTGAAAATGGAGTGTGCCCGCCCGAGCATGCCCCCTGCTTGTCCGATCAGCACCTGACGGGCCTCCAGTACCTCATCACGAAGAACAGCGTGGTGAGCTGCCCCAGCCGCTCGTGAGCCGCGATCGCGCGAATGGCGCTGGTGCTCTCGTAGGGGAAATGGGCCACAATGCCGCTGATTACCGCCGGAATGGTCCCGAGTGCGCCCAAAAAGAGCAGCGCCCAGCCGCTCAAGCGCAGCGACGGTGCCCATCGCGCTGCTATGTCGAGCACCCAGCTGACGACCAGCAGGGCGATTGGGAAATGGACGAGCATCGGGTGCAGATGCGTGAGCGCGTTACTCAACAGATCGGACATATCCGCAAACTCCTCATTGCTCTCTATCATCCTTACTCATACCTGAGCGCATCGATCGGGTTGAGTTTGGCCGCGCGCTGGGCTGGGTAGATCCCGAAGAACAGCCCAACCGCCAGTGAGAAGCCCACCGCAAGCAGTACTGCGCTAGCCGTGATGGTTGCGGTGAGCAGCCCGGTCAGCGTGACCACCAGTGCGATCAGCCCCCCAAACGCAAGGCCGATGAAGCCGCCTGCCACACTGATCGCCAGTGCCTCGACCAGGAACTGCGTCAGAATATCCTGGCTGCGGGCGCCGACCGCCTTGCGCAGCCCGATCTCGCGCGTCCGCTCGGTCACGCTCACCAGCATGATGTTCATGATTCCGATCCCGCCTACCAGCAGCGAGATCCCCGCCACCGCCGCCAGGAACGCCGTCAGCAGGCTGGTGATGGTCGACAGCGAGCCGAGCAGCTGAGTCTGATTAAAGAAGCGGAAGTCGTCTTCGCGGCCGTCGACCTTGAGATCGTGCCGCTCGCGCAACAGTGCCGACACCCGCGCCTGAATGCTGGTCAGGTCCGTGCTGTTGGTCGCCGAGAGCGTGATGTTCGAGACCTGATAGCCGTTGCCGTCGGGGGTGCGCCCGCCGAACAGCCGCTGCTGGGCCACGCTGATCGGAATGAGCGCCTGGTCGTCCACCGAGCCGAAGCCGCCACCGCCCTTAGCCGCCAGCACGCCGGTCACCCGCAGCGTCTGGCCCTTCACGCGCACGGTCTGGCCGACCGCCTGGCCGCTGCCAAACAGATCCTTCGCCAGGTTCGCTCCCAGCACCACCACCGGCGCGGCTGCGCGCACCTGGCTCGCGTCGATAAAGGCGCCGCTCGTCAGGGTCAGGTTGTTCACGGCCCGGTAGTCCGCGGTGACGCCAGCCACCTGCGCATTCTTGTCGGCGGCCGGCGCGACGATCTGAGCGCTGGAACTATACTGCGGCGCGACCCCCACGACCGGCAGCTTGAGCGCCGCGATCGCCTCGGCATCGTCCAGGGTCAGCGTCTGTGCGGTGCTCTGGTTGCCCCGCCCGCTGCTACTGGGCGAGCCGGGCATGATCGTGAGCACATTGGTGCCGATTGCCTGGACCTCGCTGGTGATTGCGGCGCTGGCGCCATTGCCGATCGCCAGCAGGGCGACCACCGAGGCCACACCGATGATCACCCCTAGCATGGTCAGCAGCGCGCGGGCTTTGTTGGCCAGCAGACTGGCGAGGGCGAGCCGCGCCACCTCCATGAGGGCGACAGTGCTCGCGCCCGCATTCTCCAGCGGCTCCAGCACAGGAGCGCTGTTGGCCGCCGTGGCCGGCCTATCACTATCAGAGATGGTGGACGGCATCGGAATACCTCTTATTTCCCGCGCTGTCAGTTGCAGGGTGCATAGCGCTGGCGATTCGCTGCTCCGGCGCCCCATCGCTGACGAGCAGGCCATCGCGCATCATCAGTACGCGTGCGGCGTAGGCGGCGATGTCTCGCTCGTGGGTCACCAGGACCACGGTTAGCCCCTGTTCGTGGTTGAGCTGTTGCAGGATACCCATGATCTCGGCACTGGTCTTGGTATCCAGCGCGCCGGTCGGCTCGTCGGCCAGGATGACGGCCGGGCTGCCGACCAGGGCGCGGGCGATCGCCACGCGCTGCTGCTGGCCGCCCGAGAGCTCATTCGGCCGGTGATCCATCCGCTCGCCCATTCCGACGATCTGCAGCGCAACCTGCGCGCGGCGGTGGCGCTCCGCGGCGCCAACCCCACGATAGATCAGCGGCATCTCGACGTTGCGCAGGGCCGACTCGCGCGCCAGCAGCATGTACTGCTGAAACACGAAGCCGAGCTTCTGCGCCCGAATGAGTGCCAGGTCGGTGTCCGCCAGCTGCGCGACCTCAACGCCGTCGAGCACATATCGGTACATACAAAGTGTAGCAAATCAATCTCAAGACAATGTCAAGATTTTCCGGAGAGATTCTGAATGTTGTCGTGTCACACTGCGGCGCCATCCTCAAGGATGTCTTCAGCATTGCTTGACAATTCCTTCAGAATCGTCAGCTATACTGGAGATGACGAAAACGCAGGACTGCAGCTCGAAGGAAGAACAATGCTGCGCCGCGTTTAGCATCACCGATCCGTATATCCATACGCCATTGCTGGCATGATCAGCATCGAACCAGCGCTCGCGTAGAACGCCGCACACACCGATGCGTCGGTGATTACGATCGCCGAGCATGCCGCCATCTAGGCTCGCGGTAGGTGACCGATCTGGCACGTCATCACGCTCTCGATGTGGTCGTCGGCGAGCGGGTCAGCACCACGGGCGGCGCCTGATCGCCCGGTTCTGCGACCAGGAGCTGTGCGCAGCTACCTGGAGCAAGCCGGCTACGACGTCCTCACCGCGTCCGACGGCGATCGCGCGCTCCAGATTATGCACCACGTTCGTCCGGAGCTGGTCGTACTGGACGTGATGCTGCCCAATCGGGACGGCTGGGAGATCACGCGCAGTATCCGCGCGGACGCTGCGCTGGCAGCGACGCCGATCATCCTGCTGCCGGCGCGGGTAGACGACATGGATAAGATCGTTGGCCTGGAACTGGGCGCCGATGACTACATTACCAAACCATTCAATGCGCGCGAGGTCGTGGCGCGAGTTCGTGCCCTGCTTCGGCGCACCCAGCTTGACCAGGGACGCAGCGTGACATCGTACATCCTCAGCGTCGGCGGCTTGCGACTCGACACCGAGCAACACACTGTGACGGTTGACGGCGTCGCGGTCGACCTGACGCGCACGGAATTCAAGCTGTTGCAACTGCTGATGGAAAGCCCCGGCCACACGCTGACCCGTGATGAGTTGCTGGAGAACGTGCTGAGCTATGCCTACGAGGGCATGGGCCGCACACTCGACACCCACATCCGCAACCTGCGCAAGAAGATCGAGCCTGACCCCGACAATCCACACTACATCCAGACGGTCTACGGCATCGGCTACCGCCTGAGGGGAGGACAACCATGATGCGCTTATGGGTGATGCGCTTATGGGTGCAGCTGAGCCTGCTCATCAGCGCCTTGCTGCTCACGGTCATCGTGGCAACGGCCGTATTGGTCTTCGTCTTTGGTGCCGAGCGTCGGTCGTTGGTCAACGCGCCAACGCCAAGCGAGGCCCAGATGGTCAGCGGATTCTCGCGCCGGCTCGTCACCGCGGTTGCGGTAGTAGGCCTCATCAGCATCACCATCGGCGTCGTGGTCAGCCGGACCATCAGCGCGCCGATCACCCAGCTTGCTCTCGCGGCCCACCACATCGGCGCCCGCAATTTGCAAACGCGCGTGAGCGTCGGCGGCAGCCAGGAAATGGTGGAGCTGGCGCATGCGTTCAACACGATGGCGGGAGATCTGCAGCGCGCGGAGGAGCTGCGCGCCAACCTGATGGCCGACGTCTCGCACGAACTCCGTACCCCGCTGACGGCGCTGGAAGGCAACCTGCGTGCAGCGCTCGACCGGGTGTACGCGCTGGATGAGGCCGAGATCGCCAACCTCTATGGCCAGACCCGGCACTTGATCCGGCTGGTGAACGATCTGCAGGAGCTAGCACTCGCAGATGCCCATCAGCTCCCGCTGGACAAACAACCGACCGATCTGGCGGCGCTGGTGGACGAGACGCTGCAGGTCTTCACGCCCTTGGCGGAGGAGCAGGGTGTGCGGCTGGAGCAGCAGCTGGAGCGCCTGGGGGCGATCAGCGTGGATGCGTCGCGCATCCGCCAGGTGTTGCATAATCTGCTAGGCAACGCGCTGCGCTATACCTCGCGCGGCGGCAGCGTGACGGTAATAGGCCGGCTCGAACGCGATACGCTCTATCTGGCGGTGCAGGATACAGGCGTCGGGCTAGATGCGGATCAGTTGAAGTGGGTCTTTGAGCGCTTCTACCGCAGCGACAGGTCACGTAGCCGTGACACAGGTGGCACCGGGCTGGGGCTGGCGATCGTGAAAGCGATCGTGGAGGAGCACGGGGGGCGGGTGGCCGCGCAGAGCAATGGCGTGGGCCAGGGGAGTACCTTTGCGCTGGAGCTGCCACGGCACTAATGGCGACTTTGTATTACCCAAATTTCGCCCAAATTAGTGGCATGATGCTCATATTGGGGTAGAGTAAGCGAAGCTGACACGCGGGGCAATGCCTCTCAACGGAGCGCATCCTGATGCAGAAAAGAGCGCCTGGGTTTTTGCTCGATCGCTCAGCGATGATGTAAGGAGCACATGTGCTTTAAGGCATCGCGAAGCCAGATCGGCGAGCGATTGTCCCTGATAGCAGCTTCGCTTACTCTACCCCGACCAGGGCACAGATCGGAGAAATGAGATGAGTAGTGCACACGAGGAGACCGTAGAGCGGAAGCGATTTGCGTGTCCTGTCGACGGGTTTCAGGAGATGGTCAATGGAAAATACAAACTCCGGATCATCTGGGCGCTTCAGCAAGGACCCCGCCGCTATGGGGAGATTAAGAAAGGACTCTTACGCGACGTCAGCGGCAGCCAGGTGATTGCGCCGCGCGTGCTTAGTCGCGAACTGAAGACCTGACCATATCCTGACCCATTCTTCATTAGTTCTTTATAGCCAATTTGCTACCCTGAACATGCCGTTCAACACCGAGCGAGCGGTTATGGCATGTAGGGGTAGTTATGAGAATTCCGCTTCCATTTCCCCGCAATCGCGGGGCCACATCGGATCAACCACAGACAACCCGGCGTCGGAACCGAAGCGTCAGGCCCGTCGTTATCGCGGCAGGCCTGGCGATCGCGCTGGCCGGCGGGCTGCTGTACTGGCGCCCCCAGGCCGCCCCCGCCGCCGCGACGCTTTCGGTTCCAGTGACGCGCGGCGACCTGACGGTGAACGTCGAGAGCAGCGGGTCGCTCAAAGCCACCCAATCGCTCGATCTGCTGTTCCAGGCCGATGGCCAGGTGCGCGAGGTGCTGGTTCGGCCTGGTGATCGGGTGCGGGCCGGCCAGCCGCTGGCGCGTCTCGACGACCGCGATTTGCGCTTGCAGGTCCAGCAAGCCGAGGCCGACCTGAAGACGGCCCAGGCCAAGCTCGAGGCCGCGCAGCATGGCGGGACCACTCCGCAAGATCTGGCGCAGGCCCAGGCCAGCCTCACCTCCAGCCTGGCGGCGCTGGAGAAGACCCGCACCGGCAATGTCACCGCCGCCGACATGCATGAGGCCGAGGCGAGTCTGCTCGCGGCCAAGGCGCAGCTCGACGCCCTGAAGCACCCATCGGCCGATAAGATCAGCGCTGCCCAGCTCACGCTCACCCAGGCCCAGACGACACTCCAGCAGACCCGCGACGAGCTCTCGGCTGCCAAGACCGACGCAGAGATCGAGCAGCGCAAGGTTATGGCCGCGCTCACGCAGGCCCAGTCGAGCTACACCACCGCCAAGCAGAACTGGGACTACGTCCAGCAGACCGGCGCCGACCCGACCAACCCCAAGAGCACCGACCCGACGACCGGCAAGAGCAAGAAGAACAAGCTCAACGACGTGCAGAAGCGCCAGTATTACGATACCTTCGTCCAGGCCGAGGCGGCGCTTCGCAGCGCCGAGGAGGCGGTCAAGCAGGCGCAGCTGAACTACGACACCGCGCGCCAGAAAGAGGCGATCGGCATTCCGGAGGCCGAGGCCAAGGCAGCCGACGCGCAGCAGCAGCTTGAGGCGCTGCAGCACCCCAATGCGAGCTCGATCGCCCAGACGCAGGCAGCGGTCACGCAGGCGCAGGCCAAGCTCGATAAGCTGCGGCAGGGCGGCACGCCTGCCGATATCGCCCAGGCGCAGGCGGCGGTCGACGAAGCGCGCGCTGGCCTGGAGAAGCTGACGGCGCCGGCGGCGAAAGCCGACCGTGCCGCCGCAGAGGCCAACCTGGCCCAGGCGCAGGCCAAGCTCGACGCCGCGAAGCTCAAGCTGGATCGCGCGACGCTCACCGCGCCCTTCGCAGGCACGGTGGCGAGCACGAGCATCATACCCGGCAGCGTGGTCGGCGCCGCGACAACCGCCATCGCGCTGGTCGACACCTCGACCCTGTACGTCGACGTCAGCCTGAGCGAGACCGACGTGGCGCGCGTCAAGCCGGGCCAGAGTGTCAGTATCACTTTCGACGCGCTGCCGGATCTTACGCTCAAAGGTACTGTCGAGTCGGTGGCGCCCACCGGATCGTCGGACCAGGGAGTGGTCACCTACCCGGTGCGCGTCAGGTTCGACCCTGGCCAGGCGCAGGTGAAGGTCGGCATGAGCGCCAGCGTCAGCATCGAGGTCGAGCGCCACGCGCAGGTCATCCAGGTGCCCAGCCGCGCGATCCAGTCCGTCGGTCCCATCAAGACTGTCCAGGTCTTGTATGGTGCGGGCAAGACGCCGGTGATTGTGCAGGTCGAGATCGGCGCGACCAATGGCACGTCAACTGAGATCAAGAGCTGCGTGGAGCTTGGCAAGCCGTGCCTGCGCGAGGGCGACCAGGTGCAGGTCACCCTGCCCAGTGGCGACGCCAGCCAGGGTGGTCAGGGCAATGGGACCTTTTTCGCTGTGCCGGTGAAGGGTGGCGCGCCAGGCGGCCCGCCGCAAGTGATCACCGGGCCCGGGCGATAGGTCTTTACTGGCCCAGATTGAAAAGCTCCCTATGCGAGAGAAAAATCCATGCTCTGCGAGTGACTACGAAAGTCCTGAGTAAGTCAAGGGGGATGATCGAGATGGCAACGATTATCACCGTGCGCGATCTGACGCGCACATACCAGATGGGCGAGATCGAGGTGCGGGCGTTGCGCGGGGTCAGCTTTGAGATCGACCGAGGCGAGTTCGTAGCGATTATGGGGCCATCCGGCTCGGGCAAGACCACGCTGATGAACCTGCTCGGCTGCCTCGACACGCCAACCGCCGGTGAATATGCGCTTGATGGCCTATCGGTGGAGCGGCTGGACAAGGACGAGTTGGCCAGGACGCGCAATCGCAAGATCGGCTTTGTGTTCCAACAGTTTAATCTGCTGCCGCGCGGCAGCGCCCTGGCCAACGTCGAGCTGCCGCTGATCTACGGCGGCGAGCGCCACACGTCGCTCCGCCGCGATCGAGCGACCCAGGCGCTTGGCGCGGTCGGGCTGGCCGACCGAATGGAGCACCGGCCGCGCGAGCTTTCGGGCGGCCAGCAGCAGCGCGTCGCGATCGCCCGGGCGCTGGTCACCCAGCCGGCGCTGCTGCTGGCCGACGAGCCAACCGGCAACCTCGACTCGCACTCCAGCGCCGAGATCATGGCGCTCTTCAGTCAGCTCAACGCCCAGGGGATCACCATCATCCTGGTGACCCACGAGCAGGATGTCGCCCGCACCGCGCGGCGCGTGCTGACGATGCGCGATGGCTTGTTGGCAAGCGACACCACAGTGATACAATGATGAACGACCAAGGACAAGACGAAAGGAAGCTATTGCATGATCAATGATCAGCCATCAGTAGTATCGGGTGTTGGGCCTTCGTCCGTCGGCGTTCGTCCTTCGTCCGATAGCGCCGGCATCAGCCTGGGCGAGAGCATCCGCATCGCGTTCGATACGCTCATGGCGAATAAGCTACGGACCTTCCTGACTGCGCTTGGCGTGATCATCGGCGTTGCCTCGGTAGTGGCGCTGCTGGCGCTCGGCCGCGGCTCGCAGGAACAGATCGCCGAGTCAATTACAAGGAACGGCGCCAACCTGCTGACGGTGCGCGCCGGTTCGGTCAGCGCGGGCGGCTTCACCAGCGCGGGCGGTAAGACCCAGTCGCTGACGATCGAGGATGCCAAGGCGCTCGCCGATCCAGCCAACGTGCCGGACGCGACGCTGGTTTCACCTGAGGGCATGACCTTTGGCACCGTCACAAATGGCGCCAAGGACACATCGGCAATGATCACCGGCGCCACGGCGACCTACCTGAACGTCCATAACGACTCGGTGGAACAGGGGCAGTTTATCGACGAAGGCCACGTCAGCGGCGCAGCCTATGTGGCGGTGCTGGGCGGGCGCATCGCGTCGACACTCTTTCCCGATGGCGACGCGGTCGGAAAGACGATCAAGGTCAATGGCAAGCGCTTCAAAGTGATCGGCGTGCTCAAGCGCAAGGGCGGCAGCGAGCTTGGCTCGCCCGACGACGGCGTGATCATGCCGCTCACGACGATCCAACGGGCGCTCTCGGCCAACCGCGACGCGACCACCGGCAAGCTGTCGGTCGAGGCGATCGCCGTGCAGGCACGCGACGAGGCGCACCTCGCAGGCGCTGCCGCGCAGATCAAGGCGACCCTGCGCGAGCGGCACCGGCTGCCCCAGAGCGGCGAGTCGGACGACTTCTCGGTCGACAACCAGCAGAACCTGATCGACGCCCTCACACAGTCGAGCCGTACCATGACGCTCTACCTGGGCGCGATCGCCGCGATCTCGCTGCTGGTCGGCGGGATCGGGATCATGAACATCTTGCTGGTCTCGGTGCGCGAGCGCACGCGCGAGATCGGCCTGCGCAAGGCGCTCGGGGCGCGCGAGCGCGACATCCTGACCCAGTTTCTGATCGAGGCGCTGACGCTGAGCACCGGCGGTGGCCTGCTGGGGCTGCTGGCGGGCATGTCGATCGCCGTGGCTGCGAATGTGAGCGGCCAGGCCCGCGCCTCCATCACGCCAGCATCAGTCGCGCTGGCGGTTGGCGTGGCGATGGCGATCGGGCTGTTCTTTGGGATCGAGCCGGCCCGCCGCGCCGCCCAACTCGACCCGATCGAGGCGCTGCGGTATGAGTAGCTGTTCGGTCGCAGCTTGAGCTTGGCTTGTAGCCTGCGGCAGCAACATTGAAAGGAAAAGTACCGCTGCGGATGACTACACGATGCAGTATCATGTAAATCCTATAAGGTGGCCTGCCAATGCGGTACTTTTCTTCTTTGTGTTGCAGATTGTTGGTTTCGCTCCGCAGGGCGAAACCAACAATCTGCAACACAGAAATCGAAAGTACCATGCTGCTGCAGGTGAGAAGTCAGTTCCAAGAGTGACTGCATCAGTTCTGAACAACAAGTGGCTCCTGGAGGACCTGTGGCTCTCCAAATCTGCCGCTTGTGTAAGCTCTGAGACACGCTTATGAGTCGCAAAATTCTTATCGTCGACGACGACCGCAAAACCCTCGAGCTGATCAAGCTGTACCTGGAACGAGATGGCTACCAGGTGCTGGTGGCGCACGACGGCCGCCAGGCGCTTGACCTGGCCCGCCAGCGTCGGCCCGACCTGATCGTGCTCGACCTGATGCTTCCAACGATCAACGGTCTGGATATCTGCCGCGTTCTGCGCGCCGAGTCGAAGATCCCGATCATCATGCTCACCGCCAGGACCACCGAGGACGACAAGCTGCTTGGGCTCGATCTGGGCGCCGACGACTACATCACCAAGCCGTTTAGCCCGCGCGAGGTGGTGGCGCGCGTGCGCGTCGTGCTGCGGCGCGCCGGTGAGGAGCCCGAGCGCGGCCCGTCGCTGGCCCGCGTCCGCGACCTGGTGGTGGACTTCAAGAGCCACGAGGCGCGCGTGCGCGGTGAGGCGCTGCGGCTGACGCCCAAAGAGTTCAAGCTGCTCGAGACATTGGTCAAGCAGCCTGGCCGCGCGTGGAGCCGGCTGGAGCTGCTGGAGCAGGTCTTCGGCTTCGACTACGAGGGCTTCGAGCGCACCGTCGACGTTCACGTGATGAACCTCCGTAAGAAGCTCGAGCACGATCCGGCGCGGCCCGAGTATATCCAAACGGTCTATGGCGTCGGGTACAAGCTAGCCGAGGATGAAGATGCTGCGTAGCCTGCGCTTTCGCCTGCTGCTCACGCTGATCGGCCTGGTCGTGGTAGCGGTCGGGACGGTAGCCCTGTTCGCCAGCCGCGTTACCTCGCGCGAGCTCCAACGCTATGTCGATCTCGATATGGAGCGTAACGGGCGCCTGACCGACACGCTGATGAGCTACTACACTCAGCACAAGGGCGGCGGCGATCCCCAGTCGCTGGCCCAGGAGCTGGTCAAGGTCTCGGACGAGCGCACGATTCTGAGCGATGGCGACGGCAAGGTTCTGGCCGACTCGGCCGGGCAGCTGGTCGGCCAGATGCTGAGCTGCGATCAGGCGATACCAGCCGTGATCATCACCGTTGGGGGCCCGTTCTGCCTCCCGCCTCTGTCGGTCCAGCCAGCGTCGGTCCAGCCAGCCGAATTTGGGCAGCCGATCGGCAGCGGCGCCGAGGCGGGCGATGTCATTTTCTTCGGAGCGTCCTTCAGCGCTCCGCTGCAGAATGACCTCCCGATCAGCACGACGCTGACCTTCGAAGCGGGAGCGGCGGCGAAGACCGCGCCAGAAATGCCCGCGATCCTCATCCGGCGCACGCAGGGCCAGGAGCTTGACCCGATCGAGGCCGGATTCCTGAGTGCGGTCAACCGCTCGCTGCTCTGGTCGGCGCTCGCCGCGGGCGCCGCCGCGCTGCTGCTGACCCTGGCGCTCTCACGGCGCATCCTCGGGCCGGTCGAGGCGCTGACGGCCGCGGCGCGCGGGATGGAGCACGGCGACCTCAGCCAGCGTGTTCAAGTTGGATCACATGACGAGATCGGCGAGCTCGCCCATGC
>WNGB01004885.1_pt1 | contig 20213 bp, 20 predicted proteins | sample 5400681 | NCBI WGS metagenome assembly WNGB01 (sample SAMN13153367, study PRJNA577476) | soil metagenome | isolation source: 115 cm soil or saprolite under grassland replicate 2 | place: USA:California | collected 2016-06-15
CCCGAACGCCGATGACGGACCCGCGCCGGGTCGCCTCGCCGGCGACCGTTTCGACGGTACGTCGGTCGATCCTCGGGAGACCAGCCAAGTATGCCCACTGCTGATCGTCCGGGTAAGGCTGGAGCCGGTCATCGAGGAAGACCGAGTTCGCGTGCTGCCGAGGTCCATGCTGCAGTGGCAGCGCGATCAGATTACCGAACCCGCCCCTGGGCATCTTGTCCTGGCTCGGAAACAGGCGGTCGTAGGAGTCCAGGCTGAGCTCATGACGGCGGGACATCGTCTCCGTGATGAGGTAGCAGCCCATCTTCCGGGCAGCCGCCGCGGGGACCGGCTCACTGAAGAAGAACCATACGTGCGCTCCCTCGCCCGAACGTGAGCGTTCGACCGTGGCGGGAAGGCCGACATCCCGACACGTCGCGACGAACGCAGCCACGTCTTCGGCCCAGCTCTTCTTGTCGAAATCGACGGCCAAGAACCAGCAGGTCTCGTCCTGGAGCAGCGGATACACGCCCATGACGTGCTGGCCTCGCAGGTGCGCCAGGATAGCCGCGTCATCGACCGGCAGGAACGCCTGGTTCGGGCACTCGCCGCACTTGATCTTCGGAAGCTCGCACACCCCCCGAACGAACTTGTTTGTGCACGCCGGTGCGTAGCCTGGTTTGCCGGTCCTCTTGCTCACGAACCGCGTGGGAAAGACATCCTGTCGACCCCTGAAGAGCTGCCGGAACAGCTTGACCTTCTGCTCCGGCGTCGTGGGTGTGGCCGCTGGGCGGCTCGGGGCGAGGCGCACCCGAATTCGTGTCTCGGCTGCACCGAGGGAAGCCAACTCGGCCTTCAAGGCCACGAGCCGGCCCCGAGCTTGGCTCTCCTCGCCCGCCAGTCGCGCCAGCAGGGCCTCGACTGTCTCGATCTCCTCGATCAGCTGCTCTCGCCGTGACACTGGAGTTCGAAGCGCCGCTTCATCGTTGTATCCTATTTTCCACACATTGCCTGTCAAGCAATTAAGGCGAAGGAGTATGCAGTCTGAGTTACACGGCCAAATCACCGCTCGTCAGACGAGGTAGTAGCAGGTCGCGGGCCGCACGACCCTGTCGGCCTGCGCGGCAGGGGCGTTGATCTGCTGAAACAGGGGCCCGCAGAAATCGTCGAACGCCGTGAGTAGCTTCGTCTCGGGATCTCCCGCTGCAGTGTTTCGATCACTTGCCCTGAGGGGTCCGCGCCCTGTCGACCAGTTGGAGCGTAGGCTGCTGCCCTCCTGAACCCGTCTCGGTGGATCCCGAGGGCCTCCCTGAGTAACGAAGCACACGGCTGCCGCATCCGAACAGGAAGGCGTTCGGCTCGGGGGCGGCAACGGCGACACAGTTGCCGGGGACGACCTCCCAGTATCGCAACACGGCTCCTTCATCGAACACGAAAAGCTGCGTTCGATCCCAGGTCGATGCCGACACCGCGAGCACCAGGTGATCGGCACCGCCGAAGCGGGCAATAGCGCCGTGGGCGTCGCTCAGGGAGCCTGTGTCGGGGGTCTGCAGGGACGCGCGGACCGTCCCGTCGAAATCGAGAACGCTCGTCAGGCCGTCGCGGGTGTGAACCAGGCCGGTCCGCTGGCGTGGCCATTCCACCAGGGAGAATTCGGAAAAATAGTCTTCGGCCTGGACGCGCCTGAGCAGCTTGCCGTTCGCATCCCGAACGCTCACCTGCCCTGCGGCGTTGCTGTGGACGATCTCGGGCTTGCCGTCGCCATCGGTGTCCACGATCTCGACGTGCCAGACGTTGCCGTCGTCCTGCCGCCAACGTGACTTGCCGGTGGCATCGAAGAGCCGGACACCGCCTCCACCGTTGTAACCCGCCACGAACTCGGGCACTCCGTCCCCGTCGAGGTCACCCGCGGCCAGGTCATCCATTCCCCATTCGCTCGGTGGTTGCCAGAGACGCGAGCCGTCCTCGCCGATCAACGCGCCCGTTTGCCAGCCGCCGCCTCCTCGATCGAGGTAGCGCGGGCCGCCATCGGGCCATTCGAGTAGCTCGGCATGACCCGCCGGCATCCGGAACGCCACCACTCGCGGTTCGCCCTGCCTGGGTGGAAGGAAGACAGCCGCCTGGGTCCCCACGATTGCAAGTTCACCAGATGGCGTTCGCTTCTTGATCTGGCTGACGGAACCCAGGCGGGAGTCTTCGTAGAGCGGCGCCTTGTCCAGCCACTCGTTGCCAACCCGGACGCCTGGCTGGTCAAGCGATGATGGCCTTTCGGGGAGGTTGGGGAAGCAAGCCCGGACGGGAAGGCAGGCGGCACATATTCCCGCGGCCGCGATCGCGAGCTGGGCCGGCAAGCGAAGGTGCCGTTTGCGGCGACGCATGCATTGGTATGGTAGCCCAGGACTGCATCGAGTGAGGCAGCATTGGCTGGTCCCAGGGGCTACATAAAGCAAGTGACACGCAGAGAGACTCCACTCAACGCAACTGCCTTCCAGGGCCAGATCCCTGTATCAGCCTGGCCGCTTACCGGGTTAGCCAAAAGAGTTACACTGCCGGCATGAAGACGCCAGTACCGAGAGATTCGACTCCATACCCTGCACCGTCCGTGCCATTCACGAACGAGAAGGCAGTGCGCCAGTTTGTGGAGAAGCACGCCGAGGAAATCCTCGGCCTGACGGTCATCTCAGTTGACCGGAGCGGTGGCGGCCGGCTGTTTGATATCGACGTACTCGCCGTCAACGCCGCCAACACTCCGTTCATTATCGAGTGTAAGTGGGACCTCGTCGGCGCCAAGGCGCTTCGGCAGCTTGCGCGATACAAGAAGGCGCTCCACGCGGGATGGCCGCTGTTTCGAGAGCGCGTCAGGCAAATAAGACGCAAGCAAGTGCAGGTAAGGAAGCGAGACCCTGTCCTCGTCGCCATCGGCTATCGATACGAGCCTTCGGTACTCAGGCACCCGCAATCGGTAGTCTGCCTTAGCTATGCCTACCATCACCTAGCGCCCACGGACGAGGTCGTTGAACGATTCCGCCCCGGGAAGGTCTCCGTGCAACGGGCGGACGGACTGATGCCGTCACTGCTTCACCCGCGGGTGACAAAGAGGTTCGGAAGTGTGAAGAGCATCGGTCGCTTGCCACGGGCGCTACAGACTGCGTTCTACACGATAGACGAAAGGCTCCGCAGGCTTGCGGGCGTGACGGTTGTGTACGGTGGACGGCCTTTTGCACGCTATCGAGTACCGCGAAGTCCCTTTGCGGAAGCGACGGTCGGGCCGCATTCGATTCAATGGAGTTTCGCGGAGACGAAGACTTGGGCGCCCCACCAATTGGGTCGCGTCGAGATGCTCGCTGCATCCGACGCAGACAAGATCTTCAGCCTGCTCCGCGGAGCATATGTGCGGCAGCCCAACAAGTCGGACTTCTGACCAGGCGCCTGGGCCGCCTGGGTCCGTCCGTTGGTCGAGCGCCTGCGTTCTGTGGAAGCCACCAGACACAAGGCGCGAGGTGCCCGTGAAAGGGTCTTGGTGCTTGTTGCGGTCGCTGCGATCGCGGCGCCGGCAGAATACAGGGGCCACGTCGGTGAATCTAGCGTGGACGGGTGACCCCGTCTCGCCAAACCTCGGCGTCGCTGCTCTCGATCGCGCGCCGAGCCCAGGGCTGCCAGTGCTCCCACGACGGAAGGAAGAACCACCCCCCTTCCTCATCGCCGACCGCCGTGTAGCGTCCGCGCCAAGCGCATACGGCCGTCAGGGCGCAGATCAGTGCGGCGCGCTCGTCGTGCTGGGTGTTGGTGGCGAGTGCGTCGCGAAGCCTGCCATCAGACCAGCCCAACTCATCCAACAGCCGCCAAAGAACGGCCCTGCTCCTGACGGCCTCGAAGAGGGCGTCGAACTTCTTGCCACGCCCCTTCGGGATTCCCTCGAAGGCCTCGTCAGGTAGGAGAACGCCGAGAAAGGCGTTTGGGAACGCCTCGATAATGGCCTTGTCGGCAACGATCCACGGACAGGCCATGTCCGGTCGCGGGCCGGCGGTCAGCTCGACGACCTGGCGGGCCGTCTCAGTTGCGGCCCGGGATAGGGCTTGCCCGGTTCCGCGCACGTGACTTTCTCCTGGTTTGCAGCGGCGCTGGAATGGTCCGCACACGAACACGCGTTCGCAGGTGCGGCGGCCATGCACCGCGCCAAGTCCTGAGAGCAATGGCCCATCGATGGCGACGAGATCGAAGGGGCGGTCGCCCTTGCGAATCCCCAATGCGGCGAGGCGAGATGCGCGGTCAGCGTACACATGATCAACGATGAAAGTGCTGTCATCACCCGTCCGGCACACGCCAGTGGTCGGCTCGATGAACGAGAGGCCGACGTCGATGCCGATCAGCACTGAAGTCGAAGGGGCAGAGTTCACGGCCGATTGTATCGCCTGAAGATGCCCTCGGCCGTGAGGCGCCCGGCCCCTATCGCTGACGGAGGCCTACCCCCCGGAGGCCGCGCAGCACCCACAGCGCGTCGCGAATGGCCCGGGGCATGGCCTTCGACGCGAGCCGGAACACGACTCGGCGGGCCGCCTTCTCGGGATTCCGCTCCCATCGCGTGCCCCGCCAGCCGAAGCGTAGCCACTGCCTGGCCCAGCCGACCTCGCGCGCAACTCGGACGGCTCTCTTCGCCCCGGGGGAACAGGTCGAGTTGGCCATCCCGACGCGGTGCCGGACGAAACGGCAACCCCTGAAGCGGAAGCCGATCGTCTCGATCGCGAAGCCGTATGGGAAGGCGCGGCCCGAGGCCCTGGCGAATCCGGTCGAGCCGCCGCTCCTGGCTCTGCAGGTCCGCGAGGACCTCCTGCTCCCAGCGCTCCTTGATCCGCTGGATCCTGGCCGGCGAGATGTGGACCGCCATCCGATTCTCGAACCGCGGGCTGAGAAGCACGTGCACGTGTGGGTGCGCCGGCCGGCCCGCGCCGCCGTGGTGATGGACTGCGAGGACCCCTTGGGCTCCTAACAGGACTCTGCCAGCACCCTTCGGCGTGAGACGGCGAGCGCCTGCATGTCCCCAAGCTCGATGCGCTACTCGCACCGAAGCGCGACCATGGGGTCCACTCGGCCCGCGCGTCGGGCGGGCTGGAGGGCAGCCAGGAGTGCCAGGGCAGCAGCAGCAGCGAGAGTCATCAAGAGTGCGGCCGCGTCGTAGCGGCGGACCCCGTAGAGATAGCCTTCCAGGTGGGTCGCCCCCCAGGAGCCGAGCCCCACGCCGATGCACAGGCCCACGGTAGCGAGGAGGAGCGAGGATCGGGCGAGGTGGCGGCCGATCGCTGCGGGAGCCGCGCCAAGCGCAATGCGGACGCCGATCTCGGGCACCGACCGGGCGACGAGAGACGACAGGAGCCCGTAGACCCCAATTCCAGAGAGGAAGAGCGCCAAGCACGCGGCGACCCCGAGAAGCCAAGTGGCACCGCGGAAGCGGGCTAGAGCGCGGTCGATCCGGTCGGCCAGCGCCTCGACGGCCGTCGTTCGTAGGCGCGGATTCAGCGACGTGACCGTGTTTCGAAGGAGCGTTGCCGCCTCGGACGTTGTGCCCGCGGTTTGCAGCACGAGGGCGCCTTCCGTGAGCGGCATCTGGGCGAGCGGCAGGTAGATCGCCGGAAGCTGTTGCAGCGCGAGATCCCGATAGGGAAGATTGCCGGCAACGCCCACCACCTCCACCGTGCGGCCACCGAGTGTCATCACGTCCACACGAGCGCCGACCGGGTGGCCGCCGACGAGGCGTGCGCCGGCCTCACTCAGGACCGCGACCGGCGGGCCTTGACCACGATCCTCGGGACCGAAGTCGCGGCCTCCCTCGAGCCGAATGCCGAGCGTGCGAAACGCCCCCGGACTCACCACGTGAACAGTGGCCACGAAGCCGCCCGTGGTCGCAGAGGTCGGCCTGACCAGGCTCGTGAAGAAGCTGTCGGAGAGCGGGACGCCGTTCACGAAGCCCGCCCCCTCCACCCCGGGAGCCACGCGGAGCCGGTCGAGCGCCTGCTCGACGAACGTTGCGGCCGCCTCCGGCGAGTACTCGGCGGAGGGCAGACGAATCTCCGCGGTCGTCACCCCGCGCGCCTTGAACCCCAGATCGGCTTGGACGAGCGTCCCCACGCTGCGCACGAGCAGGAGCGCGGGCAGGGTCAGGGCAAGAGCGAACGTGACCTCGGCCACTACGAGGAGTCCGCCGGGCCGCGTGATCCGGAGCCGTTCGAGGCCGCCGCCAGTGACACCCGCGCCTCCGCGCAGGAAGGTCGACGCGTCGACCCGGGTCGTCTTCCAGGCAGGCACAATGCCGAAAAAGACCGCGGCCGTGGCGCAAAGAACGAGCGCGGCACCAACGAGGCCTCGATCGATCTGAAAGGCCGCGGGGTTGAAGGTCACTCCGAAGGGCGCGGTCAGGATCGTGGGCTCGGCGAGTCCGAGGCCCAGGAGCGCACCCAGGGTGAGCATCACGCCCACCGCGGCGCCCCCAGCCCCAACGAACAAGGCCTCGGCCAGCGCGCCGCAGGCTAGGCCGAAGCGCGGAGCGCCCAGGACCACGTGGAGACCGATGGTCCGGGCGCGGTCAGCCCCCCGGGCGAGGAACATGTTGCCGAGATTGAGCGCTCCGAGTACGAGCACCAACAGGCCGGCGACGCGCAGCATGAGGACGGCCTTGCCGATCTTGGGATCGACGGCGACCTCCTTGAGCAGAATGGGATCGAAGGGCGCGGAGATGTAAGCGTTCATCCCCGGCCACAGACTTTTCACCTGCTGGCCAAGAACGGCCATCTCGGCCCTGGCCTCGCGCAGACCGTACCCCGGTCGGAGACGTCCAAGGCCAACCCAGATGGTGGCGTATGGGTACTCGATTGGTTTGGCCGTGCGCCACTCCGCCGTGCGCATCCCGACTGGGGCCATCATTGCCGGGATCCACGCGCCTGTCCGCGAGATCCCCGTCCAGTCAAACCAGGACTCGTGGAATTCCTCAGGCATGACGCCGACCACGGAGAACGCCACGCCGTTCAGGATGAGTTTCTCATCCAGGATCGTGGGCCGTGCCCCGCAATGCCGCCGCCACAGACGCTCGCTCAAGACAATGACCGGATGCCCGAACGGATGCTGGTTCTCATCTTCACGAAAGACCCTTCCGATGAGTGGGCGCGCTCTCAGCACGTCGAAGAAGTTCGGGGTCACCGCCCCCGTCTGTACCTGTACGTTCTCGGCATCGGTACGGAGGGACAACGTCACGTAGGTCTCCCCCGCCACATCCACCACTCGACTATGCGCTCTCAGATGGCTGAGCCACGGATAAGAAACTGGCCTGCGCCCTCCGCCCACCTCCGGCGCTTGCCTGATATCTATGAGCTCGTCCGATCGGTCGAACGGCAACGGCGGAAGGACCGCACGGTCCACCAGGCGAAAGATCAGGCTGGGCGCCACCGCGACGGCTACGGTCAGAACGGCTACGGCCGTGAAGGCTGGGGCTCTGGCTAGGCGGCGCGCCGCCCACGCGGCTTCGCGCGCGAAGATGACGGCGGTCCGCATTGGAGTCCTCCAGTGACAGTCAGACGGCTATCATCTCACTCGTCCGTGCGGCCTAGAAGGGTGAGCCTGCCAGCCGGTCGCCCTTGGGTGCACGGCCCACGACCCGCCTGCAGCTAGCGATGGCGTTCACCGATGCCGCGGAGACCGCGCAGCAGCCAGAGCGCGTCGCGAATGGCCCGGGGCATGGCCTTCGACGCGAGCCGGAACAGGACTCGGCGGGCCGCCTTCTCGGGATTCCGCTCCCATCGCATGCCTCGCCAGCCGAACCGTAGCCCACTGCCTGGCCCAGCCGATCTCGTGCGCGACTCGGACGGCCCGCTTCGCGCGGGGGAAGAGCTCGAGTTGGCCGGCCCGACACGGTGCCGGACGAAACGGCAACACCTGAAGGGGAAGCCGATCGTCTCGATCGCGGGGCAGTATGGGAAGGCGCGGCACGAGGCCCTGGCGCATCCGGTCGAGCCGCCGCTCCTGGCGCTGCAGGCCGGCGAGGACCTCCCGCTCCCAGCGCTCCTTGACGCGCTGGATCCTGACCGGCGAGATGTGGACCGCCATCCGATTCTCGAACCGCGGGCTGAGAAGCGCGTGCACGTGTGGGTGCGCCGGCCGGCCTGCGCCGCCGTGGTGATGGACCGCGAAAACCCCTTGGGCTCCTCTCAGGGCACCACGGAATGTCTTGTCGATCGCATCACGCATGACGCGCTCGGACTGGGGCCCGTCCAGCCGCCTGAAGCGTTCCGCCGTGGGGTTGTCCACGGTCATGATGAAGCGGAAGTAGGGCGGCTTCCTGAGACCTCGAGCGTCCTCGCGGAGGGCCCGACGGATCGCCGGCTCGTCGCCTCGGAGGGCTCGGTATCGCTCCCCGATCCCGTAGAGCTCGCGCCGGCGTCCGTCGGTCAGTCCTTCCTCACGGTGGGCGATGTACCGGACCTGCCCGGCGGCGCGATCCGGGCTTCTGTGGTAGCGCGCCTCGACGAAGAACATCTCAGTGCGAGTCCATCGGCCGCGAGCTCGCCTTTTCGGCCAGGTCCCGCTCCGCGTCTGCGACGGCCTGCTCCCACTCATCGGCTCCCGTCACGCGCAGCTCCGCCAGGAGCTCGTCTTCGCTGACCTTCACGCTCCCGTCGCGAGTGGCCCAGTGGGCGAGAAGCCGCAGCATCCCGAAGGTGGGCGGGCCCATCAGGTCGAGCGTCAACCGGACACCCTCGAGGGCCCCCAGCAGCTCCTCGGCCCGGCCGGCCGGGACACCCTCTCGATTGCGAATCGTCTCCATTCCGACGCCGAGGCAGCCTCGAATCGCGTCCGATCGCGTCGCCCCCATGCGCCTGGCGTGAGCGTCGATCTCGCGCACGAGATCGGGCGGAAGCCTCGCCGTGACCCACTGGAGAGAGTCGCCGACTCGGGCCATTTCCCCTCCTCGCAGCTCGGCTGCGCCAGGGGATATAGGGTCGACTGCCGGCCCGGGCTGGATTCGGGTTCGCCTCATCTCGCCTCCTCGCCGAACGGCGGCGTTCTGCGGATTCCAGAGGGAGCAAGCGATGTGCCGGCAGCCACGAAAGGCGTCGCTGATTGACTGCGCGGGGGTTAGATCGGAGCGCATGCGGGCGCCGGAATGCTGGGTTCTCAGCGTTGAGAACCCTCGTCAAACGTTCTCAAACCGGAGGAGGAATCTGGCCCTTCGGGCGGCTAGCCAGGTGCCTCCTTCCCGCTCGGATGAGGAGGGAAACCGGCCGACCGCGGAGGCACGAACAGGGCCGCGAGAGGGCCAAAACCGGCGAACGCCCCAACACGGCGCCTGGTGGTCGCAAGTCGTTCCTACTCCGCGGAGTGGACACAGAGCGGAAGGGGTGTGTGTCACGCCCTTTGCAGTCCCACGCGCGCAAGGACATCGGGCGCGGAGCCTCGTCTCCTGGAAGCGTGATCCGCGTGCCTTGCTCGCGATGCGCCGAGGCCCCAGCTTCAGCCTGCGACGACCCGGAGTCCAGGTGCGAGGCGTCGTCGGGGCCGGGCAAAGAGCTCGTCCACTCTCGCCTGACTGATTCGGAACTCTTCGGCGGGTGCGCCCGGCCCCCGGCCGGCGCCCTGCTCAACTTGGGCTCGGGATAACAGGAAAATGTCGGCTTGATCCAGATCGAGGCGCTTTCCATCGTACTTGAGCCCGACTAGGGCGAGGATGTCGTAGCGCCGCTTGAGGCGGCCTCTTTTCGGGATCCCCAAGACGCTGGTCTTAACCTGCAGGGCTTTGAATACGCCGCCACGGACGCCGATCAGGTCGTTGCCTGAGTCTCGGAGGGGGGGCGATGCTTGGACCTTGTACTGCAGGAGTCGAAGCTGCACCAAGAGCTCGCCGAGGGTGCCTATCACGGTGTTCGACGGAAGCTCGTTCACTAGCTTGTCTCGCAGCCCCAAGCTGCGTCAAAGCCCCACGTGTGTCAAGCGCTGGAGCCACCGGATCGCCGGGCAAGAGACGCGACGGCTCTTCGGAATAGGGCCCGAGCCTTACTACTGCCGGGCCCAACCGCCGCTGTGCCGGTCCTACCGGACGCGCCTACTTCAGCTTTCGGCGGAGCGCAACCAGCTCGGCTACGAGGCGCGGCCCCTGCATCATCCGCTCCGCGAATTGAGTCTGACGCTTCTTGTCATCGCGCTTCGACTTGACCTTGTGATCCACTAGGTTGCGGGCACCACGGAACGAATGTAGGTCGTGTTTGAGATTGTTGTTGACGGTCGGCGCCTTTCCGCCATGGAGTGCTGTCGAAGCGAGGGAGTCGATTTGCTCCGACCAGTCCTTCTGGTCGATGCTGGCTGTGGGTAAGGTGACGATGGCTTTCTTTGCGGCGTGGCGAAGAAGCCTGTCCGTCTCGCGCTCGACAACCTCGCACATGTCTCGAAGGCCATCCTTCCTGTCGACGTTGTTGAACTTGTTGACTGCGGCGAGGACGTCCTTCTTGCAATCACCGTAGGCCAGGGTAGGTTCCGGCGTGACGACCAGCGCGGGATTCCGGGCGGGCCTATCGGTCCTGACCATTCTATCGTCATCGACGATCAGGAGGCCGACGCCATCACGCTGTAGTTCGCCGAAAACGCCGACAGGGATCGAGCCCTCCGCGGCAATCGCGACGAAGAACTCGGCGTACTTGCGATGCTGGCTCAGCCACTTCGAAAGATCCTGCAGAGACGGGCCATAGCTGAGGGTCCCCTGTGCTTCAACAAGGATCGTCTTGCCGCGTTGCACCATAGCGAGCGTCGTGCGGTACGGGACGTCTGGCCACGCGGCCCGCTCGACCTGGATGCTGGCGCCATGCTTCCGGAAGTGCCGAGCGATCGCTTCGGCGATCGGCCAAGCCTCTTCGGGCGTCAGGCTGAATCTCACGCGCTACCCGAGGATGCGGTGGATCTCTTCTGACAGCTCCGAGAGGGCTCCAAGGAGAGCGTGGTCGAGCTCCGATTTCCTCTTGACACTGCGGAGCTTCGACAGCAGGGAACGTGTGCGGCCCAGGAGGTCGCGCTGTTCATAAGCGCTCTGGACCGTGTCCTCATACGCCTGGTCGATCGAATAGGCCTTCTCGTGGATAAGCCGAGTCATGGCGGTCGCGGCACGCTTCTTGTCAGCTCCGGCCAATCCGGCGCGAGCGATCTTGCTTACGTTTCTGAACTTGACGACGTTGTCGACGACGCCTGCCACGTACTTCTTGACGAATCTGTCCACGTATTTAGCCTTCGAGACGGTTGCCATGATCTCGGGAAGATGGCGCTCGACGGCATGCAGGGACTTGTAGATCTCGATGAAGAGGTCCACCTTGATGCGTTGTTGGTCACGCGGCTTCTCCGCTTCCTTGAGTAGCATGGTCTGGTACTTCTTTGGCAGATCTAGCAGCTCAAGGGCGCGTCGCACGGTGGCGAGGCGGACGCCGGTCACAGCTGCTAGCGCTTTCGGGTTCGTCGCCCGCCCGTCCTTCGCGAGCATCTCGCGGATATCGCCAAGCTTGAGGGCCATGGGCATGACGTCCCAGTCCACCCGGACGTTGTGGATGTTGAACATCATGAGCAGGTTCTCGAGCCGGCTAGGCTTGGGCAGCACGATTGCCGGCATCGCGGACAGGTTTAGCTTCTTTGCGCAGCGCCACCGACGCTCGCCATCCAGGAGGGTGAACTTGGAGCCGTCGGCGTAGACGGAAACAGGGACGCGAATGCCGACTTCACGGATCGATTCGAGGAGCTCATTCATTTGCTCCTCGCGGAAGATGAGACGCGGGTTCTCGGGGTTGGGCTTGACCTTGTCTGGCGGGACTTGCGCAAGCGGGGCGGCGGCCGTCATCGAGTGAGCACCTCCGACTCGTAGCCAAGGAGGGGATAGTTGGCAAGAAGCGCCTCTGAGACCGTTCCTCGAGAGTGCGTGGTGCCCGAGATCGCGCTGCGACGTAGGGCCCGGTAGAAATGGAACCCACCGTACAGCGCGAGGACGCGGTCGTGATCAGCGTTACTGACCAGCACATGCACCCCCTGCGCGGAGAGCCGGCGGGCTAACGTGGCCAGGCGCTTCTGGTCATCCCAGGAGAAGAGGTGCTTGTTGTACTTGAGGAAACCGTTGTTTTGGTGCCCCGTGATGTACGGAGGATCAAAGTAGATGAAGTCGCCCGACTCTGCGCTTGCCACGGTCGCCTCGAAGTCACCGTGGCGAAGGGTGGGGCGATTTAGCAATGCTGCGGCCTGCTTTAGCCGCGGCACATCACAGATGGTCGGATTCTTGAACCGGCCAACCGGAGTATTGAATTGGCCCTCTTGGTTCGTACGGTAGAGGCCATTCCAGCAGGTCCGGTTGAGGTAGATCAACCGCGCCGCGAGCGAGCATGGCGTGCGCGGGGTACGAGCCCGAAGGTCGTAGTAGAAGTCGGGATCGTGGGGATATCTACGGAGGAGACGGATCACGCCATCCACGTCGGAGCGTAGCGTACGATACGTGGAGATCAGTTCACGGTTCTGATCGGCGAGCGTTGCGCAACCTGGCTCGAGGGCGAAAAAGAAGGCTGCACCGCCCGCAAATGGCTCGTAGTATCGTCCCTTCCATCCATCGGGTACGAGGAAAGGCGCCGCTGCCGCCAACCACTGTTTCCCGCCAGCCCATTTCAACACGGGCTGCACGGACGGCCTTTCCAGTTCGATGCACGTCAGAGATGCCCCCTTGACGCGCTCGCGCACGACGAGGCAGTCCGGGCGGACCTCAAACACGTGTGGAAAGGATTTCAAGGAAGTTCCTAAGCCACGGGATTTTAACACGGCCCCTGGCGCTGATGGGTCCAACACACCTTCGTGTAACCGGGTGCGTGAACCTGGCGTTGGCAGGGGAGGCGATGAAAGGCTCCGCCGCGGTCTTGGGAGCGCGCCGCGGTCACGACTTTTTGGGGTTTGGGCGGCTCCGCGTAGCGCGACTGGCGCCATCGCACGCACGGCCTCAGGATCGCCACAGTCCGCCGCCGACAGTGCGCACCCGCCTCTGGACCCCAGACTGCCCGGGGCAGCAGGGGCTGGACAATCCAGGTATCCTTAGATTGTACGAACCTGTTCAATGATGATTTGTTATGCGCCCGAAACTCAGATGGGAGCCAGCCGGCCGTGGTCTTTGTCGAAGTGACCCACTGGTCAGGAGGACTGAAGCGCGAACTCCACCTCGAACTCGGCGAGCGCCCGCTTCTTCGCGGCGAGCAGGGCGCCGAGTTCAGACTCTATCGGGCCGTCAAGGGCGGCGGGAACGGCGTCGTCTTCCAGGCTCAACGTCGGGCCGCCGGGGGCGAGATCGATGTTTGCGCAGTCAAAGCCTTGCGGCAGCTTGACGCCACTCGTGTGGACCGCTTCGCCAACGAACGGCGTATCCTCTCGCGGCTGAACCACAGGCGGATCGCAGCATACTATGACGCCGGCGCCATTGAGGTTGAGGCAGGTGTTCGTACCCTGTGGATGGCCATGGACCTCGGTGGTGACAACCTTCGGCAGCACGTACAGGAGCGCGGTCCTTTGCGCCCGGGCCTTCTGCGCCGAGTTGCTCTACAACTGTGCGAGGCAGTCCAGTACGTACACGAGGCCGACCTGATCCACCGGGACCTGAAGCCCGATAACCTCGTGTGGGTTGGCGACTGTGCAGCCGGCGAGATCAAGCTGATCGACTTCGGGATCGCGAAGTTCAACGGTGAGGATGTATCGGGGCGTCCTCTCGACGACTTCACGCGTACCGATGAATTCATCGGCCCACTCTTCTACTCTTCACCTGAGCTGATCGCGTACGCAACGAACAAGGCCCACCCGGTGGATCACCGGTCGGACCTGTTTCAACTCGGGAAGGTTCTCTGGTTCCTCGGCACCGGCCGCGTATCCGCAGGCATCCCCTTTCGCGGACAGGATCCAACGGGAGGCCTGTTGCATGCGTTGGTAATGGAGCTTGTGACTGATGAACCCAACGAACGCCTAGACTCTGCAAATGTGATTGCCGGACGGATCCAGCGGTGGGAGGTAGACTGAGAAGGGGAGGCACCTGACGAGCGGGGGTGTGGCCAGTCGAAGTGCCGCTCGCAGGTGAACCCGGTCATCGCCAGACGAGGAGACCACAAATGAGCTTGGATCTAGTGGAACTTGCTAAGTCGCTCGTCGAGGTCGCTCGGCTTGCCCACGTCGATCTTAGGCTTCGCGACATCCAGACCGAACTGCTTCCGGCTCCCCATCGCCGACCGAATTCGCTCCCGCCAGGCACTCAGGCGGTTTACGCCTTTATCCTTGGTGAGAGCTGCCTCAAGGTTGGCAAGGCCGGCCCGAAGACTCAAGCGCGCTTCACGAGCCAGCACTACGGCCAGAACGCTCGGAGCACTCTGGCCAAATCCATTCTGAATGACCGATCTCGCACGCTTGCCCTGGTTCGAGCCGATCACCGGAGCGAAGTGGAGAGCCTCGACATCGGCTCAATCGGCAGTTGGCTCGAAAGGAATACTTCGCGGGCTCATGTCTTTATCCCAGCGACGGCACCCGACTGTGCCCTCGCTCTTGCGGAGAGCTTCACTCAGTGCAGGCTTCGGCCAATCTACGAAGGCAAGAGGTCGTCGAATGGTGGCTAACCATCGGACGAAGCTGACGAAGCAACGTTACGAATCTCCATCGGTGTAGCGATGGAGCCTCGCAGCTTGTTCTGGTGTTGGACGACTTTTCGCGAGGGGGAGAGTTGAACTACTTCCTGGATCTGTTCAGCCCGGAAACCTACGAGGCGTTTGGCCGGTCGGATCGGTCGGTGTCCGGGTTCCGGCCCCGCCACAAGAATGCAGCCGACCGAGTCCGCATAGGCGACAAGCTGGTCTGCTACATGACACGGCTCTCCCGCTGGTTCGGTGTGCTTGAAGTCGTTGAGGGTCCATTCCACGACAACACGCCGATCTTCTTCCCGGAAGCTGATCCCTTCGTGGTGCGCTTCCGCGTGAGGCCTATCGGGTGGCTTGCGGTCGAGAAGGCCGTTCCCATCTACGAAGACGCAGTATGGAACCAGCTGTCCTTCACCAAGGGGCAGACGAGAGGGACTCCCACGTGGGCAGGTCGAGTCCGGACCAGTCTGGTGCAGCTCAGCGCCGCCGACGGGAAGCTTCTAGAGTCCCTACTCCTGGAGCAGAGCCGTCGCGGCCGGGACTATCCACTCGATGCTGCGGATTCCCGCAAGCTTGCCACCCATCGAGTGCGGCGCTTGGACAAGGATGTGAGCGTTACGGTTCCGGAAGACCGGGACGACGACCTAGATCAGGAAAGAACGCCACACGCAGAAGTACGTGAATCAATTCAGGTCCAGGCTCTCCTCGCGGAGATCGGCACGCGCATGGGCATGCAAGTCTGGATTCCGCGCTCGGACCGCGCCGCCGTGGTCACGGAATGGGAAGGAGAGCACCCGCCCCCCCTCGAGAGGCTTCCCCTCAACTACGACGAAACGACCCTGCGAACCATCGAGCAGATTGATGTTCTCTGGCTCAAGGGACGGTCAATCCGCCGAGCGTTCGAGGTCGAACACACCACCTCGATCTATTCGGGCATCCTACGAATGGCCGACTTGCTTGCCCTGCAGCCAAACATGGACATCCGTCTACATATCGTGGCGCCGTTAGCCCGGCGCGAGAAGGTCTTCCAGGAACTGCGCCGGCCGGTCTTTTCGTTGCTGGAGCGCGGTCCGCTGTTCGAGAGCTGCACCTATCTGTCGTACGACAGCCTGCGAGAGTTGGCGAAACAGCCAAACCTGAGCCATTTGCGGGAGACCGTTCTCGAGGATTACGAGGAGGAAGCCGAGGAGTAGCACCAACAGGTGTGGCCGAGAGCTTTGATCGGGCGCCAGTCCTTCGACATGCAAGCCGACCCCCTCGCTGACCACCTACGTGGCGGTGTTGGACGATAATAGGAGTCTCAGGGCTTGGAGTTCGTCCCATGTCGAGAGAAAGCGACCTCAGTCCGCTCGTGGCCAAGATCATTGCCGGCCACAAGTGGAGGTTCAGCCCCTCTGGTATTCCGCCGGCGAACGATTCTTCCTTCTCCGAAGTCCGCTCCACGGAGCAAGATATCCTGAGACGCATGCCCAAGCCCCAGCCATTCAGAGCGCGGGGTGACCTGTCCGAGTGGGTCTTCAGGCGGGCTGCCGCTGCCGTGCAGGGAGGCAGAGAGCCGCAAGATCCGACCTTGGCAGAGGAGATCACGGCTCAGCTCAAGAACCCTAACTCTCCCTTTGATTTCTCGGTGGGCCTCGAGAGCGAATCCGAGGAGCCCTATCGCGCTCCACTCGCTGACGATCTTGTGCTGGAGGTGGAGACCGAACACGATGATGACACCGGATGGTCTACGCATTCCGCTCAATTGCGAGGGAAAGTATCCGCCTACAGCCGTGAGGTCGCTCTCGACGAAAGCTGCAGAATGATACGTGAAGCGATAGGGGCTCTGGTGGCGCTCGGGCTAGCGTCCGTGTACGTAGACTGGTGGAGGGATGACGAGCTGGATTTCACACTCACCGGCGGAATGGTGCTCGAGGGCGATCCGGAGCCTCCACGCCCGCCGGGGGAATTGATCGACCTCGTTTTCAAGACCCACATCGAAGACTACGCGGGTAGCCAGTTGGATCAGGCTCGTGCCGTACGCACGTCAGCTCACTCGGCGAACCGAGTAGTAACTCAACTAGGCCGGTTGTGGCACGACAAGAGCGAACATGCCCAAGGGATCCGCACGGCGTGTGGGTTGTACGCAAGAGGAGAGGCAGCAACAGATCCCGGCGTCGCCGTTATCAACTACGCGATGTGCCTAGAGGGTCTTCTCCTGGAAAGAAAGCACACGGAGAACGTGGGCGCCCGGCTGAGTGAGGCGGTGGCGTATCGACTCGGCAAGTCCCCATCCGAGCGTGAACGCTTGAGGGAGTCGACGCGCAGTCTTTACAAGCTCAGGTCCGAGTACGTCCACACCGGAAGTATCCACGCAGACCTGGATCAGCAAGAGGACTTGGCTCGCACAGCAGGGGACGCTTTGAAGCGTGAGATCGAGGATTTCTGAAGCTCAGCTGGCAATTCTCACGTCTGTAGTGGGCGTTCCCAGTTTCTCAGCCGTGAGAAGGGCCGGCGCTGCGCGTCGTTGATTTGGCTCGACTTGCTGGCGTTCTGATGGCCGGGGCTGTGGTCCGCGGCTTGCAGCTTGGGCGGCGTGGGCCGATATTGGCTCACGAGCCCAAGGGTGGACCGGCCTTGTCCGAGCTGGACGATATCCTGACGACCGAGGAGGCGGCGAAGCTGCTCAAGGTGTCGGAGAGGACGCTGGAGCGGTGGCGGGTCCGCCGGCGGATTCCCTACGTGGAGTATCCGCGGCAAGGGACCTGGGCGCCGATCCGGTTTCGCCGGGCGGACATCCTCGAGTGGCTGAGGCAGCATGTCGTGAAGGCGAACCGGAACGGAGACCAGGTGGCATGAAGGGTCGTCGCCTGCCGCGTGGGGTCTATCGCCGGGGCGAGGTGCTCTGGATCCGCTTCAGGAACGCGGACGGGGGGCTGAGCCGCGAGAGCACCGGCCAGCGCGACGTGAAGGTGGCCGAGGCGATACTCGCGAAGCGCAGGGCGGCGACGGCGATGCTCAGTCACTTCCCGACGCGGAAGTTCGAGCAGCTCACGTTCGACGACTTGCGCGAGGCGTGGGAGCCGGCCCACCTGAAGAAGACGCCGAGCTTCCGTTACCTCCTGCCGCGAGTGCTCGCGGCGTTCGGGGGAGCGAAGGCTCGTGAGATGACCACGGAGAGGGTCCAGGAGTTCCTGGATCGCCTCAGGGACGACCAGGGCCTGTCGGCCTCGTCGGTGAACCACTACCGGACCATCCTGAACTCGATCTTCAACGAGGCGATCCGGCACGGCAGGTACGACGCGAACCCGGTCCGGGCGATCCATCAGTTCCGGGAGCCGCCCGGACGGGACCGTTTCCTGAGTGTCGAGGAGTTCCAACTCCTGTTGGCCAAGTGCAAGGACCCGGAGCTTCGGACGGCGATCCTCGTGCTGTGCATGACGACGCTGCGGCTGCGCGAGCTGCTGAACCGGCGGTGGAGCGAGATGCATCTCGAGGGGCCGGCGCCGTACGTCTCGGTGCCCCACACGAAGACGGGCGTGCCCAAGAAGGCTCCGCTGCCCCGGGTGGCCGTCGAGGCGCTCAAGTCGCTCCCCAGCTATGGCCTGGACGACTACGTGTTCCCGTCCAAGTCGTCGGCGAGGTGGCCGAGTCCGAAGCAGCCGTACCGGTGGGACATCGGCAAGGAGTTCCGGGCGCTCGTGCGTTCGCTAGGAATGGCGGACGTCCGACTCCACGACCTCCGGCATACCGGACCGTCCGTGCTCTTGATGCAGGGCATTCCTGGCGACGTGGTGAGGAAGATAACGGGGCACCGATCCCGCGAGCTGGAGCGCTACCAGCACCTCTCGCCGGTGTTCAGGGCACAGACGGTGGACCTGATCGCCCAGGTCCTCTTCAGTGACACACGTAGTGACACACCGGCCCCCGAGGAAGAAGAGGACGACGCCAACTCGTTGAAAAATGGCGGGGTGGACGGGACTCGAACCCGCGACCTCCGACGTGACAGGCCGGCGTTCTAACCAACTGAACTACCACCCCGCTCGGGTGGGTCGCCGGGAGATTCCGAGGAATCTGGTGGGCGGTGAAGGATTCGAACCTTCGACCCCCGGCGTGTAAGACCAGTGCTCTACCGCTGAGCTAACCGCCCAACGGGACAAGCGAAGAGACTAACGGAAAGCGCCGCAGGGGTCAAACGGCGAGGGAGGCCGCGAGGGCGTCCGGCCAGGGTCGGAGCGCTGGCAAGCCGAGCGACCGGTAGCGGCTCGTCTCAAGCACGGAATAGGCCGGGCGGGCGGCCGGGAGGTTCAGGTCCGCGGCGGTGATGGCCGCCACCGGCGCCTCGACCCCCGCCAGGGCCAGCCCCTTCGTGGCCAGCTCGTGCCAACTGCACGAGCCTTCGTTGGCCACGTGATAGAGCCCGCGGGCCCCCGCGCGGACGAGGGCGACCGCGGCCGCGGCGAGGTCCGGGGCATAGGTCGGGGAGAACCTCTGGTCCGAGACCACGCGGAGCGGTCGCCCGGCGCGGGCCTGCTCCAGGATCCGCTCCACGAACGAGCCGCCCTTCTGGCGGTTCCCGCCCCGGCCGAAGACCGAGCTCGTCCGCACGATCAAGCGCTCGGAGGGTGAGGCGAGGACGAGCTGCTCCCCCGCGAGCTTGGACACGCCGTAGGCGCCCAGCGGCCGGGGGCAATCGTCCTCGCGGTAGGGGTGCTTCGACCGGCCGTCGAAGACGTAGTCGGTGGAGAAGTGGACGAGGAGCGCGCCCACCTCGCGGGCGGCCCGGGCCAGCAGGCTCGGAGCGAGGGCGTTCACCTCCAGGGCCCGCCCCGTCTCCGTCTCCGCCCCGTCGACCTTGTTGTAGGCGGCGCCGTTGAAGATCACGTCGGGCCGCACGCGGACCACCGTCGACCACACGGCCTCTCCGTCCGTGACGTCCAGCTCGGCGCGGCCCCCGGCCCAGGCGACCTCGTCCCGGAGCACGGCCACCAGGTCGCGACCGAGCTGGCCCTGGGCCCCCGCGACCAGCGCCTTCACGCGTCGATCTGGCCCGCGAGGCGGAAGTCGCGCTCCGTGAGTCCGCCCGCGTCGTGGCTGCTTAGGGTCAGCGTCACCCGCGAGTAGTTGATGGCGAGCCGCTTTCGGATCTCGTCGTGGGACAGCGTTGACATGGGATTTCCCTCGAGCGACCCGGACTATCCCTGGACGGGACCCGGCGCGTCAAGTCGGGGACGACGCCGGCGCCGGCGGCGACGGCGGCGGGGTCTCCGCTCCTCGGGAGGAGGCTCGGCGGCCGCGGGTCCCCCCTCGGCGGCGGCTTCGGCCGGCGCCAACTCGCCGACGGGGGCGAGGCCGCGCCAGTGAACCGCGAGCGCTTGGCCCTCCGGCCCCCCGTGGATCTCGAGCCAGCGCACCGTCTCCTCGAAATAGCTCCGGCCCGCCACGGCCTGCCGCGCACCCGAGGGGCTGCCCGCCTCCCGCAGCCGCCGCTGCGCGAGCAGGATCAGGCGGAGCCGATCGAGGTCGCGCCGGGCGAAGGGCAAGATGAGGTTGGCGGGCCCGGACGGCGGGTCCTCCTCCTCGGCCCCGCCCAGGGCGGCG
>WNGB01005645.1_pt1 | contig 20211 bp, 18 predicted proteins | sample 5400681 | NCBI WGS metagenome assembly WNGB01 (sample SAMN13153367, study PRJNA577476) | soil metagenome | isolation source: 115 cm soil or saprolite under grassland replicate 2 | place: USA:California | collected 2016-06-15
CGGCCACGACGTCGTGGTCAATACCGCGGCGTACACCGACGTGGACGGCGCCGAGTCGGACGAGGCCACCGCGACGGCCGTCAACGGCGACGCGGTGGCCAGGCTGGCCGAGGCTTGCGCCGCCGCCGGCGCGCGACTGATCCAGCCGTCCACCGACTACGTGTTCGCCGGGGACGGCTCCGTGCCGTACCAGGAGGACGCGCCGACGGCGCCGGTCAACGCGTACGGGCGGTCCAAGCTGGTCGGCGAGCGAGCCGTACTCTCCCTGCTCCCCCACGCCGGCTACGTGGTGCGTACCGCCTGGCTGTACGGCGAGCACGGCCGCAACTTCGTCGCCACGATGCTGCGGCTGGCCACCGAGCGGGACACCGTCGACGTGGTCGACGACCAGCGCGGCCAGCCGACCTGGACGGTCGCCCTCGCCCACCAGCTCGTGGCGCTGGGCACCGCCACCGACGCCCCCGGCGGCATCTACCACGGCACGTCCTCCGGCGAGACCACCTGGTACGACCTGGCCCGCGCCGTGTTCGCCACCGCCGGCCACGACCCCGACCGGGTACGCCCCACCACCTCGGACAGGTTCCCCCGGCCGGCGCGGCGGCCCGCGTACTCGGTGCTGGGTCATGACCGGTGGAAACTCGCCGGAGTCGCGCCGCAGCCGGACTGGGCGGACAGCCTGCGTACCGCGCTGGCGAGCTGGAGGGGCTGACGTGACGGAGCCGAAGGTCTCGGCGGTGGTGCTCGCCTGGAAGTCCGAGCCGTGGCTGCCGAGGGCGGTCGACGCGCTGCTGGACTCGAAGGGTGTCGACGTCGAGGTGGTGCTGGTCGACAACGGCTGCACCGACGACGACGTCTCCATACTGTCCGGCAAGCCTGGAGTCACGGTGGTGACGCCGGGCGAGAACCTCGGGTTCGCCGGGGGCTGCAACATCGGGGCGCAGGCCGCCACCGGCGACTACATCGCCCTGGTCAACTCCGACTGCGTGGTCGAACCCGGGACGCTGGCGCGGCTGGTCGAGGTGGTTTCCCGGCCCGGTGTCGGTGTCGTGGTGGGCAGTGTGCGGCTGTCGGAGGACCCGTCGTTGATCAACGCGGGAGCCAACCCGATCCATGTGCTGGGGTTGTCGTGGTCGGGGCGGTTCGGGGAGCCGGAGACGCGTACCGAGCCGTTCGACACGCTCGGCGGTACGGGTGCCTGCCTGCTCACCACCACGGCGCACTGGCGGCGGCTGGGCGGGTTCGACGACGCGTACTTCGCCTACCACGAGGACGCGGAGCTGTCCGTACGGACCTGGCGGCTCGGGGAGCGCGTGGTCTGCGTACCCGACGCGGTGGCGGTGCACCGGTACGAGTTCTCCCGCAACGCGTACAAGTTCTACCTGATCGAACGCAACCGGTTGATGTTCCTGGCGACGGTGTGGAGCGGCCGGGCGCTGCTGCTGCTCGCGCCGCCGCTCGCCGCCCTCGAGCTGGCGATGCTCGCGCTCGGCCTCAAGCAGGGCTGGGCGAAGGAGAAGGTACGCGGCTGGAGCTGGCTCTGGCGGCACCGCCGCCACATCCGCGCCCGCCGCCGCGCCTTGACCGCCGAGCGGACGGTGCCGAACCGGCAGTGGATGGCGATGCTGACACCCACCTTGGAGCCAGCGGCGATGGAGTTGCCCGCCGGCACCGGCGTCCTCAACGCTGTGATGCGCGCCTACTGGTCCCTGGTACGCCGCCTCGTGTAGTCACCGTCTTCCGCGTTCCTCACCTCGGGTAGAGGATGTGCTGGCAGGGTGGTCGCCGGACCGTGAGGCGGCCTCGCGAGATGGAAGGGGCTGGGCGTGCAGAAGAGCGGCTTTCAAGACGTCGTCGTCTCCAATATCGACGACCGTACGAAGGCGAAGGACTTCGCCCCATTCCAGTGGCGACACGAAAACGCCGAGCAGTTGACCTTCGAGGACGAGTCCTTCGATTTCTGCATCGTGCACTCCGGCCTGCACCACTGCCACTCGCCGCATCGTGCGCTGCTCGAGATGTACCGGGTGGCGCGCAAGGGCCTGCTGCTGTTCGAGCCGTACGACAATCTGGTGACCCGGCTGGGCGTACGCCTCAATCTCGGCCAGGAGTACGAGCACGCGAGCCTGTTCTCGAACAAATGCCACCACGGCGGCGTGGGCAACACCGACATACCGAACTTCGTGTACCGCTGGACGCAGCAGGAGATCGTCAAGACCATCAACTGCTACGCCCCGTACGCCAGGCACGAGATCCATTTCATCCACAAGATGCGCATTCCGTGGACTCAGCTACGCCGCCGGCGGAACAAGATGCCGTACTACGCGGTTCGGCTGGTTCAGCCGGCGCTGAAACTGCTCGAGGCGCGCGTGCCGAAACAGAGCAACAACTTCGCCGCGCTGGTCCTCAAACCTGAGCTGCCTGGAGCGCTCCACCCCTGGCTGCGCCAGGAGGGCGAAGTCATTCGCATGGACACACAGTGGCTCGACGCCCGCTTCAAGCGATAGCCCCGATCAGGGCGTCAGGCGGAAGGTGAAGTAGTCGACCCGCCAGCCGTCCTTGACCACGGAATCGGTGGCGATCACCTCCGCGGCGAAGCCCTGCTCGTCGAACAGCCCCCGAAGATGGCCCAGGTCGCCGGAGCTGCCGAAGAAGATCAGCATTCGCCCGTTCGGGGTCAGCCGCTGGCGGGCGCCGCGGAAGAACGCGGTCATCGCGGCGTAGTTCTCGTCGGTGCTCGCGCGCTCCAGCAGGTCCCTCGGCGCGAACCAGCGGAACGGCGGGTCGAAGATCATCAGCTCGAACTCCCCGCTGACCTCGGCGTACACGTCGCTGACCCGTACGTCGACCCGGTCGGCGACGCCGTTGCGGGCGGCGTTGGCGCGAGCCGCCTCGACCGCGACCGGGTTGACGTCGACGGCCACCACGTCGGTCGACTTCGACGCGGCGAGGATCGCGTTCACCCCGCTGCCGGTGCCCATGTCCAGCACCCGGTCAGCTTCCCGTACCTCCGCGAGTACGGCCTCGCCCAGCAGCTGCGACACGGCGGTGATCGGCATGACCTGCGGTGGCACCACGATCGTCCGGCCCAGGTACTCGAACGTCTGGTCGCCGTCGCCGGCTTCGTCCCGCGACATCCGGTACGCGTTCTCGTGCCACCGGCGGATCCGCTCCGCGTACTCGTCGGAGACGGTGGGGGTGTACTCGGTCATCCCGGGAAGCTACTGGATCACCGAGGCGCATCCGTACTGATTTCGGCCTGTTCGGTGGACCACACCGCCGTGCCGATCGACCTGGTCCGGGCAAGTATGGGTGGGTGACCCCAACCCCAACCATGACCTCAGCTCCGGTCGTGCTGCGCGCCGAGAAACTGCTCGGCGTGGCGCTGGCGCTCGTCGCCGGCGCCGCGATCTCCGTGCAGTCGCGGATCAACGGCGAACTGGGCGTACGGCTGGGCGACGGCGTTCTGGCGGCGTTGATCTCGTTCGGCATCGGCCTGGTGTTGCTGCTGGTCGTGGTGCCGCTGATGCCCCGCGGCCGCGCCGGCATCGGCAAGCTCCGCGACGCCGTACGCGGTCACGAGCTGCGGATCTGGCAGTGCCTGGGCGGGGTCGGCGGTGCGTTCCTGGTCGCCACCCAGGGGCTCACCGTCGGAGCGCTCGGCGTGGCGGTCTTCGTCGTCGCGGTGGTCGCCGGGCAGACCGGCTCGTCGCTGCTGGTGGACCGGGCGGGGCTCGGCCCGGCCGGCAGCCAACCGTTCACCTGGCCCCGGATCATCGGCGCCGCGCTGACCCTGTTCGCGGTCGCCGGCGCGATGTCGGGTCCGATGGACGGGCACCTCGCGCTGTGGCTGGTGGTGCTGCCACTGCTCGCCGGCTGCGGCATCGCGGTACAGCAGGCGGTCAACGGGCGGGTACGCCACTCGACCGACAGCGCGCTGACCGCCACCCTGCTCAACTTCGCCATCGGCACCACCGCGTTGGCGGTCGTCTGGCTGGCGGTACGGCTGTTCCACGGCGCCCCGCACCCGCTGCCCAGCGATCCGTGGCTCTACCTGGGCGGGCCGCTCGGCATCGTGTTCATCGGCGTCGCCGCCGCGGTGGTGCGGTGGACCGGCGTACTGCTGTTCGGTCTGGCGACGATCGCGGGGCAGCTGATCGGCGCGGTGGCGCTGGATCTGGTGGTGCCGGCCCACGGCAACGAGCTGCAGTTGTCGACCCTCGTCGGGGCCGGGATCACGCTGGTGGCGGTCGGTGTCGCGGCGCTGCCGGGCGGCCGGATCGGCCGGCCGACGCCGAAGACCGCGCCGGCCGAGCAGGTGCCGGTCAGCCGTTAGCACCCCCAGAAGCCGCTCGCTTCGCTCACGCCTTCGCGGGGGCCCCGCCGTTGACCCGGCTGATGATGTCCGCGCCGTACGCCGAGAGGGTCTTGTCCTTCTGGTCGTGCATCAGGTAGATCGAGAAGTTGTCGACCCCGATCTCGACCATTTCCTGCAGCCGGTCCACGTGGGCGGCGGCCGGTCCGAGCAGGCAGAACCGGTCCACGATCTCGTCCGGTACGAAGTCCGTCGACGGGTTGCCCGCCTTGCCGTGGTGGGCGTAGTCGTAGCCCTTGCGACCCTCGATGTAGTCGGTGAGGGCGTGCGGCACCGGGCCGTCGTTGCCGTACCGGGAGACCAGGTCGGCGACGTGGTTGCCGACCATGCCGCCGAACCAGCGCAGCTGGTCCCGCTGGTGGGCCAGGTTCTCCCCGACGTAGGCCGGGGCGGCGACGCACATCGTGATGGAGGCCGGGTCCCGGCCGGCGTCGGAGGCGGCGGAGCGTACCGACTGGATGGTCCAGCGGGCGATGTCCGGGTCGGCGGTCTGCAGGATGAAGCCGTCCGCCTGCTCCCCCACCAACTTCAGCGCCTTCGGCCCGTACGCCGCCATCCAGATCTCGAGCTTGCCGTCGCGTACCCAGGGGATCTTCACGGCGGTGTCGTTCATCGTGGCCTCGCGTCCCTCGGCGAGATCCTTGATCACCTTCATCGCATCGCCCAGGTACGCCAGCGTCGACGGCTTGTTGCCGATCACCCGGTTGGCGGAGTCGCCGCGCCCGATGCCGCAGACCGTACGGTTGCCGTACATGTCGTTCAGCGTCGCGAACAACGACGCGGTGACCGACCAGTCGCGGGTGTTCGGGTTGGTGACCATCGGCCCGACCATCAGCGACCGGGTGGCCGAGAGGATCTGGGAGTAGATGACGAACGGCTCCTGCCACAGCACGCACGAGTCGAACGTCCACCCGTAGCCGAAGCCGCAGTCCTCCGCGACCCGCATGCTCTCGACCACGTCGCGGGCCGGCGGGTCCGTCTGGAGTACGACGCCGAAGTCCATAGGTCCTCCCCGATCAGATCAGGCTGAGTCAGATTAGAGCTGAGTCAGATTAGGTACTGGCTGAGGTCGCGCTGCAGGAACTGGCCGTAGCTGGTGGCTCCGCGGAACTCACCGTCAGCGATGACGACACGACCCCGTGACAGCACGGAGGCGACCTTACCGGTGATCTCCATGCCTTCATAGGCCGAGTAGTCGACGTTCATGTGGTGCGTTTCGACCGACAACGTCTGGGTTGCTGCCGGGTCGTACACCACGATGTCGGCGTCGGAGCCGGGCGCGATCACGCCCTTGCGGGGGTAGAGACCGAACATCCGGGCCGGCGTGGTGGAGGCCACCTCCACCCACCTGGCCAGCGAAATCTCGCCCTTGACCACCCCTTGGTGGAGCAGGTCCATGCGGTGTTCCACACCGGGCAGCCCGTTCGGGATCTTGGAGAAGTCGCCGCGCCCCATCTCCTTCTGCTCGTTGAAGCAGAACGGGCAGTGGTCGGTGGAAACCACAGACAAATCGTTGGTACGCAGCCCCTGCCACAGCGTGTCCTGCTCTTCCTTCGGCCTGACGGGTGGCGAGCAGACGTACTTGGAGCCCTCGAAGTCGGGCTTGGCCATGTCGTCCAGCGAGAGGTAGAGGTACTGCGGACACGTCTCGGCGAACATGTTCTGGCCTTTGTCGCGGGCGGTCCGCACCGCCTCCAGGGCCGGCGACGACGACAGGTGCACGATGTACAGCGGCGCGCCGGTCACCTTCGCCAGTACGCCGGCCCGGTGCGTCGCCTCGCCCTCCAGCTCCGCCGGCCGGGTGATGCCGTGGTAGAGCGGGTCGGTCTGGCCCTTGGCGAGCGCCTGCGCGACCAACTGGTCGATCGCGATGCCGTTCTCCGCGTGCATCATGATCAACGAGCCGTTGTCGGCGGCCCGCTGCATCGCCAGCAGGATCTCGCCGTCCGTGGCGTAGAAGACTCCCGGGTACGCCATGAACATCTTGAAGCTGTTCACGCCCGCGGCCACACAGGCGTCCATCTCCTTGAGCGTGCCCTCGTTCACGTCCGAGATGATCATGTGGAAGCCGTAGTCGATGGCGCAGTTGCCGTCGGCCTTCTCGTGCCACTTGTCCAGTGTGGACAGCAGCGACTGCCCCTTCGGCTGCACCGCGAAGTCGACGATCGTCGTGGTGCCACCCCAGGCCGCCGCCGTCGTACCCGTGGCGAAGGTGTCGTTCGACTGCGTGCCGCCGAACGGCATCTCCATGTGGGTGTGCACGTCGATGCCGCCCGGCAGGACGTACCTGCCGGCGGCGTCGATCACGGAGTCGGCGCTGGCCGCCCACGCCTCGGTCAGGCCGGCGTCGGGTGCTGCGAGGGCCGCGATCTTCTCGCCCTCGATCAACACGTCGGCGGCGTGGACGCCGGTCGCGGAGACCACGCTGCCGCCGCGAATCAGGATGCTCATCGGTTATCGCCTCCGGTCAAGGAGTGGCCAGGGAGTCGTACGTGTCGGGCCGCCGGTCGCGGTAGAAGGCCCACAGGTTGCGTACCTCCGCGAGCTTGTCCATGTCGAGGTCGCGTACCACGACCTCTTCCTCGGTGTCGGAGGCCGCCTCGCCGACCAGCTGGCCGCGCGGGTCCACGAAGTACGACTGGCCGTAGAAGTCGTTGTCGCCCAACGGTTCCACGCCGACCCGGTTGATCGCGCCGATGTAGTACTCGTTGGCGACCGCGGCCGCAGGCTGCTCCAGCTGCCACAGGTACTCGGACAGGCTGCGGCTGGTGGCCGACGGGTTGAACACGATCTTCGCCCCGGCCAGGCCCAGTGCGCGCCACCCCTCCGGGAAGTGCCGCTCGTAGCAGATGTAGACGCCGATCCGGCCGACCGCGGTGTCGAACACCGGGTAGCCCAGGTTGCCGGGACGGAAGTAGAACTTCTCCCAGAACCCCTTGACCTGCGGGATGTGCTGCTTGCGGTACTTGCCGAGGTACGACCCGTCGGCGTCGATCACCGCGGCGGTGTTGTAGTAGACACCGGGCTGCTCCTCCTCGTACATCGGGACGACGAGGACGACGCCGTGCTGGCGCGCCACGTCCTGCATCAGCTTCGTGGTCGGCCCGTCCGGGATCGCCTCGGTGTACGAGTAGTAGTCCGCGTCCTGCACCTGGCAGAAGTACGGCCCGTAGAACAGCTCCTGCAGGCACACCACCTGCGCGCCCTGCGAGGCGGCGGCGCCGATCGCGGTGACCGCGTTCTTGATCATGGATTCCTTGTCGCCGGTCCACTTCTGCTGCACCAGACCGGCGCGAACGATCTCAGGCACTAGCCTCTCCCTCCCGGGGCGCAAACCCCGCAACCGGCTCGGGCTCCGCGGCACCACCGGGCGCCAGCCTCATCAGCACCAGGTAGACCACGGACGCCGCGACGATGCCCACCACCCAGCTGTAGTCGTACAGGCCCCGTAGGAACGGGATCAACCCCGCATCGGGGAACGGCCCCGAATGGGCGCCACCGACGGCGAGCACCGCGCCCACCACGGTGGCGACCAGCGCCTGCCAGCTCCAGCCACCGCTGAACCAGTACTTTCCACCCTCACGGTAGAGGTCGGTGAGCGTCAGGTGGGCTCGGTCGATCAGCCAGTAACCACAGATCAGCACCCCCGCCACCGCCGCCAGTACGCCGCCGTAGAACTGCAGCCACGCGAAGATGTAGATGTGCGGGTCCGACAGCAGCTCCCACGGCATGATCACGATGCCGATCACCCCGGTCAGCAGCCCTCCGGTGCGGAAACTGATCAGCTTCGGCAACGCGTTGGAGAAGTCGTACGACGGGCTGACCACGTTGGCGGCGAGGTTGGTCGACACGGTCGCCAGGATCACGATGACCAGACCGGCGATGATGGCGACCGGGCTGGAGAACTTGGTGGTGAGCACCACCGGGTCCCAGATCGCCTTGCCGTAGATCACCGCGCTGCCGGAGGTGATCAGGATCGACAGCAGCGCGATACCGGACATCGAGGTGGGCAGCCCGACGATCTGGCCGATCACCTGCTTGCGCTGCCCCTGGCCGAACCGCGTGAAGTCAGGCATGTTCAGCGACAGCGTCGCCCAGAACGCGATCATGCCCATCAGGGACGGCGCGAACACCTTCCAGAATTCGACGCCCCAGCCGAGTTTCGACGGCTCCGACAGGATCGGCCCGAGGCCGCCCGCCTCGGTCATCACCCAGCCGAGCAGCCCGAGCAGCCCGACGATCATCAGCGGTGCGGCCCACGCCTCGAACTTCTTCACGGCGTCCATGCCGCGCCAGATGATCACGATCTGCATCACCCAGAACGCGGCGAACGACAGCCACAACGTCCACGGCTGGCCACCGATCGCGGTCGCCTTCAGCCAGCCGTCCCCGGCGAGGCTGCCGACGATCGCGTACGTCGCCTGTCCCCCGATCCAGGTCTGGATGCCGAACCAGCCACAGGCGATGAAGGCGCGCAGCAGCGCCGCGAGGTTGGCGCCGCGGATTCCGAAGAACGCGCGGGCGTAGACCGGGAACGGGATGCCGTACTTGGTCCCGACGTGGCTGTTGAGCAGCATCGGCACCAGCACCACCAGGTTTCCCAGGGTGATGGTGAGGAAGGCCTGCACCCAGTTCATCCCGATCGCGACCAGCCCGGAGGCGAGCAGGTAGCTCGGGATGCAGAACGCCATCCCGATCCACAAGGCGGCGTAGTTGTACGTGGTCCAGGTACGCGCCTCGATCGGCGTCGGCGCCAGTTCGTCGTTGTAGTACGGACTGTCAGCGATCCCGGAACGGTCGACGAGCTCGACCCGTCCGTCCTCGTACGTCCGCTGCACGGTGGCTTGCTCGATCTCCATCCCGGCATCGTGTGCGTGTCAGTTAACACAAGGCAGTGGCAAAGTGTCCAGGATCGTGCGGGCTTATTTACAGGTTGTCCAGCCCGGTAAACGTCGTGTTTCAGCCGGCTTCCGGGGGTTGCGGATACGTCTCCAACGCCAGCAGTGCGACGTGCAGCGACAGCACCGATTCGGGGTCGTCCAGGCGTACCCGGAGGATGGCCTCGATCCGGCCCAGCTGCTGGTAGTACGCGGTCCGCGAGGTGTGCGCCGCGGCGGCAGCCGCCGACTTGTTGCCGCCGTGCTCGCAGTACCCCCGCAGCACGTCCAGCAGCCGCTCGTTCTGCGGTGCCAGCAGCGGGCCGAGTTCCCGCTCCACGAACGCCGTCAGCCGCTCGTCGTCGGCGAACAGGTGCAGCAGCCCCCGCAGCCGTACGTCGGCGAGGCCGTGGAAGTCCGCGGCTTCGGAGTGCGGCAGCCGCAGTGCCGCGCGGGCGACGTGCGCGGCTTCGCGCAGGCTGCGACCCGCCTGGGCGAGACCGTCGGGTGCGTCGCCGATCGTGGAGCCGACCGCCACCACCACGGGCAGATCCCGCAGCCCGGCGGTCGACGCCGCAACGGCGTGCACTTCGCGCGCCATCCGCCGCACGGCAGGTTCGGCGTTGGCCCGCGCCGGCAGGGCGAGCAGCGCCCGTACGCTCACGTCGTCGACCACGCCCACCAGGGCCGACACCCGCGCGCGCCGCGCCGCAAGTGCGGCGGCCTCGGCGAGATCACGCAGCACCTCGTGCGTCCCGATCGCCGGCCGGCCGCTCGGCACGGTGTGCGGCCGTACCGCCATGCCGACCAGTTGCCGGCCGCGGAGCTCGACCCCGAGTGCGGCGGCGCGGTCGGCGAGATCCGCCGGCGGCGAGGCCAGCAGCGCAGCCAGCAGGGAGCGGTGGGTCTGCCGTTCCAGGCTGTCGCGGTCGCGGGCGACCAGGCGGTTGAGGGCGAGCGCGTCGGCGGCCCGCTCGGCGACCACGGTGTGCCGCTGCGGCGGCTCGGTGGGCGAGAACAGGATCAGCCGCCCCCAGTCGTCGCCGCGCGCCCCCACGGTGGTCACCAGCCACCCTTCACCCGGGTGGTACGCCGTACGCCCCGGCAGCGTCACCGCCCGCGACCGGTGTTCCCAGTCGGCCAGCAACTCCCCCGGCGACTGCCCGGCCGCGTCGTACCCGAGTACGTGGTGCGCCAAAGTCTCCAGCACCACCGGCAGGCCCGACATCCGGGCCACCTCGCGCAGGATCGCCGCGGGCTCCGCACCCGCCACCGTGAGGGCGGTGAACGTCTCGTGCACCTGCTGGGCGGCCCGCAGCTCGGCCACCTGGGCTTCCATGATCATCGAGATCACGGCCTCGGAGACGGTGACGTACCGGGTCTCCTTGGTCAGCGTGACCAGCGGCAGGCCGTGCCGGTCGGCGGCGGCCTTCAGACCGGCGGGCAGATCGTCGTGCCAGCGGCGTACCAGCTCGATCACCAGGCCGGCGACGCCGACCTTGGCCAGGTCGTCGACGTACTCGCCGAGTGCCGCGTCGTCGGACGGGAGCGCGATGCCGGTGGTGAGCACCAGTTCGCCGCCACGCAGCAGGTGGGCGATGTCGGCGACCTCGGCGACGTGCACCCACCGCACCCGCCGGTCCAGCCCGGCCGCGCCGGCCACCACCCGGGCGCCGCCCGCGCGGAGCACGGGCAGCATCAGGACCTCCGAAACCATCGGGTACACGAGCCACTCCGCAGATCGGCTGGGACAGGTTTACACACCGTAGCGTCGCGCAGTGGTTTTCGATACACCTTGTCCATAGAGGGGTACGCCGGCCCAGGCACACACTCGGCGCATGGCAACCAGCGAAGCGGGCGAGCCCGCAGGCGGCACACTGCTCTCCCGTCACCGGTCGGTGATGCCCTCCTGGCTGGCGATCTACTACGACGAGCCGATCGAGATCGTGCGGGGCAAGGGCCGGCGGGTCACCGATGCCACCGGCGCCGAGTACCTCGACTTCTTCGCCGGGATCCTCACCAACGGCATCGGGTACGACATCGCCGAGATCTCCGACGCGATCCGCTCCCAGGTCGACACCGGCATCCTGCACACCTCGACGCTGTACCTGCTCCGACAGCAGGTCGAGCTGGCCGAGAAGCTGGCCCGGCTGTCCGGCATCCCAGACGCCAAGGTCTTCCTCACCAACTCCGGTACGGAGGCCAACGAGGCCGCGCTGATGCTCGCCACCCAGTTGCGCCGCAGCAACCAGGTCCTCGCGATGCGCAACTCGTACCACGGTCGGGGGTTCGGTACGGTCGCGATCACCGGCAACCGCGGCTGGTCCGCCTCTTCGCTCAGCCCGGTCCAGGTGTCGTACGTGCTCGGCGGCTACCGCTACCGCAGCCCGTTCCGGGACCTCTCCGACCCCGACTACATAGCCGCCTGCACCGACGATCTGCGCAACGTCATCGAGACCACCACCGCCGGAGACGTGGCCTGCCTGATCGCCGAGCCGATCCAGGGCGTCGGCGGCTTCTCCGTACCGCCGCCCGGCCTGTACGCCGCGTTCAAGGAAGTCCTCGACGAGTACGGCATCCTGTTCGTCTCCGACGAGGTGCAGACCGCCTGGGGCCGTACCGGGGCGCACTTCTGGGGGATCGGGTCCCACGGCGTGACGCCCGACGCGATCACGTTCGCGAAGGGGCTGGCCAACGGCATCGCGATCGGTGGCGTGATCGCCCGGCCGGACCTGATGGACTGCTTCCAGGCCAACTCGATCTCCACGTTCGGCGGCAACCCGATCGCCTGTACGGCCGCCAACGCCGCGCTGGACTACCTGCTCGACCACGACCTGCAGGGCAACGCGGCACAGCGCGGCTCCGAGCTGATGTCCGGCCTGAAGGCCATAGCCTCGGGCCACGATGTCGTCGGGGATGTCAGAGGCATGGGCCTGATGGTGGGCGTCGAGTTCGTCGAACCCGACCGGACCCCGAGCCCCGCCGCGGCCGCCAGGCTGCTCGAAGAGACGAAGGCCCGTGGCCTGCTGGTCGGCAAGGGCGGCCTGTACGGCAACGTGATCCGGATGTCGCCCCCGATGACCGTCACCGCGGACGAGGTGGCCGAGGCGCTGGGGATCCTCGAGGAATCGATCGTCGCGGTACAGAAGGAGATCACGGCATGAGCGGCACGAAACGGGTCCAGCACTGGATCGGCGGGAAGCCCTGGGACGGGGTCGCGGAGCGTACCGGCGAGATCTTCAATCCGGCGACCGGCGAGGTCGCGGGAGCTGTCGACTTCGCCGGACCGGCGGAAGTGGACGAGGCGGTCGACGCCGCCGCTCGCGCGTTCCCCGGGTGGCGCAACGCCTCGCTGGCGAAACGGAGCACCGTGTTGTTCCGGTTCCGGGAGCTGCTCGCGGCGCGCAAGGACGAGATCGCGGCGATCCTCACCGCCGAGCACGGCAAGGTGCTGTCCGACGCCGGCGGCGAGGTGCAACGCGCCCTCGAGGTCGCCGAGTTCGCCTGCGGCGTGCCGCACCTGCTCAAGGGCGGCTACAGCGAGAACGCCTCCAGCGGCGTGGACGTGTACTCGATCCAGCAGCCGCTGGGCGTGGTCGCGATCATCTCGCCGTTCAACTTCCCGGCGATGGTGCCGCTGTGGTTCGCGCCGCTGGCGATCGCGTGCGGCAACACCGTGGTGCTCAAGCCGAGCGAGAAGGACCCGTCCGCATCGGTCGCGATGGCGAAGCTGTGGGCCGAGGCGGGGCTGCCCGACGGCGTATTCAACGTGGTGCACGGGGACAAGGTCGCCGTCGACCGGCTACTGGAGCACCCGACCGTGAAGGCCGTCTCGTTCGTCGGCTCGACGCCCGTCGCGCGCTACATCTACGAGACCGGGACCCGCCACGGGAAGCGGGTGCAGGCGCTCGGCGGCGCGAAGAACCACATGGTCGTCCTGCCCGACGCCGACCTGGAGCTGGCCGCCGACGCGGCGGTGTCGGCCGGTTTCGGCTCCGCCGGGGAACGCTGCATGGCGATCTCCGCGGTGGTCGCGGTCGACCCGATCGGCGACGACCTGGTCGCGAAGATCGCCTCCCGGATGGCCGACGTGCACGTCGGCGACGGCGCCCGGCCCGGCTGCGACATGGGCCCGCTGGTCACCGCGGCGCACCGGGACAAGGTGGTCGGCTATCTCGACACCGGCGTGGCCGCCGGCGCCGACCTGGTGGTCGACGGCCGGAAACACCCGGTCGACGGGGCTGCCGACGGCTTCTGGCTGGGCCCCACCCTTTTCGACCGGGTACGACCGGACATGTCCCTCTACACCGACGAGATCTTCGGTCCCGTGCTGTCCGTGGTACGCGTCCCCAGCTACGAGGCGGCGCTCGACCTGGTCAACACGAATCCGTACGGCAACGGCACCGCGATCTTCACCGACGACGGCGGCGCCGCCCGGCGGTTCCAGTACGAGGTCGAGGTCGGCATGGTCGGCGTGAACGTGCCGATCCCGGTGCCGGTGGCGTACTACTCGTTCGGCGGGTGGAAGCAGTCGCTGTTCGGCGACGCCCATGCGTACGGGCCGGACGGGATCAGGTTCTACACCCGTACCAAGGCGGTGACGAGTCGGTGGCTGGACCCGTCGCACGGCGGCGTCAGCCTGGGCTTCCCACAGAACGTCTGAAACGGCTGATGAACATTGGGTAGCCAGGCGATCCGAGACCTGTCACAGCGGGATGAGTCGTTAGCATAGCGACAGCCGATTCCGCGGTAGCTGTCTCGAACGGTTGCCCACTCCAGAAGCCCGAGGGCGGATGTCCGACAACAAGGACGCCTGGGTGATCATCCCCGTGTTCAACGAGGAGAAGGTCATCGCACAGGTCATCACCGAGCTACTGCCTGTCTTCCCCAACGTGGTCTGCGTCGACGACGGCAGCCGCGACGCCTCCGCTTCGGAGATCGCGGCGACCGGCGCCCACCTGGTACGCCACCCGGTCAACATGGGCCAGGGAGCCGCCCTGCAGACCGGCCTCGCGTACGCCCTGGCCCGCAACGGGGCGCAGTACTTCGTCACCTTCGACGCGGACGGCCAGCACCGGGTCGCGGACGCGGCCGAGATGGTGGGCGTGGCGCGGCAGGGCAACGCCGACGCCGTACTCGGATCCCGGTTCTTGGAGCGGGCCACGACGGTGCCGTGGCTGAAGCGACTGGTGCTGCGGGTGGCGGCGATGGTGAGCCGCAGCGGCCGCAGGCTGCGGCTCACCGACGCGCACAACGGGCTGCGGGTGCTCACCCGGCCGGTCGCGGAGCGGCTGCAGATCCGGATGAACGGCATGGCCCACGCGTCGGAGATCGTCGCCTGCCTGGCCTCCGGCGACTGGCGGGTCACCGAGGTGCCGGTGACCATCCTCTACACCGACTACTCCCGCTCCAAGGGCCAGTCGCTGGTCAACGGCGTCAACATCCTCTTCGACTTCTCGATGCGCAACCGGAGGATCTGACCGATGCTGATCCAGGTCCTGCTGCTGGTCGCCGTCGCCGGCCTGCTGCTGGGGTTCATCCGCTGGCAGCACGGCGTACGGCTGCAGGCGAGCAAACGGCTGGGGTTCTTCGTGTTCCTGGCCCTCAACGTGTGGGCGGTGCTGCGCCCCGACGACGTCACCTTCCTCGCCACCAAGGTCGGGGTCGGCCGGGGCGCCGACCTGCTGCTCTACCTGCTCGTGGTGGCGTTCGTCTTCGTGGTGCTCAACGTGTACCTGCGGTTCCGGGACCTCGGCGAGCGGTACACCGACCTGGCCCGCGCGGTCGCGCTGCGGGAAGCCGAGATGCTCAACCGCGAGCGCGGGGTGCTGGTCGACGAACGCGCCGTGCCCGGGGCACCGGCGAGTTGAGCCGCCTCTCGGATCTGCTCCGGCGGCTGATCGGCGTACTGCCGGCCGGTACGGCGTTGGTCGGCGCCGGACTGGCGATCCTCGGCGTCGCGGCGTACGTCTACCTCGCCATCGCCGGCCACGCCCTCGACGCCCACCAGTACGCCGACCTCGCCGTCCTGTGGATGATCGTCTTCTCCGTCGGGCCCGGGCTGTTCTTCCCGCTCGAACAGGAACTCAGCCGGATGGTGGCCTCCCGTCACGCGCAGCGGCTGGGCGCCCGCCCGGTAGCCGTACGGCTGGCTGTGGTGGGTGTCGGGATCCTGGTGGTGCTGCTGGCGGTGATCTTCGCGGTGCGGGGGCCGCTCGCCGGCGAGCTGTTCTCCGGCGACGGGCACCTGGTCGACGTACTGGCCGCGAACCTGGTGGCGCTCACCGCCGCGCACCTCTCGCGCGGCCTGCTCTCCGGTCACGGCGAGTTCGGCCGGTACGGCATCCAGCTCGCCCTCGACGGAGTGCTCCGGTGCGGCTTCGCGATCGTCCTGGCGGTCTCGGGCGTCCACGAGCCCGCGGCGTACGGGCTGGCGCTGGCGGTCGCGCCGCTGATCGCCGTGGCGGTCACCGTGAACCGGCGGGTGATCTTCCCCGAGCCGGGACCCACCGTGCCGTACTCCGAGGTCACGGCCGGGATGGGGCTGCTGGTCGCGTCCAGCACGCTGTGGCTGGCGCTGGTCAACGCGAGCGTGGTCAGCGCCCGGCTGATCTCCACCCCGGCAGAGGCGGCGCTGGCGGGGGCGCTGCTGTCCGGCGTGGTGCTCGCGAGGATCCCGCTGTTCGCGTTCTCCTCGGTGCAGGCTTCGCTGCTGCCGGCGCTGTCCCGGTCCGCGGCGACCGGCGACCACGCGGGGTTCCGGACGCTGTTGTTGCGTACCACCGCGGCGGTGACCGCGCTGGGGCTGGCCGGAGTGGTGGTGTGCGTCGCCATCGGCCCCTGGCTGGTACGGATCCTGTTCGGCGCCGCCGCGGTGCTCGGGCGGGACGACTTCGCGTGGCTCACGATCGCCACCACGATCTACATGGTCGCCACGGTGCTCGGGCAGTCGGGGCTGGCGCTCGCCGGTCACCGCGACCAGGCGATCGGCTGGGCCGCCGGCTTCGGCACACTGCTCGCGGCGACGTTCGTACCGGGCTCGATTCTGTTCCGGGTCGAGGTGGCCTTCCTGGTCGGCTCGACGGTGGCGGGTGTGGTGCTGGCGATCTTGCTGGTACGCCGCCTCCGCGACTTCCCGACACACCCGGCCGAGCCGGTTCCCGCGCCGACCGGCGGGTTCGTCGACTGACGGTCAGTCCTGCCGGGCTGGATCGACCGGGCCGGCCGAGGCGGGGTTCGTGGGTGACGTGGCGCCGAGCAGCGGCCCGCGCAGCAGCGTACGGTCGACGACCTGGCGGGCCAGCGCGTCGCTGAGTTGGCCGACGGCCTTCTGAATCGTCCGGTGTGCCTGGTTGCGTTCTGCCACCAGAGCCGACAGCAGCAGGGCCGTCAGCGCCACCGTCCCGTTGAAGGCCTGCAGTGCGACCATCTGCTGCACCGCGCCCAGCGACGCGAACTGGGAAGACCCGTGGGCCACCGCGAAGATCGTGACTGTCGAGACGACGAAGGCGCACGGCGTCGCCCCGAGCTGCTGGAACCGCAGCGCCGCCCAGATCAGGAACGGGAAGACCAGGAACAGCATCGGCAACCGGCTGTTGGTGATCAGCACGGTCGCGGCGATGGTGCTGCCCAGCAACGCCACCGCCTCGATCCACCGGTACGGCGTACGGAACACCGGCCACCGTACGGTGCGGGCGACCAGCAGCAACGGCGTGACGATGAGTACGCCCATCGCGTCCCCGGTCCACCACACCGACCAGGTCGCCCAGAATTCGGCGGTGGGCACCGCCCCGGCGCGTACCAGCGCGAGGCTTCCCACGGTGGCGCTGATCAACGTACCGCCGAGGGCGCCGAAGAACACCAATGCCAGTGCGTCCCGCAGCCGGACCAGCTCCGGCCGGAACCCGGTGCGACTCAACAGCAGGTACGCGGCCACCGGCGCCGCCGTGTTCCCCGCCGCGATCACCAGTACGTCGGGCACCGACGGCCCGATCGGAAGGTTCACCAGGAGCGCGCCGAGTGTGATGCCCGGCCAGGTACGCAGCCCCCAGACCAACAGGGCGAACATGGCGATACCGGTCGGCGGCCAGAGAGGCGTGACCTGGCCCCGTACTACCGCCAGGAGCAATCCGAACCGCGCAGCCGCGTAGTAGGCGGCGGCGACGGCGAGGATTCGTAGAGCGGCCGGGGCATGACGTTTGACGGTCTCGCGGATTGCCACGGTGTCACGACGCCGTTCTTGGTCACGTCGAGCATCAACAGCCGCCATTCTCTGTCGCCCGGAGTGACGCCACAACCACTTCTCGGGTGCCGGCTACTCCGTGTCGTCCGGTGTATCCGGTTCGCTAGGTTTGGGCTTGGCCTTCCGCGGAGTCGACTTGCGAGCCTTGCTGCTCGGCGGCGGTGTTTCCGCGGCCGGCGACGACTCCGACTCGGCTTCCAGCTCGTCGATCAACCCGTCGACGACGTCGTCGGAAGGCGCTGCCTCGGACCCGGACTCGGTGGTCTTCGCTGTATCGGCGGCGTCCCCCACCGGGGGCGTCGCGTCGCGGCCGAGCAGTGCGGTCAACGCCGCGCCGTTGATCCGGCGGAACGCCCGGCCGGGCCGTTTGCGGTCCAGCACCGCGACTTCCAGCCGGTCCGCCGGGATCTCACGCTTCTGTCCAGCTTCGCCGCCCACGCTGCCCAACGCCTCGACCGCGAGTCGCAGCGAGTCCGACAGCGAAGCGTCGTCGTGGTGCCGGTTCTTCAGGACGCCCGAGATCGCGTCCACCTGGCCGCCCATCGCGACGTAGCCGGGCTCGTCACCGACCGACCCGTCGTACGTGATCCGGTACAGCTCGTCCTTCGCCGGGGTCTCCCCCAGCTGCGCGATGCAGATCTCCACCTCGAACGGCTTGTGCTGCTCGGTGAATATCGCCCCGAGCGTCTGCGCGTACGTGTTGGCCAGCCACCGGCCGTTGACGTCGCGCCGGTCGTAGCTGTAGCCGCGGATGTCGGCGAGCCGCACCCCGGCCATGCGCAGGTTCTCGAACTCGTTGTAGCGGCCGACCGCGGCGAAGCCGATCTGGTCGTAGATCTCGCTGATCTTGTGCAACGCGGTCGACGTGTTCTCCGCGACGAACAGCACGCCGTCGTTGTACGTGAGCACCACGACGCTGCGACCCCGGGCGATGCCCTTGCGGGCGTACTCGGACTTGTCGCGCATCAACTGCTCAGGCGAGGCGTAGAACGGCATTGCCACGGCTGGCGTTCTCCTTCAGCTATGTGGGGGGCGTGGCCTGCTCAGCCGCCCGGATTCTCCATGCGGTCGTTGACGACGGATCCGGCGACTTCGGCCGCCTGGGCGTTGGTGAGCCGGTCGACGCCTTCGGCGGTAGCGGTCATCACCACCGGGAAGATCTTGCGGGTCATGTCCGGACCGCCGGTCGCGCTGTCGTCCTCGGCCGCGTCGTACAGCGCCTCGATGGACATGCGTACCGCTTCGTCGACCGACAGGCCGGGCTTGTAGCGCTTCTTCATGGCGGACTTGGCGAACAGCGATCCGGAGCCGATGGCGTGGAACTCCCGCTCCTCGAAGCAGCCGCCGGTGACGTCGAAGCTGAAGATCCGCCCTGCCCTGGCGGGATCGTCGGCGTCGGTGTCGAAGCCGCCGAACAACGGCAGTACGGCGAGGCCCTGCATCGCCGCCGCGAGGTTGCCCCGGATCATCGCCGACAGCCGGTTGGCGGTGCCGTGCAGCGACAGCGTGGCGCCTTCGATCTTCTCGTAGTGCTCCAGCTCGACCTGGAACAACCGCACCAGCTCCAGCCCGACACCCGCGGCCCCGGCGTACCCAACCAGGGAGTACGGCCCGGCCGGGAACACCTTCTCGATGTCCCGGCTGGCGATCAGGTTGCCCATGGTGGCCCGCCGGTCGCCGGCCATCACCACACCACCGTCACAGACCGCCGCCACGATGGTGGTGCCGTGCGGCGCGAGGTGCTCGGCCGTACCGGGTGGCAAGGGGCGCCGCCCCGGCAGCAGATCCGGAGCGGCGAGTCTCAGAAACTCGGTGAAGGAAGAGATGCCCGGCGTCGTGAAGACCGCTGGAAGACGCCCGGTTGCACCAACGTCCACGTGGTTCCTCTCAGGTAGCCGATCGCGTTCTGCAACAGGTCGGGGCTGTCTTTGAACTGGCCCAAGCCGCCGTTGCAGTTGAAGCACAGGATGCCACGTACGTTTCCGTACGCATGATCGTGGTCCACATGTTCGGGCTTGAGTGTGCCGCAGATCGCGCACACCCCGCCCTGCGAAGCAAGCAGTGCGTCGAACTCCGCGACCCCGATCCCGTACCGCCGCTTCAGGTGGTAGTTACGGGTGCTGCCGTGATGCAGCTCCTTGTTCTTGCGGCCGCGGACGTTGTGGCAGGGCGAGCAATAACGTCCATAACCAGCCCGTCCGGAGCGGTTCCTTGGAAACTCCTCCAGCCGCTTGACCTCCTTGCAGTCTGGACACCGCCGCGTGCCTTCCGGCAGCACTTCACGCTCCCTGACTGTGCGTCCCTGGGCGGCAACTCGTCGCCGGTAACTTGCCTTCGAGCGCTCGTTGAAGCATGGCTTGCAGTAGCTTCCGCGGCCGCCGGGGCGACGGGTATTGGTGTGGAAATCTTCTACAGGCCTCCACTCGCCGCAGTCACGGCACCGCCGAAATCTGTCTCGGTCGTCCTTAGGTCGGGGCATGGCAAGAATCCGATTCTTCTAAATCGGACATACGGTCCTATTCCCCTCCTTTTTGGACGTACCCCCTGACAAATTCCTCTGCGTTTTCTTCGAGGACGGAGTCGATTTCGTCGAGTAGGTCGTCGACGTCCTCGGAGATCTTCTCGTGCCGCTCCGAGACCTCGGGATTGGCGGCAGGCTCGGGGGCCTGGTCGGTTTCCTGGTCCTTCTTGTTCCGCCCGGCCTGTGACTGACCGCCGGT
>WNGB01007343.1_pt1 | contig 20211 bp, 13 predicted proteins | sample 5400681 | NCBI WGS metagenome assembly WNGB01 (sample SAMN13153367, study PRJNA577476) | soil metagenome | isolation source: 115 cm soil or saprolite under grassland replicate 2 | place: USA:California | collected 2016-06-15
AAGATCGCCGCTCCTATCAGCAGCACACGCGTGATCGTAAGCATGTAATTTCTCATTGAGATATTCTTCGCTACTTGTTTGTTGGTTGTTCTCATGAGGGGTGGCTTGATGTAAAGCGTCGCAGTGTATGGAGAGTTGCGGCGAATGCCATCCATTTCTTGTTGCAACAAATGGACGGCATCCCTCTGACCGGAGCAGGTATCGAACGGATGAGCTCGCAGCGGTTAGCGCTTGGGAAACAGGATCAAGGCAGCCGCTCGATGGCTGGTGGGATATAAGTGTCGCAGACAACGCTGCCCCCCTCGGGGGGGCCGTAGTCGCGCAGCACAACGTTGAATGGTCCTTTCGCGACAGGGAGCCAATTCTCGATGGGTATGCCGGCTGGGGGCTCGGTAGCCATGTAAATGGACAGCGAACCGTCAGGGTTGAGGTGTGCTCCTGAGTAGCTGGCGACCTCGTACCTGTTTATAGAGTTAGGAATTAATTCGATTGCCTGCGGAGTGTAAGCGGTGAGCGACCAGAAACGCGTTGTCTCGGGTCCGGGGTATACGGCGGGAGGCGTGGGGGCAGGAAAGGTGAGGACGTAGCCGTGCGGATTATTCCCATTGAGCGCGCGGCCTGCGCCATCGCGAAAGGCATGGTAATACCCCGCCGAGTTAATGTCGTTGCAGAACTGGCAGAACTCTGTTATCGAAGAACGATCGATCGCATCGCTGATGTCGTCGCCGTTCCAATTACCAATATTGGTGAAATGGGTCCAGTTGTTCGGGAGTTGATGCCCGTTGACGTAGTTATTCACAACCTCGCCGTGAGCTGCCTGAGCGCCCCGAGCGAAACCGGAGTTGTCTCTCCAATTGCCGTCGCCGAATAGAGCATCGAACTGGTCCGATAGCTCCTGATTGCACGCCGACAGCGGCGGGGTTCTCACAGAATGCACCGCCGTCTGGAGCTCGATGAGAAAAGCAATCGGGTGCTTTAAGATCTCCGCGTCGGCGGCCGTCTTGTACGGTATCGAGAAGTCGGGGAACTCGGTCTTTACTTCGGCCTGGCCCCCAGAAGGGCAGTCCAGATACTCCGAGAGCATCTGAAGCTGGAGTGACGAGCGGAACCGATAGGATTGGCTAATCTGATTTACATAATCGGGAAGAGCGGGAGGCTCGGTGAACGAATGGTATTTGTCGCTGCGGAAGATTATGGTCGGGTAATTCCAGGGCAGCTGGACTTCTTGCGCGCCTGCTGGAATCGGGGGGACCCCGGCGTAGTCGGGTCCAACAAGGGCATATGTCCCCCCCGGAATGGGCGGAGGACCGTGGGGGATAGGTGGGGTAGGGATAGGTCCGGCACAGGGGTCGGTAGCGGTAGGGTACACGTCGCCGTAGGGGTCCAATATGAGAATGGAATACGTGACAGACGTATCCGGGGAACACGTGTCGGCGGAAACCGTGGAAGGGATAGTCAGGATCATCGGCTGTTGAGCCCCCTGGTCATCCACCAGCTCCAGGAAGGCGCTGCAGTAAACGGTGTCGTCGTTGATCATGACGACGGAGTGGTAGATAGGCGAAACCCGTTCAGGCCCGACGAGATGATTAGTCTCCACCGCCTGATTGTACGTAAACCACAGCGGATAGAATGTTTCGACGTATTGCACCGTTGTGTCATAGGCGTTGTTTGGCGGCATTACGCAGCTGCCTGACGGCTGCTGGCTGGCGCCAGGCGACCGCTGGCTACCCAACACTGTCCAAACCGCCAGTGCTAGGAACACAGAAGATGCTATTGCTCGGATAAGGGTAGAGTTTTTTATGTTCATGTCCCTTCCTACAAAATTTGAGCCGACATTTCAAGAAAAGATTGAAATTTTCTCAATGTTTCGGCGCGACGCCGAAACCAACACGCGAGACGCGTGTGCTACCCCAACTGGTCACGTAGGGCACGCAATTTTGATCGCAGCGCATTCAACTGACCTGGATTTGTTAACTGACGGCTAGCTCTGAACGCTCGCCTCGAAAGCGAGATAGTCAGCGATGGCCTGATTTTGCACTTGTCGGAGGAAAGGCGGCAGGGGCTTCCGTAATTCAGTAGCGATCGCACCACTAGTTGGATCGAACAAGGCGTCGTACATGCTGTCGAAGAGCTCCGGCTCCGGCGCTGGGCCGCCTGGCGCGTTGTTGGTCACTTCTCCGATACCGTAATTAGTGTAATCGTACAGCTCTGACTGCTGTCCATCGGTCTCGATGTCGATGGTACCAGGGGCAAAGTTGCTGTAGACTCCTATCTTTGCGGTAGGTGTGCGGTAACCGATCACATGTGGAGATGGTGGCGGGAATCCTGGCGGAACCGGAATGTTGGTGATCAAGGCATCGCGATACGGTATGCCAAGTTTGCGCGCCTCTTCCGGAATGTCCTCGTCGCTCGTATGAAGAATGTATGAGCGGCCAGGTGCGCTGGGGTCGCTGAGCATGGCGGCGAGATCGGCGCGGCCGGCCAGATGCGCATACTGCGGCATTCCTCTCCAGTCGTTGTTTCCACTGGCTAACGTCATCAGCAACGGGACAAGGTCCACATGCGAGGTCAGCTGCGTTCGCTCGGTGCCCTTCTGGTCGGAAGGGACGAAGGCGCCTGTGGGATCAAAGACATAGAGCGGCACGCGAGTGGACTCCTCATAAACTGCGAATGCCTTGCCGCGCAAGCCATGAGCGCCCCCGTACTCACCGTGGTCCGAGACAAAGATCACGATTGTGTTGCCGGCCTCAGGCATAGAGACGCACACCTCGTTCAGCGTATCAAGGATTGCCTTGACCTGGAGGTCAACGAAACCAAATGAATCGACACCCGGGTAGTTGCTGGTGACGAGATAATAGAGGTCGAGAAGTTGGAACCAGAGGTTTCGGAACCCCGGGCCGCGAAACCGCATCACTCCAAATGTCGTGTCCGTGAGCACCGTCCAGGCGAACTGGGTCGTGGGTTTGTTCTGGTTAAACAGAGCGTCCGGCCACCGCTCGAAGTTCGCTGTCAGCCCGGCATGGAATGCGGGGATCGCGGCTGGGGCAAGCTCGCCGGGCGCTTCCGTCGAATACTTGGGAAACCATTGAACATCGTGCGGGTTCACCAGGCTGACCGTTGTACACCATGGTTCGAACTGGGCGGCAGTACTGAACCAGTTCTTGAATGCAGTAGTAGTTTGCGGATCTACGCCCAGCCCCTGTCCTGGCCCGCCGTTTGGTGAAGGGCAGGGCAGTCCGCCCGTGAACCCGTATCTCGTAATATAGTCCTGGCTCGTCTGGTCGTCTGCAGAAAGATGCCATTTGCCCCACCAGAAAGTGTTGTACCCAAACTGTGGGCTGCTCAGTATGGAGCCCCACGTTGGGAAGCCAGGATTCAGATCCGGTGTCGGTAATTCACCGGGAAGGCCCGTCGCATTGGTTAGAAACATGCCGTTCTGGTGGGTGTAGAGGCCGGTGAGCAGGCATGAGCGCGACGGCGAACACGCCGTGGCCGCCGCGTAGTGGGAAGCGAAGGCAACGGATTGCTGCCGGAGACACGCGAGGTTCGGCGCAGCCTGATCCATGAGCGATTGGTCAAAAGGCGGCTGAGGAGTTCGCAGCTGATCGACCATGATCACCAAAATGTTGGGCCGCCCATTTGGGTTGGATCGCCCAACTGGCTTGGGCCGCGCCGATACTTGCCTGCTCAATACAGACGGAACCATGCTCGCACCACCGGCCAGTGCGGCTCCGGCCAGCCCCCCAGCGCTCTTAATAAATTCTCGTCGTTTCATTGTGTGAATCTCCTCCCGTGATGACTGTTGGTTTAGTTGGTTTCTCCTTTTCTAAAAATTTTTTGAGCCGACATTTCAAGAAAAAATTGAAATTTCTTCAATGTCTTGGCGCGAAGCACGGCAGGCCTGCTGCGATGAATGTGGCCGAGCTCGATTTCTGTCGCAGCGCGAATCTGCGAGGATTCATCGTCCGGTACCATTTTAGTTAGCCGGACGAGGCGGTGGCGCGAGCCCGACGAAAATCAGGACGCCATCGCTGCGGCAAGTCTGTGCTACTAACGCTTCGGCGCGAGAGAGGTGACGATTTGTTCGAAGCACGGGTCGCCGCGCAACGGGTCCCAAAAGGGCATCAGTTTCAATTGACCATAGGTGACCGGAGTTGGAGGAGGGACGACGATGCGCAGCTGCTGGCAGGCGAGATCTTTGTTACCAGACCAGGCAGCAATCATCGCCAGATACTTGATCAACGCCGGACCTCTGATCGCATCTTTTTCCACAGGCAGAAGCTCAACCGCGTGCCGCCCTTCGCGCAGCGCTTCTTCCTTGCGCCCAAGAGCAGCATCGATTAGACCCAGCACGCACCACGCCGGGCCGAAATTTGGTTGAGCCTGGACGATTTTCTCCTGCTCGCCACGTGCCGCGGTGAAAGCCAACAGCGCTTTGTCATCGTCCTTCGCCATTCGGGCGATAACACCTTCCATGAATGGACGATTACAAAAGACATCGTCTCCCAGACTGATTGGATCCTCGCGGGCTGCAATTAAGGCATCTGTTGCCGCCGCGGCGTTGCGTTCGGCTAGTGCACAATGGAGCCACCAATGAATAATATCTGGCACCGCACCAGGATTTGTAGCCCGAACCGAATCGATCATTTGATGCAACGGCCGGGTGTCGGCTCTCGACTGAAAATCGACTTCCGCAAGTATTACTTTCGTAACGACGTCGTCGGGTTCGAGAGCCAGTATGCGGTCTAACCAGACTTTTTGTTCAGCATAACGCCCAAGAGTCGCATAATTTCCTTCAATGTTTTGCAGGACCCCAAAATTGCGCGGGTCAAAATTGGCGGCGCGCTCAAAGCTTCGGGTGGATTCTTCCCAGTGACCCTGACGCCTCTGGACTAAACCGGTAAGGAACAATATTTGCGGATCAGCTGGCAAAGTTCGGCGGGCAACTTCCAGCTCAGCCAGAGCACCGTCGTAATCGAGGTGTCCCCAATAAAGATTCCACGCACGCGCGACGTGCGTCTCACCTGCATCGGGACGGAGACGAGAGGCCGCTTCGAGGGCTGCTTCCGCCAGGGACAGACGCGCTGATGTTCGGTCGTGACCAAAGAAGTAGAGCGCGTCATGAACAAAGGCGAGTTGGCAAAATCCTCGGAAAAAGGATGGATCACGCGCGACGGACTCGTTGAGCAGACCGACCGCCTGCAGCAAATTCGGTTTTGAGCCAACGTTAAAACTCGGCGTTGAGAAAAGCTGTTTGGCGCGGGTGTAGAGATCGAAGGCGGTGATGTCCTTTGTTGCGGGACGCTCGATTTCGCTCTTCTCATTTGGCGAGAGTTTTGCGTGAAGCTCGTCGGCAATCGTCTTTGCGATCTCACTCTGAATGGCGAACACGTCCGCAAGATCCCGGTCATAACTTTGTCCCCATAAATGCCGGTCGTTGCGGGTGTCAATCAACTGCACATTGACGCGCACACGGTTCCCCGATCGCTGAACGCTTCCCTCCAGCACATTAGCCACCTCCAGTTGCTGTCCGATCTTTCGCAGATTGCGTGCGACACCGCTCTTGTAATCCATCACCGAAGTGCGGCTGATTACTTTCAAATCCGCGATCCTGGCCAAGTCGGTTAAGATTTCGTCCTGCACGCCATCGGCGAAAAAGGCGTTCGCTTCGTCCCTGCTCAGATTTTGAAACGGAAGCACGGCAATACTCTTTTGCGGCACAGCCAAGGCCGAGCGCGTCGGCCTCAGTAAAAGAAAGACGAAAGCACCGATAATCGCAGCAAGCATGAGCAGCGCGACAGCCATTTCCGCCCAGCGCAGGCGGGTTCGATGCTTCTTGACCGCTTGGAGCTTCTTGGGAAGTTGCGGATTACCGACCTGGCTGTCGTAAAGATTCGCGATGCCAATGTACAACCCATGTTTTACTTCGCATGTGCCGAGATTATGTAAGCGCGGCCGCCACTCCTCGTATTCTTCGAGATCTTCAGCGACATGTTTGGAGACCAGAATGTGGCCGTCATCGCCGCATTTCATAACCCGCTGCGCGAGATTCAGACCGGAACCAGCGAGATTGGTTCGACCCGTAACATCAATAACTCCGCTGACCGGGCCGCTATGGATGCCCATTCGCAGCCGTAAGCGTGGGCGATCTTTAAGCGCGCGGCTTAGTTCCATCGCGCAACGCACCGGCGCTTCCAGATTGGTGTAAAAGACTAATGCTATCCCGTCGCCTGTGGAGATTTTGATCAGCCGCTGCGACGCCTCGGCCTTTTGAAATTGCTCGGCGCCGCGAACAATCTGGGTGAGCTCATCGACCACTGCGCGTTGCTCGTTAATGGAGAGCTTCGAGTAACCAACGATGTCGATGAACAAGACATGCGCGATTTCCAGCGCGATCTGCTTGTTGATCTCAGGGGACATGCGAGTGAGCACCCCACATTCTCTCATCGGCAATTATTCACATTTCCTTGCCGAGGTCGAGACGAAACACGGAAGCTGTTCTTACCCCTTCGTCGATGATTTCTGCGCGGCACGTAATTTCAACCGCTAAGCATTCAGCCGGGTAAAGCCTGTGGCGTCGCTTTGGTTGTATGATGATTCATAGCTCTAACAAATCTCTCAGATTCACACGCCGACCACATCAACTCGCATCGAATGTCCGAGGCGTTTTAAGAGAGCTTCACAATCTTCCAACGTTAGACCAAACGCTTTCATGTCAGCCAGGCCCAGTTTGGCGACGGCGTCGCGAATTGCATGAAAATGCTTATCGTCGAACTCGCCATCGTACATCGCTCGCTCAGCCCAATCTACAAGCTTCCGTCAACGAAAGCTCATGACGAAGATACGCGCGTAGCTTCGTCGCCACATCTTCACGGGAAATTTTCACATGCTTGATCTTACGGCTTTTGGTAGCCGCCATCCACTGGAGGCTTCACGTGTACTTCAATGATCTCGTCTTTGTGATCGAGAATTTCTTGCCAAACCCGTCGCGTTTTACGGAGCGCGCTTTCCAGCCGTGGCGTCCTGGCACCTCATACCAATACCGGCGATCGCCATTCGGCAACTCTGTCCAGTGCTCAAACTTCCTTTCATTGCGTGCGCGCGTGCTCACATTGATTGCTTCAATGAAGCGCTTGACTCTGCAAGGCAGCGTGCAGTTTTGATCGTAGCGCGTTTAGCCGGATGAATCCGGTCGCATCGCTTGGTCGTATGCGGAAGCGTCGCCCTCCATCGTAGCAATCTTTGGATCATAAAGGCTCCTGGCGCTTTTGGCGGCGGGCGGTGATGATGTTGCCTTTGTAAAGTTCGAGGCGCACGACGCCGGTGACGTCGCGTTGCGTTTCGGCGATCAGCGCCTGCAATGCTTCGCGTTCCAGCGAAAACCAAAAACCGTTTCGAGCGTTCCAAACAACCTAATTAAAAGCCTCGACTTCCTCCTCAAAAAGAGATAGAAACCTGCGTTGGATGCCGAGCAATGTCAGTTTCGCGTCATGACCTGATCGTGTGCGCGTGCGGAAAAGACCGATATCCGGCGCGCGACGCCATCGATGCAGCCATTTTCAGGGGCGAATTGGAGGCAAAATGGCAAGAATTTCTCGAAGCGATCGAAGCGGAAAAGCGCTCCGACGAACTAAACTTCGATTTAGATGACGCCGCGACCTCCAGTGCGGCGGAAGCTTTTCGTTACGAATACGATTTGATCACTGCCGAGGAAACAGAAGAATGGCTGGCGAACCGTGGCCTTACCCTCGATGATTTCACTGACTACTTTACCCGCCACTACTGGGCGAACGCGTTTCATAAAGAGATCGTTCCAGCTGACGTAGAATATCAGTCAGCGTCGCCCGAGTTGCGCGAGTCGTTTCTGACAGAGTTGATTCTCTCTGGAGAATTGGACCGAATGACGATCGCGTTAATGTGGCGCCTGGCAGCGCACTGCGCCGAAAAGGATCCAGATCCAGAGGCAATCGCAGTCGCAGAGCAAAAGTTTTTTGATCGTAACGAGACTGAACCGTCGCAAGTTGCGGAGTGGCTGAAAAGGCTGGGGCGCGACTCGGAGTGGTTCAATACAATGCTTGTGATAGATGCTGCATACCGCACCCGGCGCGACGCGCTATTCGTTCCAGCAGCGCGTCAACGCGAATTGGTAGCGCTGCGTTTGTCTCTGACGCAATTCGAAACCGAAATAATCGAGTTCGAATCGCGCGATGCCGCCAAAGAAGCGCTGTTCTGTGTGCGCGAAGACGGAACGTCGATGGAGAAAGTTGCCAGCGAGGGAAGATACCCTTATCGGCGTGTGAGTTTTCTTTTGGAAGACATCCCCATAGACACTCAGCAGAGGTTCCTCTGCGTTTCGGCCGGTCAGGTGCTCAAACCGATCGAGCGTGGTGATGGATTCGAACTGTGTCGCATTGTGAAAAAGATCGAGCCCAGCCTGGACGACCCAAGGGTGAAATCGCGGATCGACCAACGACTTCTTGACCGCCATTTCTCGGAACTCGTCAGTAAGCACGTCGAGCGACGACTCGGCGCTCCTGTAGCAGCGCAATGAAAGCGGAAGACAGCGAAATTCTCCGGCATTCATCGGTGTTGCGTTTTCTTTCGGATGAACATTTCGATGCCATTGAACCGCTTTTGCAGGAAGAACACTTCGATTTCGGTGACGTCATCGTAAAACAAGGCGATCCAGCCGACGCATTTTACGTTTTGACCACAGGCCGCGCCCGCGCCTTGAAGATTAGAGCGGATGGGGAAGAGATCCCTTTGGGGGTGCTGAAACCCGGGGACTCGTTCGGAGAAGCGGCGCTGGCGGAGGGCGGTACCCGAAATGCAACCGTGCGCTGCAGTACGGCGGTGGACGTTTTGCGGATCGACCGCGACGACTTTCTGCAACTCGTTAGCGAGGAGCCCGATTTAAAGCAGTCCATCGAGACGACCGGCCGCAATCGGGCCCTGCAAAGTTTCCTGTATCAGTTCAGCAATTTCGGCCGGCTTCCGACGCCGGTGCTGCGCAGCATGATCGAGAAGTTCAAGCCGGTCAGCGTTCAAAAAGGCAATCTGATCATTCGTGAGGCAGACGACGCCGGCCCTCTTTACATCATCGAGAAAGGACGGGCGCGCGCTTTCACTGCTCTGAATGGGCGGGAGCACAATCTGGCGTTTTATCGTGAGGGTGATTTCTTCGGTGAGCTGTCGATCCTGAACGGATCACCTCGCGCGGCATCCGTAGAAGCGGTTACCGATTGTCAGTTGCTCTCGCTCGAACCCGGGGCGGTGCATGTTTTGCGGCGCAGGTTTTCTGAATTTGATAAACTGCTGAGCGAGCGACTGGCACTTTACCAGGCAAAAACGGAAGCCCGTATTCCGCTCGATTTCACTACTGAACTTCTGCCAGCTGAAACGCGGGTTCACGACAAAGTAAAGCTGGATGGCCAACAGCGGCCTGCTGAGGGGAAAGACAAAGGAGAACCGTTTGCAGATGAGCGCGGCTTTTTCCGCAAACGGGCCAAGCGCGCTCGCAAGATCGAGTACATCATGCAGATCGACGAGATGGATTGTGGCGCAGCCAGTCTCGCAATGATCTGTCGTCATTTCGGCCGGAAGGTAAGCTTGCCGCGGATCAGGGAACTCTGTCACACCGCAACCGACGGCACTAGCCTTAAGGCGCTTTGTCGCGCAGCGACCGAGCTTGGGCTGGCGGCTCGCGCCTTAAAAATTTCGCTACGCAACCTTCCTATGATGCCGCTGCCAGCCATCGTGCATTGGGAAGGCAATCACTGGATAGTGCTCTACGACGTGGCCGAATGCTTTGTGCGCGTCGCGGATCCGGCGTTGGGCTTACGCAAGCTTCCGCGTCGCGAGTTTGAAGCGAAGTGGACTGGTTATGCGGCGCTATTCGATTACACGCCAACGTTCGAGCAAGCGCCAGAGAGCAAACCAACTCTCGCCTGGATTGTTCCATTCCTCGCGCGCCAGAAGGTGCTCTTACTTCAGGCGTTAGGATTGGCCGTCGCTGTCAGTTTCCTCGAACTGCTTTTCCCCGTGTTCACACAAATAGTGGTGGATAGAGTCATTGTGGAAAATGACTTCGGCCTGTTGAAGCTAATTCTGCTTGGCATGGTGGCCGCACTGGTCTTCGTGCAGCTCTTCACCCTCGCACAAGAATATTTGCTCGCGTTTGTGGCCGTACGACTCGATACGGCGGTGCTCGATTTTTTAAGCCGCAAACTACTTTCCCTGCCGATGAGCTATTTCAACAACCGGCGGACAGGCGATATTCAACGCCGGCTCGAAGGAGCGACACAAGTTCGTCAGTTCGCCGTCCAACAAGGCGTCGGCGCCTTGCTGGCAGTGATCTTCCTCATAGGCGCACTCATTTTGATGGCGATGTACAGCCCGTTACTCACGCTCGCCTTTTTGGCAACGACGCCTCTTTACGCCGGGCTGATGATTTTGTCGGTAAAAGTGCTTCGCCCACTGTATCACGGGGTGGAAGAAAGCCAGGGCAAATACAGTTCGCATCAGATCGATGCCATTAAAGGAATTGAAGCAGTGAAAGCGGCATCGGCGGAGAGCACATTTCGCGACGCGATGCTGAACCAGTTTCTTTCCGTCTCGCAAAAACTTTTCAAAGCGACCTTCATCGTGATGTCGTGGGAGAGTCTCCTGCAGACCATCGGCCTTCTTTCTACCGCGATTTTCTTATGGGTCGGAGCGACGCAAGTGATTCACGGCCAGTTAAGCGTTGGCGGATTTGTTGCATTCAGTTCACTCACCGCGATGGCCTACGCGGGGATTTTGCGCGCGCTCGGGGTGTGGGACAACATGCAGTTCGCCTCAGTCCTCCTGAACCGTCTGAACGATATCTTTGAACAGGAGCCGGAACAGGGGCATGATCGTTCCCGGCTACGCCCCGTGCATAGCCTCGAAGGCCGCATCGAGTTGCGCGGAGTCAGTTTCAAATACGGCGGCCCTGAGTCGCCCGATATTTTGAAAGACATCACACTGGACATGGCGCCAGGCCGCATGGTCGCGCTTGTGGGTCGCAGTGGCTCCGGTAAAACCACGCTAATCAAACTAATTGCCGGCCTCCTTGAGCCTACTGAAGGCACGATCTATTTCGACAACGTCGATCTAAAAACTCTTAATTATCGCGACGTGCGCCAGCACGTCGGAATAGTGCTTCAGGAAAATCACATCTTCAGTGATACGATCGCGCGCAATATCTCGTTCGGCGATCCAGAACCGGACCTCAATCGCGTGCTGGGCGCTGCGCAGGCGGCTGCCGCACATGAATTTATTATGCGCTTGCCGCTAGGGTACGAAACACAGATTGGCGAATCGGGCCTTTTACTCTCTGGTGGCCAGAAGCAGCGGATTGCCATTGCGCGGGCAATCTACAATAACCCGCCAGTACTGATTTTTGATGAGGCAACCAGCTCCTTGGACACAGAATCAGAGCGCGAGATCCAGGACAATCTTGGTCGGTTGATGGCTGGTCGAACAACGATTGTGATTGCGCATCGACTGAGCACGATTCGCGAGGCGCATTCCATCGTGGTGCTGGAACAAGGCAGTATTGTCGAGATCGGGTCACACGATGAGCTCATCGCACAACGCGGCCTCTACTATTATCTTGCTAGCCAGCAGTTGGGAATCTAAACGAAATTCTTCGATGAACCCCCAGACACGTCAGCGCGGTTCCCTCGATCTCGAGTCGGACATGTTGCCCCAGGAACCGCCGCCTTGGATTATCAGGGCAGCCGCCTGGCTCTTGCTGGCAGGGTTTCTGTGGGTATTGCTTATCGCAATTGTAGTCCGATTGCCGGAAACTGTTCGCTGCCGGTTTGTCCTAATCCCCGCCACGGCCGCCGATCCAATTCAATCTCCACGACAAGCCACAATCAGTCGGGTGGCGGTCGCTGAAGGCCAACCGGTAAAGGCCGGCGAAGAGTTGTTTGTGTTACGGTCTGATGAGATCCGCGGCTGGGACACGCAATTCCGGAGCCTCACCGAAGATTTACACACTAAGGAAGAAAGCCTCATCCGAAATGAAGCTGCTTACGTCTCGCAGCTCGAGATCAAGAAGTCCGAAATCGAGCAGGCCAAAAGCGAAGTAAAATTCCGCCAGAATCACGCGGCCACCAGCCGCGACCTGGTCGCGCGCATGGAAAAGTTGGCCAAGCAGGGCGGTGAATCGGAGATCGATCTTGTAAAGTTGAAACTCGATCTGGCTGGCTCCGAAAAAGATTTGAGTGTCGCTCAGAGGAGCTTGCAGCAGGTAAATCTCGACCGTGAGCGAATCGAAACGGAACACGCGCGCCAGCGGGGCGAGCAGCAGGCCGAAATTGAGAAGTTAAAGATGCACATCAGCGCGTTGAAAACAGACTTGGAAAATACCAATCAGAACTTGCTGACGATTCGCAGTCCATACGAAGGAATCATCACTTCTGTGGACTACCGGACGATTGGGAGTGTAGTGCAACAGGGACAAGTCCTTTGCCAGCTCGCGCCAAAAGACGTCAAACCAAAGGCTCGAATGACATTAAGCGAAGCGGGTCTTGCAAAGCTCGCTGTCGCTCAGCGCGTCCGGTATTTTTTCGAAGCCTTCCCTTACCAGCGTTACGGCACCGTAACCGGAAAACTTGATTGGGTCAGTCCCTCTGCTGTCACAACTGCGGAGGGGGCCCACTTCATCGCACTAGGATCACTGGACCGCTACGAAATTTCGCCACGCACAGGGCAAGCTTTGCCTGTGCGCGTGGGGATGCAAGGAGAAGCGCGCATCATTGTCGGCGGACGGACGCTCATAGAGTATGCGTTCGAACCTATTCGGCAGCTGCGCGAGAGCATGAGGCAATAATCCCCGCATCATCATGCAAGAACCGCTCTCCAGGCTCAGGATCGAAGACCTGACGACAAGCAATGAAGCCATGGCACGTTGTTTGCAGCTGGCCGCGCTTGCCGCTAAGTCCGACGTGCCGATCGTGCTTCTCGGCGAGACCGGCACGGGCAAAACGTTACTTGCTCACGCCATCCACAATTCGTCAGCAAGAGCAGGCAAGCCGTTTATCGCCTTCAATGCTTCGGCGCTCAGCGACACGCTGCTCGAGAGTCAGTTGTTCGGCCACGAGCGCGGCGCTTTCACCGGCGCACAGCACAGCGTTAAAGGAAGATTCGAGCTCGCCGATGGTGGAACGCTTCTTCTCGATGAAATCTCTGAGATGAGCCCGCTTGCCCAGGTAAAAATCCTCCGCGTGTTGGAATACGGTGAATTCGAACGGCTTGGCTCCGAACGAATGCTCACTTCGAACGCGCGCATCATTTGCGCCTCAAATTGCTCACTGCGCGAAAGGGTGCGACAGGGAAAATTCAGGGAAGACCTTTATCAGCGCTTAAGCGGACTGACTCTGCTCATTCCTCCGCTTCGCGAACGGTTTGAAGAATTAGCGGCGCTAATTGCTGCGGAATTGAAGATAGCCGGCTTAAAAGAAGGCAAGAATATCACCGCGATCCATCCCGAAGCGATGGAGAAATTGCTTCATCATGAGTGGCGCGGAAATCTGCGCGAGCTAAATCACACGGTGCGTACCATGACGTTGTTTTGCGACGGGTCGGTTATTTTACCCGAGCATGTCGTTTTCCCTCCGGATCTACCAGGACCGGAGCGAGCGCCGTCGGAGGACGGCAAATTCGTTCCGGCATTCATCGGCAACAGTAACGAGACTAACACTGCAACCAATGATCTCTCGTTGGAAACTGCGTTGAAACAGCACGTCCGATCTGTTTACGAACAGGCCAATCATAATCAGAGGCGCACTGCAAAATTGCTCGGTATTTCGCGTTCTACGCTCGCGCGCTATCTGCGAGAGGCGGTACCAAATTAAAGCAAGGTTGGTCTAAAAATAAGTCGCAGTGGACTTGGATCGGCCCCAAGCTCCAATCCCAGTCGTGATCTTAACTGTGGACGCTCTTACCGTTTATGCCGCGCAAGCCTCTGCCGCCCAGTGACAAACCCGGCCAGGATTTTTGCTTCGACCAAGTCCGCCAAAGTTGGCATGAATACTGATAACACAAGGCAACGTGGGAACACTGAAGAACAAGAAAAACGTGAGCACCAAGTATTCACGAAGTCAGCCGGCCAAGCGCAAAAAAGAGAAATTGATCCGCCTGGATGACCTGATTCCAAAACAGGACGTCAGCGGCGGGCGTCAATTGCTCTTCGGTGTGACCGAGACGACACAAACAAGTAAAGCCAGAAGACAAAGATGAGAGAGACCAGACCCGGCGGTGGAATCGGGGCCGGCACCAGCTCGTCGGCACAGCGGCGTGAGCATTAATTACCGGGATTTCCTCTGATGGATCGCCGGCTGAATGCATCAGCTCGCAAGGCGGAACGGGAATGGCAACGCCTTTGCCACGCTTACCTGCCGATTCGAGTCAAAGGCTCGATTTGGCGATACAGCCGCACCCGAATCGCCGGTGATCCATCCCAAGGCTGGAAGCTTCACGTTTCGGCAACGATCCTGTCTGCGTGTCCTATTTTCCGGTTGATTGCCCCTTACCTGAAGGGGCACAACATTTGGTTCAAAGCGCCGAAATCGCTGGAGGAGTTACACAAGCTTAATTCCGGAATCTATTATGGTTTCAGTCAGATAGGCAAGTTTGTTACTATTTACCCACAATCCGCAGAAGCCGCAGTCGCTATTGCATCCAAGCTTCACGCTATGACTGCGAAATTCGCCGCCCCGATGGTTCCCTACGACAACGCGCTGCGAAACCGATCGTGCGTTTACTACAGATACGGCAGTTTTTCATTGCGTCTCAAGACCACTTTTCGCAAGAAGCGGGTGCTTGCAATTGCGCGCCCCGACGGCAAGCTCGTCCCGGATTTACGGGAACCTCTCGCGGCGGTTCCACGCTGGTTGATCGATCCCTTTCAAACGGCGCCTTCGCAGACTGCGTTGGGGCTCAAAACGCCATTAGAAACCGACTACACCGGTTATGAGGCGCTCACCCAGAGAGGGCGAGGCGGAGTTTACCAAGCCCGCGCTGTTTCGTCTGTGCCAGTCAAACTCTGCGTGATCAAAGAAGGCAGGCGCCATGGAGAAACTGACTGGCTGGGTCGCGACGGCTTTATTCGAATCAAACGCGAAGCGCAAGTTCTAAGATCGACTGGCATCGCCGCTGTGCCCCGAGTCATTAGAACGTTCCGGGCAAACGGTTGTAACTATCTGGTAATGGAACGCATCTCTGGAAAACCGTTGCAGCAAGTGCTCGCCAGCGGTCAGCGAATGTCAGCTCGACGGATGCTGAACTATTGCGCGCAGATGGCGCGGATCGTCGCCGACATTCACGCTGCCGGGTGGGCATGGCGTGATTGCAAGCCCGCTAACTTTTTAGTTGAGAAAAATCACAAATTGCGGGCGCTGGATTTCGAAGGCGCCTGCCGACTGGATGAAACAGATCCACCATGGGGAGCCACTCCCGGCTACACACCACCGAGGCAGTCATGGAATTTTGGCAGCCCGGAAGCTATGGATCTCTATGCGTTGGGGACTTCAATCATGCAGCTAATCGCGAGGACCGAATCCCCAATCAATCTGGCTACCGCCTTCGGGCGAGGGATCAAAAAACGAAACTTACCTCTGCCCTTGATGAAAGCTATCCAAAGTCTGCGCAGTCCCTCGCCTGAGAGGCGGCCTTCAGCACGTGCAACTCAAGCAGTTATAGAGTTACATTCGCCTTAGAAGAGCCAGAAGCACGGGGCCGCCTCACGTAGGGCGGCGTCGGCGCTATATAGCCACCGCGCGCGTCCTTCTTGGGTGTCAGGTCACTGAGCCTGGTCTTAGCTGATTTCGGCACTTTGCTGTTTTGTTTCTTTTGGGTTCTCATCTTTTTTATTCTCTCTCTTTCTTGTTTTGTTCTTAGGTGCAATCACCCGCAGTTTATGACTGGTGGAGAGAAAAGAAGCGGGCGTCTGAGTCAGACCTGAGTTCAGCTTGAGGCTGCTCTGGCTCATTTTTGGCGCCCCCCGTGCTTCAGTTTTGAACCACACTTTTGGAGATTGCGCGGAACGATTTGGGTCAACTCACCGACAGCTGCGTTTTGCTCTCTAGTCGAAAGCTTTGAATAGCCAACAATGTCGATGAAAAGAACATGCGCGATCTCGAGTTCGATCTCCCTTTTTAGATCTCGGCCAAAATTCCTCCGAACACGACCTGGAACCGCGGGATGCGATCATGCTCATTTTTAACGCTGCTCGTCGAGCAGACAAAGCTCGACAACCGCACCTTGCAAGATTGCGGTGTTTGTTTAGAGGCGGCTTGTGCCAAGCAGGTGTTATTTTCTCTTTGCGCGCGACTGAGGGACGATTCGCAAGACTATCGCTTGGCTGATCAATCGGCTTTGCCGGTGGCTAGATAGGCTGGACACAGAAACGTGTTCGTGGGCGATTAACCACTTTCCGTTGGTCTCCCGATAAAGCGTCTGTCAGACGAAACGACTCGTCTCGCCGCTGGCGCCGCGAGTCATTAGAACGTTCCGGGCAAACGGCTGCTACTATCTGGTAATGGAGCGCATCTCCGGAAAATCCTTGCAGCAGGTGCTTGCCAGCCGTCAGCGCATGCTAACTCGACGGATGCTGGACTATTGCGCGCAGATGGCGCGGATCCATCGCCGATATTCACGCGGCCGGGTGGGCATGGCGTGATTGCAAGCCCGTTAACTGGGCACTTCAATCATTGGCGAGGGACCGAAGGCCCCAGGCCAATCTGGCTGCCGCCTTTAAGCGAGAGATTCTGCGCTTTATTAAAGCCATCCAACGTCTGCGCAGTTCCCTCGCCTAAGAGGCGACCTTCAGCACGTGCAACTCAAGCAGTTATAGAGTTACTTCCTTCTTAGGACGACGTACGTAGGGCGGCGTCGGCGCTGCCGCGCCACCGCGCGCGTCCTTCTTGGGTGTCAGGTCACTGAGCCTGGTCTTAGCTGATTTCGGCACTTTGCTGTTTTGTTTCTTTTGGGTTCTCATCTTTTTTATTCTCTCTCTTTCTTGTTTTGTTCTTAGGTGCAATCACTTATGCAGACATTCGTTACCCAATATTTATAACTTAACGGGGAGAAACAGCGTGAGCGTCTGAGTTCAGATTGAGGCTGCTCTGGCTCATTTTGGAGCACCGTGCTTCAGTTTTGAACCACACTTTGGGAGATTGCGCGGAACGATTTGGGTCAGCTCACCGACGGCAGCGTTTTGCTCGTTAATGGAAAGCTCCGGGTACCCGACAATGTCGATGAACAGGACATTGCACGATCTACAGTTCGATCTGTTTCTTGACGTCGAGGGGGCATGTTTTGATGCGGAAGTTTGGATCGCCGACTGCGATCATTTCATTGTTATGGCAGCGCGTCCAGCAGATAACATCGACACATGCAAAGAGCGGGGATGTCCAACCGCCACGGCGTTCTACAGATCGCCCTTTCTTGCCGCGCGCAGCTTCAGTCGGAGCGCATTGAGACGAATGAAGCCAGTCGCGTCGCTCTGGTCGTACGCCGATGCATCGGCTTCCATTGTCGCAATCTTTGGATCGTAGAGGCTCTTGGGACTTTTGCGGCCGCCGACGATGATGTTGCCCTTGTAGAGTTTGAGGCGCACCAAGCCTGTCACGTCGCGTTGCGTTTCAGTGACAAGCGCCTGTAGCGCTTCGTATTGGGCCGAAAACCAAAGCGGTTGAAAACGAGCTAGCTGTATTTTGGAATGAAGGCGTCGCTCGACTGCATCCATACACCACCGCTACAACCGTGGCGGCAGGTGAATCGTCGCCATCATGCAGCGGGCGCTCCCGCCACCAAGTTCAATCGTTGGTAGTTCAAGCTGCATGAGCCTCGCGTAGCGGGTCAATCTTTCGCGTTGTTCTCCCGTCAATACTCCAGCTGCGCGGCTGGAAAGCACGAGCAGTTTCTCGCCACGCCTGTTGTGTAGTTCAATGGCATTGCCGGCGAAATTCGCGATCTGATCTGCCGATAACTCAACGATCTCCTTCCCGGTCTTCTCCAAACGCGCTCGCACTTGTTGCCGCTCGGCTTTGTTCCGAATCACCTCCAGACCAACCATCGCGAAGTCCGTTCCGATGCACATCATCACGTTGGTGTGATAGATCGACTGGCCATTGGGGCCGGTGCTGGTGAAGATTACCGGCTCGTAGCTGAAGTCATCGGCAAACCGTTGGATCACCTTGGGATTGGAACGATTTGAGAGCGAGACGTACGCAAGTTTGTTCAGGTGATCCAACACAAGACTGCCTGTGCCTTCCAGGTAGCAACCTTTATCCTCGAACGCCGAGTAATCGATCATCTCTGTGACCCTATAGTGCTTACGCAGTTCCTCGACGATATCCTGCCGACGCTCGCGACGCCGCAGATTTGAATACATCGGGAAAAGGGCGATGCGCCCATCGTGATGCGTCGAGATCCAGTTGTTGGGGAAAACCGCGTCCGGCTTTTTCGGCTCAGCTGTGTCTTCAAAGACATGCACGTTTACGCCGGCCGTGCGCAGTGTTTGCACGGCTGCGTCGAATTCGTTTCTCGCGACCAGCGTCAACGCATCTAAGTCGCGATTGGCATCACGTTGGAACGCATTATCTGCCGCCGTTTCCGGATTGGGATAAAACCGGCCGGGGCGGATCATCAGCACCGAATCGGTGCTTTGGGCGTACGCAGCACTTTGAGTCATTGACCAGTTGTATACTATCCTACTGGCCTTGATGCCGCACCTGGCGCGAGATGACAATTCTCAGTCGCCGAATGAAATATCGACGTCGCGCGCCGTTTGCACCATCTCGCCATTGGGTGGAACGAGACGCAACCGGTTGACGGCCTCGGCGATTGGCACGTGGCGCACTTGATAATTCTGGTAGCTGACCATCGATCCAAAGTGTCCTTCGTTGGCCAACTGCACAGCTTTCACTCCGAAACGCGTGGCGAGAATTCGATCCAGGGTGGTTGGCGCACCGCCGCGTTGCAGATGCCCGAGGACACAGGCGCGCGTTTCTTTACCGGTGCGCTTGGCAATCTCACGCGCCACGAGTTCTCCGATTCCACCAAGACGAAATTCGCCGCCTTCCACGTCGCGCTTGACTTGTTCGCCATGTTTTGGCCGCGCACCTTCCGCGACAATCACGACCGTGCCCAGGTAACCAGCCGCCTCACGCGCCTTGATCACGGCAGCGATCTTATCGAAGTCGAATGGGATTTCGGGAATCAGAATAACATCGGCGCCGCCGGCGATGCCGCCGTGCAACGCGATCCAGCCGGCGTGGCGCCCCATCACCTCGACAACCATGACACGCCGGTGACTGGTCGCCGTGGTGTGCAATCGATCAAGTGCGTCCATCACCACATCGACCGCAGAATCAAATCCGAAAGTGGTCGCCGTTGCTTCAAGATCGTTGTCGATGGTCTTCGGGACTCCGATGCAATTAATGCCAGCTTCCTGCAATTGCTGGGCTGTCACCATGGATCCGTCGCCGCCCACAATGATCAACGCCTTTACCCGAAGCTCGTTCAGGATCTTTTTGGCGTCGGCAATGACTTTTGCCGGCACAATCGTTCGATCCCCCGCGCCAACCTTCGCGACAAAATGACCGCGATTGGTTGTCCCGATGATCGTGCCGCCCAGCGCCATGATTCCATTGATGCTATCCCGGTCGAGAATGACATGATTGCCGGGCGGGAGGAGTCCTTCGAATCCGTCGCGAAAACCAACAACCTCCCAACCGTGTTTTTCCGCTGCGAGTACTACTCCGCGGAGAACGGCGTTCAGTCCCGGGCAATCGCCACCACTGGTCAGAACACCAATTCGTGGCTTCATTTTCGCGACTAGAGCAATTTCTTGGGGTCAGCGACGCGGCCGGAGGCAGCCCATTGATCGTAGAGCTGCCAGCCGCGCTGGACAAGCCCGGCGCCTTCACCGAAGCGATTCGTGCTGCCGAGCAGCACCACGATCAAATGACGCGGGAATACTGTGATCATTTGACCTTGCGTGACGACCTCTGGCTCCCGGTTTGCGGACAAAATCAAACAATCTCCCGCTCGGGCCGTGCGCCCGGTTTTGACTCCGTCGATGCCATTTGTCCCCAGAAGTTCGTTCGTGTTGCGAAGCACATAACTGAGCCGTTGCCCGCCTTGATCGAATGAAATTTGACGTGACTTCTGCGA
>WNGB01004886.1_pt1 | contig 20208 bp, 16 predicted proteins | sample 5400681 | NCBI WGS metagenome assembly WNGB01 (sample SAMN13153367, study PRJNA577476) | soil metagenome | isolation source: 115 cm soil or saprolite under grassland replicate 2 | place: USA:California | collected 2016-06-15
CACAACACCATCATCGGGCCGCACGTCTCGGGTGTCAGCGTAGGTCAAGGTCACGGGAATGGATCATCCTGTCTCGCCCTGCAGTTGGCTCAGATCTCACGCGCTACGGCGTGTCCAACTCGACCTTGACAGAGAGGGGGTCCACGGCGTCAGTGCCGCCTCGGTCGCGGCCAACTCGGTGAGAGCTAGTGCTATGACCATGAACGTTGGCCGGGTTCGGTGACACACCGGCCAACGTTCATGGCCGGTGGTGGGTCGGGGGTGCAGGCTGGCGGGGTGGCAGAACCCGTTCGAGTACGTCGACTGACCGATCAGGAGGGTCATCGACTGCAACAGATTGTGCGACGCGGTACCGGTTCGCCGATCCGGCTGCGCCGGGCGATGGTGATCGTGGCCTCCGCCGGCGGGAACACGGTGCCGGCGATCGCCCGCCTGGTACAGGGCGACGAGGACGCGATCCGGCAGGTCATCCACCGGTTCAACGAGATGGGGTTGGCCTGCATGGACCCCTCAGTGGGCGGGTGGCCGTCCCCGCCAGATCAGTCCCGACGATGAGGCGTTCGTCGTCGCGACGGCCAGCACCAGGCCCGAAGCTGTCGGGCAGCCGTTCACCCGGTGGAGCCTACGCAAGCTCGCCGGCTACCTGGCCCACAACACCGGTGACCGGCGGGTGCAGGTGGGCCGAGAGCGACTACGGCAACTGCTGCACAAGCATGGCATCACCTTCCAGCGCATCAAGACGTGGAAGGAGTCCAACGACCCGCACCGCGAGCAGAAGCTGGCCCGCATCGAACACGTCACCAACCGGTTCCCGGACCGGGTGTTCGCCTTCGACGAGTTCGGGCCGCTAACGATTCGCCCACAGCCCGGCGCGGGCTGGGCTCCCACCGGCCGACCGGCCCGGCTACCAGCCAACTACCGCAAGCCGCACGGCGTGCGCCAGTTCCACGCCTGCTACTCGGTCGGCGACGACACCGTGTGGGGCGTCGTCCGACATCGCAAGTCCGCCGCGAACACCTTCGGCGCGCTCAAGTCCATCCGTAAGGCGCGCCCGGACGGTGCACCGATCTACATCATCCTCGACAACCTGTCCGCCCACCGCGGCGCCAAGATCCGCGCCTGGGCCGCGGCGAACAAGGTCGAATTGTGCTTCACCCCGACCTACTCGTCGTGGGCCAACCCGATCGAGGCGCACTTCGGCCCGCTCCGCACGTTCGTCGTCGCCGGCTCGAACCACCCCAACCACCCTGTTCTGGCCCGGGCCATCCACGGCTACCTGCGCTGGCGCAACGCCAACGCCCGCCACCCCGACGTCCTCGCCGCACAACGCCGCGAACGCGCCTGCGTGCGCTCCGAACGCCAACGCCGCTGGGGCCAACCCACCACCCGCGCTGCCTGACCGGCTCGTCGGGCAAAGTCCGCCGGTCAACTATCGGCGGCCCGGCCCGGCGGTAGACCGTCCCGCTGGCGCGTCTCGTCTGGTACTCGAAACGGGGCGTACCCCACCGGCAGCTCGCACACCTGCAGGTCGGAGAACACCAACGTGAGGTCATGGGCGTTGGTCTCGATCCGCACCTCGTGGAACTCGATGCCCACCTCCTGCGCCCACCGGGCAGCAGCGGCCGACTCGGCCACCACTCCCGCGCCCGGGTAGAGGGCCTGCCACTTCACGCCCCACACATACCCATCGAGGTCGACACCGGTTTCGTACTCCGTGAGCTGGTCATTGAGCGAGGAGCGCCACACCCGCAGCGCAACGGTGGTCTGACATGCGGCCTGCACGCAGTAGCGGAACAGGTAGCGCCGGTACGCCGGCGCTATCCCGGCGCCGGGCGCCGCCGTCATGTACACGATGGCCTCGTAGTCGCGCATGTAGTCGGTGAACCCGTGGTACACCAGCGCCTGATCGAACATCTCGTCCAGCACCTGCTGAAGATTCGCCGCATCCACCGCGCTGTTCTATACCAGCCCCGAGGCCGCCCGCGCCCTGTTTACACGTGACCCGTGCCGGTCAACGTTCATGGTCAGAGCACTAGCTACGAGTCATAGTCGTTTTGTAACTCCGTAAATGCGCCATATGTCGAGCTTCCCTTGACAACGTCAGGTGGAACACGAGGATGGCGGTGATGGGACGGTGACGCGGCGGTGACGCTCGGCCCGGATCCTGGTCCTGCCGGACGCGGCCATGGAGGGACGTGATGGCGATGTCCGTGACCACGCGTTCCCGAAGTAGGAACCGGTCCAGTCTCAGGTTGCTGTCGGAGTTCCAACTCCTCGTCGACGGATGGCCGATCAAGCTGCCGCACAGCGTCGAACGCGTTCTAGCGTTCCTCGGCATCAGCCAGGCTCCGGTCAGCCGTGCCCATCTCGCGGGCAGCCTCTGGCCGGACGTCGCCGACCAGCGTGCCCACGGCGACCTGCGCTCGGCGCTGTGGCGGCTGCGCCGTATCGCCGGGGTCATCGACGAGGAGAACCACCGACTCGCCCTAGCACCGAGGGTCGACGTCGACGTCGCCGAGATGACCGACCTCACGCGGTCGCTGATCGCCGAGCCGGAGTCCCCGGCCCTCGAACGCGTCGCGGACCTCGTCCGTGCGCACGCCATCCTCCCCGGATGGGACGAGGAGTGGCTGATCGTCGAACGCGAGCGCTACCGCATGACTCGGCTCCGGGCGCTCGAACTGTCCGGCCGGGCCCTGCTCGCCGCCGGCGACTACATGGGCGCCCTCGGCGCGGCGCTGGCCTCGGTCGACGCTGAGCCGTACCGCGAGACCGCCCACCGGCTGGTGATTCAGATCCACATCGCCGAGGGCAACACCGCGCAGGCGATCCGGGCCTACCAGGCATACCGGTCGCTTGTCGCCGACGAGCTCGGCATCGCGCCCTCGCCGCTGATGCGCGATCTCGTGGCGCCCCTGTCCGTGACGGTCTCTTGACGGCCGGGTGACGCCGGCTCCCGCACACTGCGGCCGTGCCGAAGCCGAACAAGGATCGCATCGGGCTGCTCATCGTCCGCGCGTTCGTCGAGGAAACCCCCGGTCGCCGCGTTCTCGTGGAGCTCCTCGAGGTGAATGCGCCGGATCGGGTCCTCGGGATCGTGGACTCCTCGCACGCCGCGGCCAGGCTGGTCGGTGAGTGGCTGGACTCGCTGGAGAGCACGAACGGCGCGCCGCTCCCCTCGGTGGACGGCGACCGGTGACGCCGCAGTGACGCTCGCGTGGCGGATCCCCCGCCACCCTGATCGGGCAGGAGGACGGACAGTGGCCACGACATTCGAACCCGAGGCGTCCCCGCCGGTGCTCGAGATCCCGTTTCTCGAGCATCCGCTGACCGCTTTGACGACAGCGGCCGAGGTGGCGGCGCCCTTCCTTCCGGAGACGCCGTTCGTCAGCGAGTACGTCATGGGCGACGAGACGATCCGACCCGAGGAGCCAGCGCTTCGCGAGCTCCTGGAGGACCTGTACGACAGCGAGCTCGACGAGGCGATCACCGACCTCGTGGCCGAGGCCGAGACATACGTCGACGAGCTCGGGCTCGGCGAATCGGAGACCGACCAGGCCAGGGCCGAGCAGCTGCTCGAGGCGTGGGTCGCACCATTGCGGCGGGAGTCGGAAAGTGTCCTGCTCGGCCTAGCCGAGGCGTTCGAGGCCGAAGATCCCCTGACGATGACAGAGGACCGGTTCGACGCGATCTTCGAACGCTTTGAACCGGTTCACTCCGAGCACGGCCCGGCATTCGAGGGCTTCCTCAAGTCGCTGGTGAAGAAGGCGCGGAGCATCGCCCAGGGCGCGATGAAGGCGGTGAAGAAGGGCGTCGCGGCGGTCTCCAAGCTCATGCCGATCGGCATCATCCTGCGCAAGCTCGCCGCGCTCGCCCGGCCGCTGCTGACGCGCGTGCTGAAGTTCGCCCTGAACAAGCTCCCGGTCGAGTACCGCGACCCCGCGAGGCAGCTGGCCCGCCGGTTCCTCGGGATCGAGGTCGCGGAGTCATTGGACGAGCTCGACGGCGAGGACCTCGACGAGTCCGAGTGGGAGCTGGAGGATCCGCCGGGCGAGTCCGAGCAGCCGGCGACGGCGGACGTCCGCCAGATCCAGGACGCGTTCGACGCCGAGGCCGTCGGCCTGGTCTTCGCGCCGTCGGAGCGGGAGCAGGACCTCTACTTGGCCGAGGCCGCGGTGGCGAGCGCGGCCTCCGCGCCGTCGCCGCTGGCGGTCCTCGACCGGGCGCGCGAACGGTTCGTCGACGGCATGGCCCGCCTCGAGGAGTCCGCCGACCCGACCCCGCTCGTGGAGAACTTCCTGCCCGCCCTCCTGCCCGTACTCCGGCTGGGGCTCCGGGTGGCGGGGCGGCCGCGGGTCGTCCGGTTCCTCGCGCAGTACCTCGGACGGCTCATCGCGCCGTACGTCGGCCCGTCCGTCGCGCTCGGCCTGTCCCGCGCAATCGTCGACGCCGGCCTGCGCGCGATGACGCTCGAGGCGGAGAGCGAGACGAACGAGACACCGGCGGCCGTCGCCGCCGAGGCGTTCGCGTCGCTCGTGGAGGACACGGTCGCGCGCGTCGCCCAGCTCGACGAGGAGGACCTCGCCCATGAGGCGCTGGTCGAGGAGGCCGCCTACACAGCGTTCCACGAGTCGGCCGCCGCCACCTTCCCCGCCGAGGTGCTGTCACCGCAGAACGAGTACGTCGAGTCCGGCCGTGCCCGGGGCACCTGGATTTCGATGCCGCGCGGCGGTCCGTGGCGCTACCGCAAGTACAGCCAGGTGTTCAACGTCGTGATCCATCCCGCGGCGGCCCGCGCGATCACCACGTTCGGCGGGCGGCCGCTGACCTCGTTCCTACGCGACCAGCTCGGCAGGACGGGCCCGATCCGCGCCCGAATCCACCTCTACCAGGCCGTGCCCGGGTCGTCCCTCGCCACCATCGCCCGGGCCGAGCGCGGCGTCGCCGGTCTCGGCGCGTCCGATGCGCGGGCCAGGTCGCGGCTCCATCCGCTGACGCCGATGGCCGCGGCGGCCCTCATCGGCGAACCTGGCCTGGGTCGCGAGGTATCGGAGGCGTACGCCGACCCAACGGGTCCGCTCGCGATCGGCCAGCGCCTCTACTACCTGGAGGTCCCGCAGACCACCGCCGAGCCCGTCGCGACCGGGGCTGAGCCGGCGCCTACCGCTGACACCGGGACGGACGCCGCGGCCGGCGCGGACGCGAGCACCGCCGCGACACCGGCGACCCCGTCGGCCACGCAGCCGCGGCCGAGCGACGCGCGGGCGGACATTGACCCGGCCGCCGGCACCGTGACCGTGACGATCTACCTCGCCGAGGCCGACGCACAGACGATCGCGACGAGGCTCCGGCGGCGCGAGCCGCTCGGTGCGAGCCTGGCGGTCCTGCGCCGGGTCTACGGCCCGGCCCTCGGCAAGGCGATCAGCGCCGGCCGACCGCAGCGGATCCGCCTCCGGTCCGAGGCCGAGGACGAGGTCGAGCCGGAGGACCTCCTCCGCCGCTCGGCGCGGTTCGGGCGCCCGATCGCCGGCCGCCGGTCCTTCCGGCCGCTGCGGATGCGCCGCCGGGGATTCGCCGGACGACGACGGCGACCACGGCACCTGCGCCGGCGTCTCCTCGTCACCTGGATCGGCCGGGCCCTCGCGATCGAGCTCGACCGCGCCCGGGACGCATTCCTCCAGGCCGCCGATGCGCCGGCCGACGGCGTGACGATCGTGCTCCGCCTCCGCCCGCCGGAACTTCGGGCCCTGATGGCGACCGGCGCGGTCCAGGTCGGAGCCGGCCCCGGACCCGTCCAGCTCGAGATCCACCCGGGACCTCCCCGTGGCTGACGATCTCCTCGCCGTCCGGACGCAGGTCGCCCGCCAGGTCGCACACTGGCGGGCGGCGACGATCGCGCTCAACGATCTCGACAACTTCGCCTCACCGGACGCCTGGCGCCGGCTCGAGCGCTACCTCGGCCAGTCGTTGCGGGCTAACCTGCGCAGCGCGGTCGACCGCCTGACCCGCGAGGGCGACGTGCTGGCCGCGGAGCTCCGCGCCGCGGAGACCGCGGACGAGCTGGAGCTCGTCCGCCGCCACGTCGTCCGCTTCCGGCGCCGCTTCCTGCGTGTCGAGACCGGCTTGGAGTTCTACGGCGGTGCCGTCAACGACCGCTCCTCGCCCAGGCTCGGCGCGTTGTTGGCGGCCTGCGACATCCTCGCCGGCCGTGCGCTGGAGGCGATCCTCACTCCGCTCGGCAAGCCGATCCCGCCGGTGCTGACCTATGTCGACAAGGGCCTTGGCGCGTCGATCCTCCGCGCCGGGCTGCGGCTCTGGGACGGTCGTACGTTGAGCGCGGCCGCGGCGATCAAGTTGACCCGGCACAACCTGAACGGGCGCCCGACCGCCCTCCTGCACGAGGCCGGCCACCAGATCGCGTTCACGCTCGGCTGGAACGACGAGCTCGCCGCCGCGCTTCGCCGCGAGCTCGGAGACGACCAGGAGTTGGCCGAGGCGTGGAGCGGCTGGAACTCGGAGATCGCCGGCGACTGCGTCGGGTTCGTGCACGCGGGCTACGCGGCCGTCGCCGCCCTGCACGACGTGATCGCCGGCGAGGCCGTCAACGTCTACGCCAGAAGGCTGTTCGACCCGCACCCCGTTGCCCACCTGCGGGTGCTTCTCGGCACGGCGATGGCGACCCGTTTCTTCGGCGAGGGGCCCTGGACCGGACTCGCGCGGGCCTGGCTCGTCGCGCATCCGGTCGCCCGAGCGCCGAAGGACGTCCGTCCGCTCCTCGAACGGTCGATCCCGCGGCTGCCGCGGATCGCCGAGGTCTGCCTGCTCGAACCGATGCGGGCGTTCGGCGGCCGGCCGCTCACCATGTTCGTCGACCCGTTGCGGGTCCGGCCCGACGCCCTTGCCGCGCTCGCCCGCGACGCGGGCGCGTCGCTCGGCACGTCGTCGCACTGGCTCTGGAGCGAGAGCCTCCGGCTGCTCGCCCTGTCTGGTTACAAAGCGGCCACCGAGCCCGACCGGGCTCCGGAGATCGCCGCGGAATTCGAGGCGTGGATGCTCCGGCTCGGCGGCGGCGTCCGGGTGGCCGCATAGGAGGTTCTACCGTGAATGACCAACCGCAGCAGCCGAAGCAGCCGGCCTCCCGGGGAAGCCGGACGCGAGGCGGCGACGACGGACGAGACGACGACTACAGGCCGGACGACGACTACAGGCCGGACGGCGACTACGGACCGGACCGCGACGGCCGACCCAAGGCCGACCCGGTCCTGACCAGACGCTTCGAGAGGTTGGAGGAGGCGCTGCACGGGAGGCGAACCCGTCGCGGCCCACGCCCGCTCATCTGGAGCGGAGTCATTGAGCCGGCTGTGACGTTCGAGTCGATCGAGGGCCAGCTGAAGCTCCCGCCGGATCGTCCCATGTCGGACCTGCCGGAGGAGTCCGACGGCTCCCAGTCAGGAGGCTAGTCATGTTTGTCGCGCTCGCCGACAGTCTGGGCGGCACCCGGGACCAAAACGCACGGCAGGTCCTCGCGCTCGACCCCGCCACGATCTCGTTCCTCATGGAGGCGGCCTGGTCGCAGGGCGGACCGGGCCGCCTGCCGGGAGTCCCGGCGCCCCCTCCCGCCCCGATCGGGATCTCCTTCGGCGGCATCAGGTTGGCCAGAGCATGGTCGTCGGTCTGGGACCACCTCATCTACGCGTACATGATCGAGAACACCCGGGCCTACGAGATCTTCGGTCGTGTCATCGCCGAATACACCCAGGGCGAACGCCTCGGCATCGTCCGCAACCCCGCGACCTACCAGTGGCTACGCACGACCGAGGAGCTGTTCTACAAGGACGCCTCGCCGTTCCAGCCGTTCAACCTCGTCAGCCGCATCCGCCCGGACATCGCGGCCACGCGCCGCAACGCCTACTACCGGATGTTCGGAATGGATCTGAACCACGGACGAGACGGCGCCGCCGCCTACCCGTACCTCAAGCCGTCGGTCGCCAACCGGGAGTTCGTAGCGACGTTCGAGGTCTTCCTCCGCCAGGTGTGGCGGGCGATCGAGAACGCGAACAACTTCCTGGCGAACAACCCCACCGATTTCGCCGCGATCCAGGACCTGGCCGACCGGCTGGAGAACATGCTCACCGCACGCCGCGGCGGCGCGTTCGACCGGCCGAACCTCGCGCGCGAGGAGTTCCTCGCGGTCGCCCTGGCCGCGTGGCTTGATCTCACACTGTCGTTCGACGCACCGATCGTCGAGGATCTCGTGGCCACCGGACCGAGCCCGGAGGAGCGGCTGCGACAGATCGGGGAACGCGTCGGGCTGCCGGCGCACGGTCGTTCGCACAGCTACTTCCTGCTCGCTCCCCGGGTGTCGACACTCCTCATCGGGATCGAGCGCGGCGACTTCAACGACCGGATCGGCGCCGAGACGCTTGCCGCCCCGGGCCCGGTACGCGACCTGGTCTCGGAGGTCATTCACCACTGGTCATTGATCAGCGGCCGCGACCTCAGAGCGATGCCGTCGACCGTCAGCCCCTCGTACCAGCCGTTGGCGACGCCCTGGGCCGCGTCCTCGGTCGCGTCTCCGGTCGCGCCCGCGGTCGCGTCTCCGGTCGCGCCCGCGGTCGCGGAGCAGGCCGCGCCGAACGGCAGGGTACCCGTGGGATCGTCATGACCACGCCGCCCGTTACGCCACCGGTCACGTCGGCCGTTGAGCACTGGAGCTTCCAGGTCGACAGCCCGTTCCGCGGACCGGCCGAGATCCGCGAGCTTGCCGGCCGGCCGTATACGGACCTCGCCGGCGAGGCCCCGGTCGAGAGCCTGTTTGGCGAGGACCTCGCCCAGGCCGAGGACGAGTTTGAGGCGTACGACGAGTACGAGCCGAGCACCGAGGCTGAGGCGTACGACGAAGCGGACCTCGGCGAGGCCGACCTGCTCGAGGAGGCGCCGGCGACCAGCCATCCGCTGGCGGCGGTGTTCTCCCTTCCCCGGCTCGCGTTCGACGCGATGGCCAAGGGCGGCTGGTCGACGGCCATCGCGGTCGCTGTCGGCGCTGGACTGCGCGACATCAACCAGCTGACCAACCTCGTCTTCTGGTTCAGGCACCCCGAGCTCACCGGGCAGAAGCTCCGGGTCGACCAGCGCGACCTCGCCCGGGAGTGGCTGCGCATCCGCGACGAGGTCGTCCGGCCGGCGCTCGCCGGCACGCCTGCACCAGCACCAGCACCGGCTCCCGGCCCGACGGGCGGGAGGCGGACGTCGATCCCTGTGGACGGGCTGCGCTGGCTCGGGCCGCCAGGTGAGGAGACCCCCGAGCTGATGGCGTTCATGCGCAAGGTCTACGCCCTGCACGTGCAGCGCTCGAAGGGCGACTTCATCGACACGCTGCCGGAATCCGCCCTCGACGACGTCGTGCCGGGCAAGAAGGCCCGCAAGGACGCGGCCGCCAAGGCACGCGAGATGCTCGCCGCCGCGACCGCAGCACTCGCCGCCGAGGGACTCGCCGGCTCGGTGCGGATCGGGGTGCTCAGCGCGTACCGGTCGGCCGACCGCCAGTTCGACATCTGGCAGGGCAAGACGACGAAGGGGTCCGGCGGCTTTCCGTTCTACTACGCCGCGACGAAGGTGGCCCGGAGGAGTCCCAGGTTCGGCGGCGAGCACAGCGACAAGGCGGCCGCCTACCTCGCCGAGTACATGGCGCAGTACGTCGCTGCACCGGGCTACAGCAACCACCAGGACGGACTCGCGCTCGACCTCGGAACCCGCAAGGGCAAGGGCGGTCTGGTCAAGCTCTACAAGGGATCGTGGTTCCACAACTGGCTGCGGGCGAACGCGTACACCTACCACTTCACTCCCCTCGCAAGCGAGGCCTGGCATTGGACGTACCGTCCGCCGGCGGGAGCGTCGGAGTTCGAGTCGGAGTTCGAGTCGTGGCCGCGGGAGGAGGTGACGCCGACCGCCGTGCCGGCCGGACGGCTCGAGGTGGCCCGCGTGCCCTTGCTCGCCGGCCACCGCGGTCGATCGCCCGACCTCGTCCTGCGCTGGAACGACATGCCGTCCGTTCCAGCCGAGATCGACGTCGTCGTCCACCTCCACGGCTACTCGTGGGCGACTATGACGTTGCCCAAGCACGTGGAGGTCTGGGCCGGGCTCGACCTCGGTCCGGTGGACGGCGCGGGCGGTACCAGGCGCGCCCGGCCGACGTTGACCGTCCTGCCGCGCGGGCACTTCACCGGCGTCCAGGCTGGGAGGATCTACCGGTACACCTTTCCGGCGCTCACCACCAAGGACGGACTCTCGACGCTGCTGCGGGTGGCGTTGGAGCGGTTCTCCGACCGGGTGGGCGGGTCGCCGCCGAAGGTCGGCCGGCTGATCCTCACCGCCCACTCCGGTGGCGGAGCGGCGCTGCTGCAGCTTCTTCGCCGGTACGATCCGCACGAGGTGTACGTGTTCGACGGCCTCTACCAGGACGCGACGCCGCTCGCCGAGTGGGCTCGTCGCCACATCCAGGCGGACCGGCGCGCGGTCGAGGGCGGGGCCGCCCCGACGAGCGCGATGCGGGTGTTCTCCGGGCCCAGCACGAGGGGGTACAGCCTGCGGCTGGACAGCGCTCTCGCGGCCGATCTGCGAGACGCTCCGGCGTCCATACGGGACCGCTACCGCGTCGAGTCCAGCCGCCTCGGGCATTGGCAGATCGCGCGGCAGTACGGCTGGCGGATGCTCGCCGACCCGTCCGCCGACGTGCCGGACGCGACACGGCCGCCGCCGGCGAGGAGCGCGGCGAAGCGGCTGTCCGAGCTCGATACGGCCGAGATCCCGTTCCTCCCCGAGGCGGTCGAGGCCGAGGACTCCTGGGAGGCCGGCGAGGAGGAGGACTGGGAGCTGGGCGAGTCCGACACCGAGGGCGAGGCCGATCCGGAGATCGAGGACTCGGCGTTCGAGGATTCCGAGTTCGAGGAGCCCGAGCTGGAACAGCCCGAGCTGGAGGAGCCCGAGCTGGAGGAGCCCGAGCTCGACGACCCCGAGCTCGACGACCCCGAGATGGAGGATTCGGAGGCTCCCCCAGCGTGGTCCGAGATGCCGGCGTGGTCGGAGGGAGAGGACTTCGACGCGGACGCGAGTGCCGGCCCGTACGACGAGGCCGAGGCGGACCTCGCACCGGACCTCGCGGAGCCGGCTCAGCAGGAGGAGGACCCGCTCGCGCTGTCCAAGGAGTGCCTGGCGCGCGCGGCGGGCCTGAAGGTGGCCGTCGTAGGCGGTGGGCTCGGCGGGCTCATGGCGGCCCGCACACTAGCCCGGTGGGGCGCGAAGGTGACGGTCTACGAGGCGCGGTCGCAGGTCGGTGGGCGAGTGCTGAGCGACTCGACGTTTGCGAGGGGCCGGATCACCGAGGTCGGGGCCGAGCTGGTCGGCTCGATCCACACCCGCTGGTGCGCGCTGGCCAAGGAGTACGGCCTCTCGCTGATCAGCCGCATGGACGAACACCTCTACCGCGGCCAGCAGCTGCGGACGCGGGTCATCCTCGATCGGCTGCTCACGCCCGATGATATCGACCAGCTCGGCAAGCAGATGGACGTGGTGTTGCGGAGGATGGCCGAGTTCGCCCGAGCCAAGATCCAGTCAGGCAAGGAGAGTCAGCCCTGGAGCCAGCAAGACCTGGTCGCGTACGACCAGATGTCGGTGGCCGAGGCGCTGGAGAAGTGGTTCGGCGTGGGCAAGACCGGGCCGCTGCGGCAGATGATGGAGCTCTTCCTAGTCAACAACAACGTCGCCCGGCTCGAGCGGATGAATTTCCTCGCCCTGCTCTGCCTCATCCGCGGCGGACAGACCGAGCGCAGAGCGGGCAAGCCGGTGACCATCGCGCCGGACCCGCTGATGGGCTACTGGGACGAGCTCGAGATCTACCGCTGCGGTGAAGGCTGCCAGCGGCTGGCCCTGGCGATCGCCGCCGAGGTCCATGCCCGCAAGGGTTGCCGCGTCATCCGCGAGATGGGCGTCCGCCGGATTGACCTGCCTCCCCGGTCCGGCGGTGGTGTCCTGGTGACAGCGCAGAGCACGAAGAACACCCGGTTCGCCGAATGGCTGCGCGAGAAGATCCCCGGCAACCCGCTGATGGACACCCGGAGCTACGACTTCGTGGTCTTCGCCGTACCACCGACCGTCTGGGGCGATATTGAGATCACGCCGCGCCATCCCAAGGACGTCATCGGGTTGATGGGTTCCGGTGCGGCGGTGAAGTGCTTCAGCAAGGTCAAGGACCGGTTCTGGATCAAGGACGGCTTTGCGCCGCTGGGCGGTTCGCTGGAGATCGGTCAGGTCTGGGAGGGCACGGACAACCAGACCCGCAGCAAGGGGCAGGACATCGTACTGAGCGTGTTCACCGGGGCTCGGACGCCGAGCCTCGACGACTACAAGAAAGGGCTCGCCCGGCTCTACCCGGCCGATCCCCCCCACAACAAGGAATCGGGCTATCTTCGCAACCTGGTCGGGGAGCCGAGGGTTGTCGACTGGTCGAGGCAGCCGTGGATCCGGACCGGCTACTCCTCACCTCGAGTCGGTACGGTCTTCACAATCGGCAGAGAGCTGAACGAGCCGTTTCAGGGCCGGCTGTTCTTCGCCGGCGAACACACGCAGATGGATCATTTCGGCTACATGGAAGGCGCCATCCGGTCCGGTGAGCGGGCCGCCCGGATGCTCGTCAACCAGTCATGCCCGCCGACAGAACCGGTTCTGGTGGGCGCCACCAGGGCCGCCAGCGGCATCACCCGAGCCGGCTGAAGTCGGCCTAGACCAGGAGAGAAAACGGCTGGCCGATCATGACCATCATCTCGACATCGACTGTGACAACTACACCGAGCGGCTGCACACTACCCTCCCGATCAGGCCCGCCATGAACAGTTCGGGTCTGCTTGAAGAGCTTGACAACCCGTACTATGCCGACCTCTGGAGGGTGTCACGGGGTTCGATCGCGTAGGGACCGCCCTCACGGGCGGCCCCCCGCACGGATCCCAGCGTGCGGAACTACCGCATTGGGCTCCTGCCTCGGGTGTCAAGCGTCGAAGCGGGCGATGCCGGGATGTTCACCGATGCAGATCAGGGTGATGCGCTGCGCCTGCGCACCGAGGTCGGCGAGGCGGCGAGGATCTGGATGATCTGGAGCTGGTCGTACAGCTCCGCCTCAAACCACAGCACGTACTCGCCGTCGCGGTTGGCCGCCAGGGTCCGGTCCCGCTCGGCGAACATGTCGGAACCCTCCGCGCGGTCGTCCACGTTCGCCCTGACCAGAAAGGCGGCTCTGATCTGGCGGAGCTCCTCGGGACCCACCGCCGGCACCGGCCCCTCGTGGAGCGAGTCGCGCCAGTACAACACCCGCGACGCGAGCCCGGTCCCGGGCAGATCCGTACAATCGCCGTTGCTCACCTGCAGAGCCGCCAGCATCGCCTGGTCGGCGGGCACCGGTAGGCCCGGCTGTTCGGCGAGGACGTGGCTGCGGGCGGTCGCGTAGGACCCGCCGGTCTTGGCCATTCGGGCGCGCACGCGCTGTTTGAAGTCGGCCCTCTTGGTCATCGTTCGTCTCCCGCGGCCCGTCGCAGATCCCTCAGCGACCCGTGCGGCGGACGCACGATCGACAACAATCCCCGGCCGAGAGGTGGACCTCCCATTGCCTCCTGGGGTGACCCGGCTGGGGCGGGTCGCCGGAGATTGGGCGCGGACGGACGCCTTGGCCAGGATACCCGCCCCGCCGGCGGTCGCGACCGTACGAGAGCTACTTTCCTTGTGGCGCCGAGGGGACTGGCAGGCGCTCTCGTGTTCGGGGCCAGGACTGTCGAGGTGCAGTCGATGATTCAGCAAGCCTCGCGCCGAGTTCGTCGAGCATCCAGGAGCCTCTGCGAGCGCCGTCGCCAAGTCGCCGGTGCCGGCGCCGGCCGACCAGGAACGGTTTCCTTCGCCAGTCCGGGCTCGCCCGGGACCGTGCCAGCCAGTCGCGGTTCCGCGGACGGGCACTGCCGCTCGTCCCTCCAGTATGAGGGCAGTCTGCGCGTCCGCCCGTGGGGCCGTACCTGCTGGACATGGAGGTCGTATCTGTTCCCAGCGGACTCACGCTCTGCAGGAAGCTGAAGCCCATTGCCGCCGAGAAGGCGTCGAGCGACCAATGCGCATTCCTCAAGATCAGACGCACTACCGTCGGCAGGATCGGGTGCTGACCCAAGCTGATCCCCGTGACGTTGGGTAGCGCGCGCTCTGCGGCATGAGCGGATATCGGGCCGATAGCTGAGCCATCGCTGAACTCCCGGCGTAGGAAGTCGCGGCGGAGCCAGCGACGACTACGCTCCTGTGCATGACGGCACATGACCGCAGGTCGGCGGTGGGATCTGACGGCGGCAGCGCCCAGAATCCGAGTCAGGCGTGGCAGGAGCTCGCTGCGGACTACGAGCAGGCGCGCGCCCGGGAAGACTCACTGGACCGGCTAGTCGAGTGGCCAGCCGAGCGAGACATTCTCGGTGATGTCACCGGACGCTCGATTCTGGGACTTGGGCTGCGGCAACGGTGGCAAGCTTGCGGAGCTCGTCCGCGATGGCGCAGTCGCCTCCGCCGGTGTCGACATCGGGGGAAACTTCATCACCTCCCCGCCGACGGGTGTCGAGCTGATTCGGGGTGACTTGTCTAATCCGGACTCGTTGCCGGAGCTGAGTGGTCGCACGTTCGATCGGATCTTGTTCCTGCAGTCGTTCGGCTACGCCAAGGACCCGGTGCATGCCTTGCGGGCCGCGCGAGCGATGTTGAACCAGGACGGATTCATTCTGCTCACGAGGACTCAGCCGATCCGGTACGCCCTCGAACGCGCCGAGCAGAACGGGACCACGTTGGGCCAAGAGTACTTTTCCAAGGCCAACTACACCTACCGCACTGGCTGGAATGAGCACATCGCGCTGACGAAACGCACCTACACTATGTCCGACCTGCTCAACGTGTTCAGTACGGCAGGACTGTGGATCGAGACCGCCATCGAGCCCCAACTTCCCGAGGAAGCCGCGCGCCGCTACCCGCACAAGCAGGCGTGGATGAACAAGTACCTGGGCATCCTGATCTTCAGGCTGCGGCCCCTGGCCTCGCGCTGAGGCGACCCTCGCCCGTGCACCAAGGCGGCCCCTACGGGCCTCCGTGGGGCGTGATCCCTGCCAGAACCGACCATGCTGTTTTCGGCAGGTCCGAACGCGAACGAGTGGTGGTCGCGGTCACGCTGCGTAGCGCGTTCACCGGATCGCGACCGAAGCGGATAGGTCCGTGGCGTGATGCCGGCGCTCCGCCACGTCGTCCGATACGGACGCACGCTTACCGTGACCGAGTGGACCTTCTCGTGGTGGGTGGCGGCGACTTTCTCGGACGTGAAATCATCCGTCAGGCGCGCCGCCGCTTCGCGAGAAGATCGTCCGTCCACAGGGACGATAAGGGAAAAGGAGGTTCCCGCTCTTTCCCTTCTCAACGTTTAGCGCACCGGGGCTTGCGGCGAGGTCCGGGTCGTGCCGCAGAATCGTCTGCCGAGGCCAGAACCTGCGGAAGTGGGAGTCGGGGAGTGCGTGTGTTGTTGTCGACGTATGGGTCGCGCGGGGACGTCGAACCGCTGGTAGCACTCGCGGTGCAGTTGCTGGCACTCGGCGCGCAGGTACGGATGTGCGCGCCGCCGGACCAGGAGTTCGCTGGGCTGCTAGCTGGTGTCGGCGTGCCGCTGGTGCCGGTCGGCCCGCCGGTGGGCTCGATGGTGCGGCCGTCGTTGGCGGCGGACGGCTCCCGACGGGTGTCCGAGCTGGCCGCGCAGTTCGACCCCGTCGCCGCGGCGGCCGAGGGATGTGAGGTGCTCTTGGCGACCGGTCTGGCGCATTTCGCCTCGCGGTCGGTGGCCGAGAAGCTGGGTATCCCATACGTGTACGCGACCTTCTGTCCGTTCCTGCTGCCCTCGCCGCACCACGCGCCGCCACCGCTGCTGGGCCAGCCGTTCCCACCGGAGGTGACCGACAACCGGGTGGGGCCTGAACGCCCAGGGGTTCAACGCGCTGTTCGGCGAGGTGCTCAACGCCCACCGGGCGTCGATCGGTCTGCCGCGGGTGGACGACGTCCGCAGTTTCATCTTCACCGACCACCCGTGGCTGGCGGCGGACCCGATCCTGGGCCCCTGGCGGCAGACCTCGGATCTCGACGTCGTGCACACCGGTGCGTGGATCCGGCCGGACGAACGCCCGTTACCGGCCGAGCTGGTGGCGTTCCTGGACGCCGGCGCACCACCGGTGTATGTCGGCTTCGGCAGCATGCGCCGCGTCTCGGAGGACATCGCCCGGGTGGCCATCGAGGCGATCCGGGCGCAGGGTCGCCGCGCACTCGTCGGGCGCGGCTGGGCGGACCTGGCCCTGATCGACAATAGGAACGACTGCTTCGCCGTCGGCGAGGTCAACCACCAGCAGCTGTTCGGTCGGGTGGCCGCCGTCGTGCACGACGGCGGCGCGGGCACCACGACGACCGCCGCCCGGGCCGGCGCGCCTCAAGTGGTGGTAGCCCGGGCGGTGGACCAGCCACACTGGGCCGGCCGGGTGGCCGCCCTGGGCATCGGCGTGGCACACGACGGGCCGGCTCCGACCACTGAGTCCCTGTCGGACGCGCTCAGGACGGCCCTGACCCCCGAGACCCGCGCACGAGCGACCGCCGTGGCCGGCACGATCCGCACCGACGGGGCGACGGTGGCCTCGACGTTGCTGCTCGACGCGGTCAGCTAACAATGGCCGCCAGTGTCCCGGTGAACCACGCGGGATCATCGAGCCAGGGAAAGTGCCCGGCACCCGGGCTGACCGCCAACACGGCAAGCTCGAATAGACCGGCATGCTCGGCGGCGTTCGGCGGCGGCGCGACGTCGTACTCACCGGCGAGCAACAGCACCGGCCTCCCGAACTCGGCCACGGCCTTCCGGGCGGTGACCGCGTCCAACACACCGTTGGCGTAGTAGAACGGCACCGTGGCGTTGTTGCGTTTGCTGTCCTCCTGGGACTGGTGCGCCTGCCCGGCCGCGTCCCCACCGCCCGTAGCTGAACGGCGGTGATGGCGGCCCAGTCGGCATCCGCCGGCGAGCGATCGACCCCCAGCGACCACGCCAGCGGTAGCTGGCTTGTTTGGCCACACCGGTTCCCGCGGTCGTCAGGTGAGGGTGCGTGAGCCTTCGACCTTTGCGAGTCCAGCTTGGACGAATCGCTGGAGTAGGTCGGCAAGTGTGGCTTGCTCATCGAGGGTGAGGCAGTCGAAGAGGTCGTCGGCGACCTGTTGGGCCACGACCTTCGCTGCGGTGAATGTCTCGCGACCGTGTGCGGTGAGCTCGATGGTGCGGGCGCGCCGGTCACCCAGGACAGGCTGGCGTTTGCACAGCGCCAGCCGTTCGAGGTCGTCGACGGTGCGGACCATCGAGGACTTGTCGCTGCCCAGTTCGGCGATGAGCTGGCTTTGGGTGAGCGGTCCGCGGCGGGCGAGGATCATCAGCACCCCGAAGTGGCGGCCCTCGATGGCCAGGGGTTGCAGCGCTTCGTTGAACGCCTTGGCCGCCCGCTGGTGCGCCAGACGTAGCAGGAGGCCCAGCTCGGGTCGGGGTGAAGTCGTGGCGGCCACAGCGACATCATAGTAACGCAAGAGATAGTCTCAGTTGAGAACATCTCGCCAGGGTGAGCTTCTGCTGTGACCATCAACCTGAGGACACTCATGACAGACCAGGCCAAGGCGGGGTCGCCGCGCTGGGCGTACCTGCCGTTTCAGATCTCCATGACGCTGGCCGCGTTGATGCTGTTCGACGAAGCGGTCTTCGCCGGGCAGTTCCTGTCCGGGACGTTCGGGTCGCTGCACACCCACCGGGAAAACGCCACGTTCGCCGGCATCGCCGTGCTCGTGGCCGCCGCTTGCGCGGTCTTCATCCGCTGGCCGGGCCGAGGACCGATCTGGCCGCTGCTGGCCTGCCTGGGGCTGTTCGCGTTGATCGCCCTGCAGATCGTGCTTGGCTTCGCCCGGCAGCTCACGCTGCACATCCCGCTCGGTGTCTCGATCATCATGCTGGCGGTGCTGCTGGCGATCTGGGCGTGGCGGTCCCGGCCGCGAACGCCGACCCCGTCGGCCGCCGCCGAAACGCCTGAGCCGGGCGCACGAGACCCCGGTGCAGCCGTGACGATCAACCGCCGGACGTTGCTGGTCATGCTGGGCGGGACCGCCGCCGCGGCCGTCGTCGGTGTGCCGCTGCTGTCGGGCATCCGCGGCGCCACCTCGACCGGCGAACTGCTGCCCAGCAGACGACCGCTGCCGCAGCCATTCGCCCGGCCGCTGGCCGTCCCGCCGGTCCTCGCCCCCACCCGCAGCGACTCGACCAGCGACTACTACGACATCGTGCAGAAGGCTGCGATGGCGCGGATCCTGCCGGACGTATGGACCCAGATCTGGGGCTACAACGGCATCTTCCCCGGCCCCACAATCAGGTCTCGCAGCGCCTGCCGCGTGGTAGTCACCCACCGCAACGAGCTCCGCGTGCCCGTCGTGGTGCACCTGCACGGGGGCCACACCCCGGCCGACCACGACGGGTATCCCACCGACCTGCTGTATCCGGCCAATGCCATCGGCATCACCCACGACCATCTGAGCGGCACCATCAGTCACGGGCAGCGCGACTACGTCTACCCACTGCGGCAGCGGGCCGCCACACTCTGGTACCACGATCACCGGATGGACTTCACCGGTCCCAGCGTGTGGCGTGGACTCGCCGGCTTCCACCTTATCAGCGACGACGAGGAACAGCACCTGCCGCTACCCACCGGCGACCGGGACATACCGTTGATGATCACAGACCGGTCGTTCGACACCGACGGGTCCCTGCTGTACCCGAGCCTGGACCCGACGCTGCTGACCACGCCCGGCGTGAAAGAACCCTACGGCTCCGGCGTATTAGGCGACGTGATCCTGGTCAACGGCGTGCCGTGGCCGGTCGCCGACGTCGCGGCCGCACGCCACCGGCTTCGGCTACTCAACGCCTCCAACGCCCGCCGCTACAAACTCGCCCTCGATCCCGCCCCGACCGTCGCAGCGGCCCTGGTACAGATCGGCACCGACGGCGGGCTACTTGAACGGCCCATCACCCACGACGCGATCGAGATCGCCCCCGCACAGCGGTTCGACATCATCATCGACTTCAGCCGCTACCAGCCCGGCCAGCAGATCACGCTGCGCAACGAATTCGGCGACGGCCCCACCGCGCAGATCATGCAATTCCGGGTCACCGGTCCCGCCGACGACGACAGCCGCATCCCCGACCAACTATCGACCACCGCAACCCTCCCGGCCACCCCGGCCACGGTCACCCGCACGCTGCGGTTCCGCCACGACGACGTGCACGGCATGCCCGGCTGGACCATCAACGGCCGACCCTTCGACCCCGAACACGACTTCGCCCAGCCCAAACTCGGCACCACCGAGATCTGGCGGCTGACCACCGACTTCCACCACCCGATCCACCTGCACCTAAGCCACTTCCAAGTACTCACCCGCGGCATCGGCGGCCCAGGCCCATACGACCACGGCTGGAAAGACACCATCGACCTACGCCCCGCCGAACAAGCCACCATCATCGTCCCGTTCGACGATTACGCCGGACGTTACGTCTTCCACTGCCACAACCTCGAACACGAGGACATGGCGATGATGGGAAACTTCACCACCAGCTAAACCCCGTGCCGCAAGGAGAACGGGCCGATCACACACGCCGCACATCGAAGTACCTCGGCAACGCCGCGCCCCGGCACATAACCGGTGCCAGAAACAACCGGACGGTGCCACCCCAGACGCCACCGAGCGCGACGGTGCCAACTTCATGCGGACCCGACATCGATCATCAGCCCTCGAAAGCAAGCCCGGACCTCGCAAGATCACTCGCAAGGTAGGTCCGGACCTCGCAAGGTTCAGGCGGACCGAACACCCGCACCTGGCGGGCGCCTCAACGATCTGTCGGAACCGACAAGTACACCGACCGATCGCTGAGAAACCGAAAGATCTACTGAGAACCTACCTGCTGATGGGTAGGCCGTAAGGCGAGGTGCCAGCTTGGCTGGTCCTTTTCCCTACGGCCCCCCGCCGAACCGGGCATGATCGTTTCCGATCACCGCGGCTCTCCAGTGACTACTGCGTGATGGGTATCGCGGTTGGCTTCCG
>WNGB01004887.1_pt1 | contig 20207 bp, 18 predicted proteins | sample 5400681 | NCBI WGS metagenome assembly WNGB01 (sample SAMN13153367, study PRJNA577476) | soil metagenome | isolation source: 115 cm soil or saprolite under grassland replicate 2 | place: USA:California | collected 2016-06-15
AGCTGTCCTTGGCGAAGCGGCCGTTGCCGGTCTTGGCCTTGAGGCCAAGGACGGAGCGGTCGTTCAGGCCCAGGTTGAGGATGGTGTCCATCATCCCCGGCATGGAGAACTTGGCTCCGCTGCGCACGGAGACGAGAAGCGGGTCGGCGGGGTCGCCGAGCTTCTTGCCCATGAGCTGCTCGAGTCGGGCCAGGGCCTTCTCGATCTGCTCGTCCACCTCGGCGGGAAGCCGGCCCCCGGTCTCCATGTAGAGGTTGCAGGCTCGGGTCGAGACCGTGAAGCCGGGGGGCACGGGCAGCCCCGCGTTCGTCATCTCCGCCAGGCCGGAGCCCTTGCCCCCGAGCAGGTCCTTCATGTCCTTGTTGCCGTCCGCCTTGCCGCCGCCGAAGAAGTAGACGTATTGAGTCACGACTGACCTCCGAGCTTCGAAATGTCCGCGATGCGATAGAAGAGGGACAGAGTTTGGTTCAAGAGGGCGAGGCGGTTCCCCCGCACCTTGGGGTCCTCGGCCATCACGAGCACGTCGGTAAAGAAGCGGTCGACGGGGGCCCGGAGGCTCGCGAGGGCTTTAAGCTCGATTTCGTATGCTGTGCCATCGGGAAACCGAAGGCTCAAGTCTGATGAGCGACCGTTGTGGTGTTCGGTTCGAACGGTGAAATCCACCTGCTCAAGCGCCTTCGCCAAGGCTCTCTCAGCTTCTGCCTCAAACAGTCTTGCGTCCACTTTAGCCGCTTCTCGTTCGTCGAGGATGTTCTTGGCTCGCTTGAAGACCATCGCCAGGTGGGCGAAGTCCTCGGGCGCCTGCTTCCGGACTCGCTGAAGAGCTTGGACACGAGCAAGTGTGTCGAGCGGGTCCTTAAGCGGAGTTGTATTGGGGGATTCCAGGACGGCCTCGATCTCATCGGGAGCGTAGCCCTGTGTCCTTAGGACGAACGCGAAGCGCTCTTTGAAAAAGCGATTGAGTTCCGCCTCGACCGCAGATGGTTGCATGCTAAGCAGGTTCGCGTAACCTGAGACAGCTTGGCGCATCAATGCCATCAAGTCGGGCCGTCTCTCGTCTGGTGTCGGGTGCCAGAAGTCGAGAACGATTCGAATCACGCCCTGAGCCGCCCGGCGCAGTCCAAAGGGATCGCTGCTTCCAGTAGGAACAAGGCCGAGACCGAAGTAACCGGCCAGAGTATCGAGCCTGTCCGCTAACGAAACGGCCGCGGACACCCTCATCTGTTGCGTGGGCGACCCCGTGTCTGGAGCGCTGCCCGCACCGGCTCCCAACTGGTAGTGCCAGCTGACCGCCGTCGCGATAGCGTCCGGTGCACCCTGGGCACGGAGATAGATGCCACCAATGACCCCCTGCAGCTCAGGGAACTCACGCACCATCAACGTGGTCAGGTCAGCCTTCGCAAGGAGGGCGGCTTCAGCCGCTACCATTCTCTCGGTGTCGCTCAAGAGGCCCAGGTCTTTCCTCATGGCCTCCACTAGGCTCACGAGTCGCTTCGCCTTGTCCGCGTACGTGCCCAGTCCACGGTGGAACGTGACGCCGGACAGATCCGCCACGCGATCGGCCAGCGGGCGCTTCAGGTCCTCAGCATAGAAGAATGCCGCGTCGCGCAGACGGGCTACGACCACGCGCTCCATCCCGCGCACGATGTCGTTCGACGAACTTGCGTCGGTGTTGGTCACGGCCGCAAAACGGGCAACGCTTCCGTCGGCCGTGGTCAGCGGGATGTACTTCTGGTGATGGACGAGCACAGTTCGCAGCACTTCGTTCGGCAACGTCCGGAACTCCAAGGGGACGTCCCCAGAGACAACCGTCGGGTACTCGACGAGGTCACGCCATTCCGTTCGAAGACCGTGGTCTTGGATCAGCCCTTGACCCGCGACCTTGGCAAGCCCCTCGGCAATTCGAACTGCCCGCTCTTCCTGGTCGAGCACGACGAAGTTACGACTCAGGGCTTCCCGCAGCTCACTGAAGGAGCGTACGGTTTGCGGTTTGCCAGCTGCCCCTTTCGGGAGGAAGCGATGGCCCAGTGTCGCGGGGCCGCTGGCCACGCGCGCCTTGCCCTTGCCCCCGTTCTCGGCCTCGTAGATAACAAGCGGGATCACTGTCCCATCGAGCATTGCCACAAGCCAGCGGATTGGACGGCCAAACGGGAACGCGCCCTTGCCGTCGTCGAGCCATGCGTCCCAGTTCATGCGCTTCGGAAAGTTGAGGGCGCGCAAGGCCTCAGCTATGACCATGGGTAGTACTTCAATAGCTGCGCGCCCGGGCTTGGGAACATCACCGACTACATAATCTTCGGATGGCTGTGTCAAAGCGCCTGCCGGCCTTCCGCCCTCGATGCCGCGCGACCCCTTTGTCGCGATTCGGAGATCTTCTAACCGGACGCTATTCTTCTTAGCGAACCCTTCAGCCGCCTTGGTCCACTTGCCCAAGGCGTCCCTGGCGATCTTGACCGCAGGTCCCCATACTGCGTCAATGCGGTCAGGCTGACGCATCAGGAGGTCAGCTCGGAGCACCAGGCGCCGAGGAGTCTGATACGTCTGTGTAACCCTCGGATCGAGTGCTTCACGCTCAGCCAGTTCCGCGAATCGGGTCGAGAGCTGGACAGCAAGCTCCGGCAGCCACGGCGCCGGCATCTCCTCGAAGCCCACTTCCAGGAGAAACTCAGGCACGGGCGGCCTCCGGCTCGGGCGGGACCGCGTAGGCGGCGGCGATCGCGCAGGCCAGCTTGCGGATGCTCAGGATCATCCCCGCCCGCTCGGTGACCGAGATCGCCCCCCGCGCATCGAGCACGTTGAAGGCGTGGCTCGCCTTCAGGCACCAGTCGTAGGCGGCGAGGACCGATCGGCCCCCCGGCGCCTCGAGCGTCCGCCGGCCCTCGGCCAGGTAGCTGTCGAAGAGCCGCCGGTGCAGGTCGGGGTCGGCCAGCTCGAAGGAGTAGCGCGAGAGCTGGTACTCCTCCTCCTTCCGCACCTCACCGTAGAGCGTGTCCGCCGACCAACGCACCTTGTAGACGTCGTCGACGTCCTGCAGGTACATGGCGATGCGCTCGAGCCCGTACGTGATCTCGCCCGATATGGGGGCCAGATCGAGACCGCCCGCCTGCTGGAAGTAGGTGAACTGCGTGATCTCCTGGCCGTCCAGGAGGACCTGCCAGCCGATCCCCCACGCGCCGAGAGTGGGCGACTCCCAGTTGTCCTCCTCGAAGCGCACGTCGTGCGACGCCGGGTCGATGCCGAGGGCCTCCAGGCTCTTCAGGTAGACGTCCTGGATGTCGGCGGGGGGCGGCTTCAGGATCACCTGGAACTGCAGATGCTTGTAGAGCCGGTTCGGGTTCTCGCCGTAGCGGCCGTCGGCGGGCCGGCGCGAAGGCTGCACGTATCCCACCCGCCAGGGCTTGGGGCCCAGCACGCGGAAGAACGTCTCGGGGTGCATCGTGCCCGCCCCCACCTCGGCGTCCCAGGGCTGGTGGATCAGGCAGCCCCGGTCGGACCAGTAGCGCTCCAGGGCGAAGACGATCTCCTGCAGGGTCACCGGGCCTCCCGGGCCACGTCCTTCAGGACGCCGGGGGAGCGCAGGCCACGCTCCAGGTGGCTCGAGATCAGGTCGTAGTGGAACGACTCCAGTATGGTGGCCTCCGGAGGCACGGGCCCCCCGAGGTCGGCGGGCGCCCGGCGAAAGACCTCGCCCAGGAACGAGCACGCCCCTTCGGGCAGCACCGGTCCCGAAGCGGGCCCGCAATCATCGCACACGAAGCCGTGGGACGCACGGTGGTAGCGGAGGGAGCCGGGGGCGAGCGGCCGGTGGCAACCCGCACAGTGGTCGAGGGGCGGGTAGATCCCGTGGAGCTTCAGCAGCCAGGCCTCGAGGTAGCGCGCGAGGAGCGGCCCGGCCCCCCCTTCCTCCGCCGCGTGGACCACCGCGAGGGCCAGCCGGTAGACCTTCTCCTCGGCCTCCCCCTCGGGGGAGAAGGCATCCAGCAGCTCCGCCAGGTAGGACAGGAAGAGGGCGGTCTCGAGCCCCCGCTCCCCCGCCCGGAAGGCCGAGCGCAGGAGCTCGCACTCACCGAGGCGCAGCAGCTCGGCCCCCTGTCGGCCGTAGAGGCCCACTCGGACCTCGCTGAGCGGCTCCAGGGCCGACTGGTAGCGGGGCCGGCCCCCGCGGGCCCCCTTGGCCACCGCCCGAACCTTCCCCCGCTCCCGCGTGAGCAGGACGACGATCTTGCTCGTCTCTCCCAGCTTGTAGGTGCGAAGAACCAGGGCGTCCGACGTGAGAAGGGCCATGAGGGCGCGACGTATGCCAAGTGAACCCGCGTACGTTAGCACAGGGCCTCCGGCATTTCTTGCTGCGCCTCCACGGGGCGTGCTACTTTGCGGGAGCATGGGTGTGTTGCGAGTGGTGCGTCTGGTCGCCATCGTGGCCGGGGGCGCGCTCCTGGGCCTCGCGTGGAACGCCTGGAGCGGGCGCGGTTTCGTCCTCGGCCAGAGCGTGTTCGTGCAGGCGGGCGACGAGGTCATCGAGCCCTCCGAGGCCAAGGCCCGGCTCGACCGGGGGGCTCTCTTCCTGGACGCCCGGCCTCGGGACTTCTGGACCATGAGCCACATCCCGGGGTCGCTCTCGCTCCCCGAGGAGGACTTCGATCGGGCCTTCGCCGAGCTGGAGCCGAAGCTCCGGGCTACATTCAACATCGTCGTCTACTGCAGCGGCTACGGCTGCGAGGCCAGCCACATCGTGGCCCGGAAGCTCCGCGAGAAGGGCATCCACGCGGCCATCCTGAGCGAGGGCTGGCCGGCCTGGACCGACGCCGGCTACCCCGTGACGGGACCGCGGTGAAGGGGGGCGGGCGATGAATAATCATCCCTGGCTTCACCTCGCCCTCCGGATCGGCCTGGGCGGCTTCTTCCTCTACGCGAGCCTCGACAAGATCGCCGCCCCCTCCACCTTCGCCCGGATCGTCTACCAGTGGCAGGTGCTGGGCCCGGTCCCCTCGAACCTGGTGGCCGTGATCCTGCCCTGGGTGGAAGCGCTGGCCGGCGTCCTGCTGGTCGCGGGCCTCTGGAAGCGCGAGGCGGCGGCGGTGATCGCGATGCTTCTGGTGGTCTTCATCGTGGCCGCGGGATCGGTGATGGCGCGGGGGATCGACGTAGAGAACTGCGGCTGCGTCTCCACCGCCCGGACCGAGGAGCCGGGCTGGTTCAAGGGTGTAGGGTGGTTCTTGATCGCCCGCAACCTCGTCCTCCTCGGCGCTGCCGTCGTGCTGATCCGCGTCCCTTCCCCGTCCTGGGCCGAGGCCCCCGCGCTTTCGCGTGGCGTAAGCGGCTCACGCGGTTCGTAAGTCCCGCGCCCCCGCGACCGCGCTTCAAGGCCTCGATGGCGGGCCAGCCGCTGCGGCACGGGCCTTGCTCACCGGAACGAGATACCAGAACCGTCCGTGCCCCGCCCTGCGAGATCCCTGCGCGGCCGGGGCGCGGTCCCCTCTCGGGAGGTGTAGCCCATGAGTGTTCGAGATCGCGCATCCATCGCGGTGAGCCTGGCGCTGGGCCTGGCCGCCGGCGCCGCCACCCTGGGCGATCGCGCCGAGGCCCAGGCCTCCGGCCCCAGCATGCTCGACCCCAACCTGGCGGTGCGGACGGCCGCGAGCGGCCTGGACACACCGACGTCGTTGGCCTTCCTCGGGCCCGACGACATGCTCGTGCTCGAGAAAGGCACCGGCCGCGTCCAGCGGGTCGCGGGCGGCGCGGTGCAGGGCACCGTCCTCGACCTGGCCGTGAACTCCGCTTCGGAGCGCGGTCTCCTCGGCATCGCGCTGCACCCGCAGTTCCCGCAAAACCCCGGCGTCTACCTCTACTGGACCGAGAGCACGACCGGCGCCGACTCCGGCAACCTCGCGGACGTGCCGCTCCTCGGCAACCGGGTGGACCGGTTCCTGTGGGACGGCTCCACCTTGACCTTCGACCGGAACCTGATCCGGTTGCACGCTTTCCAGGCCGATGCCGGCCAGTCCCTGCGCGGCAACCACAACGGCGGCGTCCTGCGCTTTGGCCCCGACGGCAAGCTCTACGTGCAGATGGGCGACAACGGCCGCCGCGGCCAGTTGCAGAACCTCCCCTGCGGGCCCACCTCCGTCTGCCCGGGGCCCACCGTGCCCGACGACCAGTTCGGAGGGCCCGAGCCGGACAACGCCCACTTGACCGGCGTGATCCTGCGCCTCAACGACGACGGCAGCGCGCCCGCCGACAACCCGTTCTTCGCCGTGGGCGCGTCCATGGGCGGGGAGGTGGGCGGCAACCTCCAGAAGATCTTCGCCTACGGGATCCGCAACGGCTTCGGCATGGCCTTCGATCCCGTTTCGGGCGACCTGTGGGAGCAGGAAAACGGCGACGACTCGTTCACCGAGCTGAACCGCGTGGAGCCCGGGATGAACTCGGGCTGGGTCCAGATCATGGGTCCGCCCGAGCGCATCCAGCAGTTCAAGCAGATCGAGACCAGCCCGCAGTTCTTCGGCCTGCAGCAGCTCCGCTGGCCGCCCACAAACATCGCCGACACGCCGGAGGAGGCTCTCGACCGCCTGTTCATGCTGCCGGGCGCGCACTATAGCCCGCCCGAGTTCTCCTGGAAGTTCGAGGTGGCGCCGGCCGGCATCGGCTTCATGGCGGGCCGCGGGCTGGGGCCGCAGTACGAGAACGATCTCTTCATGGGCGCGGCCCGCACCACCCTCGAAGGCGGGCACCTTTTCCACTTCAACCTGACCGGCAATCGTAGGAAGATCGCTGTCGACGATCCGCGCCTGGAGGACCGAGTGGCGGACAACCTGGCCAAGTTCGAGATCACCGAGAGCGAGAGCCTGCTCATCGGCCGCAACTTCGGCATCGGCACCGACATCCAGACCGGGCCCAACGGCAACCTGTTCGTGGTCTCGCTCAGCAACGGGGCCGTCTACGAGATCCACCGCCGTCGCTGACCGTTTAGACGAGAGGAACGAGAGGAGAGTCAAGATGAGGAAACACACGACGCTCGCCACCACTTTCGCGGCTCTGGCGCTCGTCGGCGCCGTGGGCGCGGCCCGGGCCGACCAGACGGTCAAGGCGCGGCTGCACGCGTTCAACGAGGTGCCCGCCATCTCCAGCACGGGCAGCGGGGAGTTCAGGGCCACGATCCACGAGGACTCCGTCGACTGGGAGCTGAGCTACGAGGGGCTGGAGGGCACCGTGACGACGGCCGCCCACATCCACCTGGGCCAGAAGGACGTCAACGGCGGAGTCTCCGTCTTCTTCTGCGGCGGACCCACCACGGACCCCTGCACCCCCGGCTCCGGCAGCTTCCGCGGTACCTTCACCGTTGCCGACGTGGTCGGCCCCACGGCCCAAGGCATCGCTCCCGGCGAGCCCTCGGCGCTCTCGGAGCTGATCGCGGCCATCCGCGCCGGCCAGACCTACGTCAACGTGCACACCAACAAGCACCCCGGGGGCGAGATCCGCGGCCAGGTGCGGGAGGACTCGAGCCGCTGACCTCGCACCCGGCCCCCCGGCAGACCCCCCGGGGAGGCGGGGCGACCACCGCCTTCCCGGGGAACCGCGGGCTTTGCTCACCGGCCACCGCCCGGTGATCCCCTGATCGCGCCGTCGCGCCCGGCTCGTTGACAAGCGCGCGCCGGGACGCGTAGCATCCCGGCGCTGCACCTTCGGAGCCTCGACGTCACGATGGACCGTCCGGTCGGATCAGGTGCATGAGGCCGTGAGCGACGCCACGACCCGCGGGATCAGGGTGCAGGTGAAGAGCGCCTACGTGCCGGAGCGCAGCTCCCCCGGCGAGAGCCGGTACTTCTTCGCCTACCGGGTGCGCATCTCGAACGAGGGAGAGGAGACGGTCCAGCTCGTGAGCCGCGAGTGGATCATCACCGACGCGGACGGCAACGTGGAGCACGTGAAGGGCCCGGGCGTCGTGGGCGAGCAGCCGGTCCTGGGCCCGGGCGAGTCGTTCGAGTACACGAGCTTCTGCCCGCTGCGGACCTCCATCGGCTCCATGCACGGGTCCTATCAGATGGTCTCGGCCCGCGGCGACCGCTTCGACGCCACCATCGCCCCGTTCTCCCTCGCCGTTCCCAGCGCCGTCAACTAGTGCCGTTCCGACTTGTCGAGCCCAAGAGGCCGAAGGCCTGCCCTCCTACGCGAGCGGCGACCGTCGCTACCCAGTTCTCTACGCGCTCACGGGCTCTCCGAGAGCCACGCCTTCTGGGAGCGGCGCGGCCTCGTCGCCGCGCTCCAGGCGCTCTGGGACAAGGACCAGGCGCCGGAGTTCCTCGTGGTGGCGTTCGACGACGAGCAGTTGGGAGTCAACACCGAGCCGATCATCACTGAGCTCCTCCGCTCCCTCTGCCCCGCCTCGCCTCACTGCCGTCGCTCGCCTCGGGACCGTAGCTCCTCCACCGGCGCCGCGGTACACTCCGATCCCGTGGCCACTGACGACGACGATCTGGACCAGATCCCCTGGTGGGACGCGAAGGCCCTTCGTATGGTCGAGGCCATCGAAAGGTCCGGTGTTATTGTTGCGCAAGGCGGGAGCCTCCTCGTGCCAAGAGCGACCTTTGTCCAAGCCCTTCCTACCTCACGGCAGCTCCCGCCCTTCGCACTTTCTGTGAATAGCCCGGGCTAGACCTTGGAGGGGGTGTCGGTGTTACGGCCGACCGTCGGCCTTGGGGAGACCGAGCCCAAGCGTGGCTTTTCCATCACCGTGCTGCGTGCGCTCGTGGACGACCGCGCCCGAGTCCACGACGGGGGGTGGCCGTGACACCCGCCTGGGCTCCGGGGCCCGTCCGCCCCACGCTTCGCGCGGGCGACGTCCACGTTTGGCTCGGCGATCTCGACGTGCGGGATTCGGAGCGCGCTCGGGTCTATCTCTCGCCCGACGAGAGCGCGCGGGCAGACGGCTTCTGCTTCGCCCGCGACCGGCACCGCTACGCCGCGGCGCGCGGCCTGCTGCGCGAGATGCTCGCGCTCTATCTGGACCTCGAGCCAGAAGCGGTCCGTTTCGCCTACGGGCCGAGGGGAAAGCCGGCGCTTGCCAGCGCCACGCCTGACGCCCTGCGCTTCAACGTGTCCCACTCCGGCGGCTTGGCGATCCTCGCGTTCGCCCTCGGCCGCGAAGTGGGCGTCGACATCGAGGTTGAGCGTCCGCTGGCCGACGCCCAGACGATCGCCGCCCGCTTCTTCTCCCGCCGAGAGGCCTCGGAGCTGATGCGCCTTCCCGAGCCCGAGAGGGAGGCGGCGTTTTTCCGTTGCTGGACGCGGAAGGAGGCCTTCATCAAGGCCACGGGCGACGGGCTCTCGCGCCCCCTGGACGCCTTCGACGTCGAGTTCCGGGCCGGCGAGCCCGCCCGGTTGCTACGCGTCGAGGGGGATCTGGAGGCGGCGCAGCGCTTCTACCTGCTGGGCCTTGAGCCCGCACCGGGCTTCGCCGCCGCGCTCGCGGTTGAACGGCGACCGCGGAGGGTTGAGCGCTGGACGTGGGACGGCACCCAGGCACGGGATGGAGCGAGACGAGAGACGAGAAGACGATTAACAAGGTTGTCGTGAACCACCAGGAGCAGCGTGGCCGGCTGAAAGCGAGAACGCCTTTCGGCTGGCGCGATGAGAGGAAGAGCGGGCCGAAGAGCAAGTGCCTGGCTGCAGGGAGGCTTGGACCGATATGGGGCTCTGAGCCTCCGTAAGCGGACAGGGCACGACCTGGACCCTATCCGTCGGGTGCTGTGGGAAAAGGGACAGGCGCCCCTTCCTGCTCCCGGTGAAGTTTGCAGTATCGGCTGCCCTGGTGCACGAGCGGCCAACCGGGATAGTTGGCAAAGTCCAGCACCTTGCCGATGTATATCACGTGATCGCCGGCGAGGACCGTTGAGACCACGCGGCACTCTAGGTGCGCCAGCGCGCCGGGAATGAGAAGAACACCGGAGCGGCCCCGCTGAAGTGGCAGCGACTCGAACCGGGCCAGCCCGGAAGTAGCGAACCGACGCGAGATGGCCTCCTGGTCCTCGGCCAGGACGCTCACGCCGAAGAGGCCGGACGCGCACAAGCCCGCGTGAGCCGTCGATCGCTGATGGATGCAGATCAGGACAAGAGGCGGGTCCAGGCTCACCGAGCAGAAGGCGCTTACGGTCAGCCCGAGAGGAGAGCCCAGGCCGTCGAAGGTCGTTACCACAGTCACTCCGGCGGCAACCTGACCGAGCACCCGCCGCAACTGCGTGTGGTCGTTGCCAGTCGGCTCCGTTCGGCCCAACACTCCGGTGGCCAACCGGGCGACCTTTGCAAGATCGGGCGCAGCGTCCGGCAGCCACGCGGGCATCAGGACGCTCTCTGTGGTTGGCCCGCCCGTTCAGCCGCCCAGCCACGGGGCATCGTGAGCGCCTGCTCGTCCAGGACCCGTCCATCGAAGAGGTAGACCGTGCGATGGGCCAGCCGGGCAGAGCGCGGATCATGGGTCACCATACCTTCGTCACTCCCTGCAGATAGATCACCGCCTCGCCATCCGCACCACCACTACATCCCGGACATCCGACCTCTCGGAGCCGGAACCATTCTGTAATCGTGTGCCCGCGCCGCCATTAATCGACGTCAAGGCGCGTCTTGACTCCGCTCATTGCGCGCCCTGATCCGCTGTGGCGAAGTACAGGCCCAAGACCCAAGAGAGGGCCTGACACTGAGAAGGAGGAGCGACGGATCGAAGTGACCTCACCGAAAGCCGTTGGTACGCGCTGGTGACCAAGCCCAGGCAGGAGGACCGCGCCTGCGAGAATCTCAAGGCTTGCGGTGTGGAGGCGTTCACACCCAAGCTCAAGGCAACTCGGCTCGGGCGCACCGGGGCACGGGTTTCCTCGACCGAGCCTCTCTTCCCGCGCTACGCTTTCGCGCGCTTCGCACTCGAGCGGTTGCACCAGGTCATTTTCACACGGGGCGTCCAGCGCGTGGTGAGCTTTGGGCGAGAGCCCACGCCTGTGGAAGAATCCGTGATAGAGCTGGTGCTCTCACGATCGGGCTCAGAGGCGAGGGTCAAGACGACGGTGGCCCTCCGTCCAGGCGACCGCGTCGTCATCAAGGACGGCCCATTGAAGGACCTAGTGGGCACCTTCGAGCGAGAGATGAGTGCTCAGGACCGGGTCACTGTCTTGCTGTCAACCCTGAGCTTCCATGCCCGTCTAGCCGTGGGACGGGACCAAGTCTGCAAGGTGGCCGACATGGACCCTCCGAGCCCCGATAGCATTCCGGGCGTCGCGCTCTCACGGTCGAGCGGCCTTCTGGCTTGAGTTGAGCAAGCCGTCCCCGACCGCCATCTGGCGGCCGAACTCCATGATCGTCGGATCCCCCTCGATCTGATCGAGGCGGTCGAAACCCCGGACCAGAGCTTCCTGTTCCAGGAGCTGGTGGGCCGAGGTGCTCGCCGTGGCCGGCATCCGGGCCGGTGGCGCGGCTTCGGTCATCAGCGCCACGGCGCGATTCTATCGGAACTTTCGCGGAGTGGCATCGTAACGTGTCGGCTTCAGAGGAACTCGTCGATCGCACGGGCAGCGGCGCTCAGATTCCTGCTTGATCGCGTGGAGCATCTGCCGCCGGGTGTACCCGCTGAAGGGCGCGATCACGAGCCAGTAAAGCCGGAACCACCACCAGCTCCTCTGGTCCAGGCACAGCACGCGTGTCTCGGTTGCGAGGTTCACGAAGGCGTCGGTTTTCTGCGTGAGCGAGAAGTTGATGACTGCTTTAGCGTAGCCCGGACGGTTGAATTGTTCGAAGCCGGTCCGATCGAGCCGCTCGTTTCGGCCGTACGGCTTCCAGAACTGGCCGACGAGGCCGATGAGCAGTTCTTCTGCGGGTAGTTCGCCCAGCAGCACGGTGCCGCTGCGAAGACACGTGTCGATCGTGATTTCCCGATGGCGCGGCACGCTCAGCCCCATGACCCTGGCCGGAAGGTTGCGCAGCCAGAACAGCAGCCGCACCGTCCGCGCCGAGAAGAAGTTCGTCGTCCGCAGCGCCGCGTACACCACAGGCGCAGGCGCCTCGACGTCGATCGAGTGGCACTCGTTGACCGTGTAGACCGGCAGGAACTCGTCGATGAGAGCGGCCATCACCGGGCCGGTATCGGCTGTGCCGTCGCCGCCGCCTCCCCGACAGCATCCGAGAGCTCGTCCTCTATCCGCCGTAACCGAGGCGACACCGCTGCGGCCGCGCTGATGCCCCCCACCAGCAGGCCGAGGACGATGAAGAGCAGCCCGATGCCGCGTCCGGGACCGACGCCGACGAGGACGCCGACGTTCGAAGCGAGCGGGCCGCTGACGCGCAGCAGTGGCTCGAACACGCGGTCCGCGAGCGGTCCCACGGCAACGGACGCCAGGAGCCGCGAGCTCAGGATGATGACGCGCCGGATGGCGAAGACCCGCCCCTGCACGTCGGGCGCGACCTTGCGCTGCCAGATCGTCTGGTTGCATGCGTAGAACAGCGGCAGCGATGTGAGCACGCCGAAGAGGCAGAGCGTAACCGCCGTGGTCGTCGATTGAAAGCCAATCAGCGTAATGCACATCCCGGCGAACATCGCGAAGCCGACGACGCCCTGGATGGGCCGCCTGGGTCCACCCCACGCGCTCATGATCGCGCCGCCCGTCAGGAATCCGATGCCCCCGAGCGACAGGGCCGTGCCCAGAACTGTCGACGAGGACATCACGAGCACGAGCGGCACGACGAGCAGCGAAGCCATGTCTATGAACAGGCTCACGCTGAATGCGAACATCAGCAGCGCGAGCAGGCCGGCCCGCTCGCTGATGTAGGTCAACCCGTACACCATCTCGTGGAGGATCGAGCCCTTGCCCGCCGTCCCGGCGGCCGTCTGTTGCGGCCTGGGAATGTGCACGATGGAGAGCGTCGCGAGTGCAAAGAGAAAACTCACGACGTCGAGCAGGATGACGCCGGAGAGCTGGATACGGTCCATCAGCACGCCGGCGAGGACCGGAGAGATCACGACCTGCCCCGCTTGGACGACCTGCAGCAGTCCGCTGGCGCGGCCGAACTGCTTCTCCGGGACGAGCTGCGTTGTCGACGCGCTGAGCGCAGGCCACCTGAACGCGCCGAAGATCGAGCTGGCGCACACGGCAACGTAGACGTGCCAGATCTGCACGTGCTCGTTCAGGAGCAGCAGGACGATCGCGAACGTGCTCAGGCCGGCCCCCGCATCGCTGAAGATCAGCGCGCGCCGGCGGTCCCACCGATCGACGTACGCTCCGGCTATCGGCGACAATAGAACGGTTGGTAACACGATAAAGGCCGAGATCAGCGCCATCTGCGTCGTGGAGCCTGTCCTCTGGTACGCCCATACGGCCAGCGCGAAATTCGTGAGGCCCGAGCCGGTATACGATATGAGCTGTCCCAGCCAGATCGTCGTGAAGATCCAGAGCCTCGGCGACCCCGCGTCATCCGCGATTGCGTATGTCATATCTGCCTCCGGCTCGATGCGATGTGCCGCCGCCGTTCGTGGTGGAGGATGGCGACGTGCCCGTGTGGCGCAGCACCGTGGATCTGTCTGCGTCCCTGCCGGCTGTGCATTGGGACCTGCTCTCAGCCGACGAGCGCGCTGGACGCTCTTGAACGTCGAGGTCCTTGACGGATACTTCGCCGCGCTCGCGGTGGAGGAAGGCGTGCGCCGCATCGTCCAGCGAAACTGGAACGTCCGCTACTCGTAGCGCAAAGCGTTCAGCGGATCCAGCCGCGTTGCACGATGGGCCGGCCACAGGCACGCGGCGACCGCCGCCATCGCCAGCAGGGCGACGATCGACACGAGCGTGACTGGATCTGCCGTACTCGTCTGCACCAGCAGGCTCTCGAGAACCTTGCCGACCGCGAACGCGCCGGCGATGCCGAGCGTCAGGCCGACTCCCAGGTGGAACAGGGAGCGCCGAAGGAACAGCCAGATCACCTGCGTGGACTGCGCCCCGAGCGCCATTCGCACGCCGATTTCCTGCGTGCGCTGTGTCACCGTGTAGGCGGTCATCGCGTAAAGGCCGACTGCCGACAAGACGAGCGCGATAATCGCGAAGATTGCGAACATCGAACCGAAGACCTGGTACGGCCAGCGCTGCGTCGCCAGCCGCTCATTCATCGTCTGGATGCCGAACAACGGCAGGTCCGGATCGATCGCGCGGACCGCTTCGCGGACGACCGGAGTCAGCGCGCTCGGGTCCCCCTCGCCGCGGACGAGGAGCGCCACCGCGACTCTCGGGTCGGTTTTCAGCGGGAAGTACGCGACCGGATCCGGATCGCGTTCCTGCATGTTGCGCTGCCGCACCGTCGGGGCGATGCCAACGATGGTGAACCAGGCCGGCGGCCGCATGTCGGCTGGGGACGAGCCGGCGGCCAGATCGACAGTCAGTTGAATCCTCCGCCCAATCGGATCTTCCTGCGCGAAATGCATCTGCACGAGTCGCAGGTTGATGATGACGTTCTCGCGTCCCGGCTCCCCGTCCGTCTCGATGAAACCGCGCCCCCGCACGATGCCGACCCCGATAGTGTCGAAGTACTGCCGAGCGATGGCGACCGCGGTGACGACCGGAGGGTGCTCGCCTGCCGCAACGGGCCGTCCCTCGATCGCGAGCTGCCTGACCGTTGCTGCCTGCAGGGGCAGGTTGCTCGAGACGGCGGCCGATTGGATCCGCCCGTTGGCCGCGAGTCGGTCTTGGAGCCGCTCGTAGAACGCCGCGCGCTGCTCCGCCGTCGGGTATTTCCGTTCCGGCAGCGCCAGGCGCATGGTCAGGAGACGCGAAGTATCGATGCCGAGATCCAGGTGGTACAACGCCAGAAAGCTGCGCATCATGAAGCCGGCGCCCGCAAGCAGCACGAGCGTCAGCGCGAGCTCGGCGATGATAATGGCGCCCGTCCACCGGCGCGCGCGCATGCCGGCGGCTGCAGACCGTCCGCCCTCTTTTAGGACCTCGTTGACGTCGCTTTTCGAGACGTGGAGGGCCGGCACGAGGCCGAAGATAACGCCGGTGGCCACGCAGATGGCGGCCAGGAACGCGAACACGCGGCCATCAATCGTGAACTGCATCCAGTACGGCTTGCCGAGGTCCTGCGTCGCCGCGTCGAGCAGCCGGATCCCGACGAGCGACAGCGCAAATCCGAGCACGCCGCTCATCAACGCAAGCAGAACGCTTTCGACGAGCAGTTGCCGCACGATGCGCCAGCGTGTGGCGCCGAGCGACAGGCGCACCGAGATCTCGCGCGCGCGGTGCGCCGAGCGTGCCAAGAGCAGGTTCGCCACGTTGGTGCAGGCAATGAGCAGCACGAACCCCACTGCGCCCATCAGCGAGAGAAAGAGCCGGCGTCCCGGCGCCGAGACGATCCGGTCGTTGAATCGCTGAACCTTCGGCTGAATGTCCCTGTTCGTTTCGGGATGATCCTGGGCGACACGCCGTCCGATGGTGATCAGCTCCTCGCGGGCCTGCGATAGCGATACCCCGTCCCCCAGCCGTCCGAGCACCTCGAACACGCGCGCGTTGCGTTTCTGCTTCTCGAGATCCGGCACGAGCGCCAGCGGCTGCCAGAGATCCGTGTTCTGCGGGAACTTGAAACCTTCAGGCATGACGCCGATCACGACCGACGGCATCTCGTTCACCCTGACTGCACGCCCGACGATTGAGGGGTCGCTGCCGTACCGGTTTTTCCAGACACCGCTGCCGAGCAGGACGACCGCTTCGGCTCCGGGACGATCATCCGTGCTGTGGAAGCCGCGGCCGAGGAGCGGCCGCTGACCGAGGAGATCGAAGGCGTTGGCGGAGGTGAACGACCCGATGAAGCGCTCGGGCGGCCGCCCCTCGTCGCTGACGTTCATCGTGGCGCTGTTGAACGCCGCGAGGCCGGCGAACGACCGCGTCGCGTCGCGCCAGTCCTTGAAGTCCAGATACGACACGGGCATGTCGCGGCCGCGCACGGCGTCGTACGAGTTGAGCGCCATGATGCGATCCGGGTCGTCGGCCGGCAGCCCGCGAATCAGGATCGCGTTGAAGGCCGTGAAGACCGTGTTGTTGACGCCAATCCCGAGGGCCAGAGCGACGGCGGCGATGAGCGTGAACCATTTGTCTTTCACGAGGAGACGGACGGCGAAGCGGATGTCCTGCAGGAGGCTCATGGCCGCTCCTTTTCCGCTCTCAGTCGAATCGCCCGCAGCCACATGCGGCGGATGAGCGCGCTCCCCGGATAGATGATACGCCAGTACGCGGCAAATCTCCCGCGTGCCGGAGCATCCGTCGCATAGACCCGCGTCTCGGTGGAGACGACACACGTGCCATCTTCGGCACCCCTGATCAGGAAGTTCATGGTCGCGAGCGCGTACCCCTTGCGGCCTCTCAGGCTGACGAATTCATCCGGCGTTTCGGGGCGCCGCTTCGCGCCTGGCGGGGCGTACAGGATGCTGCCGATCAGGATCTCCTGCGGGCCGTCCGCGAGTGTCACGAAAGTCGTTTGTGTCGCGACGTCCAGCAGCGGCCTGTCACGGGGCGCCGTCCTGATCGGTTCAGGAAGCGGCCGGCCGAGCATGCGTATCCAGACCAGCGTCCGAAAGAACAGGATCTCGTCCTGGGCAATTTCTTTGATCGCCCGGTAAACGCGCTCGGGCGTTGCACGGATGGTCGTCGAATGGACTTCGTGAAACTGGTATGACGGCGTCGTGCGATCGAGCGCGGTCGCGGCTGACGCGACGGAGGTCTCCGGGGCGGGCAGCCGGAGCGCGACGACGGTCACCACGACTCCAGCAAGCAGGACCGCAGCCGCCTGGCGACGACCGTGAATGCCGATAAACGCGAGCGGTCTCACCAGCGACACAAGCCCCGTGAATGCGGTCAGCAGGCCGATGTCCGTCAAGACCACCGGAATCATGCAGCGGCGCCCCCCCCTCACGACGTGCTCCCGCGCACCACGTAGCCCGGCAAGCGGCGGATGCCCAGCTCAATCGGTCGCCAGCGGCAAGGAGTCGAGTCCGCGCAGGAACACCGAGCCTTTTGTAGCGCAGCGGCTGCTGCGGGTCAACCATGCGCAGGCGCGGGAGTTTCTCCAGGACTGCCGCGACGGCGATCGTCGCCTGAAGCCTGGCCAGCGTCGAGGCCAGGCAGACGTGGATTCCGCTCCCGAACGCGAGATGCTCGTTCGGGCTGCGCGCAACGTCGAACCTCTCGGGCTCCGGAAACCGGGTGGGGTCACGATTGGCGGCCGCGGACCTCCTTCCGCACGCATGTGCGTGCCAAGTCACGGCGCGGCCGAGTCACCGCCGGGCTGATCGGGTCGTCGCGAGGCTGTACTGGGGCAGGGCGCCGGGCTGCTATGTCTTCGATGGGCGGGTTTACATCAGGCAGCGCCTGGTGAATCCGCACGATCCGCTTCTTGTGGCTTTCGCGATTGAGCGGCGTGGGACAGCCGCTGATGTGCCTGGACGCATTCGGGGCTCATGAGCCCGTCGATGACGCTCACGTTGCCCCTGTTGCCGTACGACGGGATGCCCGCAGCAGGGCGCGCAGCTCCGCGGCGAGCACGTCGACATGCGGCGGCCGGAGCATCGTGTAGTGATTGCCGGGCACGATCCGCGTCTCCAACCCGCCACTCGCCAGCGGGATCCATGCCGCGCTCCTGCCGGGGGACGCCTCCGCCTGGAAGTACCGGATGCACCCCGGATATGCGGCGACATGATAGACCAGCATGGCGCGGACGTTTGCACGAAAAACCGTGAACGGATTCCGCAGCTCATCGAGCCCGATCTCGGCCGGCAGGACCTGCGCGGCCTGGGCGTGGCGGATCAGCGCCTCCAGCTGCGCCTCACCAGTCAGCCTCGCCGTCTCCGGCAACGCCGGCAGCTCGCGGCCATAGGGCTTCGCCAGGTCCTGAATGAACCTGACCGCGAATACGGACTCATCGATGGTGTCCGGCGTCGATTCGAGGAGCACCGTGTCCAGCATCGCGAGGAGCCCGACCTCTTTGCCCTGCAGCAGGAATTGCTGGCACATCTCGTACGCGACGAGGCCGCCTAACGACCAGCCCACGAGCCTGTAGGGGCCGTCGGGCTGGACCGTCCGAATGGCGTCGATATAGCTCGACGCCATCGACTCGATGCGGACGTGAGGCGGCTGCGCGCCATCGAGGCCGCGCGCTTCTACACCGTACACGGTGGCATCCGCCGCCAACTCCCGCGCGAGCGCTGTATACCAGAACACCTGCCCGCCGCCAGGATGGATGCAGAAGCACGCGGCATCCGGCGCGCCGGCGTTCAGCGCGATCAACGGCGACCACGCGGCCCGGTGCGTCACCGCAGGTGACGTGGCGACGCGCAGGCCGGCGTTCTCGATGAGCGCGCTCAGTTCCGCAACCGTGGGCGCCTCGAACACCTGCCGTAGATCCAGCGTGGCGTTGAACGTTTCACGGATCCGCACGAGCAGCTGCACCGCGAGCAGTGAGTGTCCGCCAAGCGCGAAGAAGTCGTCATAGACCCCAAGTTCGTCGACGCGCAGCAAGTCAGTCCATAGCTCCGCCAGCCGTCGCTCCGTGGAGGTCCTCGGTTGCTGCCGTGTCCGCTCGCGCGACGGCGCTGCGGCCTCTTGCATCACCCCTGCGATCGGGTGGACGGGGACATCGATCGGTAATGCGTTGAGCGACACCTCGGGGGTCGACACGATCGCTTCGAGGACTTGTCGATAGTCCTCCGTCATGCGCTCGACGGTGGTCCGGTCGAAGAGGTCGACATTGTACTCCAGTGTGCCGCGAAGGCCCTCAGCGGCTTCCATCAGCGCCAGCGTCAGGTCGAACTTGCTGGTTTCGGCCGGAAGGTCGATGGGATCGATGCGCAGCGCTGACGCTTTCAGATCCGCCACGGGCAGGTTCTGCAGGATAAACATCACCTGGAAGAGCGGCGAATGGCTCAAGGACCGTTCGGGCTGCAGCACCTCGACGAGATGCCCGAACGGCACATCCTGGTGACTGTATGCGTCGAGCGTTAGCTGGCGCACGCGTTGGAGCAGCTCGACGAACGACGGATTACCCGAGAGATCTGTTCGCAGCACCAGGGTGTTGACGAAACAGCCGATGAGCTCTTCGGTCTTCCCCGCGGTGCGGCCTGCGATCGGCGATCCGACGCTGACATCCGTGTCGCCGCTGTAGCGCGACAACAGCGCCTGCCACGCAGACAACAACGTCATGAACAACGTCACACCGTGCCGGCGGCTGAGATCAGCGACCGCGTCGCGGAGCTCACGCGAGACCGGGAAGCTACAACGCGCGCCCCGATGCCGCTCGACTGCGGGGCGTGGGCGGTCGGTCGGGAGGTTCAGGACGGTCGGCGCTCCGGCAAGCTGCCGCCGCCAGTATTCGAGCTGCATCTCGAGCGCGGGTCCCTGTATCCACTGCCGCTGCCAGATCGCAAAGTCCGCGTACTGGATCGGCAAGGGCGGAAGCCCCGCAGCCTGACCCGTCGCCAGCGCTTCGTACGACGCGATCAGGTCACGCAGGAAGATGCCGATCGACCAGCCGTCGGAGATCGCGTGATGCATCATGACCAGCAGCACGTGATCGCGATCGTCGAGTGCGAGCAGCGTGGCGCGCAGGAGCGGTCCGTGTGCGAGGTCGAACGGCTTACGCAGCGCCGCCTGCGCATGGCGGAGGACCTCCGCCTCCTGCTCGTCTTTGGCGAGGCCGCGAAGATTCATGATCGGGATGGCCAGCGGCATTGGCGCGTGGATCTGCTGCATCGGCTCGCGACCTTCGAGGCTGAAGGTCGTCCGTAAGGCTTCGTGCCGGTCCATGACTGACTGGACGGCGCCGCGCAACGCGTGCGTGTTCAACGGACCAGTCAACCGCAACGCGGTGGGTATTGTGTAGGCGGTACTCGAGTGCTCGAGCTGGTTCAGGAACCACAACCGCTGCTGGGTGAACGACAGCGGCGCCGCCGCGCGGCGTTGGCCTGCGCGAATGGGTGGACGGTGTGGTGCCGACGCGCGCGCCTGCAACGAATCCAGCACCTGCGCCAGCTCCGCCAGCCTCGGCGCCTCGAATATCGCGCGCACCGGAAGCTCCACGCGCGCCTCCTGACGAACCCGCGCAACGACACGCATCGCGAGCAGCGAGTGCCCGCCGAGCGCGAAGAAACTGTCGTCCACGCTGACCTGCTCGACGCGCAGCACTGACTGCCAGATCCCGGCAAG
>WNGB01004888.1_pt1 | contig 20205 bp, 20 predicted proteins | sample 5400681 | NCBI WGS metagenome assembly WNGB01 (sample SAMN13153367, study PRJNA577476) | soil metagenome | isolation source: 115 cm soil or saprolite under grassland replicate 2 | place: USA:California | collected 2016-06-15
GGGCACGGTCGATGAATGCGCGCAAGTCATCCGGTGTTCCGTACAAATGCGACGGTGCAAAAAGATTTACCCCATCATAACCCCAGCCGAATTTCCCCGGGAACTCTGCGACTGGCATCATCTCGATCACCGTAATCCCGATGCGTGCCAGCTCCGGCAACTGCTCCGCCGCAGCGCGCCATGTTCCTTGCTTCGTAAAAGTGCCGATGTGCATTTCGTATATGATTTGGCCCTTTAACCCCGCGAGTGCGGGGCCCGGCCAATTCGTGTCCGCCCATCGGAATTGCCGTGGATCGACTACGCAAGAGGATCTGTGCGGTCCTTCCGGCTGAAAGCGCGATGCCGGATCAGGATAAAAGTTTTCTCCGGCATTTACTCGAAACCGGTAACGTGTGCCCGCGCCGGCGTTGCCGGCGCCGGAAAAATATCCACCTGCTTCCGGTGTTAGCGGATAGAAGATTGGCTCCGAGCTTGCGCCATCTTCCAAAACGACATCAATTTCTCGAGCTTTTGGCGCCCAAACACGAAAATGCGTTTGATCTTTGCCGATTAGTTCGGCGCCAATGGGGTAGCAGCGCTGCGTGTGGTGAAATTCTCGTTTCGCGTCAAGCATTTCCCTGAACATGCGGCGCTCGCGTAATCAATCAATCGGCAGCGCGTGTCACTCCGTGCGCCCCGCCCCGGATCCAACCGGCGTGCAGAGGACTGCCCGCCCTACCAACCTAGGTTTCTTGGTGCGTTTTCGGGATTGATCGGCTCACGCAAGGCGTTTCAGAATGCGGCACATGAATGGCACCGAACCCAAAATCGAAATCTTCAAACCGTTTGGAGAAGCTTTTGAATTGATGAAGAGGATTCTTTTTCAGCCGTTCGACGTAAAGAAATGGTTTGTGATTGGCTTTGCCGCGTGGCTGGCGAACCTGGGTAGCGGCGGTTTCAACTATCAGTACAACCGCCGCGAAGATGTGCAGAAGCTAAATGAGGCAATCAGCCAAATTCCGCATCCGATTCTCGTGGCGGGCGTTTGCGTTTTGATTTCGGTCGTTCTCGTTCTCATTGTGCTGTTTACCTGGCTGCGAGCACGCGGCTGCTTCATGTTTATCGATTGCGTCGTCAAGAACCGCGGAGCAATTGCAGAGCCATGGCGTGAATTTCAGAAAGAGGGTAACAGCTATTTCCTATTTTTGTTAGTAGTTGCTTTTGGCTTTGTCATTTTCGCGGCGTTGCTTTCGCTGCCGCTGATCATCGTAGCGATCAAAGGCCGTTACTATTTGTATCTGCACCGTGATCGCCTGGATATGTACGTGCTAACGGCAATCGCCGCATGGGTCTTTGTGATTCTGCTTGTGGTTATCGCTTGGGCACTGATCGCAAGCTTTATGGTGCCGGTGATGTACCGACGCCGTTGTCGAGCTTATGAAGCTTTTCGCGCAGCGGCATCATTGATTGCCGCGCACCCGGGTCAAATCCTTCTCTATTGTTTGTTTCTGATCGTCCTGGCGATTGCCACTGGATTGATCAGTTGCTTCGCGATCTGTGCCACGTGCTGCATCGCTGCGATTCCTTATATTGGAACTGTGATTTTGCTGCCGGTCTTTGTGTTGCTTCGTTCATTTTCGCTTTTGTTTCTGCGCCAGTTCGGCCCCGAATACGATGTGTGGGCGAGCTTCGTGCCACCGGAATTTTTGTCGATCTTCTCACCTGCGCCGTCGGGACCGCCTTTGCCTCCGGCTGAGTGAACGGAAGGATGAAAGTCGGGAATCAGAAGTCGGAGGTCAGAAGCCGAATAACAGCGATCGGAAAAAGGCTGGACGAACAGTCCACGAGCGGGCTAAGACTTGGTTATGAAAAAGCAATTCATTCTTTGTTGTATCACGTTAATCGCAATAGCCCCGATTTGCTTCGGTCAGGCGAGTCCACCGAACTCGGGCAAAGCGGCTCCCAACGAATCGGCGATAAGTGATTTGGAAAAGTCCGCCTGGGAAGCCTTCAAAAATAAACAGGCTGATGCGTTCAAGACTCTTCTCTCCAAGGATTACTGTGGTGTTTATGCCGATGGAGTTAAGACCCTTGATGGGGAAGTTGCTAACATGACGAAGACCGATCTGCGCGACTACTCATTCGCTGAGGTGAAAGTGGTTTTTCCACACCCCAAGGTCGCTGTCATTACATATAAAGCGACGCAACACGCCACCTCCGCCGGCCAGGACGTTTCTGGCACTTACAATAGCGGAAGCGTATGGATTAAACAGGGCGGGAAATGGGTTGGCGTGTTTCATACCGAGACCAAGACACAGTAGACTCAGAAGTCAGACATCAGCTACCCGGCACCCGCGCTTTACGCTCGTTCCCTATGCGAATTGCCAGACAACGGACGTTGATCACTGAGATAATGACAGCGGCGATTCTAACAAGCGTTTCGCTTGCGCAGCCGGCCAAACCAACCATGAAGGCAATTGTAGTACATGAGTATGGCGGCCCCGAGGTTTTGAAATACGAAGATACGGCTCGGCCGGAACCGAAGGAAGACCAGGTCCTTGTTCGCGTGATCGCGGCGGGCGTGAACCCGGTGGACGACGCGAGTCGCTCTGAAAAGTATGCGAAGTTTTTCGGAATAACGCTGCCATTCATTCCGGGTTACGACATCGCAGGCGTTGTGGAGAAAACGGGAGCGAATATCACAAAATTCAAAGCAGGCGACTCGGTGTACGCGTACCTCAATTTGAAGGACGGTGGCGGATATGCGGAGTACGCGGTTGCGACCGAAGTCGAAGCGGCGCCAAAGCCGAAATCGATTAGCTTTGTCGAGGCGGCCGCCGTACCGGTTGTGGCATTGACGGCATGGCAAGCGTTGATTGACACCGCGAAGCTAAGCGCGGGGCAGACCATTCTTATTCACGGTGGATCGGGTGGAGTAGGAAGTTTCGCGATCCAGATCGCAAAGGCGCGTGGGGCAAAAGTGATCGCGACGGCATCGACTCGAAATCAGGACCTGCTCAAGCAACTCGGCGCGGATGTCGAAGTCGATTACACACAGCAGAAGTTCGAGGATGTCGCGAAAGAAGTTGATGTTGTGCTCGATTCGGTCGGCAAAGATACGCTGGCGCGTTCCTACGGCGTGGTAAAGAAAGGCGGCTTTATCGTGACGCTCGTGGCGCGAATCGATCAAGCAGAGCTGGATAAGCACCGGATTCGAGGCGCATCCTTAGGCGTCGAGCCGACTTCAAATGAGCTCGCTGAGATTGGCAAATTGATCGACGAGAAGAAAATCAGAGTAATTGTTTCTCAAACGTTCCCGCTTTCGGAAGCGGTGAAGGCGCAGGAGCAAGTTGCCACTGGTCACACGCGCGGAAAGATTGTTCTGAAAGTCGCTGAGGAACCGAAGTAGCGACCAGTCATTCGCCTGTGGTATAACACAAGGATGAACTGGGACGCCATAAGTGCGATCTCGCAAGCGGTCGGCTCCATTGCCGTGGTTTTGTCCGTCCTATATCTGGCGGTGCAAGTGCATCGGAGCACGCGCGTGGCCAAGCTCGCGACGCAAGACGCCGCGGCCACAGCCCTGCGCGATGTGACCAAACCTTTGATGGAGAATGCCGAGCTGGAACGCATCTGGCGAATTGGCCTGGAAGACATCGGCGCACTCTCAGTCGAGGAGCGGGCGCGCTTTTTTCATGCTGCATACCAATTCTTGAAAGCGTTCGAGACAATTCACTTTCATTTCGTTTACGGACTGATGGACAAGCAATTATGGGAAGGCTGGCACGGACTTCTCCGGCACTATGTCGCCGCGCCGGGCATCGCTCATTATTGGAAACTTCGACCGGAAGTTTTTTCAGAACGGTTTCGCAACTTTGTTAATTCCCTTGAACCGCCAGCGGATCAACGCACCGTAGGCACTCTTTTCGGCGAGGAACGGAAGTGAATGGCGACTCGTTTTGTTGTTTGCAGAGAAAAACAGACTGCTGGCCGTTACCGCACCCTGAATTTTACCGGGACGTTACTTACACGGGCCCGGAACGGGAATAACGAATTTGCCGTCTTTCTCGGCAATAAGATTTTCTGTGGTGCTGGTGGAGCTGCCGTTTGCGTCTTTTTTCTCGATTTTAATGACCAGCTTTTTGGTTGGTTTGAGTGTCAGGCAAACTTTGCCGCCCGTGGGCGAATCCATTGGCGTGGCCGCTTTTTTCACATCGTCCGGCGTGAGATTAACAAGCTCGATACTCGAGATTTTCTCTCCGGCTTCGGCTGACTGCATCATTTTGTAAAAACCGACAATCGCCGGGTCGGCGCCTTGCGTGTAGAGGAATGATTCCAGCGCCGCGGTGTCTTTCCCTTCGAATGCGGTTTTATATTTGTCGGTAAATGCCTTCTCTTGTTCGGGTGTGCCGGTTGCAATTGGCAAGGTAATCGTGACAAGGAAGGCAAAAATCAGACTGGAGATTTTGATGAAGGTTGTCATGCCTGCCAGCGTAGTTGGCTCTGTTTTAAAGAGGCAAGCCAATTTGCAAAAGAAGAATCTTTGCTGATCTGTCTTACGCAGGCTACTCGACTCTCCGCGGAATCTGCGAATGAACATTCACGAATATCAAGCCAAAGAGTTGTTGCAGAGATTCGACGTGGCAACCACGCGCGGCAAGGTCGCCTCAACGCTCGATGAGGCGGAGCAAATCGCGCGCGAACTGGGCGACGTCGAGATTGTGGTTAAGGCGCAGATCCACGCCGGAGGTCGCGGCAAGGGAGCATTCAAAAATGGATTCAAAGGCGGAGTTCACGTTCGCAAGACACCTGAAGAAGTACGGGAAGTTGCCGCAAAGATGCTCGGGCAAATCCTGGTAACACATCAGACGGGCCCGGCCGGTCGCGTAGTGAACAAAGTGCTGGTCGCCGAATCGACCGACATCGCGCGCGAGATTTATTTTGCGATTCTGCTCGATCGAGCCACAGCTGCCCCTTTGATCGTCGCAAGCACGGAAGGCGGAGTCGAAATTGAAACCGTCGCAGCAAAAACGCCTGAGAAAATCATCCGCGAGCCAATTGATCCATTAGCCGGTCTGCAGCCATTCCAGACACGAAAACTGGCGAAGCAGCTTGGCTTCGAGTCGTCCCAGTTAAAAAGCGCTTCGAAATTATTTGAAGGACTTTATCGCACGTTCGTTGCGTTCGATTGCTCGATGATCGAGGTCAATCCGCTGGTAGTGACAACGAGCGGCGAAGTTCTCGCCCTCGACGCGAAGTTCAACTTTGATGATAACGCGCTTTATCGGCACCCTGAAATCGCGGCGCTGCGCGACGTAGCGGAGGAAGATCCACGTGAAGTCGAGGCATCAAAGCATGGGCTGAGCTATATCGGGCTGGACGGCGACATCGCGTGCCTCGTGAACGGCGCTGGCCTGGCCATGGCCACGATGGACATCATCAAATTTTATGGCGGCGAGCCGGCCAATTTTCTCGACGTAGGCGGCGGCGCGACGGAAGAGCAGGTGACTGAAGCGTTCAAAATCTTGATCGCAGACAAGAAAGTGAAAGTGATCCTCGTAAACATTTTCGGCGGGATCATGAAATGTGATGTCATCGCGCACGGGATCATCAACGCAGCCAAAACGGTAAAACTGTCCGTGCCATTGGTTGTTCGTCTGGAAGGAACGAATGTCGAGCGAGGGAAGCAGTTGTTGAAAGAAAGCGGCCTCGCGCTGATCGCGGCGGACGACCTCGCGGACGCCGCGCAGAAGGCCGTCGCCGCTGCAAATCCCAAATCCCAAGCTCCAAATACCAAGTAAGGGATCAAATCCCAAACTCGAAAATGGAAGCGGGCGCGAAAGCACGGGATCTCGAAGATCGGACATTTCGGTTTGCAAAATCAGTGCGGGCATTCGTGAAGCAGTTGCCGAGAACTGTCAGCAATACTGAGGATGTTCGACAATTGGTCCGCGCGTCTGGTTCGGTCGCTGCAAATTGGATTGAAGCGGATGAGGCATTAAGCAAAAAAGATTTCCTCATGCGAGTGAAGATCTGCCGCAAAGAAGCCAAAGAGAGCCGCTTGTTTTTGCGGTTGATTGACGCGGGTCTGACAAAAAGCACAATCACTGCTCGTGACGGGCTCGCGGCGGAGGCGCGTGGACTCACGTTAATATTTTCGTCGATTATTTCGAAGAGTGGATGACAGCCGCGCCTTTTGGAATTTGGTTGTTGGGCATTTGCTTGGGATTTGGAAATTGGGATTTGGAACTTCTCCAAGAGCCAGATGAAACTAACATCGACAATCGCATTTGCTCTCGCGCTCAGCGCGATCGTTTCTGCAGAAGACCTCCCGCGCAAGGCGAAGACGCCTCGCGAAAGTTATCCGAACGTCGATGTGATCTACGACTCGGTGACGGCGCCTGACGGCAAACGCTTGCGCACGATCATTACCAAACCGCGCAATGCGAAAGGAAAACTCCCGGTCATTTTCGTGGCGGGCTGGTTGAGCTGCGATTCGGTCGAAGCGCCGACGGGCACAAAAGACGCCAGCGGAATTGTTTTTCAATGCCTCGCGCGATTGCCGCAATTCTCGCTGTTTCGTGTGGATAAGCAGGGCGTTGGCGACAGCGAAGGCGTTTGCGCGGAAACAGATTTCGACTCAGAGCTTGGCGGTTATCGGGCTGCCTTTCGCGCTTTGAAAAATTACGAGTTCATCGATAGCAATCGCGTTTTTATTCTTGGAATCAGCAACGGCGGTGGCTTTGCGCCGCTTGTGCCGGAGTTGGACGCGGAACAGGCACAGGTGCGCGGCTATATTTCGGTCGGCGGCTGGGCCAAGACCTGGTTCGAGCACATGCTCGAGATCGAACGGCGGCGCTTCGCGTTAATGGGGAAAATGCCGGCGGAAGTCACTGAGATGATGAAACGAGCAGCAACACTTTATTACGAATGGCTGATCAAAGGCCGCCCGGTCGGCGACATTCTCAAAGAGCAACCGCAGCTGGCAGATCTTTGGCCAGAACGAAAAGATCGCGCGCATTTGTATGGACGCCCACTCGCTTTTTATCAGCAGTTACAAAAATTGAATCTCGCCGCTGCGTGGTCGCGCGTGACTGCGCCCACCTATGCGTTGCGTGGCGAGTTCGATTGGATCATGAGCCGCGAAGATCATCAATTGATCGCCGCGTATGCTTCAGCAAACGGCGGAGACGCGTACGCGTACGAAGTGCCGAAGATGGGTCACACGTTTCAGCATTATTTGAATCTGGCGGATGCTTTCAAAGGCAAGGAAGCGCCGTTCGACCCAAAAGTAATCGGGCTGCTAACTGACTGGCTGATGAAGGAAGGAGTGACTCATGAAGATTAACGCGATCGGATTTGTGGCAATTCCGGTGACGGATATTCCGCGAGCACGGAAGTTTTACGAAGAGGTACTTGGATTGAGCGTATCAGACGAAATGATGGGTGGAAGATGGATCGAGTACGCAGTGGATGATGATACGCTGGCCATCGCGAATGTTGACGAGCAGTGGACGCCTTCCGATCAAGGCACTGGCGCTGCATTTGAAGTGGAAGATTTCGACGACGCGGTCAAACATTTGAAAGATCAACAAGTGCGTTTCGCCGCTGATCCGTTTGAGACGCCGTGTTGTCACATGGCCGTCGTGCAAGATCCTGACGGCAACAAACTGATAATTCACAAACTTAAACCTGAAAACGAGAAAGGAGTCTGCAAATGATCACAAACGAAGTAGCCTTCATTGCCATTGCGGTTTCTGATAAGGAACGCGCACGAAAATTCTATCAAGAGACGCTGGAGCTGACGCCTACGCGCACGCAGATGGATGGAGCGTGGGTCGAGTACGATCTTGGCCCGGCCACGATCGGAGTCGGTTGTCATCCGGCTTGGAAACCGTCGCGTGATGGGACAACGGTTGCTTTCGAAGTCGATGATATCGATGCGGCCATCGCGAAGCTTAAAGAACGCGGGGTTACGTTCGACATTGAAAAGACCGAGACGCCGGTTTGTTGGATGGCGCAATTCCGCGATCCGGATGGAAACAAACTGGTGATTCATAAAAGAAAATAATGACGAAGCCCGAATGACGAATGTCGAAGGAACGATCAAATGACGAAGCCGAAATCAACAGCGAACGCATTTTCTAGGGTTTCCGTCATTAAGCTTTCATTATTTCGTCATTCGTCATTCGTCGTTCGTCATTTTGCTCATGTCCGTTCTCGTCGATAAAAACACGCGGCTCGTGGTGCAGGGCATCACCGGCAGCGCGGGTGCCTTTCACACGCGGCAGTGCATGGACTACGGCACGAACGTCGTCGCTGGCGTGACGCCGGGCAAAGGCGGCCAAATGTTCGATAGCAAGGTGCCGGTATTCGACACTGTCTGGGAAGCGCGGCAGAAAACTGGCTGCAACGCTTCGATGGTCTTTGTGCCTGCCCCTGCAGCTGCGGATTCGATTCTGGAATCAGTCGATGCCGAAGTCGAGCTGGTCGTTTGCATTACGGAAGGAATTCCAGTGATGGACATGATGCGCGTGAAAGCGCTAATCCGCGGAAAGCAATCGCGTCTGATCGGTCCGAATTGCCCGGGGATCATTACTCCCGGTGCGTGCAAGATTGGCATCATGCCGGGTTACATTCACAAGCTGGGCAATATCGGCGTGATCTCGCGCTCTGGGACGCTTACGTATGAAGCAGTATGGCAATTAACGTCACGCGGTTACGGACAATCCACCTGCATCGGCATCGGCGGCGACCCGATTCACGGCTTGTCGCATCTCGACTGCGTGAAACTGTTCAACGAAGATCCCCGGACGGATGCGATGATCTTAATCGGCGAAATCGGCGGCTCGGCGGAAGAAGAAGCCGCCGCATGGATCAAAACGAATTGCAAAAAGCCGGTGGCAGCCTTTATCGCAGGCATGACTGCCCCACCGGGGCGACGCATGGGTCACGCCGGCGCGATCGTTTCTGGAGGAAAGGGGACCGCGGCGGGGAAAATTGAAGCGCTAAAGGCTGCGGGAATCGCAATCGCCGACACGCCCGCCACCATCGCCGATACGTTGATTGCTCAATTGAAAGCCCGATCGTAGCTACGGGGTTAGTGTTTCGCAGTTTGAGCTGAAGGACAGATGAAACGGATTCTTCTCATTGGTATCGGGCGCTGGGGCGCGAACCATTTGCGCGTGCTCAAGTCGATGCCGATCGAACTTTTTGTCGCCGATCATCACGAGCAACGGCTGAGTTCGGCGGACATTCCCGAAAGTCATCGCAGCACGGATGCACGCTCACTTTTCCCAAAGATCGACGCTGCGGTGGTCGTCACGCCGGCGCCGGCGCACTTCGAAACGTGCCGCGAATTGCTCGAGATGGGAAAAGATGTGTTCGTGGAAAAACCGATCACGTTGGTTTCGAGCGAAGCAAAAGAGCTGACGGAGCTCGCAGAGAAGCGCGGATTGATTTTGCAGGTTGGCCATATTTTCCGGTTCGACCCGGCGTCGCTATGGATGCGCGATGCCATTGCCGAGGGACGATTTGGCCGACTGAAGATGCTGCGGGCGAGATTCAGCGGCTTCAAGCGTCCTCGTCACGATACGGGCGTGACTTTTGCCGACAGCATTCATTTTATCGATCTGTTCAACTTCCTCCTCGGCGCGCCGCCGCGGCGTGTTCATGCGGTGCTGCGTGATTTTTTCGGCCGCGGATTAGACGACGAATCGCTGATTGTTTTGGAATACGATCAAGGCAAAAGTTCGCCGATACTCGCGACGGTAGAAGCCGGATACCATGCCCCTGGCAAGTTGCGCGAAGTAACCATTGTGGGAACCGATTCTTCCGCGGTGTGTGATTACAATGTAGCGCAGTACAAGATCAAGAAGTTCGAGAATCGGCACGTTGCCGATGGCGACACGATAAAAGCTGAGGAAGGCGCGGTGCACCAACTCGAATTTCCGCCGGAGGAACCGCTTCGTGCCGAACTGGCAGCTTTCATTGATTCGATCGAGAAGCGGATGCCGTCTCCCGTCGATCGATGGGCGGGATTCCATGCGGTCCGCGTAGTGGAGGCTGCACTGGAGTCCGCGCAAACCGGGACGTGGATCGACGTTTCTGAATCAAGCTGCGATTTCTTAAGCAGCGGGAGTGAGTCGCCCGCCTCTCCCTTGCCGAGGGAGAGGGTAGGGTGAGGGTTCGATATGGTCCGCAGCGCAGAAGACCCAACCCCTCACCTCAGTCCTCTCCCCTTCATCAAAGGGAGAGGCGAATGTTTCACCATCCTAGGATGAAAAAAATTCCGCTGTCGCGTGTTTTCGTGAACGACGATGTTCGTGACGCTGCGTTGCGCGCGCTCAACTCCGGCTCGTACATCCTTGGAAAAGAATGCGAAGCCTTCGAAGCGGAGCTCGCCAACTACATCGGCACGAAACACGCCGTGCTTTGTTCCTCGTGGACGGCTGGCGGATTCCTACTTCATCACGCGATGAGCTTGAAAGCAGGCGACGAGATTCTAGTACCGTCGCACACCGCATTTCCTTCGATCGAACCGATGATCCACTTCGGTGCAAAACCGGTCTTCATCGACATCGATGAAACCTACTGCCTCGATGTCGAATTACTCGAGGGGTCAATTACACCGCGCACCGTGGGGATTCTGCCGGTTCATCTCTACGGGCATCCAGCAAATCTCGATCGGGTTTTCGACATCGCGCACAAGCAGGACCTCTGGGTGATTGAAGACTGCGCTCAAGCGCACGGGGTGCGATTCAAGGACAAGCGCGTCGGCTCAATGGGCGTGGCCGGCGCATTTTCGTTTTTTCCTTCGAAAAATCTCACCGTGATGGGCGACGGCGGCTGCATTACCACGAACGACACCGCGCTCGCAGACGATCTGCGCATGTTGCGCAATCACGGACGCAAATCGAAATACATCCACGAGGTTGTTGGCTACAATCTTCGCTTCAACGAAATTCAGGCCGCAATAGGGCGCGTGGAACTGCGCAATATCGACAAGTTAAATGAGCATCGGCGGCGCGTTGCAGCTTGCTACACCGAACGTCTCAGTGGCGTCGTGAAGACGCCTCCGGAGAAAGAATGGGCGTACGCCGTTTACCACATGTACGTCATCCGCACTGAGCGACGCGATGAGTTGGCGAAGCACTTGCAAAACAAAGGAATCGGCACCGGCATTCATTATCCAGTGGCGAATCACCAGCAGCCGGCAGTCACGAAACTTTATCCGGACTTGCCAAAGCTTCCTCAGACCGAAACCGTAGTGAAAGAAATTCTCTCGTTGCCGATCTACGGCGAATTGCCACTGGAGGACGTCGATTATGTTTGCGACGCCATCTTGGAATTTTTTGGCCGGTGAACGTTAACCACGAATGGACACGAATAAACACGAACCTTTGAGGGCGCCGCGCAGCACGAGGGTTGAATACTTGCGCGGTGGTGCCAAACCCCTCACCTCCCGCCTACGTCGCGCTACGGCGCGGCAGGCAATCCTCTCCCCTTGTGAAGGGGAGAGGTGGATGAGTTCAGGCGAAGCAGTTTCGCAATGAACGCGCCGGAATTGAGCCTCGTCATTCCGTGCCATAACGAGGAAAAGAATTTGCAGCCGTTGGTCTCAGCAATTCATGCCGTGCTCGACCCGCTCGCGTTGGACTATGAAATCGTGATTACGGACGATTGCAGCACGGACAATTCCTGGAGCGCCTTGAAACAGCTTGCCGTGAGCGATGCGCGCCTGCGTATTCAGCGTTTTAAACTCAATTGCGGTGAGTCGGCCGCGAGCTGGGCAGGCATGCAGGCATCGCGCGGCCGCTACATCGCCACGCTGGATGCCGACCTTCAAAACGATCCGAAAGATTTGCCGGCGATGCTCGAGGCGCTCAAAAATGCGGACTGCGTTTGCGGGACGCGCGCTGAAACGCGTGGCAGGGGCGACAACTGGATTCGCATTGCCTCATCGCGCATTGCGAACTGGGTGCGCAACAAACTCTCCGGCGAAAACATCAGCGATGCCGGCTGCACCTATCGCGTGTTCAACCGCAAATGCATTGCTCGCGTGAAATTTTTCAACGGCGCGCATCGCTTCCTTCCTACCTTGATCAAGATGGAAGGATTCCGCGTCGTCGAAGTCCCGGTCTCGACAAATCCGCGATTCTCGGGCACCAGTCATTACGGTGTCTGGAATCGCTTGTTCAAATCGTTCCGCGACCTGCTCGCGGTGAGCTGGATGAAATCGAGAAGAATCCGATACGAAATCACCGAATCAATTAACAGCCGATGAAAATTTGCCTTAATTCTCCTGCCTCTCCCCTACAAAGAGGAGAGGATTGCCTGCCCTGGCGTAGCGCGACGTTGGCGGGAGGTGAGGGGATTCAACCTGCGTCCCGGACAAAAATTAACCCTCACCTCGCCCTCTCGCTTGTGAAGGGAGAGACGAAACGCTAAACAAGTAGATTGCCTATGAATATGCTCACCATTATCGCTATCACCTGGGTCGGGAAGGAATATCGGTTCGTCGGTCTGGATTGGAGTTATATCATGATTCTTGGCTTCATCGGGAACGCTCTTTTCTCGATGCGTTTCCTTGTGCAATGGCTCGCCTCGGAGCGGCAGGGCGAAAGCGTGATTCCAGTATCGTTCTGGTATTGGAGTATTGCCGGAAGCGCTCTGATGTGCCTCTACTTCGTTTTCCGGCGCGATCCGGTTGGCATTCTGGCGTATCTGCCGAACTCGATGATTTACATTCGCAATTTGATGCTGATCAGGAAACGCAAATTTGCCTTCACGGCTGCCGCGCCTTCTCAAAAACCGCGCGAAACGGGATAGCGAATGATCAATCTCCAGAGGAACTGGCAGCTAAACGTCCGAGATTTTCTTGGAGTTTTCGCGCTGGGCTGGTGTCCAAGAGGCATCTAGCCAAGCGGACATAGCGCATCGCAACTGGACTGGCCGGAGTTGCGATGCGCAGATCAGGCGCACAATCTCTACGGCGTCCTGTTCGAGCCCACTGTTGAGATGGTTCCTTGCCAAGGCAGAGCAAAAGTTCCTGTATTGGTGTCTATTTGCCCGCCTAGGTGGAACGTGCCGGTGGCGCCGGCAAAGCGTCCCGTGCCGCTGGTTATGAACGCGGTTTCGTCGTTGTCGAAGACTCCCGGCGTTCCCGTTGGGGTCAATTGCCCGATGAAAGAGCCGGAGATACTGTCGCCGTTAGCGGCTGTAAACTCATAGGTTCCAATGTAGCTCAAGTCACAGACATTCAGGATGAATTGTGCCGTTCCAGTGAAGCGTCCCAACTGGGTAGCATTTCCCCCGTTGACGACGTCAATAAGAAGATGGCACTCGTCCAGAGGCGTAGTTGAGATGATGTTTCCCGACACGATTCCGTTGAACGGAACCTGGGTGTCGGCTGCTGCCGGAGTGGGTACGGAGATAAATACTGCCCCAAAGCAGGCGAGGAGCAGTGCGGTTGCAAACCGCACAGGTGATAAGAGACGATTTTGATTAAACCAGTAAGTTTTCATACTGATCACTAAAGGAACTGGCCGCCAAAGTTCCGGAATTTTTTTGGAGTGAAGCAACAAGCCGTCACGCGGTGAAGCGTGACGGCTGATTGCTAACGGCGGTTTTACTTGCAAACTTACCGAGCAAATATGACATATCCGGTATAAGTCCCGGCGCCGGAGAGGTCGCATCCCGGCTCGGGAGCGCCGACGTCACCCTCAGCCGTTACGTTTGCATATATGCCGGCGAGATCGCCAGTGCCTTGTGAGCCCACAAAACGCAGGGTTTCGTGGCCGGTCACAGCGTTGCCTATGCCTTCATAACTTAAGAGCAACGTCCCGGACCGTCCGTTGATTGAACCGGTGAAGAGCAAGGTGCCATGGAGCGATATGGAACCGTCGGGATGAACTACATCCAGCTCAGTGCCTGTGGAGGATCCAGTGAAGGTGCCAGTAGCCGGTCCACTCACGTTGAACGTGATAATCAAGTTATCACCAACTTGGCGAGGAGGACCAGCGAAATTGAAGCAGGGAAAAAAACCTCCGCTTGCAGGAAGCGGAGGTCCGCCAGCTTCAGCACTCGGCAACGTGAATGCCGCGCCGGCAATTGCGAGCGCACAAAAACCTGTGCGCAGATGTGATAAGAAACGATTTTGATTTAACCAATAATAAGTTTTCATACAAACCTCTAAAGGAACTGGCGGCCAAAGTTCCCGGAATTTTTTGGAGGTTTCAGACGGATGCTCCGCTTCTGTTGTGAGATGAGCTTCGGTGAACCGGGTTTTTTAAGCTTGTAGAAGAAGTAAAAAAAGATCACTCTATTTGCTGGTGAATGTGGAAGCCGAGCCGCGGGTGTTCACCACCACGCGCTGGAGCGTCGTCCTTGCTGGGGCGAACTCCGACGGCGACCAGCAGAAGGCTGCTGAGGCGCTGGCAGAGCTTTGCCGGACTTACTGGCGGCCCATTTTTTCCTACGTCTGCCGCCGCGGTTATTCTCCTGAGGACGCGCAGGACATTACGCAGGATTTTTTCCTGATGATTCTGGAAACTAACTGGCTGCGGCAGGCAGACCAGGGTCGGGGTCGTTTCCGCTCGCTCCTGCTCAAGTCGCTCCAGAATTTTCTTCACAACGTTGCCGACAAGAAGCAAACGCTGAAGCGGGGCGGCAGCGTTCAGTTCGTTTCGTGGGATGCGTGGATGGCAGAAGCGCCTTCGCACATATCAATCCCGGATCGCGCGCTCGACGCGTTCGCCCCCGAGCGACTTTTCGATCTTCGCTGGGCTGCGACAGTCGTCGAGCAGGCGCTCCGGCGTTTGCGAGAGGAGTGCGAAGGCAAAGGACGTCTCCGGCTTTTTGAGGGATTGCGCGATTATCTCGCGGCAGAGCACGCCGATATCTCGTATGCCAATCTCGCTGCCGCGTTGGGCGTTGCAGACACAGTCGTAAAAAAACAACTACATAATTTGCGCCAACGTTATCGGTGGCTCCTGCGCGATGAAGTTGCTCACACCGTCGAGAACCCAGCCGATGTGGACGACGAGATCCGACATTTGTGCGCGGCACTAGCCGCCGCAGCGTGATGAATAAAGTTGCCGCGCCATCTGGTTCCGTCACCGACGTAATTGAGAATCCGACGGAATGCCCGCAGTGTGGCGCGATAACCCGGGTCGATCACGGAACCTGCATCAACTGTCTTCTACGCGAAGGACTCGAAGCCAAAGGTGAAGCGTCGCGCGAGACGTTTGAAAGCATTCTCGCGGAAGCGAACGTGACCGACACACAGTGGCGTCTCGGTCATTACGAAATTCTGGAGGAGATCGGGCGCGGCGGCATGGGAGTGATTTATCGCGCGCGCCAGCAGCACTCTCGTCGGATTGTGGCGGTGAAGCGCATCCTCGCTCATGAGGTCAACTCACACGAGGCACTGGTGCGCTTTCGGCGCGAAGCTGAAGCAGTCGCCAGCTTCGATCACCCAAACATCCTTCCCATTTATGAGGTCAGCGAAAGTGAGGAAGGCCTGCCGTTTTTCAGCATGAAATACGCAGAGGGTGGAAGCCTGCGCGCCGCAGCGCCAGCGTTACGCACCAAGCCTCGCGAGTGCGTGCGACTGATCGCCAAGGTTGCACGCGCGATGGCTTACGCTCATGGCAAAGGAGTTCTGCATCGCGATCTTCAGCCGGGAAACATCCTTCTTGATGAAAACGGCGAACCAATGGTGAGCGACTTTGGTCTGGCAAAATGGCTCGATCAAAGTAGTGACCTAACGAGAACGCTGGAGACACTTGGCACACCGGGTTACATCGCGCCCGAGCAAGCCGAATGTCGAGCCGCTGATCTTACTTCTGCCGCAGACGTTTATAGTCTGGGTGCGATTCTATTTTACCTTCTTACTGGCCGGCCTCCGTTCGTAGGTCCGAATGTTCTTTGGGTGATTCATCAAGCTGCCGCGAACCCAGCGCCACGGTTGCGTTCGCTCGCTCCATCGCTCGATCGCGATCTGGAGACAATTGTTGGTCGCTGTCTGGAGAGTGATCCTGACGCGCGCTACAAATCCGCCGGAGCGCTCGCCGACGACCTTGAACATTGGTTGCGACACGAGCCGATTCAGGCCCGGCGCAGCGGAGTGTTCACTCGGGGCCGAAAATGGGTGCGACGAAATCCAACCAGTGCAGCGTTGGTGGCATCATTGGTCGCCTTGGGAGCGCTGGCTGGTGTGATGTTCTGGGAGAAAGAATTACCACGCCCGCTCCCGCTGCTACCGGCCGGCGTTGCTGTGCTTCCGTTTGAAAATCTAGGAGCCGATCCGGGAAATGCGTCCTTCACCGACGGCGTGCAGGACGAAATCCTTAACGATTTGGCAAAAATCGCAGACTTGAAAGTCATCAGCAGGACATCCGTGATGCAATACAAGGCCGACGCGAAACGCAACCTGCGCCAGATAGCGAATGAGCTCGGCGTTATGCATGTGGTCGAGGGAAGTGTGCAACGCGACGCAAATCGCGTCCGGATCCGCGCGCAGCTAATCGACGCAAAAACTGACAGAGATTTGTGGGGCGAGAGTTACGATCGACCACTGGATGACGTCTTTGCAATCCAGAGCGACATTGCCAAAGCAATTGCCAGTCAGCTTCAGGCCAAGCTGTCGCCAAAAGAGAGAGCGGCTATTGAGGGGCGTCCGACATCTGATTTAACCGCGTACGACCTTTACTTAAAAGCAAAGGAACTCAGGTACAACGCTCGCTTTAATCCGGCTCGCCGAGAGAAAGGATTATTTAAAGCGGTGGAGCTCCTTGACCAAGCGGTAGCGCGCGACCCTACGTTTCTGCTTGCGCATTGCCAGCTCGCCTCCGCGAACGATCAAATATATTTCTCTAATTATGATCACACTGAAGCTCGCCTGGCCTTAGCCCAAAGCAGTGTAGACGCTGCGGTTCGTCTTCAGCCTGATGCGGGCGAGACACATCTAGCCCAGGCGGATCACTTTTTTTGGGGGTATTTGAATTATCCTCGGGCGCGCGAGGAACTGGTCAAAGCTCAACGCGAACTTCCTAACAACGCAGACGTCTTTCGGCTTTTCGGTACAATGAACCGGTGGGAGGGGCACTGGGAGGAAGCGAGGCAAAATCTTGAGCGCGCGGTGGAACTCGATCCTCGGAATTCGAGCACGATCATGGATTTGGGCTGGGTGTATATGGCCCTGCGCAAATACGAAGAGGCAGACGCCCTAGCCAATCGGCTGCAAGCGCTGGAGCCGCGAAGCCCCATCGTGCGAGCCGGTCGAGCATTTGTCGGGCTCGAAGCGCGGGCGGACATGGCGTCTTTGCGAGCTGTGCTAAACACGATCGAAAGCGAAAGCCCGCAGTCCGCAACCGAGGTGGCTGATCTTTCTTTTCGGCTCGCTGTTTACGAACGCGACTCCGCCGCAGCGGGCCGTGCGCTGGCCAACATGCCCCGCGAAGGAAAAATCGACATGAATGGCATTCCCTTCCCGCATGCCTGGTATGAAGGATTACTCGCTAAGCTACGACAAGACGCAGCTGCCGCGCATTCCGCTTTCAGCGCGGCGCGTGATGAAACTGAGAAACTCGTGCATGCTCAACCGGCAAACGCACGACCGCTGGACGTGCTGGCACTCATTGATGCGCAGTTGGGAGACAAAGAAAAAGCAATCCGCGAGGGACGCACCGCGTGCGATATGCTTCCTCCTACAAAGGATTTCCAGGACGGCGTCTGGCTAATGACTAATCTCGCCCGTATCTATGCGCTCACCGGCGAGAAGAATCTTGCTTTAGAGCAGTTGGAGTTGCTGAGCAAACTTGCATCCGCATGGTTCGGGACATCATATGGCGACCTGCGTCTTAATCCCGACTGGGACTCGTTGCGCGGCAATCCGCGTTTTGAGAAACTCGTTGAAGAAGTGAAGAAACCGCTGGCCGTGAAATAGGTTGGCTGCCGCTACAGTTAGCGATTCAAACCGCTCATGGAGATGGCGAAGTACTTTCCGCCGGACTCGGTTCACCCGAAGGCAAATGCCCCGCTTTCCAATCCATGGCCATGCGGATACGCGCGCGACCACTGGGATGATCGAAAAAGATGAATTCCTCCAGTGGCGTCGGATCGAGTTTGCGATAAGCGCCGAGTTTGAGCGCCACTTTCGCCATGCCATCGGGCTCGCGCGAAGTGTTGATTCCGAAAGCGTCTGCTTCGCGCTCTGTAACGCGCACCACTGTGTTGAGAAACGGGGTGGCGACGAAAACCAGTGCGCTCAAAATCAAGACGAGCAACGGGAGTCCGGCGGGATCGGCAATGCCCCGGACGCCCCATTTTTCGCCCCAGCGCATGACAGCCGCGTCGAACAGCGTGCGAGTAAGCGCGAATCCGATTAGGATGAAAATTCCAAAGTAAGTCAGCAGTTTTGCGCCGTGGTTTAGGACGTAATGGCCCATCTCGTGCGCCATCACTTCGCGGATTTCAGGGAGCGTGCATTGCTTGAGTAGATTGTCATTGAGCGCGATGCGTGTGGTGCCGAGCATTCCTGCGACATTCGCACTCACGCGCGTGGTCTGACGCGAAGCGTCCACCTCGAAAACTTGTTTTACAGGAATTTGATTCGCTCGGGCCATGGCAAGAATTGGATCTTTGATTTCCGATTTGGTTAACGGTTTGTAGGTATTGAACAGCGGCTCGATGAACACAGGCGCGATAAAGACTAGGACGAACGAGAAAATGACCGCCACGACTGTTCCCCAGATCCACCATGTTCGCGGCGCTCGTCGGAAAACGGCGTAGAGCACAACCAACAATATCGTGGCGCCGATGATTGCGATGCCGAGACCGATCAACTGCTCCCGAAACCACGGCAGAAAACTCTGGGTCGCAAAGCCGTACTGATGTTCGCGGAAAAAGTTTTCGTAGAGATTCAGAGGGAAACTTAATACGTAAATGATCGCCAGATACGTTAGCGCGTAGCAGGCTACTTGCAGCGTCTTGAACTTGGTTAGTCGTTGCGAGAAATCGCGCAGCCGGGCCGAAATTCGAGAAGCCAGCAGAAAAATCGAGATAGCTGAGGCGAGGAGAAAATTCCACAAAATCAACCAGTAGCCGCCCTCGAAATAGGCATCCGATTTTTCGCGGTGATCTTTCGGCACGGTGGCTAACCACGCTTGCGTGGCGGCGGCGGGATCGAGCGTCTGCATATTTTGTTGGGTTCCGGCCGAGGCGACGGGCATGGGACTCTCTTTGGCCGATGCCGCAACGAGCGCAAAGACGAAGCAAACGGTTATCGTTAGCAGAACCCGATGCTTGCTCATGTTTGCATGCATAACGGAGCCGCGCTCAAAAGGAAAGCAGCGTAAATATCCGAGTGCCCTCTTAACGGCTTGCGGGGATGCTAGTGTTCATTCAGCGCTAGTCGGGGTAAGCGTAGACAAAACAAAAGGCTCAACCAAATCAGGAAAAATGGAGGCGCTCTACGCAACACGACCGAAGTCATTTCTTTTCATTGTGACTTTCCAAAGCTTACGAGATTCGCGCCAACACTCGGCCTGCCTGGCCTTTTCCGCCTCTCCCCTCGGAGAAGGGGAGAGGCCTAAGGTGAGGGGTTTTGAAACTCCACCTGCCAGTCGCGCTGGATAGACCCTCACCTTCCCCCTCTCGCTGGCCAGGGAGAGGCGACCCAAAGTCGCGCAGGACTTTCGAACGGCTGAACAAACGGACTGAAGATTGACTAACAGCACGCCGAAAATCGATCGCATCTCATTAGGCTGGACAAAAAATTCTGACGGCACAGAATGGCTTCCATGAAAACGGCTCGCCCGTTCATTCTCGCGTTTACTATGGGCGTTACGCTAACACTGCAAGCAATTGCAGAAACGCAAGCGGACATGGCGCGTTACGGATCGTACCCCGCCAATTACAAGGAGATAGTGATGCAGTGGCTCAACAAACAATTGATCGACCCGGACAGCGCGCGCATTGAATGGAATGGGGAACCTAAACCAGCCGATCTGGGCGAGAACGGCGAACACCTCTACGGTTATCTGGTCAATTTCACCGTGAACGCCCGAAATCGCTTTGGCGGCTACACGGGCAATCAAAAACATGCTGTTCTCATCCGAAATGGCGAAGTAATCAAGGGCCTCGGGTTCGGCTACTAATTAATTATGAAGAAATTAAAAATGAATTCTCGTTCGAAATCATCCGGGCAAATCATTGTTGTCC
>WNGB01004889.1_pt1 | contig 20205 bp, 18 predicted proteins | sample 5400681 | NCBI WGS metagenome assembly WNGB01 (sample SAMN13153367, study PRJNA577476) | soil metagenome | isolation source: 115 cm soil or saprolite under grassland replicate 2 | place: USA:California | collected 2016-06-15
GGGACGCCCTTCATCTTCCTGACCGGCCAGAAGTCGGTCGAGTTCAAGGTGAAGGGGCTCGAGCTGGGCGTCGAGGACTACCTGACGAAGCCCATCTACATCAAGGAGATCGTCACCCGCGTCAAGATCCTCCTCGAGAAGAAGGAGAAGGAGCGGCTCGAGAAGAAGGACCTCAAGGCGAGCTTCGCCGGGAACCTCTCCGACATGGGCGTCGTGGACCTCGTCCAGACGCTCGAGATGGGCAAGAAGTCGGGCGCCCTCCACGTGAAGAACACGAAGGCGCTCGAGGCGGTCTGCTACTTCCGCGACGGCCGCATCCTCGACTGCGAGCTCGGAAAGCTCGCCGGGGAGAACGCGTTCTACCGGCTCCTCAACTGGCAGGAAGGGGAGTTCGCGATCGAGTTCAGGCCGATCGAGCGGGAGGAGCGGATTCCCGTCTCGACGCAGGGCCTCCTGATGGAGGGCATGCGCCGCATCGACGAGTGGGGCCGGATCGTGGAGCAGCTCCCCGCGCTCGACAAGGTCTTCGAGATCGATTACGCGCTGCTCGCCGATCGGCTCGCCGAGATCCCGGACGACGTGAACGCGCTGCTGAAGCTGTTCGACGGACGGCGCACCCTCGACCAGGTGATCGAGGAGGCGGACTACGACGACCTCGCCGCCGCGGGCGTCATCTCGAAGCTCTACTTCGAGGGGATCATCAAGGAGGTCGTGATCCCCGCCTTCGAGCAGCCGCTCCTCACGCCCGCGCCGGCCTTCGGGCGCGCGGTCGCGCCGCAGCGGGAAGCGCGCGAGCCGGAGCCGGACGCATCTCCGGCGGCGCCGGACGCCGTCCAGGAGGCGCCGTCCGAGCCGGAGGGCGTCGACTGGTTCGCGGGGCCGATGCCCGCGCCGTCGGTGCCGCCGCGCACGCAGACCGCCGCGGCGCTGCAGGCGGCGGCCGCCGAGGCGCGTGTCGCCGAGGCTTCGGCGGAGGCCTCGAAGATCGTGCCGTTCCCGCAGCGCCGGCGCGACGCGGCAGAGGAGCCGCCGGCCGAGGCCGCCGCGGCCGAGCCGCCGGCGTCCGACCCCACCCCGCCCGCAGCCGCCGCGCCTCCGCCGCCCGCCGCCCCCGCGCCGCGGTCCGCGACCCAGTACTCGATGCCGATGCCGCCGCCGGGGACCGTGCCGCTCCCCGCCTCGCTCGGCGGGACCGGGACGCTTCACGGCATTCCCGCCGCCGTGTCGCCCGCGCCGCTCCAGGCCGGCGCCGTCGGCGCAGCGGCCCCAGCCTCCCCCGCGCCTCCGCCTGCGGAAGACGCCCGCGCGCTCGCCCCGGCGCGGCCGGCGTCGAAGGCGCCGTTCGCGGTCGTCGCCGTGCTCGTCGTGGTCGCGGCCGGGGTCGGCGCGTTCCTCGCGGTCCGCCCGAGCACGTCCCCGCGGCCCGCGCCGGCGACGCAGGCGAAGGCGCCCGACGCCGCGCCGCAGCTCGCCGCCGCCGCGAAGCCGCCCGCTGCGCCGCCGACCGTGCCCGCGAGTGCGACCGCGCCTGAAGCGGCCGCTCCCGCCCCCGTCCCCGCGCCGCCGGTCGTCGCGCCGCCGCCTGCCCCCGCGCCGCCGAAGAGGTCCGAGGAGAGCGAGTACAGGCGGACCCTCGCCGCGGCCGACCGAAAGTACGAGATCGGCCGGTTCCCCGAGGCGATCGCCGACTACCGCCGCGCCGTGGCGCTCCGCGCGACGGGTCCGGCCCTCGTCGGCCTCTCACGCGCGCTCTACGACTCGAACAAGCCCGCCGAGGCGCTCAAGGCACTCGAGCAGGCCATCCAGACGGACGGACGCTACGCCGCCGCCTGGCTGCTCCTCGGAGAGCTGCACCAGGGCGAGGGTCACAAAGCGCAGGCGCGCGCCGCCTACGAACGGTTCCTGCAGCTCGAGTCGAAGGGCGAGCAGGCGGCGGCGGTCCGCGAGATCATCGCGAAGCAGCTCAAGTAGGGGCGGGGGCTCTCGTTCGCGCACGGCGGGAGGCCGGGTTAAGTTCCCGCGGTTAAGTTCCCGCGGCGTTCCTTCTTGGACCGCTTGGTCGAGGTCGAGGTCGAAGTCGAGGTCCACGACCAGGTCCAAGACCAAGACCAAGACCAAGTTCGCGGCAGCCACGCACTTCTCATGAAGATCCTCGCCATCGAGACATCGTGCGACGAGACCGCGGCCGCCGTCGTGGAGGACGGCCGCCGCGTGCTCTCCGACGTCGTCGCGACGCAGATCGAGATCCACCGGCGCTGGGGCGGCGTCGTCCCGGAGCTCGCGAGCCGGAACCACATCGTGCAGGTGCTGCCGGTCGTCGACGAGGCGCTCGACCGCGCCGGCCTCGGCGCCGAGGCGCTCGACGCGATCGCGGTGACGAGCGGCCCGGGTCTCGTCGGTGCGCTCCTCGTCGGCGTGCAGGCGGCGAAGGCGTTCGCCGTCGCGTGGGGGAAGCCGCTCGTCCGCGTGAACCACCTCGAGGGCCACCTCGTCGCCGCGTTCCTCGCGGATCCTCCGCCCGTCTTCCCCTTCCTCGGGCTCGTCGTGTCCGGCGGTCACACCTCGCTCTATGCCGCGCGCGCATTCGGCGATTACCGCCTCCTCGGCCAGACCCGCGACGACGCCGCCGGCGAGGCGTTCGACAAGGGGGCGAAGCTCCTCGGCCTGCCGTATCCGGGCGGGGTCGCGATCGATCGGCTCGCGAAGGAGGGCGACGCGACCGCCCACCTCTTCCCGAAGGCGATCGTGAAGGGGGCGGACCTCGACTTCAGCTTCTCCGGCCTCAAGACGGCGCTCCTCCGTCACGTGCGGCGCCACGGCGTCCCGCAGGGCAGGGCGCTCGCGGATCTCTGCGCGAGCTACCAGGAGGCGATCGTCCGCGCCCTCGTGGACAAGGCATTCCGCGCGGCCCGCCGGCTCCAGTTCGACCGGCTCGTCCTCTCCGGCGGCGTCGCGGCGAACAGCCGGCTCCGGGCGGCGGTGGCGGAGCGGGCGCGCGAGTACGAAGGGATGGAGATCTTCGTGCCGCCCGTTCGGCTCTGCACGGACAACGCCGCGATGATCGCCGTCGCGGGGACCCACGCGTTCCTGCGCGGCGAGCGTGCCGGGTCGGAGCTCGACGCGGATCCGGCGTGGCGGCTGTGAGGCTCGACCAGGACCCCCGCGCGAGCCGCGGGCGCTCTACGCTGACCGCGGACTCCATGAACGAGCGCTACCCGTCGCCACGCGCGCTGCTCGAGAAGTACGGCCTCCGCGCGAAGAAGAGCTGGGGACAGAACTTCCTCGGCGACGACCACATCCTCGCCGACATCGCGCGCCTCGCGGCGCCGCGCCCCGGCGAGCTCGTCGTGGAGCTCGGCGCGGGGCTCGGCCACCTCACCGCGCGGCTCGTAGCGCGCGACGCGCGGGTCATCGCAGTGGAGCGCGACCGCGACATGGCGGCGGTCCTGCGCGGCGAGCTCGGCGAGCGGATGGACCTGCTCGAGGCGGACGCGGTGAAGCTCGACTACGGGACGATCCTGGCGAGGCATTCGACCGCGACCGCGACCCCGACCTCAAAGCTCGCCGTGGTCGGGAACCTGCCCTACCACCTCACCTCGCCCATCCTCTTCTCGCTCCTCGACCAGGCGGAGCGCGTCTCCCGCGCGGTCTTCCTCGTCCAGCGCGAGGTGGCGGAGCGGCTCGTCGCGTCCCCGGGGACGAAGGAGTGGGGCATCCTCTCCGTGCTCCTCCAGCGCGAGGCGGACGTGTCGATCGAGCGGATCGTGCCGCCCGGCGCCTTCCTGCCGCCGCCGAAGGTGGAGAGCGCCGTCCTGTGCGCGCTCTTCCGGCCGCCGTCGGAGGCGGTCGCGGACCTGGTCCGCTTCCGGCGGCTCGTGAAGGCGGGGTTCGCGCAGCGGCGCAAGACGCTCGGGAACGCGCTCCGCGCGGCGCGGCTCGTCGAGCCGGAGCGGCTCGCGGCGGCGCTCGCGCACGCCGGGATCGATCCGAGCCGCCGCGGCGAGACGCTCACGGTGGCGGAGTGGGCCGCGCTCGACCGCGCCCTCGACGCCGCCGAACTTTCACGGGCGCCCACCCGCTAACTCCGCCCGCCCACGCCCATCTGTCGAGCGGGCGCCCGTGAAATCCTCGGGGCCTAAGGCCCCATCGTGCGGGCCGTCGCGAGGAGGAGGTTCATGTTCCTCGCGCCGTTCTCGCCCAGGTACTTCCGGAAGCCGACCGCATCGAGCCGCATCGCCCGGATGGTGGCGCGGACGATCTCCTCGTAGGAGGGCGCGTTCGGCTTCTTCAGCTCGAGCGCGATCTTGAGGATGGCGCGGTGGAAGGCCGGCTCGATGCCGTCCTCCTGCCCCTCGACCGTCTTCGACTGCTGCCGCGTCGCGACCCGGCTCGCCATCTCGCTCGCGCCTCCCGCGCACCCGCACTGAAGCGAGCGCGACGATACGTGACGGTACATGTCGCGTCAAGCGGACTGTGATCCGAAGATCACAGGGTCCGCGATCATAATGTCACTCTCATTGAGCGTGCGCTCTGCCGTGCGATCGGTCGGCGCGCGGCTTGCGGCCCGCGGACCGGCGTGGCAAGCTCCCGCGCTCTCGCGCGTTTTGTCATGGAGCGTCCTCGGTACATCGCCGTGGAGGGACCCGCCGGCGTCGGGAAGTCGGCGCTCGCCCGCGTTTTGGCCGAGCGGCTCGGCGCGCGCCTCGTCGAGGAGAACCCCGAAGAAAACCCGTTCCTGCGCGCGTACTTCCAGGATCGGAGGAAGCACGCGTTCCAGGCGCAGCTCTTCTTCCTCCTCTCCCGGTTCCAGCAGCAGCAGGCGCTCTTCCAGCAGGATCTCTTCAGCCGGTCGACCGTCGCGGAGTACCTGTTCGCGCGCGACCGGGTCTTCGCGTCGCTGACCTTGGGTCCGGACGAGCTCGCGCTCTACGACCGGGTCTACGAGCTCCTCGGGCCTCGCGTCGTGAAGCCGGACCTCGTCGTGTACCTGCAGGGGCGCACCGAGGTGATCCTCTCCCGCATCCGCCGCCGCGGCCGGGACTACGAGCGGTCTATCGACGGGGCGTGGCTCGAGGGGCTCGCCAAGGCCTACAACGACTTCTTCTTCCACTACGATGACACCCCCCTTCTCGTGGTCAACACGAGCGACATCGACCTCGAGGGGAGCCCCGACGACATCGAGGCGCTGCTCGCGGTCGTCCGGAAACACCGGAAGGGGACGCAGCACTACGTGCCACTCGGTACGCGAACGTATTAGAGTCTCCTCTCTCGCCAATGGGCAGGACCCCGCGCGGCGGGGCCTACACCGGAGGTCTCGAGCATGTCGACCCAGACCGCTCCGAAGAAGCGCGTCACGATCCACGAGCTTCGCCGCATGAAGGAAGCCGGCGAGAAGATCGCCATGGTCACGGCGTACGATGCCACCGCGGCCCGCCTCGTCGCGGCCGCGGGTGTCGACGCCGTGCTCGTCGGCGACTCCCTGGGGATGGCCGTCCAGGGCCACGACTCGACGCTCCCCGTGACGCTCGACCAGATGGTCTACCACTCGGCGATGGTGCGCCGCGGCCTCGAGCGCGACGGCGCGCGCGCCCACCTCGTCGGCGACCTGCCGTTCGGCAGCTACCAGGCGAGCGCCGACGACGCCGTGAAGGCGGCGATGCGGCTCGTCGCCGAGGGCGGCGTGCAGGCGGTGAAGCTCGAGGGCGGCGCCGACTTCGTCGAGGTGATCCGCCGGATCGTCCGCGCCGGCGTGCCCGTGATGGGGCACATCGGGCTCACGCCGCAGTCGGTCCACAAGATGGGCGGCTACGTCGTGCAGGGTAAGGATTCGGACAAGGCGCAGCAGCTCCTCAAGGACGCGCGCGCGCTCGAGGCGGCCGGCTGCTACGCGATCGTGCTCGAGTGCATCCCGGCCGAGCTCGCCCGGATCATCACCGGCCAGCTGCGGATCCCTACCATCGGCATCGGCGCAGGCCCGCACGTCGACGGCCAGGTGCTCGTGCTGAACGACCTCCTTGCGCTGGACGTCTCGTTCACCCCGAAGTTCGTGAAGCGGTTCGCCGAGGTCGGCGCCGCGATCGAGAGCGCCGTCGCCGCGTACGTCGGCGAGGTGAAGGCGCGGACGTTCCCGGCCGACGAGCACAGCTTCCACTCCTCCCCGGTCCGGCTCGTGCCGGTTCCCGAGGAGGAGGATCACGAGGAGCCTTCGGGCGGCGTGATGGGCGCGCCGGTGTGAACGCCTCTCGACGCCCACCGCGGCGCGCCCCGCGCGCGCCGCAGACCCGGATCCCGTGAGCCTTCCAGAGCTCGTCACCGACCCGGCCGCCTGGCAGGCGCGCTGTCGCACCGATCGCGAGGCGGGCAGGCGCATCGTCCTCGTCCCGACGATGGGCTACCTGCACGACGGCCACCTCTCGCTCATGCGCGAGGCGCGTCGCCTCGCCGGCTCCGGCCTCGCCGTCGCGTCCGTCTTCGTGAACCCGACCCAGTTCGGGCCGAGCGAGGATCTCTCGCGCTACCCGCGCGACCTCGCGGGCGACCTCGAGAAGCTCGGGCGAGCCGGCATCGATCGCGTGCTCGCCCCGGCGGATCCGGCGCAGATCTTCGCCCCGGGCCACGAGACCTGGATCGTCGTCGAGAGCGTCTCGCAGGGGCTCTGCGGCGGGTCCCGTCCCGGCCACTTCCGTGGCGTCGCGACGGTGGTCTCGAAGCTGTTCAACCTGACCCTGCCGGACGCGGCGGTCTTCGGGGAGAAGGACTACCAGCAGCTCGCCGTGATCCGCGCGATGGTGCGCGACCTCTCCTACGGCATCGAGATCGTCGGGATGCCCATCGTGCGCGAGCCGGACGGCCTCGCGCTCTCGTCGAGGAACGCCTACCTCTCGCCCGAAGAGCGCACGCGCGCGCGCTCTCTCTCCCGCGCGCTGTTCGAGGCGCGCGACGCGGCCGCTGGAGGCGAGCGCGATGCGGCGCGGCTCCGCGCCCGCGCGCGCGAGCGGCTCGAGGGCGTGGGCGCGCGGGTCGACTACGTCGAGGTCGTCCACCCGACCACGCTCGCGCGGGTGGACCGCGCCGAGCCGGGGAGCGTCATGCTCGTCGCCGCGTTCGTCGGGGCGACCCGGCTCATCGACAACGTGCGGCTGCCATGAAGGGGAAGGGCGGAGGGAAGCTCGCGGAAGGGGAGAAGGTCGTCGCGACGAACCGGCGCGCGCGGTTCGACTACGAGATCGAGGACACCTGGGAGGCCGGGCTCGTGCTCACGGGGAGCGAGGTGAAGTCGCTTCGCGGCGGGAACGTGAACCTCTCGGACGCCTACGCGGCGCCGCGCGGCGAGGAGCTCTTCCTCTTCAACTGTCGCATCGGCGAGTACCAGCAGGCCGCGCACTTCGGCCACGCGCCGCTGCGCGACCGCAAGCTCCTCATGAGCCGCGCGGAGATCGATCGCGTCCGCGGCAAGGTCGAGCAGCGCGGGTACACCCTCGTGCCGATGCGGGTGTACTTCAAGGACGGCTGGGCGAAGGTCGAGCTCGGGCTCGCGAAGGGGCGGTCGCACGAGGACCGCCGCGGCGCCATCGCGGAGCGGGAGTCGAAGCGCGAGATCGAGCGCGCCCTCGGCCGCGCGCGGAAGCGCTAGGGGGCTCCCCGGGCGGGCGGGCAATCCAACGGCGCTCCTGTTCCCACGACGGGCGCTCCCTCCGCCGGGTGCCGCACCGGCCTTCGTTGGGTCGTATCTCCCGACCTCCGCCCGGTTCTGCTAGCGTCGCCGAAGTGGGATGTTCGACCGGCTGATCCTGAACGAGGAACTCGTCGGATGCCGCGGCGAGGTGATCGCCGCGCGCGGTACGGTCCTGTCCCTCGAGGCGGTCGCCGAGGTGGCGCGCCGCACGCCAGCCCTCCCGCGCCGCTCCCTCGAGGAGACGCCGCTCGCGGCCGACGCGGAGGTCCCGCTCGACGCTCCCGTCTACAGGCACTTGTTCGACGGGGAGGGGGTTCGCGACACGGTGCGGCGCGCGCTCCTCGCGATCCGGCTGCCCGCGGCGCTCTTCGAAGAGCTCCTCGCGCTGCGTCGCGCAGCCTCCCCGCTCCACGCGCACGCGTTCGCGACGGCCGCCGTCGCGGTGCGGATGCTGCTCTCGGCGGTCGGGGGAGCGCGCGGCGTCCCGGAGCTCGCGGCCGCGGCGCTCCTCCACGACCTCGGCATGCGCCATCTGCCGGCGCGTCTGCTGCGGCAGCGCGAGCGGCTCGGGTGCGACGACTCGGTCCGCGTGGCGGCGCACCCGCTCCTCGGTGCGTACCACCTCGCGAAGCTGCTCGGCCCGCACCCGGCGGTCGCCGCCGCCCAGTCGCACCACTGGCGTTGCGGGCAGGGCTACCCGACCCTCGGCCGGGCGCCGAGCCGCACGATCGAGGTGATCTCCGTGGCGAGCGCGTTCGCCGCGCTCACGCAGCCGCGCCCGTTCCGGCCGGGGTTCTACGACGCCCGCGGAGCCTCCGACGTACTCGCAGCGGAGGCGATGGCGCGTCACGCGGACGCGAACACGGTGAAGCTGCTCGTCCACGCGCTGCGCGGCGGCCGCGGCGATCCCCGCGCGATCCGCTTCGGGCGGGAGCGGGAGGGGCACGGGCCGGACGTGAACCAGTACGTGCACGTGGCGGGGCCCGCTCGCAGTCCGGTGTGAGCGCCGGGGGTAACCGCGAGGTCCCGACCGCGACCGCGGACTCGACCTCGACCCTGCATCACGTCGCGTCGCGAAGCCCGCAGGCGTCGCGGAGCGTCTGCCACGTGTAGATGCCGGTCGAGTGGCCGTCCGACCAGTGGATCTGGATCGCGTAGCTCCCGACCGCGACGATCTGCTCGGGCCGGATGTCCGCCGGGATCGTCGCGGGATCGAGGATCTTCTTTCCGGTCCCCTCCTCGACGCAGCCGGCGCAGGGGCAGAGGTCGCGCAGCAGGCCCGGGGGGACCGCGACCTCCGGCCCGCCCGGCCAGAGGATGCGGATCTCACCATTCGCGGAGACGTCGATCGCCGCCGGCGGCGCGGCCTCCGGCTTCCTGAACGCGATCTTGTCGAGGATTCCCATGAGTGCGTTTCTTGTCTCGGCGCGCGCCCGGCGTCAAGCGCTCCGGGCGAGCGCCGCGAGGACGTCCGAGCGGTCCTCGAGCGGCGAGACGCACGGGCGCGCCTCGGCGGCGTAGAGCTCGGAGCTCGCGAGGGCGGGCGCGAGGCGCAGGACCGCCGAGGAGCGCGTCCCGTACGCCGGGTCGCCGTGGATGCAGGTCGCGCTCTCGGCGGGCGGGGCGTGGACGGTGAGGAGCTCGCGCACCCGCGGGACCGATGGGTCGAGCGGCCAGCGCGCGCGGACGAGGTCGCCGCGCGGGCAGCGACCGTCGGCCGACCGCTCCGTCACGACGTGGAGGCCCGGCGCGAGGTCCACGAGCGCGGTTCGCTCGCCGTCGTACCACCAGAGGAAGGCGTGCGAGCCGTCTGCGACGGCAAGGTGGAATGGGTTCCAGCGCGTCGCGTCAGCCGCGCGGAGCACGTCGCGCGCGGCGGCTGCGGTCGGCGCTGCGAGGGCGATGCCGACGATCTCGCCTCGCGAGCGGCGTCCGGGATCCGGATACCACGCGAACGGGGCGTGGTAGTTCGTGAGGCCGGCGAAGACGCCCCGCGCCGACACGCCGATCCACGTCCCGCCACCGAGGACGTCGCGCGGCGCGGCGACGCGCACGCCGCTCTGGCCATCGCGCAGCGCCCAGTCCTCCGACGGGCGACCGAGCCGCTCATCGCGGTTCGCGGCGACGACGATGGGCCAGCGCCGGTCGACGCGCCACGCGATGGCGAGGGTGCACATGCCGAGCGTTCTAGCGCGGAAGCACCGTCGCTGCCTCGTGGACGTGGTCGTGGTCGTGGTCGTGGACGTGGACGTGGTCGTGAGCGGACCCAGCGCAGATCCCGCTCCCGTCCACGTCGACGTCCACGTCCACGTCCACCTCCACGTCCACGAATGTGGAACGGGCCCGGCCGCTTCCGGCCGGGCCCGCGAGCTCCCGCGCGTTGCGGGAAAGTACCCGTTCCTCTACTTCACCTGCCGCGCCGTCTTCACGCGCTCGAGGAGCAGCTCGCGCTCGAGCGAGAGCGGCCGCGGGAGGGTCTTGCCGAGCTTCTCGAACCACTCCTTCTGCGACTCGAGCTCCTCCTGCCACTCGGCGAGATCGACCTTCATCGCCGCGCGGACCGCCTCCTCCTTCACCTCGAGCCCGGAGAGGGTCAGGTCCGCCATGCGGGGGATGTAGCCGACGAGCGTCTCCTGCGCGCCGACGCGGCCGTGCGACCGATCGAGGATCCACTTGAGCGCGCGCATGTTCTCGCCGTAGCCCGGCCAGAGGAACTTGCCGTCCGCGCTCTTCCTGAACCAGTTCACCATGAAGATCTTGGGCGGGTTCGGGACCCGGCTCTGCATGTCGAGCCAGTGCTGGAAGTAGCTGCCCGCGTCGTAGCCGATGAACGGCAGCATCGCCATCGGATCGCGGCGCACGCCCTCCTTCAGCCCCTGCGCGGCGGCGGTCGTCTCCGACCCCATCGTCGACGCGAGGTACACGCCGTGGTTCCAGTTGAACGACTGGAGGACGAGCGGCATCGTCGTCGAGCGGCGGCCGCCGAAGATGAGCGCCGAGATCGGAACCCCCTTCGGATCGTGCGCGAAGCGCGACAGCGCCGGGTTGTTCGCCATCGGCGCGGTGAAGCGGCTGTTCGGGTGGGCCGCCTTGTCCGTGGAGCCCTTCTTCCAGGGCGCGCCCTTCCAGTCGATCATCTCGGCGTAGGGCTCGTTGTCCTTGCCCTCCCACCAGACGTCGCCGTCCACCGTACGCGCGACGTTCGTGAAGATCGTGTCCCTCTCGATCGACTTCATCGCGTTCGGGTTCGTCTTGTAGTTCGTCCCCGGCACGACCCCGAAGTAGCCGGCCTCGGGGTTCACCGCCCAGAGCTGGCCGCCGTCGCCGACGCGCATCCACGCGATGTCGTCGCCGACCGTGCGGATCGACCAGCCGTCGAACGTCTTGGGCGGAATGAGCATCGCGAAGTTGGTCTTGCCGCACGCCGACGGGAACGCCGCCGCGACGTAGGAGATCTCACCCTCCGGGCTCTCCGCCTCGAGGATGAGCATGTGCTCGGCGAGCCAGCCCTCGGCCTTCGCGAGGGAGCTCGCGATCCGGAGGGCGAGGCACTTCTTGCCGAGCAGCGCGTTTCCGCCGTAGCCCGAGCCGACCGACCAGATCGTGTTGTCCTGCGGGAAGTGGCAGATGAAGCGCCGCTCGGGGTTGCAGTCCGCGACCGAGTGCATGCCGCGGTTGAACTCGTTCGAGGCGCCGAGGCGGTCGAGCGCGACCTTCCCCATCCGCGTCATGATCCCCATGTTGAGGGCCACGTACACGGAGTCGGTGAGCTCGATGCCGAGCTTCGAGAACGGCGAGTCCGCGGGCCCCATGATGTAGGGCACGACGTACATCGTGCGGCCCTTCATCGCGCCGTCGTAGATGGCGCCGAGCTTCCGGTACGCCTCCTTGGGATCCATCCAGTTGTTCGTCGGCCCGGCCTGGTCCTTCGTCGGCGTGCAGATGAAGGTGAGGTGCTCCACGCGCGCGACGTCGCTCGGGCTCGAGTGGTGGTAGTAGCAGCCCGGCCACTTCTTCTGGTCGAGCGGGATCAGCACCTTCTGCGCGACCGCCTGCTCGGTGAGGCTCTTCTTCTCGGCCTCACTTCCGTCGCACCAGTAGACGCGGTCCGGCTTCGCGAGCTTCGCCATCTCGTCGACCCAACCGAGGAGATGGGGGTTCTTCGTGGGTCGGTCGTTCGTCGACATCGAGCTTTCCTTTTTTGTATCCGTCCGGAAAACGGGCGTGCCGTCGGGGTCCTACGGGGCGGCGTGGGGCCCACAACCTAGCGCACGACCGGTCGCTGCGTCGATACCCGAGATCGGTCCGAGCGGATCGTAAGGTGGGCTCCCGGAACGCGCCGCGCGACGTACTTTTTCCCCCTATGGCGGCTCACGAACACGGGGCCGTGCTCGTGCCGGGTGGCGCACGATTTTCCGTCTGGGCCCCTGGATCGCAGCGCGTCGCGGTGCGGGCGGCGGGTCGCGATCACCCGCTCGCGCCGAAGGGGCGCGGCTGGTTCGAGGGCGAGATCCGCGGTCTGCGCGACGGCGCAGCGTATGCGCTCGTCCTCGACGGTGGCCACGTCCGCCCGGACCCCGCGTCCCGCCGCCAGCCCGAGGGCGTCCACGGACCGTCGGCGCTGTTCGACCCGCGCCGGCACGCGTGGACCGACGCGCGCTGGCGCGGCCTCGCGCTCGAGGCGCTCGTCCTCTACGAGCTCCACGTCGGGAGCTTCACGCAGGAGGGGACGCTCGACGCGGCGGCGGCTCGGCTCCCCGACCTCGTCGAGCTCGGCGTCACCTGCGTCGAGCTCATGCCGGTCCAGCCGTTCGCTGGCGAGCGGAACTGGGGCTACGACGGCGTGTCGCTGCGCGCCGTCCACGAAGGGTACGGTGGACCGGCGGCGCTGCAGCGCTTCGTCGACCGCGCGCACGCGCTCGGCCTCGCCGTCTGCCTCGACGTCGTCTTCAATCACCTCGGGCCGGAGGGGAACTACCTCCGCGAGTTCGGGCCGTACTTCACGGACCGCCACCGCTCGCTCTGGGGGGACGGCCTCGACTACGACGGGCCGAGGTCCGGGCCCATCCGCCAGCTCATGACCGGGGCGGCGCTGCAGTGGGTCCGCGACTTCCACGTGGACGCGCTGCGGCTCGACGCAACGCACGCGATCGAGGACGGGAGCCCGCGCCACCTCGTCGCCGAGATCTGCGACGAGGTCCGCGAGCTCGCGCGCGCGGCGGAGCGGCTCGTTCAAGTCATCGCGGAGGACGACCGCAACGACCGGCGCGTGCTCGAGCCGGCGCCCGCGGGCTGGGGGTGCTCGGCGGTGTGGGCGGACGACCTGCACCACGCGCTGCACGCGCTCCTCACCGGCGAGCGCGAGCGCTTCCTCGCCGACTACGGGCGCGCCGACCAGGTGCGCCGCGCGCTCGCCGAGGGGTTCGCCTACCAGGGGGAGCTCTCGCCGTTTCGCGGCCGACCGCACGGCACCGACACGCGCGGGCTCGCCCCGGCCCGCTTCGTGACGTTCCTCCAGAACCATGACCAAGTCGGGAACCGGCCGCGTGGTGAGCGGCTCACGTCGCTCGTGCCCTGGGAGGCGCTCTACCCCGCGTCGGCGCTCGTCCTCCTCGGGTCAGGGACGCCGCTCCTGTTCATGGGCGAGGAGTATGGAGAGACTCGCCCGTTCCAGTACTTCACGAGCCACGGCGACGCGGGGCTCGCCGGTGCGGTGTCGGAGGGGCGCCGCGGCGAGTTCATCGCGAAGGGGGTGGAGGACGTCCCGGACCCGCAGGATCCGCAGACGTTCGCCCGCTCGCGCCCGACCCACCGGCGCGACGGGCGGCATGCCCACCTGCGCGAGCACTACCGCCGACTGCTCGCTCTTCGCCGCAAGCACCTCACGACGATCGCCGCACGGTTTCCGCGCGTCGAGGTGGACGGCACGGCGTTCACGCTGCGGCGCGACGAGCTCGTCGTCCGCGCGAACCTCGGCGCGGCGCCGGCAGCCGGGCTCGGGCCGTGGGGGGTGGCCATCGACGAGGCGCCGCGCGAGCGGGCGGAGCCGGTGGACCCTCCGCACACGCTCACGAGCGGCGGCGGGACGGGGCTCGCGCCCTGACGCCGCCATCCGCGTGGCGCTCGATCACTTCCTGTTGAGCTTCTCGCGGAGCAGGTCGCCGAGCGTTCCGAAACCCTTGCCGCCGCCCTTGGGCGCGACGGTCTTCATGTACTCGGCCGCCTCCTTGCGCTCCGCCGCGTCCTCCGCCCCGGTCTTCGAGAGGCGAATCCGGTTCTGCTCGTCGATCGCGAGCACGAGCGCCTGGAACGCGTCGCCCACCTTGAAGGCCTTGCGGAGGTCGGAGCCGCGCGGCGTCCCCGTCTCGCTCGCGGGCACGAGGCCGCGTCCGCCCGCGAACCGCACGAACAGGCCGAAGCTCTCGATCTTGTCGACGCTCGCCTCGACGACGTCGCCCGCCCTGGGGGGCGGAGGCGGGATCGCGCGCGGCGGTGTCGCTCCGGGCGCGCCCTGACCTGGCCGGACGGCCGGCTCCGGCTTCGGCGTGAGCGCGCGGACCGAGAGGCCGATCCGCTCGCCCTTCTTCGCGTCCTGCTCGACCTTGAGCACCTGCACCTGCACCTGATCGCCCGCCTTGAGCAGGTCCTGCGGCTTCGACACGCGGTCCCACGAGAGCTCGGAGACGTGGACGAGCCCCTCCAGCCCGCCGAGATCGACGAACGCGCCGTAGTCCTGCACGCTCGTGACGACGCCCTCGAGCACCGCGCCCGGCGCGATCTTCTCTCGCGTCGCCTTCGCCTTCGCGGCCCGCTCCTCCTCGAGGAGCGCGCGGCGCGACAGGACGGCGTCGCGCGCGTCGGCGCGCTGCACCCGGAATTGGAGCTTCTGGCCGACGAAGCTCGCGGGGTCGCCCACGAACCGGACGTCGATCTGCGAGACCGGGCAGAAGGCGCGAACGCCGTGGACCTCGACCTCGAGACCGCCCTTGTTGACGGCCTTCACGACGCCGTCGACAGGCAGGCCGGTGCGGGCGGCCTCCGCGAGCGCCTCGCGCCCGTGGTCGCGCGACGTGCGCCCGTGCCCCTTCGAGATCACGACGCCGCGGTCGCCCGTGTGGACGACCACGCCGTCCACGATGTCGCCCTCGCGCGCCGCGACGTTCCCGTCCGCGTCCAGGAGCTCGGCGACCTCGATCATCGCCTCCGCGACGCCGGACCCGAGCTCGAGGAACGCGACGTCGTGGCCGAGCTGGATGATCTTGCCCGCGACCTTTTCGCCGATCTGGAAGCGCCGGCGCGGCGCGGAGTCGGACGCGGCGAACATGTCCGCGAACGAGCCCTCGTCGGGCGCGGTGGCCTCAGGCGCCGGCGGCGGCGCACCCGGCGCCGGCTGCGGCTCGGACGCGCCGCCGCGGCGCTCGTCGCGCTCGCGTGGAGGCCGTTCGCGCCGGCCGCCTTGGCCGCGATCGCGCGGGCGGTCGCCGCGCGGGGGACCGCGCTGCGATCCCGGTTGCGACGGCGCCGGGCCGTGCGGGGCGGGGGACGGCGCCGCGGGGGCGCCGGCCTTCTCCTCCGCGAGACGCTGCCAGAGCGGTCGGGGGTCGTTCTTCGGGGGGGTCGTCGGCTCGGGCGCGAGCACCTCGACCACAGGCGCCTCGATGCGGACGCCAGGGGGCGGGGGCTTCACGTGCCCCTTGCGCACGACGACCGGACCCTGGGATCCGGGCTTCTTCTCGTCGGACATGCGGGCGTGTCATAGCACGCCGGCCGCTTCTCGCGTATGAGTGCCGCCATGGCCGAGCGGCGGGTCGTCGTCTTCCTGTCCCACGCCGACGCAGGCGCGCTCCGCCTCGCCGGCTCGGTCGCGCTCGCGGCCGCCGCTGCGGGCGACCGGGTGGACGTCTACCTCTTTGGACTCGCGGTTCCCGCGGTCGTCGAGGCGTACGAGGGGGAGCCGGACGAGCCGGGGTCGCTCCTCCACCAGGCTCGGGCGGCGGGCACCTGCCGCCTCATCGCTTGCAGCGCGAGCGTCGTGGAGGAGAAGGTGCCGCTCGACGCCGCCGACCGGGCCCTCGATGCGGTGGTGGGCTGGCCGACGATCCTCGAGTGGTCACGCGGCGTCGTCGACCGGTTCTCGTTCTAGCGGGCCTACGCCCGGCCGCTCGGTGGTTCTCCCGCGTCGGAGGCGTCCCCTCCGGCACGGAACAGCGTGCGGTCGTGGAGCGTTCACTCGACGACTCCCCTGCACTGGAGCCGTCCCCATGGTCAGTCTCGCGCTCGATCCCCCTCCGTCGTCCCGCCATGGTGCGGGCTCCCCTCGCCGCGGTCTCCTCGGGGCAGTCCTCGTCGCCGTCGTCCTCGGCGCGTTCGGCGTCGGGTTCTGGCTTGGCCGCATCACCGCGCCGAAGGGTGCGCCGCCCGGCGCGCACCCGACCGCGACCTCTAACCCGACCGCGACGGGGGGCCCGATCGCGACCTCGACCGCGGCTTCGACCTCGATCGTGACCCCGACCTCGATCGCGACGACCACCGCGGTCTTGGCTGCGACCCCGACCGATCCTGCGGGTCCGCACCGCCTCGTCGTCACGGTGAACGGACCGCTCGAGGAGTCGATCGCGAATGCGCTCGCGCGCGAGGACCGCCCCCACGCCGAGGAGCTGACCGCGGTCGTGAACCGGCTCCTCGTCTGGGACCTGCTCATCGCGCGTGACGGCCGGCGCGGCGATCGACTCGAGCTCCTCTGGACCCCTGCCGCGGCCGCGGCGCCCGGCATGCCCGTCTCGGGAGAGCCGGTGGTGCTCGCGCTTCGGTACGCTTCCTCGAAGCTCGGGACCGTGCTCGCGTCCTACCGGTTCCAACCCAAGGACGCGCGCTGGCCGCGCTATTACCGCCACGACGGCAGCGAGCTCGAGGCGCGGCTCGTGGATGCGCCGGTCGCCGACTACGAGCAGATCACCTCGCTCCTGCGCGACGGCCGCCGCCACAAGGGGGTGGACTTCAAGACGCCCGTCGGGTCGCCGGTCGTCGCGCCGTTCGATGGCGTCGTCGAGCGGCGCAACTGGAACTTCGCCGGGAACGGCAACTGCCTCGACCTGCGCGACGTCGCGACCGGGCGCCACGCGATCTTCCTCCACCTCGAGGTCGTGCCGAAGGAGATGGGGGTCGGCCGCAAGGTGCGAAAGGGCGAGGTGATCGCCGCGTCGGGCAACAGCGGCCACTCCTTCGCGCCGCACCTCCACTATCAGCTGGAAGACGCCTCGGGCCGCGTGCTCGATCCGTTCGAGACGCTCCGGACCGAGCGGCGCACGCTTCCGGCCGGCGAGAAGGCCGGATTCGAGACGGCGCGCGCGAAGCTCGACACGGCGCTCGGCGGCTGATGTGTCGGGTCGGGGGGGCGCGAGGCCCCCCCTCGCGAAGCGAAAGAGGGACCGAGTGTCCCCCCGTATAGAAAGAGGGCCGCCCCTCGCGGAGCGGCCCTCGGTTCGTCAGGCTGCGAAGGCGACTACTTGTCGAGCTTCCGGCCGCCCTCGGCCGCCCACTTCTCGAGCATGTCGGTGGTGACCGACTTCGGGCGCTCGATCGCGTAGCCGAGGCCGCGGTCCCACACGAGGTTCGCGAGCACGCCCAGCGCCCGGCCGATGCCGAAGAGGACCGTGTAGAAGTCCCACTCGCGCACGCCGTAGTACCACTGGATCACGCCCGAGTGCGCGTCGACGTTCGGCCACGGGTTCTTCGTCTTCCCGTGCTCCGTGAGGACGCCCGGCGCCACCTCGTAGATCATGTTCACGAGCTGGAAGAGCGGGTCATTCGGGAGGTGCTTCTTCGCGAACTCGTTCTGCGCCGTGTAGCGCGGATCGGTCTTGCGGAGCACGGCGTGGCCGTAGCCCGGGATGACCTGTCCCGAGTTCAGGGTGTCCCAGAGGAACTGCTTCAGCTGCTCCTTCGAGGGCACCTTGTTGTTGAGCTTCTTCATCGTCTGCTGGATCCAGCCGAGCACCTCCTGGTTCGCGAGGCCGTGGAGCGGGCCCGCGAGGCCGTTGATGCCGGCGGAGTACGCGTAGTACGCGTCGGAGAGCGCCGACGCGACGAGGTGCGCCGTGTGGGCGGAAACGTTCCCCGACTCGTGATCCGAGTGCAGGATGAAGTACATGCGGGCGACGTCGTCGTACGGCTTCTTCTGCCCGATCATCTGGGCGAAGTTCCCGCCGAAGTCGAGCTTCGCGTCGGACGCGATGTGCGTGTCACCCTGGTACTTCATCCGGTAGATGTAGGCCGCGATGATGGGGAGGCGCGCGACGAGCGTCATCGCGTCCTCGTACATCGGGTCCCACATGTCGACCTTCTTCAGGTTGCCCTCACCGTAGCGCTTGGCGAAGACGGACTCGCGCTGCATCGAGACGATCGCCGCCGAGAACATCGCCATCGGGTGCGAGTCGCGCGGCATCGCGCGGAGCACGTCGATCACGTACTGGGGCAGCTGCTCGCGGGACTTCCAGTCGGCGAAGACCTCCGCGGCCTGCTCCTTCGTCGGGACCTCGCCCGTGAGAAGGAAGTAAAAGAACGACTCGACCGTCGGCATCTCGGCGCCCGAGACCGTGTGCGTCTTGAGGGCCTCGAACGTCTCCGGAATGGTCTTGCCGCGGAACCGGATCCCTTCCTGCGGGTCGAGATAGGAGATGTCGGTGACGAGTGACCGGATGTCGCGCGCGCCGCCGATACACTGACCGATCGTGACCTTGTCGATCACGACGTCGGCGAGCTCCTTGTTGAGCTTCTGCGTGCGCGGGCGGAACGCCTCGATCTTCTCCTTCAGCTTCTTCTTCAGCATCTCAGCCATGGGACACTCCTCAGCCTGCAGAAAGGTTGAGTTGCGATGCGGTGGGTACGGTGAGCGCGGTGAACCGAGGGCACGCATCCTACTCGTGCCACCCACCACTGGGCAAACGAGATCGGCCCGTAAGTTATGGAGCCCGAAGGTCTATTTACGCCGGCGGCCGCGGCGCGGCCCGCCAGAAACAGGCGGACGAACGAGCGCAGGGACCGGCCGAAAGGGCGAGTTTCGGAGGAGCGGCGCGGCGTCGCACGGCACGGGCGTGCGGCCGCATCCGGGGGCGGTGTCCTGGGCGTGCGACCGATGGTCGCATGCGAAGGCGCGCGAGCGTGTTCCCTCTCAGCAACGAAAGTTTTCGAGATGTGCGCGGGCAGCGGAGCGGCAGAGGCCGCCCCGTCCGCCGATCAGCGGCGGAGGCCGGCGGCGAGTGCCGCGGCCACCTCGGTGGCGACCGAGGAGGCGGGGCGCCGGACGGGCGGCGTCGCCTGGACCGGCGCGGCGGCGGCGGGCTCGGGGATAGCGGCGAGGGGGACCTCGGTGGCGGTGGACTCCACGATTTCTGCAGACCCCTTCCGCCGCGGCTTGTCGGCGCCCGCCGCGGAGCGGCAGGGGCGGCACCACGGCTGGTTGCGGATCGCGCCATCCGCCATCTTGCGGAGCCCGAACTGAGAGAGCGGCCGCATCTTGTGGCACTTCAGGCACATGAGGGTGATGAACACCTCGTTGCCGTCCGCATCGTAGATGGAAGAGCGGCGTCGCTTCGGCTTCGCGGCGGCCGCGGGCGCGCGCCGGCGCGCGGGCTCTGATCTCTCGATGTCACCATTCACGATCGCGGGGGCGACCATCACCTTCACGGCCATGTCTGTGGACCTCCAGACGGACACGTCGGCGCCGCCGGGGCGGGCGGCGAGGTGACGCTAGCGAGGGGGTCTGACAGTCAGATCAGATCCGGCCCTGCATGGACACGAACACCTGGAGGACCCCGGCGAACGCCACGATGGCCGCGGCCGAGACCGCAGACTTCGAGGCCGCGCGCAGCCACGCGAGGAGCCCGGGGATCGCGAGGGCGAGGCCGAGGACGAGGCCGAGCGGGATGCCGGCGACGTGGAGCCTCAGATACCCGAGCGCCATCGCGACCTCGAGGCCGCTCGCGAGGAGGGCGACGACCGCGAGCGGGCGCGCGACGGCGGCGAAGACGAGGATCGCCGAGGCGGCGAGGGCGGACACGGCGAGCGCGACGTGGAGGGTCATGGCCCTCGGTTCCTACGACGGCCCGGGGTCGGCCCGCAAGGACCGGCGTGCGCGGGTGCACCGCCCGGCGGCGCCGCGGCCCGCGCTGCCGCTTTCCGCGCCCGCGCGCGCGCCCCGTTCAATCTTCGCCCCCGGGAGGAGGCGAGGATGGCGAACCGCGCGGAGAAGGCGGCGGTTTGCGCACCGCGCAGGAGCACCTGCTCCGCGCGCAGCGCATCGCCTAGCTCGGGTCCTGGTCGCTCGAGCTCGCCGGAAGGACGCTCAGGGGCGCCCGCGGCTGAGTGAGCCGCGGCGCGCGTGAGCCGGCGAGCGCCCCGCGCGAAAACGAGGGGCGGCGCCCGGCCCGACGAGCCGCGACGCCGCCCCCCGCCCGCGCTCCCCGGCCCCTCGGAGGAGGCCGGGGCCCTGGAGGCCGCTAGAACATGAAGCGCATGCCGGCGCCGTACCC
>WNGB01004891.1_pt1 | contig 20201 bp, 18 predicted proteins | sample 5400681 | NCBI WGS metagenome assembly WNGB01 (sample SAMN13153367, study PRJNA577476) | soil metagenome | isolation source: 115 cm soil or saprolite under grassland replicate 2 | place: USA:California | collected 2016-06-15
CTCCAAAATAAGATCGGGCATCGATGGAAACAATAGACGAGACGGCGATCATAAATCAGGCGCCATTGCCGAATCAGGGGATTCCGGAGCACGAATCGTTCACGCCGTCAACGGACGATTGCCGAAGGGACACCTTCAATCTTATTTCCATCAATCCCCAACCGGCAGATGAGCAAGCGCCAATTCAACGATGGCGGCACGGGCTTGTTGACCGAACTGAGGGCTTGTAATGTCTAGATAACGCTGACTCATCTATGACCTTCAGAGTGTGATTTTTAACTTGGAGATCAAGACATAAGTCGGTTGTTTTCTTACAGTCACTTATTTCTCATTTCGTGATCTACCGATAGAGGCTACGCTCACAGCTTCTTGATCAACACTTGGTGGGCTTTGTGCAGCAATTGGAGCTTGCGCTGATAGATGTTCAGAAAGGCGTCTATAGCCAGCTTCGGCTCAAGCCAGGGATCTTGACGATAACGCCATCCATAATCATCGAAGATCATAATCCCGCCCGGCTTGAGCGTGTCGAAGGCCAATACGGCGTCGGCTAGTACGTCGGGCGCTGTGTGGGAGCCATCTACGTATACGGTGTCGTAGTGATTGAGCTGCAGCCCTCTGATGACCTCCTGAGAAAGTCCCTTCAGCTTGTGCACCTTCCCGACGGTCCCGGCCGTTCTGATATTGTGGTCGAAGTTTTCTTCGATGCCAGGGACCAGAAAGGGGTCTATGCAATCTATGGTCGCGGTCTGGTGCGTTAAGATGTTACCCAGCAACCATACCGTCGCACGGCCTTCGTAAACACCAATCTCAAGGAAGGTCGCATGCGGTCTACCTGCCAATTCGCCGAGATAGTTTTGCCAGACCGGGATATTCTCGCTAAACCAATCCGCAGTGAATCTGAAAGCTTCAAGAGTCGCCATCTCCATCATTGTCGCGCTATAATGTATTTGAAAATAGTAGGCGAAAAATGTAACAGCAACGTTGTTGACTGTCGGGTCTCAGTGTACAACTACTGATTTTTAAAGGTTCGCGTAGAAGGCTTAAGCAGCGCCCCGAATTGACTCACCGACAGGTCTCAGGCTCACAAGTCATTTGACGATAACACAGCGATTCCTTAGTGTTACATTTTTCTTCTGTATACCGAAACGCCATCCCGCCCAGTAGTACCCTGTGGAGTCTACCAGCGCTCAAACTCTTGAACAAAGGACGTCGCTTTCACATCAACGACTTCAATTTCGATGAATCGGTCGGCCAATTTGCTGGTCTCAACATTCCGCCGAAGAAGTCTTTTGCGTCCCAATACTCGTATAGCACGGCGCGTGACCATCAGCAGAAGTTGCTTGCGGCTTGGAGTCGCGAGCGACCGACACTGTTTTTGTCAAATAAAATCAGAGAGCGCGCGCGATCGCCTATTGTCCGTTACGCCGGACGCAATCGCGTGGAGGATGCTTCGGGGATCAGCATCAACTTCTTTCACCTTGATTGTCCGCCCAGAGGTTTCATTGTCCGGGAAGGCTTCGATGATTTGCTGCGCCGCCCATTCGGCAGTCGGTTTTGCTGTCACATTGAAGTGGTAGACTTTCCGCCGATCGTTGAAGCTTACGGCACGAAGACTTCTGACTTGTGAGAGCGTGAACCATGTAATCGTGAAACAGCGCCGGCATGCTGCACGTAGGAATGAGGGGCGGCTTCGGGCCGTAGTCCCTTCGAAGCGAGAAAACGCGCCCAGCGAAGGTCATAACCCGGAGGAAACAGCGACTTAATCTGTTCCCAATGATCCGTCAAGATTTCTACGGACTTCCGTGGGAACAACAGACACTGAGTCCCGTAAAAGTCTTCGGGTCTGATATGTTCGCAACCGTAGCCATCGCCCGGCAAATAGAGAGAAACAAATCCGGTCTGGGAACTCAGTTTCAGCTCGCCAACAATTTCGGAGAACCTCGATGACAAGATGATGTCGTCCTCCATAAACAGGAACGCAGCTTCCTCAGGGTATTCTTCCAATGCCCGCGCAAGCCCCCACGTGGCCGCTTCCTGGACCGAGTAGTACACCTCCATGTCCGGCTCCGGCGGATGAATGTAAACTGCTTTAGGTCGCAAGAGGGTAACAATAGTTTTCAAATATTCACTGTTTAGCCTGAGCGAGGCGCTCGTATCTACCGTGACCACCGGGGGAAGGATGTCGGGCGCGTGGCGATTGAAGGATGCCGCAAACTCGCTGGTAATTTCGGGATTTTGATCGCACGTAAGAATTACAGGAACTACGCGCATAATCTTCACATGAGCCAAGAACTTTTGAGCATCTACTTAGACAACAAGTCTTCTTGTGTCAAGACTGAGACCTCACCAAAGCCGGCATCCTGGAATATAGATTCGAGCCTTTTGCTATCACCACTAATCAGCCACGTCCACCCGTCCGAACTGAGGAAAGTCCTCGCAGCGTTAGAGATATCCTTGACCGTGAGCTTCTGCAACTTCTCCGAGTCTTTCCCGTAGCCGCCCATGGACTCCAGCCGTGCGTAACGGGTCACATATTCGAGAAAAGCCTCTGTAGTCTCAATCGTACCGGGAAAGCGAGCTTCACGGGTACGTTTCAAGGCATCGAGGTCATCGTTGGAGGGAGGATGCTCCGAAATGGCGAGCAATTCTTTGCGGATTAGCCTGCACGCCTCAAGTGTCTTATCTGTGAGAACCTGAGTTTCAATGATCCATATTTTGCGCCCATTGTGAACTCTCGTGCCAACGGAAGTTCTATAAGCCCATCCCTTGCCCCGAAGCGCGTCGTTTATCCGGTTGGCCAGCAAAGATCTGAGAACGTCGAACGAGCCCTCTGCCTCGCTCTGGTCGTCAGGTATCATTTTTCCAGCGGCGATAACCGATTGAGTGGATCGTGGACGCTGAATTAGGAGCACGCGAGGTTTCGCAGGTCCTATTTGAAGCTCGGGCTTGGAGGGAACACCGCTCTTATTCCAGCTGGCCAGTTCCCGCTTCACCGAGCTCAGAACATCATCTCCGGCGACATTTCCGGCAACGACCAGGAAGGCGTTGTTTGGCACAATCCACGTGGTTCTGAAGGAGTGCACTTGATCGGCCAAAGAGCTGCCGGAACCATACCAATTCGCAGGAGTGGTTGTAGCTTGCACGGTCAGATAAGGAAGGATGTCCTTAGCAAAAGAGGCGGGATTCGATTGTCCTTCGGAAAGTGTCGCTTGAAGGTTCCGGTATGCGTTGGCGACGGTGTGGTTATCAAAAGGAGAGGTGTGGATGGCTTCCGAAATGAGACGGATGGCGGTGTGGAACTGTTCAGGTGAAGCGATGATGCGGACGCCAAAGGCTTCAGAGTTCGCTTCCGCCAAAAAGTGGATCCCTAAACGTTGCGTTAATTCCCCCAGCGCCTCGCCCGATTTCGTACGTCCCTGTTCGTTGATGAGTTGCGCAAAGAGCTGGCCTGTCGATGGGGTGAATGGTTTGGTGAACGGCGAATAAATTGGAATCAGCAGCTGGACCGCGACTTTTGTCGATTCGGTTCTGGGTGCGACCACAAGCGTGAGACCACTCGACAAACGTTCCCTCTGTAGTGTCGGCAGTCGAAGCTTGCGAGCAGGCCCTATGCCGGGCATTTCCGGGGGTAAGCGCTTGGACTCTGCCGCTCCTGCCTGCCCTTCATTGCGAGCGGCGTCAGAAGCCTCTAGTTGTCGGCTCCTGCCTCCGATAGTAAGGACTGTGGCAGGCTGTCCAAGCCATGTTCGCGCAGCCTGCTTCACGTCATCAGGTGTGGCGGACGCCAGCCGATCAAGCGCGCTGTGATAGTGATTCGTATCACCGCCCAGCAGTTTAGAGATTGCGAGAAGGTCAGCCTTGCCTCCAAGTCCTCCGATGCGCTCGAAGTCACCCAGCAGACTACTGATAAGCGCCTGCCGAATACTCTCTAACTCATCTCGCCCGGGGCCCGAGGTCGAGAGGGTGACGATTTCTCGGTCGATTACGTCCTCCAGCGCCGTCAGGTCTGAACCTTTCTGGCCAGTTACCTCGATCTCAAACTGACCGGACAATTCCCAGGACCGCAACCTGACGTTCGCTGAAATGTCGCTCTCTTTGGACCAACGTTTCACCAATCGCCTCTTTAACACCTGCGCGAGTAGATCCAGGTAATCGTTGACCGGGGCGCGGTAGGGCGGCGTCAACCAGATCTTATAGAGAATCGCTCGACGCCCGAATGCCTCCACCATGCGGCGTTGCGGGTAGGTTTCAATTTGCGACCGAAATCTTTCATCAGCGGCGATAGCCGGTGAAGGCAGGCCCTCGAAATAACCGCGGATGGTTTCCTTGGTCGCCTTGTAATCGATCTCACCGGTGACCACGAGGACCGCGTTGTCGGGCCGGTAGTACCTGGTGATCCATTCCCGTACCTGCTCAAGTGACAACCTTCGCAGTTCGGCATACGAGCCCAGAGGCATCCTGTGGTAAGGGTGACCAGGTGGGTAAACCGTCTCCGATAGAAGCTTCGCAATGTCTCCTTCGGACTTATTCTCCGCCTGTTCAATCTCGGTTCGCACGATGTCCCGCGCCTGTTCCAGCGCCGGCTGGGTTAAAGAATCAGCCAGGTACGCCATGCGCTGAGCCTCGATCCACAAAAGCGTGTTGAGAGCGTTTGCCGGCGCCGTCGCGCAATATCTGGTGCGATCTCTATCGGTTGTTCCGTTGTAGTCAGTTGCGCCGAGTCGCTCAAGGGTGGCGAGGATGTCTTCCTTCGAGTTCTTAATCCTCGAGAACATTAAGTGCTCCACAAGATGCGCCAGACCGGCATGGCCTGGAGGATCGTTCTTCGATCCGACGTGATACCAGACATTAACTGTAATCAAGGGGAGCTTGGTGTCCTTGTGCAGAATTACACGAAGCCCATTTTTCAGGACAAACTCTTCGTAAGAAATCGCGGGTTCCGCGGCTCCGGCATGGGCGATGCAAAACAGCCATAGGCACAACAACGCCCCAACCTTGTTTGATCTCGACGTCAAAGGCATTTTCTTTGGACCTCCATTACACGAATTTATTTGCGATATTTAGAGCTTATTGTTCGCGCGAATGAAGCTAGATTTCCTGTCATCGCCAAAGGCGTTTTCTTCTTTGTGGCCATTTGTCGATTGTCCGCCGCACGCCCCGCGCGCCGGAATCAGAACACCTAAATACAGCAGTCGCGCAAGAAGGTTTATATTGTCTTTCAAGATGGCGTCCGCAGAACCTTGGATCCGCTCCGCATAGCCTTGGATGGCTGTCAGTAATTTTGGCGCCTCAGCAATGACTTGCAACAGCTCCCATTGCGGGAGGTTGATTTCGGTGGGCTCAGAGAGCATATCGTAAGGTGGCATTAGCACTATCGTTGTTGTGGTTTCCGAACTATAAACTGCTTTAAGCGCAGTCAGCCCTGGCGCAAAATTCAGTGGCGACGCAAGGAGAGCGTCAAGCCCTTCAGCCAGCAGATCACGCACAGCCAGCATCGTCCGAATGGAACCGCCCGAGATTCGCTGCCACGAGCTAATAGGCGCGATTACTGAGTCTCTCCATTCGGTTCCCGAACAACGCTTTTGGACAACGATGAGAGCAGGGTGCAGCGATTTCAGGCCAATTTTCTCCAGATGCTCCCTGCGACCAGTTACTCTCTTGTCATATTCCTCAATTTGCATGGCGCATTCCACTGAAGAGTAGCGAACGCAATACTCGTCCATATCCATCGCCGGACAAATCAGGAGAAGAGCGTCCGCTCCTGGTCCCACGGTTCGCCGAAGGTATTCGATAGGGCTTTCATCAAACACTGGCAGGTCTGTCAGGACCAGCGCCAGACCGTTGGTGGATAGATATTCCGGTATTTGAAAAAGTACCTGGGATAAAATGCCATCGCCACGCTCTCCCCCATTTAAAAACACAGCCGCGTACATGGCTTTTGACGTAGGTACAAACGGAGGCTGATGCACGATCAGATCAAACTTTATCCCTCTGACCAGATCAAACAAGTTACTCTCTCTAACCTCTACATTCCGAACATCGTTGAGTTGGAGGTTGATCTTCGTTAGGCTGACTGCACGTGGATTAATATCCGTGGCGATCACCTTGTTCGCGATGGGACTCAACGCGAGCGCGTTTGAACCAGCCCCACAACCCAGATCCAGAGCCAAGTCTACCTGATCAACGGACGCGCTGAGACGGCAGAGAACACCGGTTGTGGATCCCGGTCCCATAACCGCATCACCGCCATGGAAGAGATGGTCACAAATCACGTAATAATCAGCGATCATCCGCAGATCGAAATTGGATATGACCCAGCCTTGCTCGTCCGTGGTGAGAAAACCGCAATCGTAAAGAAGGTCCGTGAGAGCATGACCAAAAACCGATCGAGCGTCATTTTGTCTTATCGGCAAATTTGCCATCAGCAAAGTGAACGCTTTGGCGGAAAGTGAATCCTGCTGATTTAGATTCCAAACGAGCAGCGGCTTTTGGGGCGCCTGCCATGGACGGCCACCAAGGCGTTGTAGCGATGCTGCGTATTGCTGCGAGAGGCCGATGGAACGGAGGCGATCGGAGATGGCGCGCCATTGTTCGCTGGTTATTCGCAGTAGTCCGGAAATGTCGGGCAGCGGCATGTCAGATGTGGTCCTCCAATACTGCGCCGGCCAGCGCAGTCTGCGAACTTGAGGATTGTCTCTCGACCGTTTCGGAGTAGATGGCGTCGAGGGATTCGCAGACGTCAGGTTCGCTGATGCTTAACATCGACCCGCGCGCCTGGAGTGTGACATTCTTCGAAAACAGAAACCCATGCTCCACCGGGAGCCGCGGTCCAAACAAGCCGACGCTCGGGACGCGGCCGAGATCTGCGAAGCGGAGCATACTGCTATCCAGTCCAATAAAGAGGTCTGAGTGCGCAACAAGCGCCGCTGACCAGGCGAGGGGAATCCTGTAGCAGGGGATGATTCTGTTATGATTGATGTTATAAACGAAAGGGGATCGACCGCCGACCAAAAACGCATAGCAGTCTGCGTGGGTTGATAAGAATCTGGTGAGCGCATTACTGAAACGTCGAGGCTCCCACATTCGCCGCCGCGCGCCATCCGCGTGAACCGTAACGATACGCGCTCGATGTGGCAGGTCCCGGCGGAGCGCGCGGACAAACGACATAGCCTCGTCAGGGAAGCGGCAATTGCTCACGTACGCGCTGAGCGTCAATCCTGGTCGACAGTGGGTGGCCAGTTCAAAAATCTGCTCAACGGAATGGCGAGTCGCCTGTGGTTCAACGGCGGTCGTGAATCCAGGCCCGAACCCGATTGATTCCTTAGCGCTCATAATCTGGGCTAGCTTGATAACCGAATCCGAGGGATAAGGCGCTAGCGAAATGATAAAGTCCTGGGAACCAGGAATTTTGGGAGATTCCGTCTGCACTTCCCAACGCGCCCAATGTTTCCAAGCGAGTACAAAGACCCGCTCAACGTCGAATTCATCGAATACGAAGGGGTGATGGCTGCGCTCGTCCGCAACGTGCGGCAGTAGGTAGTTGGTAACCAGAGTAACCCGTGGCCGAAACTGCTCCCAAATGGCGCGGAAGGCGGGCAAACAGTTGAGGTGTGTTCCAACCCCCCCGATTACCATGACTGCGACCCTTGCGGATCCGGGCAAGTCGCCATGAAGGATTTCTTGCGCCCGATTGTGGTCTACGGTTGAGGGACGACAATGATTATGAGGTGGATCCCCACCGCGTTTGACGCCAACTTGGGATATCGCCATCGTTCGCTCTATCACAAAGTATTGGGGAAATGAGGCCTCGAGGGGGAAGGTGAGCCGGCGATCTATTTCCGCGTCTGAGCGCCTAGCGATTCGGGGAGGACAAGTTAGTCGAACTCTTCATCAAAAATTTCGGCGAAGCCTTTGAACCCTCCGAAAAATTATGGCCTTATCCGGTTTAACTAAAATTGCTTTATACTTTCTGGGCTATTACATCAGGGCCGACGCTCATGTCAAAAAGTCATTTGGGGGGGACAACGACGGGCGTCCTGCGCCCCATCGGCCATTCTCCGGTTGTCGCCGCGCTGTGTTCGTCGTAATCACCAACGAAAGGCGGCCTCAACAGATCCCTCTGTAAGTCGTTGGTGGCAAGTTGCAGATATGGCTCCACCGTTTCGTAGCGCTTCCAAGCCAGGCAACCAGGGCCGTAGCTGTATATCAGGGACAGTCTCGTGACGTCTGAGACCCATTGGCGACTTCCGTGGACGAGGGCCTCTGTGAAGATCAGCATGTCACCGGCCCGCAAGCTGGGATTGACGACCAAATGTGATTCTTCCGGAGGACGATAGCGGATGTTCGATTTATGGCTTCCGGGGACACAGATGAAACCGCCGTCGCCCGGGTTTACATCATTCAATGGGTAAAGAACCTTAATCAGACCATTATGCATGACGCCGCCTGGCGCCCACTGGTACCAAAACGAGCGTTGGTTCTCCAATGATCCGCCGTGCAAGCCCTCCTGCACTGGCGTCGCGCTGGTCATATGCATGCCGAATGTATGATCGAAACGCAGCCACTCGCCGAGCAAGGCTTTCAAGATCTCAATGGTCGGGGGATAAGCCAGGACCTCCATAAAAATCGGATCGAGCTTGAGGAAAGAAAACTTGCCGGATTCTTTCGCGCCTTTAACGTCTTGGAGCAAGCGAACCATCCTGTCAACCATGCTCTTCGGAAGCATGGACGGATAGATTACAAAGCCTCGCAGGTCGAATTCATACATTTTTTCAGGCGTCATAATCCAACAATCTCCTTTCAGGTTTCACCGGATGATAGATTTTGTTCTTAAGCGAGCCGTTCTTCACTCTGGAGGGGCGAAATCGGATTGTTCCAGAATTGTTGCTTAAGCTGCCATCGATAGAGCTATAGGAAGTATATGTTTTGTTGCATAGCTCCGGCAGTGCGAAAGGTCCGTCCCCTCCGAAATCCAAAAGCTTAAAACCGTAATGATGTAAAACAGTCGCCACAAGCGCCTCATGGTGCCCATGCCAACCGGTCGGTAATTCCCTATGAAGGAAGCCTAACGCCCGGTTCGAAATACGATAAATCACATTGAAAGACCTGATCCACTCGTTCTGCTCTATCTTCTTACTTGGATGCCCGAACGTCTCCCACCAACACCAGCGCGGCTCGTCGGAGAATCTTCGGATATGTGTCGTGATAAAGTCGTGATCAAAGGATGCAAACGAGGAAGTGAGCGAATTCCAGCTCCCTGTATACCGAACATCGTATTCTACAAACCAATAATAATCGTAATTTGGGTGTGATAAAAAGAACTGTAGGACAGGAAATTGCGCATGCCCTTTTAAACCGGGCGTCTGGATCCTGGGATATGGCAGACGGAACAAACGCTCCAGGTCAAAGACGTAACAGCGTGAATAACGTCTTACGAGCATGTCGGCGGTCGGAGTCCTGCTATCGAGGAGTATCCATGTGCTAATCCCGTCGAGTGAAGACAGTTGGTCGAACTGAGCCTCAATCTCGCTCGACCAGATGTGGGTTTGGTAAAGTAACGCGCTCCTCATGACGGCCGCGGCCAGCTAATTAGTTGCTATGATATTGGTACAAATTACCGGACATTGTCAGCGCATGGTTAGTTAGCCACGGCTTATGCCGCTACCAGCGACCAAATACAATTGTAGTATCAGTCGAGCCAACCTTGCTCTCTCATCGAGAGGTGTGAATTCCCGCCTGTGGCTATCCGGACTAACGCGAAACCTTACTGACCCGGTTTCCGTCTGAGGGGGCCGCGATAGTAAGCCCTGACTGATCTCCTCCGACTGCAAGCTGAAGAAGAGTCTCCGCCGCTAGCGTCGCCCCGTTCGGCGCCGCGCCCGGTCTTCCTACCGGCCCGGGTTCGGCCGCCAGCGATGCGATAGCGTTGGCCAGGAGCGAGGCGTCCCCGCCACTAAAAACCTTGAATCCTGTGTGGACCGCTGAGACGCTAGCCGCGCGGTGATATTGATCATCCAACCATCTTGGCGCGGGGACCGCAACCGCACGAGCTCCCGTTTCCAGAATCTCAGCCACCGTGTTATATCCTGCCTGGCAAACGACGACGTCGGCGATAGCGAACAATGACTGAACATCAGGTAAGAAAGGCGCTACACGAGCGCCGGAGACGTGCTGCAGCGAAAGCCAATCTCGAAAGAGCGGACCTGCTATCAGCACAGCTCTCCAGTCGGCGGTGTCGCTCAAGATTTGGAAGGCCTGGAGCGCAAGATTATAAAATTCGACGGTGTTGGGGTATCCCCCTCCGCCCCCGGTAATAACCAATAACTTCGATCTATCATTTTCACGGCTATAGAGCTGTCCCGTCCAGCGCCTCACAATTCGGCCGACGAATACAGCCCGATCTCGCAACTCATCTGGGATACTTACTTCATCAGGATCATGGGCGATGAGCAGACGCGTAGCAACCGACAACGCCTCGTGGTTACATTGATAGTAAAATGGCATATCCTTGCATTTCCGTACACAGATCGCGAAAGGAATGCCGTTTTCAACCACAGCGTCAAATAGAATATTGCTCGGAATACAGTCAAACAAAATCAATTGAGGACGGTAAGAGCAAAGCAGTTCTCGGTAGAACTCGGCCTGGAAACGCTTCCTTTTCAAAAAGTCCCAACTGCTCCACGCCTCTTCCACTGTAGACATGTTGACTGTCGGGAACCCTGCCGACTCCGGAATATCATGACCGTGCCCTTCAATTAGGAAGAGACTCTCTGATGATGTATCCAGGTTGCGCACTTCTTGAGCTATTGCCACCAGGCGGCTTATGTGCCCAACGCCAATTGTATTTGGAGGCTGAAATAGAATACGTGTTTCTCGCTTCAAGGTTATCTCCCCTGACTAGTTGTCCGTAATATAAAGTTGCTTAAGTTTCGCCCAAAATAACGGATACATGCTCTGACTTGAGTAATGCGCTTAGAGCAATAAGGCATCTCTTCGCCCACACCGATGCTTTATTGAGAACTATATTGATTAACTTACCGTGAGGGTCCAATTCAACAGCCGTTAATTGCGCTGGTTCTTCGCCTTTTCTTCTCGCGGGACTGAGTTGGCGGCCAAACGACGCGAGAAAGCATTGGTTGCCGGAGGACCGGCTCTCTGGCCTGGTCGGGGAGCGCCATTCCGCAAGTGTGAATCGATCACCAAGCGGACGTGTAAGGATATTCGGTATTATTTCCGCGTGTCGCTAACTGCCTCTCGCAACCGAAGTAATAGATCATCGGTAACAAACACATTTTACTCAAATTTCAATGCGCTGACAGGGGCGATCCTCACTGCCCGTATGACCGGTAGGCAAGCAGCGCAGACCGCCAGAAGGACCAATATCACGCTTGATCCGCAAAAGGCGATGGGGTCGATCGGCTGTACGGCGAATAATAATGATGAAATCATCTTTCCGGCGCCGGCGGCCAGACCAAGTCCCACGAAGATGCCCATAACGGTCATGAGCAATGTTTCTCTCACTATCATGCCGACGATACTCTTAGGAGGAGCGCCCAGAGCTATCCGAATGCCGATCTCCTTAGTCCTCATCGCAACCGTATAAGCAACGACGCCGTAGAGTCCGACACCCGCCAAAATGAGAGCCAATAACCCAAATGCGGTGGTGGTAATGGCTAGCAGCCATTCTTGACTTATGGTCTCACGAATTTGCATGCGTAGTGTCCGCAGATCCGTGACGGGTATTTCCCGACTGAGGGCTGCAACAGTCTGCCGCACTGGGTGGCTCAGGCTACTCGGCTCGATCTGCGTATGTAAAGCGAACGTCATTGGCCCCCAAAGATCTGCAGAGGCTTGGAAATAGGGTGTGTAGATCATCGGGGGCGTCCGCTCTTTCAGATCGTGATATTTGGCGTCCTTGACAACTCCAATAATCTCCACGGGAACCGGCTTCGATGTTGGGGGAAACATCAGAAACCTGCCGACCGGATCGTCTGATCCGAAAAACCGCTCTGCCATTGTGGCATTGATGATTGCCACCATGTTGGAGGAGTCGCAGTCTTGTTGCCCAAAGTAACGACCACGGAGTAGGGCGATGCCGTAAGTTTCCAAGTAGTTGCAACCGACGGCGCTGATCTCCAGATTTTTAGGGTCATAAGGAGAGGCGGGCCGGCCCTGCACTTGAATGCCCCCCGTGGCAATGCGCTGGGAGGTAAAGGGAGTGTTTCGAGAAAACGTTACCGAGGTCACCCCCGGTAATTGGCGCAGTTCACCTGACAAGCGGTTCTCGAATTGGCGAAGAGCGGGCCCCTGGATCCCAGCTTCACTCGGATTGATTCTGAACAGAAGAAGCTTTTCATATTTATATCCTAGGGGCTGTGAACCTAACTGCCAAAGACTTCTGAGAAACAATGCAGCTGTCGTAGCAAGGACAATAGATATCGCCACTTGAGTACAAACGAGGAGCCGTTGCAGTGGGAGCCGCCGGCCCGCTACCCACAATCCCCCGACGTCCCTCGTCTGGTGAGCCGGGTTCACGCCTGAGACAATCCAGGCGGGCGCAGTGCCCAACAAGAGAGTCGCGAGGACGCCGAGCGCCCCTACGAAGAGGAAAACAATCGCATCAGGTCTCGTATTAAGCCAGGCGCCAGGTGACTGTAACGCCAGCTGCAGCATCACCTGGGTCGTGCCAATTGCGATTGGGATGGCCGCCATCACTCCAAACGCCGCTAGCGAAAAACTTTCAGTAAGAAGCTGTCGAAATAACCGACCGCGACTAGCGCCTATGGCCAGTCGCACAGCCATCTCCGGTTGCCGAGCCAGAGACCTCGCCATGATAACGTTGGCGAGATTCGCGCAGGTAAGTAAGAACACCAAGGCGACAACGCCCATCAATATCAACACTGGCTCCGCCATCTGCTTTCGCAGCCTCGAAATACCGCGACGGCTGTTCTGCAGCTGAATGGTCTCGGCCTGTATTTCCTGAATAGTATTCGAATCGACTCTACCGCCCGCCATATCGACTCGAGCCTGCTGAAATAGACTGGTTAATTCCGCCTGCGCAGCTTGGATTGAGACGCCAGGCCGCATTCTGGCAATGAGCTGCAACCACCACAGGGTATCTTTGGCGATCCAGGATCGATTGTTCATTAGCATTGGTTGCTGGGAGACGGGAACCCAACAGTCCGGCGAGCGGCCCACCTCTATGCCAAAGAATCCTGGCGGCGTCACGCCGACAATAGTGAATGCAACCCCGTTGAGCGAAATTTCCTTACCAATGGCCCCCATGTCTCTTCCGAATCTTCGATCCCAATACCGGCTGCTGATGACAACGGGGCAGGAGGTGGAGCCTTGTCCCTCAACCTTATCGTCCGTAGGTATAAACAGTCGCCCCGCTGCGCTGGTGACGCCGACGACAGAAAAGTGGTTTCCAGACACCAGCATTCCTTCAACGCGCTCTGCCTGGCCATCTACGATAGCGCGCAGACCCAAGCCATACGAAGCGGCAATGCCCTCGAAGCTCCTGGCCTGCCCCCCGAGACGCGCGTATATGGGGAAAGTAAAATCATAAGCGAGATCCTTCGCCGACTGGCGAGTGACCCTTACAAGTCTTTCAGGGTCCCTCACCGGCAGGTCTTTCAGCAGCAGTGCGTTAAGAATACTGAATATTGCGGAACTCGCTCCGATACCCAGCGCCAGGCTCAAAATAATCGCTACGGAAGAACCAGAGTTTCGACGCAGAAGTCGGAGGGCAAACCCGAAATCTTGCCACGACTCGTGAAGTAGCCGCAGAGTCATGTTGCTAATGGACTGTGGCATAAGTAATCTCCGTTGCGGGAGGATCCATTCCCTTATCTTGACCAGACGCCGCTCGCTGCTTGAACGACCCGACAGAGCAAATCTTATTAAGTGTCACAAGCGCAGACCGATTTTCCATCATCGACCGTCCAGTATACGTGCTGGTGTGGATTCACGAGCAGAGACTCCAGCGCACAATAAACCGTCTCCGCGTCGATCTTATCCATTCGTGAAGCTGCTTGTAAAGTAATATTCGGGCCGAACAGAAATCCGAATTCATGCGCTCGAGTCGGCCCGAACAGGCCGACCGCTGGCACGCGGAAAAAGTCCGCGCCATGAAGCATGCATGAATCGACACCAATGAATAAGTCGGCTTTTGCGAGGAGAGCAAGGCTAACCGAAAATGGCAACCCAAAACATGGAATCACGCGCTCGCCGTGGGCGCCGACGTCTAATGCCTGCGGAGTACCGCCAAGAACCAATACCCAGAAGTTCTGATGCTCAGAGAGAAACCTGTCTAAGATTATCACCCAGCGGTCGGCGGGCCACATCTTCTCGCGCAATGTGTCAGCATGCACCGCTAGTACCTTCGAGCCGGGGGGAAGCGCTGCCAGCAGCTCCTCGGCGCGGGTGACACTGTGTTCTGGTAGGGGTGGAGGGTTGCTAAATTGCGATATCGAAAGACTCGAGTCGAAAAGTCGGACTATATCAAACGCCAGCTCAGCCGAGTGCTTCCCGTAGTCGAGGGGAAGGTGAATGTCAAAATCCTTGAAAAAACCGACCGATACGTCGGGACGACAACTTTTGACGAGTTCGATCAGCGAAGTTGAGCGCCACGGTACAAGGGAAATGAAGAGGTCGCAACGTTCGATGCAGCTTGATAGGTCGCTCGCGGAAAAAATGCGACCTTCGTCTGTCGATCGCATAGAGGTCGCGATCTGCTTCTGAAGGACCAGGTCATCGAAGAGAAATTCGTGACTTCCCTCTGCCCGGAGTAAAGTCAGCCGGTCGCGAAACAGATAAGACAGTGCTCGCAGCGCAGGCAGGTTCAAAAAATTGTCACCCAAGCCATTGGTGAAGAACACGACCGGACTTTCCGCCTCAGTTGGCGCTTGCAACGAAAGCTCTGACATGACTAAGAAGCCTTAAGAGATCCTCGCACCATATTGAGGGATTATCAAACCCATTCATTCGGGAATAGCGATGCGGAACTGAGCCTCCTCCACAGACAGCCACTTCCGGGCAGGCCTGACAGCGCTCGCAAAGGGGCAACCCCTCGTTAATCAGCTTGTAAAGAAGCGGCGAACCTTGGTGCAGATCATCAAAACCGTGAAAACGAACGTCCAGCCCAGTCTCTGAAACGCCCTCATCACATACCTTCAGCGCGTCATTGGCGTGAATACTGCCATCAGACTCAATTACGAGATAATTCTCCGGCATATTTCCGATCGCGTCAGTATAGGTCAGGCCTCCCAGGATTCTCCGAATGCAGTCCTCGAAAAGCCGTACTCTCACGAGGGGGTTATCCTCCCGGAACCAAGCGTTGAACGCGGGAATGAGATAATCAGCTATCGGCGTACGTCCGAACTTACCATAATATAAGGCCTTCGTGTCGTGGCAGGCGTCCGGCATCAAAAAGTTGATGAGCCGAATTCCGAGAGCGCGAAAGTGTTGATAAATTTCCTCCCCTGAAAATGCCGGGTTAACGACACATAATACCCCCGGAAATATCCTGGCCTGTTGAAGCCGTTGTAGACCATTGATCGTGTCTCTGTATGATCCACTGCCTGAGTGATATACGCGCACGGAATCATGGATATGGGCAGGGCCGTCAAGACTAACACCAACGCGGACAGAATATTCCTTTAGAACGCTAATCCATTCGTCCGTTACAAGGGTGGCGTTGGTCTGCATAGCGAGGGATACAGCGCTGCCCAGGCGCGTGACGGTCATCTCGGCAAACCGGCGGAAGACCTCCGGTTTCATCAACATCGGCTCGCCGCCGTGGAACGTGATTTGAATGCGGCGAATATCCGGACGTTTGTTACAATACTGATCAATCCTCGCAATGGCAGATGAGTAGATTTCTTCCGACATAAAAGCCGGCCGGGCCTGATAGCTCTGGTCGGGATGGTTGTACATATAGCAGTAGGAGCAGTTGAGATTGCAACGCTCAACTACCTTAACTACAAGTCCGACGATCTTGCAACTCACGGTACCTCCGTTCGTAAAGCGGGTCAAAGAGCGCCCTTCCTAAAGGCGTCAGCTCGACGCTCGCCTTCAGGACCCGCTCCACATCGTCGATCTGGGTGGAAAGGCCCTGGGTCAGTTTTGAGCACTGTCCTTCCATGCAGGCTCCACTCGCGATCAAGGCCTGATAAAAAAGTTCAACGTTGGCGAACGCGTGATAGGCGACAAGCAGCCGGTCTAGCGGGCGCTCAGTTTTTGTAAATGGTGAGTAATAGAGCTTTCGATTCCGCCCTTCTTTGTCATCGCTCGTGGTTGGGCCGATTTTTTCAAACAGGGTGTGGTACTGATGAGAGGCTTCGTGTACAAGCATCTCGGCAATACCTTCCGGCTCGCCGTGCGTGGAGATGTAGATCGTTCCGTACTGCCCGCGGATGTTTCCGCTCTTCAACTCGTCCGAACTCGACCGGACCATCACCAAACGCCGGATAAGTCGCTCGACCCAGGTGAAATATTCAGGAACGTGATTGTTCAGCAGCTCGACCGCGGCAGTCAGTTTTGACGTGTGCTCCCCTGTGATTCTCTCCAAGATGTCCAAACCCGCGAATTCATTGAAGTCCACACTTCTACCTGTCAGCAGAATTAGACTCGTCCTGCCCATGGGGACTACTGGTAACTCGTCACACTCGCTCGAGAGCCATGATTGGTGATTGCTGTTGCGCGTGAATGAAACCTGCTTGGACCACTCCCCTTTGTACGCCTGCAGGCGCGCCATGGCTGGGTTACTTTCGACGCGGATACGATCGCAAGCTGGTAGCAGATGGTTATCCCAGACAAGTGAAACGGGTTTTCCTATAAACAACTCCCAATTGGCGGAAAAGCCGTGAACTCCAGCCTGCAGCAACAATTCAACTGCCGCCCACCGCGCACGGAAGCTGCTGTCGGTGCGAATCGCTTTGACAGCCCTGCCAAGAGCCGGCGACCACAGCGCATCGAAACAGGGCGCTTTGTCACGCAATTCAATGAGACCCTCGCAAACATAGCGCCCCTCACGTTCGAAAGTAGGGCCGAAGCGTTCAACGAGCGCATCGATCAGCGCCTGGCAATAGTTAAGGACGACGAAAGAGAGAAATTCTTCGCTGAACGGTTCCTGGGGACAGGAAAAGCACCTCCACAAAGGCGCCTCTTGGCTTTTCGTGGCAGTCTGCTGCATAGTCAACCCTCTCTATTTGGAAACGTAACTCACTTCCCATGCTTTAAACCTAAATCGGACAGCAAAGATTGATACAAACCACGAAGATTCGAAGAACACGAGAAGGCCGGTTTTGATCCGATCTCTTCCAGTTCTCTTCGCGCGCTTCGTTTCTTCGTGGTTTGAACCTCTATACCAATGTTGAGTGGTTAGATTTAGCGCTTATCCCTTATAACCCGGCTCCTCCATCATGGGGGCAGTGACTCATGGCGACCATGATCTCCATGGATCCGAACTCTGCCCGAAGCACGTGGGAGGATAGGTCAACGCTGGTGAAGCACTTAAGTCGCAGGCGAAAATACCACTTTGTTTGCGCCTGGATACCAGGCTCAACATCCAAAGGCCAAGAGGAACCTCAAGCCTTTAAATAACGGTCGTGTGTCCCCTTATCGTAGGCCATCGGATCTTCCGTCTCGTCCTTGCGCAACTCCTCTTGAATTCGGGATAGAACCTTGCTCTTAGTGTCTTGCGCCTGGACGGACTGCGCCGCCCCGATAAGTCCGGCAGCGCCGACCAAGGTTGCGACGCCAGTTGCGAATTTTCTACGCCCTGGGTTCTCCGCAACGCCGCCAGATTGGGATGCCTCTTTAAGGTCAGCTTTCGGTTCACTCGTCTTAGCGTCATTTTGTGTCTTACTCATTGCTTGATTATCTCCTTTACTAGCAAATTATTCGTAAATCAGAACACACAATATTGGGACTGCCTTTTTGCAACAGAGCCACCGAAACACACAGAGAGAAGTGAGAGAAGAGTCGGTGAAACAGCTTCGTCGCAGCTTTTTCTCTGTGACTCTGTGGCTAAGCCTTAGGTACCAATGTTGTGCGCTTCGATTTAGATCCAACTCATGAAGCCACCTATAAGATGGCTTAGGCTTACGCTACTGCAGATAGAGCATCTGGTACTACTATTGTTGCTTAAATGCAGCGCCAAACTCTGATCAAGTTGCGTGCCTTGTCTACTTCGCAAGGCAATACTTGAGTCAATTTATGAACGAGTCATGGCAAGTGATTGATCCGCCGTAGATTTGATTGATAGAACGAAACAGTCGGAGGATTGATGTAGGCGACAATTCGCCGAGGACGTGACGCGATAAGCGCGATAATCGCGCATAGTGCGCGCCGGGCGCGCATTATGCGCGGAAGTGTGCGCTAACAAATGATGGGCGATTGAATGATTCACTGTTCAATTCTCGATCTCGTCACTTATTCCAAGTTTTATTATTAACCGATAAAGTCTATGGCGTGAAGAGATCCCCAGCAGCTCGGTGGCTTTAGTGCGATTGCCGTAACAGCGCCTGAGCGCCCGCTTGATCAACTCGCGCCTTTCGTGTAACGCCAGATCATCGAACTTGACGCCGGCAGGAATGAGCGTTTCGTTATGCTCTTGTGAATCAGGATGTGTTCCGCCTGTCGCCGGTTGGTTTTTCCACTTGGCGTCAAAGTTCAACGATTCGGCCCTGATCCCCCTCCCCTGATCGTCCGCAAGCGCGCGCTCAATCACATTCTCCAATTCACGGACGTTGCCGGGCCAGTGATATTGCAATAATACAGCCGCAGCCTCCGGTGTCAGTTTCGGAATAGGCCTTTTCATACGTCCGCAGTGTAGAGTGAGGAAGTGCCGGGCTAGCGGCAGAATGTCATCCACGCGGTCACGCAAAGGCGCCAGGATGAAAGTCATCACTGCGAGGCGATAATAAAGGTCGTGCCGGAAATTCCCGTCCCCAGCTTCGCTCAATAAGTCACGATTGGTCGCGGAAATGATGCGTACGTCAACCTTAATCTCTTCCGTTCCGCCGACACGCTCGATGCAGCATTCTTGCAAGGCGCGCAGCAGTTTCACCTGATCCTGCAGTGACAGTTCGCCAATCTCATCCAGGAACAGCGTCCCCCTGTTGGCCCGCTCGAAGCGCCCGGGCTTGCGCGCATTGGCTCCGGTGAACGCGCCTTTCTCGTGCCCGAACAACTCGCTCTCGATCAGGTTGGGATTGATGGCCCCGCAATTGACTGCGACGAATGGTCCGGAGGCGCGCGCTGAGGCGAAGTGAATCGCTTTCGCCGTAATCTCCTTTCCGGTGCCGGATTCCCCACCTAACAAGACGGGAAAGTCATTCGCCGCAGCCTTGTAAATGAAATCGAGCATGGCCTGGGTCTGCGCCGACTGACCGATGATCTCGATCGCGCCGAAGCGATTGTTTGTTGGCCTGCCCCCTGCATGCGAAAGAGACGTGGCGCCCTGGCTATACTCACCTTGACTATCAAGAATTTTCCGGCCCATATCCATTGACGATATCTTGAGTTAGTACAAGCATTGTAGCTGCGTCGATGAAGAAGGCATAAGACATTACTTCGCCAAGCTCAATCTTATGTAAGAAAGAGTGTACGGCCTCATGTATGAGCGCGTCGATAAGGGCATGAGTTGATGCTGCGTGAGGGTTGGCAAATCCTGCTTTCCCTATAAGAGAAGATCGTGATCCTGAAAAAAATATCTCAGACGTAGAGCTTTTTTGCACAACAATTGCGCTGATGGAAGTCGTGACAAAACGACCAACTTGTGGCGTCTGCCGATGAATTAAAGAAATAGCATCGGCAATCTTTATGTTTACATCTTTAAGTTCTTCTTGATCATAGCTCCACAATTTATCCTTCTCAAAATCGTGATCGAAAGAGCTATACGCGATTGTACCATCAATCAAAATACCTGAGCAGTTAAAGCCGTGCTGTTTTACTATATTTTGATCGGGACAAACACAATAGTCTCCCATTGCAGTCCAAAATGATTGAGCGCTGGTACTCTCTACAGGACAAAAAATGATTCCAAATTGTAGCCGTGGCGCCTAAAGCCATCGTGCGATTACGCTTTCCGGGGTCGCTAACCCAGAAAGGAATCGCACGATGAAAGACATTCGTTCACTTGAACAAACGCTCTCTGACAATCTACCGTGGAACAAAGCCCGCATCAAACTTGTAGC
>WNGB01007541.1_pt1 | contig 20200 bp, 11 predicted proteins | sample 5400681 | NCBI WGS metagenome assembly WNGB01 (sample SAMN13153367, study PRJNA577476) | soil metagenome | isolation source: 115 cm soil or saprolite under grassland replicate 2 | place: USA:California | collected 2016-06-15
AGCCGCATCTTCCCCAAGCAGTGGTTCGCCCTGCCGCAGTCGCCGCAGCTCTACAAGCAGCTGCTCATGGTCGCTGGCTACGACAAGTATTTCCAGATCGCCCGCTGTCTGCGCGACGAAGACCTGCGCGCCGACCGGCAGCCGGAATTCACACAACTCGACCTGGAAATGTCCTTTGTAGAGATGGACGACGTTTTCCGCGTGATCGAGGGCCTGACGGCCGAGGTTTTCAAGCGCTGCATCGGCGTGGAGATTCCGCTGCCGCTGCCGCGTCTGAAGTACGCCGACGTGATGCTGCGCTACGGCAGCGACAAGCCGGACCTCCGTTATGGTCTGGAGATCGTCGAACTGACCGACCTGGCGCCGCAGACCGAGTTTTCGGTGTTCAAGGCGGCGGTCGAATCGGGTGGCCGCGTGCGCGGGCTGAACGTGAAGGGGGCGGCCGACAAGTTCTCGCGCAAGGGCCTGGACGAACTGGGCGAGGTGGTCAAGCGCTTCAAGGCGAAGGGCCTGGCGTGGCTCAAGGTCGAGGCCGGCGGGTTGACGGGGCCGATCGCGAAGTTCCTCCCGGCCGCAGTGCAGCAGACCCTGCGCGAACGCCTCAAGGCCGAGGCGGGCGACCTGCTGCTGTTCGTCGCCGACTGCGAGGACGTCGTCTGTCAGGCGCTGGGGAACCTGCGCACACACCTGGCGTCGGTGCTCAAGCTCTACGACCCGGAGAAACCAGAATACAAGATCGCGTGGGTGTACGATTTCCCGTCGTTCATCTGGGACGACGAGGAGAAACGCTGGGCGGCAAACCATCACCCGTTCACGGCGCCGATGGACGAGGACGTGCAGTGGCTGGAAACAGCTCCGGGCAAGGTGCGCGCCAAGGCGTACGACCTGGTGATCAACGGTTACGAGTGCGGCGGCGGCAGCATTCGTATCCACAATCCGGAGGTGCAATCGCGGCTATTCAAGGTGCTGGGCATGACGGTGGAGCAGGCGCGCGAGCGCTTCGGCTTCCTGCTGGACGCACTGAAATACGGGGCGCCGCCGCATGGCGGCATCGCATTGGGGCTGGATCGCTTCACGATGATGCTGGCGCGGACGGCGAATATCCGTGATGTGATCACCTTCCCGAAGAATCAGAAGGCGCGCGACCTGATGACGGGGGCGCCCGCGCCGGTGGATGCCAAGCAACTGAAGGAGTTGGGGCTGTCATGATGGCTTTGCAAAGCAATGCGGTAATGTTTGTCACCCCAAGGAGAATGAGCAATGCGCTGGATTGGCATGGTCGCGGTCCTCAGCGTCGGGCTGCTCGCCGCTCCGCTGGAGGCGGGCGAGGGCAAGTCGCGCACGTTCCGCTTCACCCAGGGCGAGGTCGGCAAGGTGCCCGACGGCTGGAAGGCCACCCAGACCAACAAGGGCGCCAATAGCAGTATCTGGAAGGTCGTCGCCGACGAGACGGCCCCATCGAAGAGCGGCTTTGTCCTCGCGCAGACCGCAGAAAGCCCCGCCGCCGTCTTCAACGTGTGCGTCGCCGACGGCACCAGTTACCAGGACGTCGAGATCGGCGTCGCCTTCAAGGCGATCAAGGGCAAGAAGGACCAGGGCGGCGGCATCATCTGGCGCTATCAGGATGCGAATAATTACTACGTCGCCCGTTTCAACCCACTGGAGGACAACTACCGCGTTTACAAGGTCATCGACGGCAAACGCATCCAGCTGGGCACCAAGGAGGAATTGCCCGTCAAGGCCGGTGAATGGCACACTCTGAAGATCAAGATGGTGGGGGATCGCATCGAATGCTTCCTGGACGGCAAGAAGGAGTTGGACGTGCGCGACAACGCCATCCAGAAGGCGGGGCAGGTCGGCCTGTGGAGCAAGGCCGACGCGCAAACCTATTTCGATCAATTCGTGGTCGCCGCCCGCAAGGATTAGTGCCGGAGGCGCGACCCGTTGTTTGTAGTTCCGCCTTCAGGCGGTGTGACGTCAACCGCCTGAAGGCGGAACTACGAACAGGGTGCCTACCCAGCCGGACCGGTCAGCAGGCGATTCCAGGGCGCCCGCGCTCGCGCTTCCGCCGCGCTTCGCTCGCGAGCCTTGAGCGCTTGCTCGACCGTCTGCACCAGCAGACGCGGCACCGCCGACTTGGACAGAAACGGCAAGCCTTCTTCCTGGGTCAACCGCTGGGCGAGGAAGGGGTCGTCATCGTTGCTGATCAGGATCACCTCAACCGGGATGCGGCGGCGACGTACCTGCCGCACCAGTTCCAGACCGTCCATGTCCGGCATGTGGAGATCGACCACGGCGACCGAAAAGGGCGTCTTTTCCAGCAGGGCCAGGCCGCGGACGCCGCCCTCCGCGCAGTGCGCGGCGAACCCTTTCTCGTCCAGGAACTCGGCGAGGGTCTCCGCCCAGAGGCGGTCGTCGTCGATCAGGGCGATGGGGATCCGTGTGCGTCTCATGGCCTCCACCTCCGGGGACAGGGAAGCCAGGCCCAGCGGTTGCAACCGCTGGGCTTTCCGGTCACCCTGTTGCCTTCCACGCGGGATGGTCTCACACAAGCCCGGAGCGCCAGCGACGGGACCAGGCTACCGTCCCGTCGCTGGCGCTCCGGGCTTGTGTCAACTCAACCCGCGTCGAGGATACCTTCACTCCTGGTGCCAGATCGGGTTGACTACTTGCCAACGTGTCCGCGACACGTCTCCTTTGTCCAGAAAGCGGACCGTCCGCGCAAGGCGCGCCGCCTGCGCTGGCGCGGTCCGGAGTTTGCAGGGATGGTGTTGGTTCTACCGTCGCGGCCTTCGAGGTGTCGGGGCCGCGAATTGCTCTGTTCGCAACGTAAGGTAGCAACCCTCGTGCCAACAGTCGCCGTGGGCAATGGGGTGAGAATGCAGGCGCAAGTCTTGATCAGGCAAAAGATTGCGTACGTCATTCTGAGGAAGATGAGTTCGCCAGCGCCAGGCCGCGCAACTTTGGCGGGGGTGCCTGACAGTCGGAGTCAGTTTGGCAGTCTGGAAACGATGTCACCAGCGAATCCAATCGCTGGCAGATACCCTCTAATCACTCAGGCCGTCGCCGGCTTGCGGGCGCTTTGACATCCCCTTGACCCTCGTTAGAATAGGGCAGACACCTTCGGATTTTCTGCGAAAGGAGAGGTGCCGCGTGAAACTGCTGGTGGCCATTCCTATCTATAATGAAGAGCGGCACCTGGAAGGCGTGCTGCGCGAGGTGCGACGTTACAGTCCGGCGATCCTCGTCGTCAATGATGGCTCGACCGACCGCACCGCCGACTTGCTCGCCCAGCAAGATGACCTCGCCGTGATCACCCACGCCAGGAACCAGGGCTACGGCGCCGCCCTCAGTTCCGCGTTCGCCTACGCCCTCCAGCATGGCGTCGATGTCCTGGTCACGATGGACTGCGACGGCCAGCACGAACCAAGCCGCATCGCCGTGCTGCTCGAGGCCATCCACAACGCCGACATCGTCTCCGGCAGCCGTTACCTGCGCGACTTCCGCCAGGACACCCTGCCGCCGCAGGATCGGCAGCAGATCAATCGCCAGATCACCGCGGAACTCAACGAGGCCCTCGGCCTGCAGCTGACGGACGCTTTCTGCGGGTTCAAGGCGTACCGCAGCGCCACGCTGGCGAAATTGCATATCACCGAAAAGGGCTGGGGCATGCCGTTGCAGTTGTGGGTGCAGGCCGCCCACGCGGGCCTGCGTATCAAGGAGGTCGGCGTGCCGCGTCTGTATCTCGACCCCAACCGCGCGTTTGGCGGCATGCTCAACGATGCGGAGGAGCGCCTGGCCTACTACCGTCGCGTGATCGCCGACGCTCTCGCCCAGGTTCGCGGGCCGTGCGCGGTGCTGGAACCGCAACTGTGGTCATGCCGTTCGTCTGGAGGGAGTTGTCGGTGAGCAGTCCACAGGCGTTTCGGGGGGCTCGCCCAGCGGAGTACCGCACGGCTCGCCCCCCTCGGGATCGTCTGCGGGCGCCGCGCGAGGATCGGGAAGTCGTGGCCGAGCCGTCGCTCGGACAGGTGCCCACGCTCCTCGACGACAACCGGCGCCTTCTGGCCCAGGCCGGCGTCCACCTGCTTGGCCGTCCGCTCGACGAACTGCGGCGCGAGGCGCGGGCGAGCGCCCTGCACGCGGCGCGGGCTTACTTCACTACCGCCGGGGAGCCATTGCCCGACGCGGCGACCGACTCGTTGTTGCTCGCCGGTCATCAGCCGGAATTGTTTCATCCCGGGGTCTGGGTGAAGAACTTCGCCCTCAATGGCCTGGCTCGCCGTCATAGTGCCACACCGCTGAACCTCGTCGTGGACAACGATACTGCCCGAACGACTCTCCTGCGCGTGCCCAGTCCTCAGCACGATAACAGCGGCTCGGACGGAGCGGCGGCGGCTCGCTCTCGGTTCGCGTCCATTCCGTTCGATCAGTGGGTGCAGGAAGCACCCTACGAGGAGCGGCCGGTGCGTGACGAGGAACTCTTCGCCAGCACGCCCGAACGTGTCCGTGCGGCCCTTGGCGGTGTCGCGTTCGAGCCGCTCCTCCCCGCGTTCTGGCTCGAAGTGCTCAGCCAGGCGCGGCGCACGCCGCTGCTCGGGGAGCGCTTCGCTGCGGCACGCCGTGCCATCGAGCGCCGCTGGGGCTGTCACAATTTCGAGTTGCCCGTCAGCACGCTCTGCGGCACACCGTCATTCGCGTGGTTCGCAGGCCACCTTCTCGCCCATTTGCCCCAATTTCACTCCTTTTATAACGAGGCAGTGCGCCGCTATCGGCGGACGTACGGCATCCGCAGCCGCAACCACCCGGTGCCGGACCTGGCGACGAATGGCGATTGGCTCGAGACGCCGTTCTGGGCCTGGCGAACGGGGCAGGGGCGGCGCCGGCGGCTGTGGGCGCGCCGGGCGGGGGCGGCGCTGGAACTCCGCGCCGGGGACGAGCTATGGCCGTCGCTTCCCTTTCCAGAGGATGGCGGTACGCAGGGCCTCGTGAGCGCCTGGCAGGAGTTGCACAACGCTGGTCTGAAGATCCGCAGTCGCGCCCTGACCACGACGCTGTACGCTCGGGTGTTCCTGGCGGACCTGTTCATTCACGGCATCGGCGGCGGCAAGTACGACGAACTCACTGACGAATTGATCCGCCGCTTCTACGGCGTGGAGGCCCCGGGCTTCCTGGTGTTATCCGCGACGCTGCTGTTGCCGCTGGCAGACGCCGCGCGGCGGACCGATTGTCGAGGGTTGAAAAACACCTTACGCGATCTGCATTATAATCCCCAGCGACACCTCGGCCCCGAGGCGGCGTCGGGAGAGTTGGTGGCGCGGCGGCAGGAGCTGGTTGGGATGCAACCCACGGATCGAACCGGGCGGCGCGAGCGCTACCGCCAACTGCGACGGCTGACGGAGGCGCTGCGGCCTTACGTCGCCGGGCGCGAGGAGGCCGTCCGGCAGGAACTGATGCGGTGCGTTGAGGAGGTCCGCACAGCGGCAGTGCTGCGGCGACGCGATTACGCTTTTTGTCTCCACCCGGAAGTATCGCTGCGACCGTTCCTCACGGGCTTCCTGAGTCCCGAGACCTGCTGAACGAGCGGCGGGGTTTATCCCCGCCGTCTTGAGCTCAAGACGGCGGGGATAAACCCCGCCGCTCGTCCGCTTTCCCTTTTCCCTGCGACTATGGAGAGAAAAAAGAACCCCTGACGAACCGGGTGGCCCGTCAGGGGGTTGGCTGGAGGGCTGCGACTCTCCCGAAGGCGTCGTCACGCCTCGGCAAAGCCGCGCAGAATTGCGAATCGCTTCGCAAGACCCTTGTCCTCTCTGCCGTTTGGCAATTGGCCCTCCCTTCGGTAACCTGGCGATCCGCGGCGGGCGGCTGACGGACCCATGGCTTTGCGTCCCCGCCTTGCGACGGGTTTGCCCTTTCGAGGAGACAAGGTTAACACCGCTGGTCGATAACCAGGGTTCAATCGCAAGGGTAGGTTGCGAAGTCGAGCAAGTCAACCTCACGGCGGCTAGCCTTGCCGCCGTGAGGACACCACGGAAGCAATCATTTCTTGCTGACCACGAACAACCGATCAATATCGGCGTCCGGCAGTTCCTCGACGCCGTCGTTGGTGTCGATGATCAGGGCGACGTTGCTCGGCGTCACCCACACCAGGTGATTGCCCAGCATCAGCACTGGCCGCACGCCCGGCTGGCGTTCCAGCAGGCGGAAGTAGGCGTTGCTCATCGCCTTGATGGTGACGGTCTTCATCTTGGCGTCGAAGCCCTCGTCGATCCAGACGCCGCCGATCTCCAGACAGTTCCGATTGGCGACGCGCCGCACCGCCGACGTCTTCAGGCGCGTTTCCGTGCGCAGTTTCTCGGTGATCACTGCCAGGTCAACACCCGTTTCACCGGCCTGGACCTCGTCCTTGGCGTCGCGCGACAGCGCGTCGAGGGCCTTGAGGAGCGTCTTCCTCTGCGCACCGGCCTCCTTCATCGCCTTCGCCTCGCCAGCCTTGGCATCGCCGTCCTTGGCTTTGGGGTCGGCCTTGTCAAACCGTTCCTGCTCGAACTTGCCGCGGTCATCGCCGAACCCGCCCGGCCCCCCTTCTTGACCGCCGCCGGAACCGGTGCCCTTGCTCTTGCCGAGGCCCTTGGCAAAGTCACCCACCTTCTTTGCCGGTCCACCCCCCGAATGCGGTCGCAGCGCCGCCGGTGCCTCCTTCTTTTCCGGCACCCGGAAAGCGACGTCCGGCAGTCGCGGGGTAGCGGAAGCCACCGGCACCGGAGCATCGGGGACGATCAGGTAGCTCGTGTAGGGCGTGGTGATGCCGTAGCGCTTCGCCAGGACGACCACCTCATCGACCAGTTCCTTCTTCGAGCCATTGACGCGAATCTGGTCGAGCATGTAGCCGACCTTGCGCCGCGCCCACAGATCCTCGACGAAACTCTTGTCGTCCTTCGTCTTGTCGGGGAAGTTGACCTCGTAGACGAACTCCTTGTCGAGTTTGCCGACGCTGCCGGTCAGCTTGATCGCCGCATGGCCCTTGCCGCTGTAGCGCCCCAGCACGACGAGCTGTGTGCCGTGGAACAGGTCGGGCAGCTGCGGCGGGTACACTTCCGCGATCTTGACGTCCGGCCCGACGTGCAGTTTCAGGCCCGTCAGGACCGGGTTGCTGATCTTGCTGTAGAGATTGCTCACCTTGTGCTCGATGTCCTCATGCTCGCGGACGTAGGTGCTCAGGGCGCGGCTCTGTTCGGCGAGCTGATCGAGGAAGGTGGCGTGGACATCGTCACCGACACCGAAGGTGAAAATACGGGTGTTAGCGGTGTTCTTCGCCAGGATGTTTTTCTGGATGCGATCGACGTTCGTTTCGCCGATGGTGGGCCGGCCATCGGTGAAGAAGACGATATTAAAGGTCCGCGTATTATCGCTGGTGCGCTGGGCGAGGGCGGCGGTCAGGGCGTCATTGATCGCGGTGCCGCCGCTGGCTTCGAGGTTATCGACCCACTTCCGCGCCTGGGTAAGTTGATCGCTCGTGGCGGGCAGGAGCTTGTCGCTGTAGGTGTTGACCGTGGTGGCGAAGTTGAGGAGGTTGAAGCGATCGTTTTCGCCGAGATTGCTGAGGCAGTATTTGAGGGCGTTGCGGGCCTGGGTCATGCGTTTGCCGCGCATGCTGCCCGACGTGTCGAGCACGAATACCATGTCGCGCGGGATCTGCTGCGACTTCGACAGCTCGGCCCTCGGCGAGATTAGCAGCATGAAATAGCCGTCGCTGTCGGCGATGGGCCGATGCGTCAGCGCCGTCAGGCCGACGTCCTTGTTGCCCACCGTGAAGTACAGGTGGAAGTCGCGATCGAGGATCGCCTGTTCCTTCTCGAAGTTGATGACGGCCTCGCGATCATTGGGCCGCGTCATGGTAATGGCGTGCGTCTGACTGTAGATGTTCTGCAGCCGATGCTGCGATTTCAGGTGGACCGTGAGGCTGAACTTGTCGAGCGTTTCGACCGCCTTGCCGTCGCTTTTGAGGGGGTAGACATACTCGATGACGCCGTTTTCCTGTTCGGCGACGGAGGTGTAACTGATGCTGATCTTCTGGTCGCCCTTGGGCGGCACGGGGAAGACGCGCATGCGGAACAGGTTGTTGCCCATGTACTCGAGCAGACCGGGATCCTGCGTGCGCTGCACGATCGACTGATAAATCTGGCGAGCCTTGTCGGCCTCGACCAGTTCGCCCGCCATCTCCTTGCCGTCGACGTACATGGTGAACTTGCGGACGCTGGCGCCCTTGGGGACGGGGAAGACGTAGGTGGCTTCGAGTTGGCGGTCGGTGTGGTTGCGGAAGGTCTGTTCGACCTTGGTCACCGCCACCTGATCCTCAATAGCGACGCTCACGTGATGATTGAGCATCGCGAGGGGAGGCACTTTCCTTTCCGTGGGGATGAGCAGGCCGCGCGCATGGGCGGGGGCCGCCATCGCCAGCAGCAGCAGGATGGGCACGAAGCGTCGCATGGGTACACCCTTTCAGATAGGAGGGCAGAGTTTCCTCATCTACTCGACGAGTGAGGCGGCAGGATCGTTTTCCCTCCTTCAAGTCTGGCCCGCAAGTAGAGGAAGCGACATCAGGGGTTCGTGCCGTTTCGGCGCCCTTTCTTTTGCGGCTTATGGAGTTGTTCGAGTTCGGCACGCAACCTGGCTGCCTCTTGTTCCGCTGCCAGGCGTGCCTTGTGTTCCTCATCGGCGCGACGTGCTTCGTCCTCGGCGCGACGTGTCGCCTCGTCGGCGCGGCGTGTCTCGGCATCGGCGCGACGGTTGGCCACCATCAGTTTCTGTTGCAGTTCACCCGGCAACGGCAGGAGTTCCCCGCGGAACCAGAACCGCACCCAGCCGTCGAGCAGCGCCAACTCCAATTCCAGTTCCGGAATCGCGTAGCGTTCGTCAGCGTTCGGCTTGACGGACACGTACTTCTTGCCGGTGAGGTGGTAGAGCGTCAACTCCTGGTTGTCGGGGTAGAACAGCAGGTAGTACGGCACTTTCAATTGGCGCTCGTACTTGCCGAAACTCGTCTCGTAATCCTTGCGCTTGCTGCGCTTGGAGACATACTCCATCACCCAGAACGGACCCACGGGCTGCAGGGGCAGGTCATAACTCGTGTCGGCCTTGATGGGCTTGTCCCAGACAACGGCCATATTGTCCGGCACGACCTGGCCGGGGCGCCGACGCCCTTTGCGGGGGTACTGAACGAGTAATTCGTTGAAAACCTGCACCTCGGGGCGGAACACGGCGACCAGCGCCAGGCTTGCGAGGGTGATCGCGCGTTGGGTGGCCTGGACCGTCGGTTCCATGAAATGCTCCGGGGGTAGGCTCCGCAGGTATTCGTCGGCGGCCTGCTCGTAGACAAACCGAAGGAGGCCCTGCGGTACGGTAGAGGACATAGTACTCTCCCACAGAGGGAATAGATGAATGCGCGGAGTGTACCAACTTCGGGATGGAGGCGGAAGACGAGGTGCGCAGGCGTGAGGAGAGAGGAAAGCGAAGAGTGATGAGGGGTTCCACTCATCGCTCTTCGCTCGCGGCTTCTCGCAGATTACTTGCCGTCTTTCGGCGGCGCTAACTTGCCGGACATCAAGTCGGCGAGCAAGGGCTGGATTACCTCGGCGGGCGTCGCGTAACTCATCACGCGGCCGGCGCGGGCGATGTTGATGCCGACGACATTGCCGTCGAGATCGACCAGTGGACCACCGCAGTCCTCCGGGTTGATCACCGTGTCATGCTGCAGCACCGTTGGGAAGCCGGTGCGGCGCTTGCTGAGGCGGCTGCCGAGGTTGTTCTGGAAATCGGCGCGCGCTTGATTCGGCGGGCGCTTGCCCAGGGTCGCCTTGACCTCCATTTCTTCCTCGCCGCGCTTCAGTTTGAGCGTGATCGTGTCGCCCGGCTTGTGGCCGCTAACATTCAAGATCAGCGCCTCGGCGTTGACGATCTCCTTGTTACCGACCGCCACGATGACGTCTTTTTCCTTCAGCCCGGCTTTCTCCGCCGCGCTCTTCGCTTCGACCTTGTTGATGAGGGCGCCACCGCCGTCGGCGTCCGCCAGGCCAATACCCAGGTAGCCGCTGCCGCCTTTCGGGATCGGCGGGCCCTTGGAGGCCGGCAGGTTGCGCGTTGCGACGCTGACCACGCCGACCGCGGCCGGGTCGGTCCCCATGCCGGCGCTGGCCACGAAATCGCCGACGGCCGCGAGCTTGCTCGACGCCCACGTAACCGGCGCGAGCGGCGGCAGTTCGGTCGAGTCGATCTTGAGCATTGCCAGATCGTGCTTCTCGTGAACGCCGACCACCTTGGCGTCGAACGTCTTGCCGTCGCGTAGCTTGATTGTGATCTTGCCTTCCAGGTCGCTGAACTTGGTGAGGATGAAGCCGGTCGAAGTGATGGCGACACCGAGGGAGGTGTCCTTGCCGTTGCAGCGGACGCGCACAGTACTCTGGGCCGCCTTCGCAACGGGTTCGCGCAAGATGGCGAGGAACTTGTCGCTGCTCTTGATCTCCACGCCGCCGGTGCCGCCACCGCCGCCCTTGGTGCCCTTGCCCTTCTGAGCGTAAGTGGGGGCAGGCCCTCCCAGGCCAAAGCCCAGGACAAGGGATACGGTCAGCAGAGGCAGCAGGCGACCGAACACGAATTTACCGAGAATCATGAGTGAGTAACTCCTCAGAGAAGGTGAGTGGTGAGTGGTGAGTGGTGAGTGAAGAGGGGAAAAGTCCTTCTTCACTCACCGCTCACCACTCACCACTCACCACCTATTCAACGCTTGCCGACCACGATTTTCAGGGACACCGTCTCCTCGCCGCGCTGGACCTCCAACCTCACTTCCTCGCCGATGCGGCGCCGTTGAACCTGATTGACAAGATCCTCGAAATCGACGATCTTGTTGCCAGCGAAGCGGCGAACGACGTCATTGACCTTCAGGCCGGCTTTCTCGGCGGGCGAACCGGGGGCGACCACGAGGATCTTGCACTCCTTGCCTTCCGGGTCGCCCTGGACGCCGAGGTAGGGAGTGCTTTTACCCGCCCCGCCGAAGGCATCGCCTGCGGCGAGCTGGTCCCAGGTTTCACGGTAGGTATCGACCGGCACGTGAATGTTCGCCGTGATGGCGCCGGAGATGCGGCTATGGATGCCGATGACCTTGCCGCGCATGTCGAAGAGTGGCCCGCCGGAATCGCCACCGACGAGGGTGCAGTCGGTGCGGACCAGTACCTTGCCACTATCAAGAACGCGGCCGACGCGCACTACGGGACTTCTGCCAACCTCGTAGCCGCCGGGATGGCCGATCGCCATGCACCACTCGCCCTTTTTCAGGCTCCCGGAGGTGCCCATGTCGACGAAGGGCCATTTGCCCCCTTCGGTGATCTTGATCATGCCGCTGTCGATGCGACCATTGTTGCCCAGGGTCTTGCCCTTGACCGTGCGGCCGTTGTGCAGGGTGAGGATCACGTCGCGGCCCGGCTTGCCGGAGACGTGGCCGGCGGTCAGCACGTAGCCGTCCTCGCTGACGATGACGCCGCTGCCCTGGCCGGCGCCGATCTTCACGTTGACGGTGCAGAGGATGAGCCTGGGCAGAATGCTTTTGATATGTTTCTGGATCGCCTTGAGATCCTCGACCGACTCAGGCACGGCCTTCTCGAAGGCTGCAGGTAGAGCCTTGGGCTCGGTTTTGGTGGTGACATCGTTGGAACTGGAGCGCGCCAGCGTCCCGGTCAGGACCAGCGCCGCCAGCACCGCGGCGGCCGTGATGGCCGGTTTGAAGGAGAAGGGGAATTGGTGACTTCGGAGCATCAGAATCGTCTCCCTCGGATGGAATGGAACAAAAAGATCAAGATCTTTGGAAGGATCGTGCCAGTCATTAAACCCGGACGGGCGATGGACGGTATCGCGGAAAATGCTTTCGATCGCCCGCGCCGTCTAACCTATTCAAGTATAACGGTTTCAGGTCCGGGTGCAACGACGAAGTGGGCAGCTTGTCGTTTTCCGCGGCATAGGCGAGACGCCTGGGCCACGGAAAGTTAACCGTCACTGACGCCGCAGTCGCCGGGCCAGGCGGCGCAGCGACGCGGGATACGATAGCAGCTGGAAACCGTTGCGCCAGTGCCACAGCAAGCTCGCGTCGTTGCCGAGCAGAAAGGTGCTGAAGAGCTGGGTGTAACCCAGGGCGAGCAGTTCACCCGCAGCAGCCGCCAGCAGGGCAGTGCCGACCCCGTGCCCGCCGCTTGTCGGAGTCACGAAAATCCAGGTCAGGTGCGGTCTACCCAGGCGGCGCTCGACGCAGTCCTCGGGCGGCGGTTCCGTCCAGTAATAGTTGTCCATCTCCGACGGGTCGCCCACGGGGAGCAAACTGAGAAAGACGGCGCCGATCGGTTGCCCCGCGCGAAGCGCGACAAAACTCGCCCGCTGAACCCACGGACCATCACCAGCTGTGATCGTCCGCTGCAGACATTGCCGCGCTGCGTCCGCCAGCGTTTCCTCGGGCAGCGCCGCGAATGGCTGCACACGGTAAAACGCCGCCACAAATACCTTTTCAAGAGCGTCTATATCCTCATTGGCCACCGGGCGCAGGGATAGACCGGATGCGGATTCGGGCGGGTCAAGAGCGGGCGCCGGGGGTGATAACTGCAGCACGGCGTGGTAGTATCGCGGCCGCGGGGTGAGCACAGCGCGGTCGAGGTAATCGTACTGGTAGGCAGCATTGCGCGGCAGCTGACGAAACTCGTCGGCCGTCAGCGGCAGTCGCAGCTGGGACATCCATTCGTCGCACATCAGCGTTGCGGTCGGTGGTTTGCGATCGCTCGTCCAGAGGCGAGGGGCGAAATCTGTTCTCTCCCACCATACAATGCCGAGAGGTGCTTTTCTACTGACCACTGTCCACTGACAACTGATCACCATGAAGGTAGGCATTGCGGGTTTTTCGGGCACCGGCAAGAGCACCGTGTTCCACTGGCTGACCGGCGCCCGGCCGGACCCGGCCAAGAGCCAGCACGGCCAGGTCGGGGTAGCGAAAATCCCCGACGAACGGCTGACCTGGCTCTCGGCGCACTTCAAACCGAAGAAGACAACGCCGGCGACGCTGGAGTTCCTCGACACGCCGGGGCTGCTGGCCACCGAGCGGCGCGACAATCCGCGCCGGCTGGCGATCATGCGCGATGCCGGCGGTCTGCTGGTTGTGCTCAACGGTTTCGCTGGGGGCGATCTCGCTGACGAGCTGCGTCGCTTCCGCGAAGAACTGCTGTTCGCGGACCTGGAGATTGTCACGAACCGGATTGGCCGCCTGGAGGACGGCCTGAAAAAGCCGCGCCCGGCCAAACAAAAGGAGGCCGATCAGCACGAACTCGATGTGCTGCGCCGCATCAGCGCCGTGCTGGAGCAAGGGCGCGGGGTGGCTGCGGTCGGCCTGAAGGAAGACGAGGAGAAGGCGGTGCGCAGCTTTCAACTCTTGACCCTCAAGCCGGAGCTGGTGCTGGTCAACAGCAACGAGAGCGGCATCGGCCAGCCGTTGCCCGCGGACCTGCTGGCGCTCGCCCCGAACGCCCTGCGCGCGCCGGCCCGCTTTGAGTTGGAACTGGAAGATTTGCCGGCGGAGGAGCGCGCGGTCTTCATCGCCGACTTCCTCGGCGAGAAGGGGGCCAGCCTGTCGCGCGAAGAAGTGCTGCGGACGATCTATTACGCGATGGGACAAATCGTTTTCTTCACGGTCGGCGAGGACGAGTGCCGGGCGTGGAGCCTTCGGCAAGGCGCCGATGCGGTCGAGGGCGCTGCGCAGATCCACACCGACCTGGCCCAGACCTTCGTGCGCGCCGAGGTGGTCACGTTCGACGACTTCAAGCGGGTCGGCTCGATGAAGGAGGCGAAGACGCACGGTGTCTATCGCCTGGAGGGCAAGACGTACGTGGTGCAGGATGGCGACATCATGCACATTCTCGCTTCGGGATAGCCGTTTCCATAAAGTGGTACGAAGAATCCTGCTTGCCCAATGCCTTCAAGAGATATTCCCTCATGACGACGACTCCCGATCGCTGGTTCCAGACGCTCTTCGCCGAGCGCCTCGGAGGCGCGAACTACGGTAAGGGCACCGAGATCTACAAGTTCGAGAAGATCAAGCGCGCCAAGCGCGCCGTCCTTCAGGCGCACCCCGAACGGCAACTGCTCGACTTCGGTATCGGCGAAAACGACGACATGGCCGATCTGCTGGTGCGCGACGTTGCCAAACGCGAACTGGACCGCCTCGAAAATCGCGGCTACGCCGACAATGGGATCCAGTCGTTCAAAGACGCCGCGGCCGGTTTCATGAAGCGTGTCTTCGGAGTCGCGCTCGATCCGGTGACGGAGATCAACCACGCGATCGGCTCCAAGCCGGCCCTGGCGATGATGCCCGCCGTCTTTATCAACCCCGGCGACGTTACCCTCATGACCGTCCCCGGATACCCTGTCGCGGGCACGCATACCAGGTATTACGGCGGCGAGGTCTACAACTTGCCCCTGCTCGCGGAGAACGGTTTCTACCCCGACCTCGGTTCGATTCCTGCCGATGTGCGCCGCCGGGCCAAATTGTTAGTGATTAACTATCCCAATAGTCCGACGGGTGCCGTCGCCACGCGGGACTTCTACCGGCAGGTGATCGACTTTGCTCACACGAACCGCGTCGTCGTGGTGCAGGACGCCGCCCACATCCTCCTGAGTTACGACGGTCCGCCCCTGAGTTTCCTGCAGGTGGACGGGGCGAAGGAGGTCGGTGTTGAGATCCATTCCATGTCGAAGGGCTTCAACATGATCGGCTGGCGGATGGCGTTCGTGGCGGGCCATCCGAAGATCGTGCAGGCGTTCGCCGACGTCAAGGATAACTGCGACTCGGGCCAGTTCATGGCGATCCAGCAAGCCGCCGCCGCGGCGCTGCAGCACCCCGAGATTGGCGACCGCATCCGCGAGAAGTACCGTCGCCGGTTGCACAAGTTGGTCGCGGCGCTGAACAAGGTCGGGTTCCAGGCGAAGATGCCGGGCGGCACCTATTTCCTCTATGTGCGCTCGCCGAAGGGATGCGGCGACAGAACCTTCGCCAATGCCGAGGAGGCGTCACAGTTTCTGATCGGCGAGCAGTCGGTGATTTGTGTGCCGTGGGACAATGCCGGTCCGTACCTGCGCTTCTCGGTCACGTATCTGGCCCGTGACGAGGCGGCAGAGGACGCGCTCATGGCGGAAACCGTCAACCGGCTCGGCCGACTGCAACTGCGATTCTAAATGAGGGGCGGGGATTGGCAGCGGGAGTTGGAGTCCCGGCTTTAGCCGGCTGAAGCCGGCACTCCAACTCCCGCTGCCGATTTCCCCACACGGATGTAGAATCAGCTGCGATGCTGGCCGCGCCCAGCGGTTCCCTTGTCCGGCGGCGTTCGGCCGACCGTCTCGATCTGTCCTGTCTCCTATCCGCCGAGCGCCGCGGTAACGGTCCCTGTACAAAGGAGGGTATGCGATGACCGTGTCTGCTCCGTCCGCTCGTCTCGTTGACCGTTGTCTAACACGCCTGCTCGTTGTTGCTGCGATCCTGACTGGCCTGGCCGCGGTTTCGTGGCCGCGAGACGTCGCCGCCGACCAGGCCACCGATCGCCTGACGAGCCGCCCGCGCCCGCCGGCTCCCGCCGTCAAGGAGCTCTCAGCGTCGCCGCCGGTGAGGTCTACGTCGAGGCGGCCGCGCGCGCGCCAGATGCTCTGCTCGTGGTCCGCACGCCGAACCGCGAGGTCACCGCCCAGCGGGCGCACTTCGCCGTCCGCGTGGAGAAAGCCGAGACGAGCGTCACGGTCACGCGCGGCCAGGCCCGCGTCAGTGGCCTCGATCGTCCGCTGCAGGCAGGCCAGCAGCTCGCCCGCGCTGATGCCAAGCCGAGTGCCGCCCCGCGCGCCTCGCATGCACTGGATTGGACCCGTGAACTGCTGATCGCCGCTGAGTCTCCTTTGGTGCCCGCCAGCAAACACGCAGGCGGAGCCCTGATCGCGCGCGACCCCGACGGCCAGGAGGCGAAGATCAGCCTGCGCAAGTTCCATGTTGACGTGCATATCGAGGACGGTTTCGCCCGCACCACCATCGATCAAACCTATTTCAACTCCTCTCCGTGGCAATTGGAAGGGACGTTCTACTTTCCGCTGCCGCCCGACGCCTCCCTCTCGCGCCTGGCGATGTACGTGGAAGGGGAGGACGGTCTGTGTCAACTGATGGAAGGAGGCATGGCCGAGGCAGGGCACGCCCGTCAGGTCTACGAGACGATTCGCTATGCCAATCGTGATCCTGCGTTGTTAGAGTGGCTGGACGGCAGCACGTTCAAGATGCGTGTCTTCCCGCTCGAAGGCCGCAAGGAGAAACGGTTGCTCCTCTCCTACACGCAACGCCTTTCGACCCTCTACGACCGCACCGACTATCGTTTCCCCGCTGGCCACAACTTGCAGAGTGTCGATTCGTGGTCCTTCCAGGCCCGCGTCAAGGGCGGTGCCGATCTCGCCTGGCAAAGCCCGTCCCACACCCTCACCGCCTCCAAGGACGGCACCGACCTGCTCCTGAACGCCTCCGCACAGAAGGCGCGTGTGGACCGTGACGTGGTGCTGTCACTGAATGACAGTCGGCAGGCGGCTCGTGAGGGAATCGCCCGGTTCTCCACGGCAGAACAGGAGCAGGGGCGTTACCTCATGCTGCGTTATCGGCCGACACTTACCGCCGAGGCACGACCACAACGGCGTGACTGGGTGTTTCTGTGCGAGACCTCGGGCGACCGTGACCCGTTGTTAGCGCGTGTGCAGATCGATATTATCCGCCATCTGCTGAGCAAGGCCGAACCGGACGACACCTTCAACGTCCTCGCCGCGGGCACGCGCACGCGCCCCTTTGCCAAGGCAGCCCAGAAGGTAACTCCGGAGAACATGCAGGCCGCTCTCACCTTTTTGGAAAATGCTCATCTCGTCGGGGCGCTGGATCTGGGCCGTGCGTTGACCGAAGCGGCGGCGCTACTCAAGGATTCCACAAATCCGTGTCTGGTGCATGTGGGCAGCGGCATCGCCGCGATGGGCGAACGCCGCCAGGATGTCCTCGTCAGCCGCATTCCGCAAGGAGCGCAGTATGTCGGGGTGGGTGTCGGCCGGCGCTGGAACCGTGCCTTGATGAAGGCCGCAGCGGAGGCGCGCGATGGCCTGTTCGCCCAGGTCAATCCCGATGAGCCGATCACCTGGCGAGCGTTCGAGCTGTCCGCGACGCTCAACACCCCGCGGCTGCAGAACGTGACTGTCGAAGACGACACGGGCAAAGCCTTCCTCTGCTACACGACCGCCCTGGCCCAAGGGGAGGAGTTGGCCGCCCTGACCCGAGTTGGTTCCGACGCAGCCCTACCGAAGAAGGTGGTGGTGCGTGGCCGGCTCGGCGGCAGAGCTTTCGAGCAGGTGCTGGCGGTGCGCGATCCGTCGCCGCGCGCCGATTACCTGCCGCGCGAGTGGGCGAAGTTGGAGATCGAACGGTTACTCACCGAGGATGCGCGAAAGCATCGCGAGCGGATCGTGGAGTTGAGCAAGGCGATGTATGTGATGACGCCCTTTACCTCCCTCCTCGTTCTGGAGAATGAAGACCTTTATACTCAATATAAAGTCGATCGCGGTCGCAAGGATCACTGGGCCTTGTACAAAGTCCCGGCGAAGATTCCCGCGGTCTACGAGCCCGACCCCGAGCAGCCTGATCCCAAACTCCTCAAATCGGGCCAGAAACTCCCCGCCAAGCAAGTGCTGCAGACCATCGTCACGCGCCAGCGCCCCGGTTTCCTGACCGAGAGCCGCGTCGCAGGGAGCGATCGAGGCAACCAGCTGCCCGAGGTGCAACGAATAATGGGCGCGATCGAACTCGGCGATGATGTCGTGAATTTGTCGAGCCCGGTGCGCTTCCCTGCCCCCACCCCCGAGGCGAGAAATGAGTTCGGGGCGCCGATCCTGTCGAAAGTGCCGTACGCGAACAGGATGTTTGCCAACCAGAGTTTCCAGCGGGAGGATCTCCTCCGGCAATTACGGGAAGAGGAGGAAGAGGGGCGGCCGCGAGGAAAGGTTTCCAAGTCTGATCCAACCACGCGCAGAATGGGGTTGAACGATGCAGAGCCGATGAAAGCGGGAGAAATTCTCATTGCGGGCGAGTCTCTGGTTCGCGAGCGGGCGCTGGGGTTGATGAAGCCTGGCAGGGCGGGTGGCGTTGTATATGCTCTCGGCCGCCCGCCAACAGAGACACCCCCGATGGTACGATTCCTTGCACCCGAGGGCGTCGATGGTCTGGTTAGTACGCTTGTCGGCGGTTCGCGCCGAATGCCATCGCTCCTCCACGAACGGCCCACGTTCCGCGACGACCCCCGCCACTTTTTTGACTTGATCGCCTACGCGCCCGGCATGGACACGCATGAGGCCGATGTCCTGGCCGTGCTGGAAGCGGAGGCCCTGCCTCATCCCGCGAGCCGTCCCGGCAAGATCGACGCCGCCGCCCGCGCTCTGCTCGACCGAGCCCGCGTCAAGGGCTGGCGTACCCTCAAGGTCGAGGAGACCGACCAAACGCCTTACACGATCGCCTTCGATGGAAAGGGCCGCTATGCCTACGAGCGCGAGCTGCCGCTGGGGCTGCGCGAGCGCGTCGTCTGCGACGGGCAGACGCTGTTCCATCTCTATCCCCAGCTGAGCGTCGGCGCCCGCCGCAGCGTCAGCCGTTTCCACCGCGCCGACCTCTTCGATGCGATTCCCCAGGCCATCCCGCCCGCCGAGGATCTCGCGCGCGGCGCCGACCTCAAGGCCGTTGGCGAGCGCACCGTCGCCGTCATCCCGCACGGCGCCGACACCGCCAAGACCGCTGACGGCAAGCCAGCGACTTATGCCCGCGTCCATCTCGTCTTTGGCGTCGATGGCCGCCTCACTGAACGCCAGATTGTCCGCATGCCCAAGGGCGAAACGCTCTACCGCGAGCAGTGCGCCAGCGATGGGAGCCTCCGTGTCCTCGACGCAAAGGGCAAGGAACTGCTCACCCGCAAGGGCACCCTCGCCCCGGCCCAGGCGCCCAACCTGAACCCGGAGACGAAGGATCTCGTCGTGCTGCCGCTGCCCTATCGCACGCGCGAGCATGTCCGCCGGACTCTCAAGATCGAGAAGCAACGTAATCAGGAGCTGCGTTTCGCCGACGCCCTGCACCTGCTCGCCGCCGACCTCGGCCAGAACAACGCCGGCGAGGCGCTCGCCCTCTTCCGGCAGGCGCTACACAGCCGCGACCAACGGCAACTTGGGTTATATGTCCTCCTCGCGGCGTGTGGCGTAAATCTCGATGCCCAGAATGCCGATGTGCTGGCGGAGCATCTGGACGCGCCGGTGGCTCAGTACCTGGCGCTACACAGTAGCCCGGTGCTGCGCAAGCATGCGAGCCAGTGGGCCGTCGCCAGCGCCAACTGGGGCGAGGGCATGCTGCGTCACCTCGCCGTCTCGCACGCTCTTTATCAGCGTTGGCAGAGCGACAAAGTCCTCAAAGGTGATGCGACGCGGGTCAAGGCCGACGTCCAGCGTGCGCTCGACTATGTCCGCCGCCACAAGGGCACGGCCTGGGGCTGGGCCCTGCTCTGTCTCATGCAGGATCGCGCCGGCAAGGACCAGGCGTTGCATGCCGCCCTCGCTGAGTGCTGTCCTCTCTTCGCCGATGTGCCGGGCCTGCGTTACGCCGCCCGCTACGAGCAGGCCCGCTCCCTCTGGCGTGCCGATAAGCGGGACGAGGCGCGGACACAGTTCACCCAACTGTACACCGACACTCTCAAGGAGGGGGTGCTGCCAGTCATCGACTCCGACTGCCGCCACGCCCTGATCGGTGCCGAGGCCGACCACTGGGGCAACCTCTTGCGCAGCACGGCGACCACGCTTGTCAAGGACAAGCGGCGGCCCGCGGTGCTGGCCTTGGCCTGGCAGTGCTGGCAACTCGACGACCAACCTCTTGCCAACCACCTCCTCACCATTGCTCTCGACGGCATTGGGGAGGAGAAGGAACGACTGACAATGCGGCTGGGCGGCTTGCAATTGCTGTGGCAGACAAGCCAACTGCCCCAGGCCGACCAACTCTTGCAAACCGTCCTCAGCGACGGTAAATCCGGCAAGGAGCCCGCCCTGTGGCGCCTCGCCGCTGCCCTCGCCGAGAAGCGTGACCAGC
>WNGB01004894.1_pt1 | contig 20198 bp, 21 predicted proteins | sample 5400681 | NCBI WGS metagenome assembly WNGB01 (sample SAMN13153367, study PRJNA577476) | soil metagenome | isolation source: 115 cm soil or saprolite under grassland replicate 2 | place: USA:California | collected 2016-06-15
AATCAATTCACGCACGATCAGCAGCGTCCAGCGTTCTCCGACGATATCCAGGGCATAGGCCAGCCCACAGTATTGATTGTAACTTCGATTTTTCATACTTCACAGTATACATCAAATTGGAGAAAATGCAAGTAGAATAACTCATACTATAGATGTAGAAGTATCTACTTGACTTTTTGAAGTATATGGGATATACTCTCTCTAGAACCTTTGTACGGGATGCGACGCCGAGGGGACGAGCCAACCGCGTGAATAAGAGTAGTAGAAAGAGTGAGCAACCATGGAAATGATGACGGCAATTGACGAACGAATCCCGGAGTTAGCCAGTCTTGAGTCGGACAGGCCGGCTCAGCCGAAAGTGTTGATTGGCGAACGCGAGCTGCGTAAGCGCGTGTTGGGGCTGGCCGGGCCAGTCATCGGTGAAAATTTCCTCGAGACCCTGCTGGGGATTGTCGATACGGTGCTGGTCGCCGGCCTGGGCGCCGTGGCGATCGCCGGCGTCGGTAGCGCCTTGCAGGTCATGTTCTTTCTCATCTCGGCGCTGAGCGCGCTGGCCATCGGTAGTGCCGTGCTGGTCGCCCAGGCCGTCGGCGCCGGCGATACTGCTCGCGCAGGGCGGTTGGGTCGCCAGTCGCTGATCTGGAGTGTGCTGTTCTCCATTCCGCTCACCGCGATCGGCTTCCTGCTCTCTGGGCCGATCATCGGCCTGTTTGGCTTGGAGCCCCAGGTCGCGCAGATCGGCACGCAGTATCTGCAAGTGACAATGGGTACGGTGGTGGTGCTGGTGGCGCTGTTCATCGGCGGCGGCGTACTACGCGGTGCGGGCGACGCGCGCACGCCACTGCGCGTGACCGCGCTGGCCAATCTGCTCAACGTCGCGCTGGCCTATGGGCTGATCTATGGCCACTTTGGGCTGCCCTCCCTCGGCCCGGTCGGCAGCGCCTGGGCGACGTTTGTGGCGCGCAGCTTCGCGCTGCTGTTGCTGCTGAGTGCGCTGTGGCGCGGGCGCAATGGCGTGACGATCAGCGGGCGTGGTGGCTGGCGGCCCGACTTCGGCGTGGCGCGCCAGGTGCTGGGCATTGGAATTCCGGCCGCCCTGGAGCAGGTGTTGGCCACGTTGGGGTTCCTGGTGTTGACGCTGGTGGTGGCGCGGCTTGGCACCGAGGTGCTGGCGGCGCAGCGGATCACCTTCAACGCGCTCTCTCTCTCGTTCCTGCCTGGGATTGGCTTCGGCATCGCCGCGACGGCGTTGGTGGGACAGAGCGTCGGCGCGCGGCGCATCGGTGAAGGCCAGGCGGCGGCACGGGTGGCGACAACCTGGGCGGTGATGTGGATGAGCGCAATCGCCGTGCTGCTGATCATCTTTGCGCCACAGATATTTCAGCTATTCACCAGCGATGCAGCGGTGATTGCGGCGGGTGTACCTGGTCTGCGGGTGCTGGCGCTGACGCAACCATTCTGGGCGGTGCTGTTTGTTCAGGCGGGAGCGCTGCGCGGGACGGGTAACACCCACTTCCCGCTGATGGTGACGGGCACGAGCATCTGGGCTGCGGTTGCTCTGGCGTTGGCGCTGCTCGAGACAGTCGGCGGCGGGCTGGTATCGGTGTGGGCGGCGTTCCTGGCGCTGGCTCCGCTGATGGCCTTCTTGATGTGGCGGCGCTTCCGGCGCACAGTGGCCGAGTTTTGAGTTCCGGGTGCCTTCTGGGCGTTTGAGTGATGCGTTGTGAGAGGGCGTGGTCGACGACTCACAACACATCACTCAAAACTTGTTCGTCTTTCCTCTGTGCGCGCACCGAGTAGCATCGCCGCCTGGCCGGTCTGAACCAGTGAACTGGCGACCTGAGTGTCCACAATTGGGACCCCGGTGATGTCCAGTAATATTGTCTGCATCGCTGATAAAGATAAAATCACGCGTCTGCCGACCGTCCCCGTAGATTGTCGGCGGCTGTTGAGCGTGCAGCGCAGCGACGAAACGGGGGACTGCAGCAGCGTAAGCAGAGGTGGGATCCTGGCGCGGCCCGTAGACATTAAAGAAGCGCAGCGCTACCGTTTCGAGCCCGTAGAGCCGAGTGTACAACTGGCCAAACTGCTCAGCAGCCAGCTTCGTCGCGGCATAAGGCGAGAGTGGCGATAATTCACACTCCTCACTAACCGGCAGTTGGGCCGGATCGCCGTAGACCGCGCACGAGGACGCCTGAACGACCCGCTGGACACCAGCCGCGCGAGCGGCTTCCAGCAATTGGCGCGATAGGGCTTGTCTGTGGTACGATCTCGCTCGGCAATCGAGAGATAAGAGACTGGAAACAGTATGCTCGAGCTTCCTCCAAATCTGATCGCTCCATATGGAGATACACTGGTCGATCTCCTGGCCGCGCCCGAAGAACTTGACGAATTGACAGCCTATGCCAACCGGCTGCCCTCGGTCCAAATATCGGATCGCTCGGTTTGCGATCTCGAACTGCTCGCCGTCGGCGCCTTCTCGCCGCTCGACCGGTTCATGCCCCGCGACGATCATCAGCGCGTCCTCGACGAAATGCGCTTAGCGAACGGTTACCTCTTCCCGATCCCGATCGCGCTGCCAGTTGATGCGAGCGCAGAGATTCACCTCGATCGGGATATCGCGCTGCGGAATGCGAAGAACGAGATCCTGGCGGTGATGACGATCGAGTCGATCTATGACTGGAACGTCGCCGAGGTCGCGCGGCGTGCCTTGAACACAGAAGACCTGCGCCACCCACTGGTCGCGGAAATGCACCGCTGGGGCAGGCACAACCTCTCTGGCCGCTTACGTGTGCTGCGGCTGCCAAAGCACTATGATTTCCAGGATTTGCGCCTGAATCCAGCGCAGACCCGCGCGCGGTTAGCGGCATTGGGCCGGGAGCATGTGGTGGCCTTTCAGACCAGAAACCCGCTGCACCGCGCACACGAGGAGCTGACCAAGCGCGCGATACGCGAGGTGGATGGGACGTTATTGCTGCACCCGGTCGTAGGGATGACCAAACCTGGCGATGTGGATCACTACACCCGGGTACGGACGTACAAGGCGCTGGCGCAGCATCACTATGACCCGGAGCGGATCGTATTGGGGCTCCTGCCGCTGGCAATGCGCCTGGCTGGCCCGCGCGAGGCATTGTGGCATGCGCTGATCCGGCGCAACTACGGAGCAAAGTACCTGATCGTCGGGCGCGACCACGCGAGCCCGGGAGTAGACTCCGCGAATCGGCCGTTCTACGGCCCGTACGACGCGCAGCAACTTGTCGAACAGCATAGCGCAGAGCTTGGCGTTGGTGTCATACCATTTCGAGAGTTGGTCTATCTTGAGAAAGATGGGCGCTACGACGAGCGCTCAGGCGCTGGCACACATACGTCGATCGCGTCTATCTCCGGCACGCAGGTGCGCGAAGAATACTTGAATATCGGCCGTAAACTGCCCGACTGGTTTACCCGCCCAGAGGTGGCCGAGATACTGGCTGAGGCCTACCCACCACGCCATCGTCAGGGCGCCTGCATCTGGTTCACCGGGCTCAGCGGTGCGGGAAAATCCACCACCGCCGAAGTACTGACAGTGCTCCTCCTGGAGCATGGCCGCCAGGTAACAGTGCTCGATGGCGACGTCGTTCGCACGAACCTGTCGGAAGGGCTTGGATTTAGCAAGGATGATCGCGACACGAACATTCGGCGGATCGGCTTTGTGGCCTCCGAGATTGTTCTGCATGGCGGGATGGTCATTGCAGCGGCCGTGAGCCCGTATCGTACGACTCGGAACGAGGTTCGCGGCATGATCGGCGATGACCACTTCGTCGAGGTGTATGTCGATACACCACTCGAGATCTGCGAGCAGCGCGATGTCAAGGGGATGTACGCTCGGGCACGGAGCGGGGAGCTACAGGGGTTCACCGGTATTGACGATCCCTATGAGCCGCCGATCAACCCCGAGATCGTACTTGAGACTGTCAACCAGAGCCCTGAGAAGAATGCCCGGTTGGTTCTGAAGTACTTGATCGAGCAGGGGTTCGTGCGTGCAGCAAGGCCTCAGCTTAGCGAGATAACAGGCGATTGAAGGATACTCTGTTCGGGACATCAAAAGAATCATTGTTCCCTCAGCCAGCAGCGTGCAAAGCCTCAACAACAGCTTGCTCCAGGGTCATCGTTCGCCCCTCTGCCCAGGCGGCGTGGATCGTAGGGTCGTTCAGCTTAGCCTCGACATCGCCAAGAAACGCTTTGTGACGGCCTTGATCGGCACGTAATAGAGGTGTGCCAAGGGCATCTCGCGGGGCGGCAGTTGCGGCAAATAGCAGTGCCGCCTGCGCGACGAACCCCGTCTCCTAGTTCCCGGTTGAGTCGAATATTCTTTGGCGGCTGCTTTACGATGAACAGCGCCACGACCAAACCGCGGAGTCCAGCGTCAGGAGACAAGGGCCACCAGGAGCCCGTACACCTCGCCGCGGCGCACGCGCATGGTCACTGACCACACGCGCCGATCTCATTGGGAGGCCTGAGCCTGCTTCCGGTAGTTGGCCCGCGTGGCGATCGCACCCGCGATTAGGGCGGTGAGCACACCGATCACCTGGATCCCTTGGCCGATCGCGACACTCGTTCCGGCCTGGCCGAACAGGTTGGTCAGCCCGCTGGGGCTGATCAGGAAACCAACAAAGACGAACAGTCCCAGGAACGCTCCCACGCCCGGTGCCCACCGCCATGGGGTCAGTCCGACGAACAACGCGCCGGCCAGCAGGATGACGATCCCCGGCGGCGGGTAGATCGGGAACTTGACTCCCGACGCCCACAGGATCGCAATCCCGAGGGCACCGACCACCAGGCCCACAACCGTCACCACCCGTGGCCCGGACAATGATCTCTGTGTATTCATTGTTCTCTCCTTCTAATCGTGATAGTTTCCCCCTTCTGATTCACCGACAGTAAGGTCAAACCCAGATCGCGCACTTTCATCACTACGCCAAACAACGCCGCCTGATCGCGCAGCGGACCAGCAAGGACCGTTTCGCCGTTGGGATCGTGTGTGATAGTCAGCCCTTCGAGCCATTCCGACCAATGCTGGGGCAGATGTCCTTTTACTCGGATTTCATACGTCGTCGCCATCTGTTTCACCCCTACCACTCGGTTCCCCGCATCGCTGCCGGCTCAGCTTCCGAAATGCCGACCGCCGTTCACATTCAATATCTCTCCGGTGATGAAACCAGCGTCCGGCGAAGCGAGGAAGAGCGCAGCGGCCGCGATATCATTCACGTGACCCGGGCGTGCAACTGGTAACTGCGCGGCGATGTCTCGCACGATCTCTTCGGGAACACGCCCGGTTGCTCCCGTGTCGGCAATAAAGCCCGGCGCGATCGTATTGACGGTGATTCCTTGGGGACTGTATTCGCGGGCGAGCGCACGCGTCAGACCCAGCAGACCAGCTTTGGCGCTCACATAGCCAATCGTGCGCAGCCCAGGCCCGCCCGTCAACGCGCCATCCGTACTGACGTTGATGATCCGGCCACCGGGTCGCGCCAAGTGCGGCAGGACGGCGAGCGCCATGAGGAACGCGCCTTTGAGGTTCGTGGCCAGCTCGTGATCCCAGACCGCTTCCGCCTGATCGAGCGACATCTCAGCCGTGATGCCGCGTGATTCCCCGGCATTGTTGATGAGCACGTCGATCTTCCCAAACTGCGTGACAATGGCGTCCACCGCCGTGGCGACCTGTTCGCGCTGGCTGACGTCGGCGCGTTGCCAGCTGCACTGCACTCCCATCGAGTCTGCGGCAGCACGCAGGGCCGCTTCGCGGCGTCCAATGATGACCACCTGCGCCTGGTTCCGCACGAAGGCTTCGGCCATCGCGCGCCCGATCCCACTGCTGCCGCCTGTGATCACGACGATCTGATTCTGTGCGGTCATGGTTTCAGTTTCCTCTCTCCTGTTTTCCAGCGCGGTTGCGCTTTTGGCATGCACTATAGCCACGCATTGGGGGTAGTGGCATCATCCGAAGGGGGTATCGCTGGAGGTATTTTCTTGGCCGTTCGAGATAATAGTACGGGTGCAGAGGTAGCAACGGCAGAACGTCACAACAAGTTCATTTCGCGGGCGCGGGCGACCGCCTGCATGCGGCTGTTCACCGCGAGCTTGCCATAGATATGTTTGAGGTGCACTTTGACGGTCGCGACGGAGAGGTAGAGTTTCTGCGCAATCGCTCGATTGGACAGGCCCGCAGCCAGGACCCGCAGCACTTCCAGCTCGCGTTCGGAGAGCGGCTCCACCAGCGTTGAGGCTTGAGGTTTGAGACTTGAGGTTGGTACGGCATCTGCAAGCCTCAAGTCCCTAGCCTCAAGCCCCTTTGGAAAGGCGGCCAGCAATTGTTCAGCATAGGACCGCTGCTCACCTGTGACTTGCCGCAACAATCCGGCCATGGGCACACCTTCATCCACAAAGACGCGGACGTAGCCTTCTGGGCGCGCCAGGGCGAGCGCCTCAACCAGTGCGACCTGGGCTCGGGCATGCTCACCGAGCGCGTCGAGGGCGAGCGCCGCAAGGAGCCGCACCTCAATGACGCTCTCGATCCGCGCCTGGGCTTCCGCCGCAACGCCGAGGCGCTCAAGCAGGCCGAGGGCACGATCGGGCACGTTCTGGGCGAGCAGCACCCGAGCCAGCACCAGATACTCGCGCTCCCAGGGGTAGCTAGGTTCGTCCGCCTCCCCCAGGCCGCGCGCGTCCGCCCAGTCGACAGCCCCCCGCACGTCGCCCTGGGCGAGCAACAGGCGTGCTCGCTCCACGGGCACCGGGTTGTGCAAGGCAGCGATCCCCTGGGCCGGCATGAGCCGATAGGCCTCGTCGATCGCCTCCTGGGCGCCGGCCGGATCCTCAACGGCCTGCCGGATCCAGGCCAGAGTGGCGAGGCCGATGGCCGGCGACAGGGTGGAGATGAGCTGCCGGCCAAGCGGGATACCCGCTGTGGCGTGGCGGAGGGCCTGCTCAAGCTGGTTGCGCTGATAGAACACCTCGGCCATCCCGACAAGCGCCATGGCCGTAGTCGGCACCGCCGAGGAGCCGATGCGGGCGGCGAATTCAAGTCCCTCCTGGTAGGTGTGGAGTGCGGCGCCGAGACGGCCCTGAGCGCGCTGCACGCGGCCAAGGACTGAGCCGGCGCTCAATGTCAGGTGCAGCTCGCCTGCCGCGCGCCCCTCGGCGACGATGTCGGTGAAGGCGCGCTCGGCCTCCGCGAGGCGGCCACACATCCAGTCCGCCAGCGCCAGGTTCCAGCGCCCCGAGAAGCGCGGGACTTGTTCGTCCTCGGCCAGCTGGGTCAGGGCCCACCGCACGAGCTCGGTCGTGCGCTGCGCATCACCCCGCAGCCCGACCAGGGCCGCGCGCAGGAGCGCGATGGCGACGGGGAGGTTGGCCAGCATGCTCGCCTGTCTGCCGATCGAGGGCTCGTAGGGTTCGCTCGGGGTGGTGAGGGCCTGCTCAGCGTCGTCGAGGAGTGGCTCGGCTGCCTCCAGGTGGCCGGCGTTAAACGCCGCGATCGCCTGTGCAAGGATCAGCCGTGGGCGATCGCGCATGACCTCCTGCGGGACCACTGCGACCCACCGGCGCAGCGTCTCTCCCTCGCCACGATGGAGGATCTCCTCGACGTGCTGTTCGATCAGCCGGGCGGTCCACGCCGCGTCGCCCGCCGCGAGGGCATGGTGCACGGCGTTGTCGATCAGCCCATGCGTTGTGCACCACGTGGTCGCCCTCCGATGCAACTCCGAGACCAGATCGGGTTGGGCTTGCTGCAGCCGCAGGCGCAAAACTTCGGCAAACAGCTGGTGATAGCGATACCAGCCGCGCTCCTCATCGAGCGGGATGAGGAAGAGATTCGCGCGCTCCAGCTCCTCTAACAGGGCCTGGCCATCGGCTCCTCCCGTGACCGCATCACACAGCGGGCCGATCAGACGGGTAAGGATGGAGGTTTGGAGTAAGAACTTCTGCGTACGTTCAGGCTGACGTTGCACGACTTCCTCGACCAGATAATCCAGAATATAGCGCTGACTACCGGTGAACGATGAGACAAAACGCCGCTTCGCTTCTTCATCGCGTCCCTGCAACGAGAGGGCGGCCAATTGCAGCCCAACAATCCAACCCTCGGTGCGGGTCGCGAGCGCAGCGACATCATCCGCCGCGAGTTGTAAACCCATCACGCGATTCAAGAACAGGTCCACTTCCTCAGAGGTGAAGCGCAGGTCCTCAAGTCGAAGCTCGGCCAGTAGGTTGCCGGCGCGCAGACGGGCAAGGGGCAGGGGCGGATCAGTTCGGCTCGCGATGATCAGGTGCATCTGCGATGGCAGATGGTCAATCAGAAAGGTGATACTCGCATGAATCGCAGGAGCATCAATGACATGATAGTCGTCGAGGACGAGGGCAAAGCCTGCCCGGAGCGGCGCCTGCCCGGCGGCCCCCCCTGAGCTTGCCTGCTCTGAGCTTGTCGAATAGGTCGAAGGGTTTTCCAGGAATGTGGTGATCTCGTTCAACAGAACAGTAAGGACAGATTCTATGGGTTGTGGTTGCTGTCCTTGGGCCTGGAGCAAGGCGTGCGCTTGTTTGCCAAGGTCTGGCCGGAGCCGTTGCAGTGCGGCGATCACGTACAACCAAAAGCGCATGGGATCGTTATCTCCCTCGTCGAGTGAGAGCCAAGTGATACACCTTTCGCTGTGCGGAATCCAGGCGCTGAGGGCACTCGTCTTGCCTGATCCGGCTGGCGCGGAGATGAGCGTCAATGGATAATTCAGTCCCGCATCCAGTCGTTCGATCAGGCGCGGCCGTGGGACAAGATTCCGATGCGCACGAGGAAGATGCAGTTTCGTCGCAAGTAAAGGGACATCCATTGGTTTCACCCAACGCCAATGATAGTCAAATCATGAACGCGGTTCGATCAGATGCGTGATGGGTTTGTGATTGTTGGCGAGACGCATCGCCAAGCTCGCTCTCGTCTGATATGGGATTCGCAGTTTGGATGGATCAGGTGACGAGGAGGATGGTCTACTGGCGAACGAGATCAGCATCCATCTGCGCTGCATGGTAGACGCGCAGATGTCCGATGTCAACCGCGGTCCCGGCGCCTCCGGCTGCGGCGAGCGTATCGTATGTCTGTTGCGCGCCCGGCAAGTCGAGGCCAGTTACGATCACGGTGGCGCCCTCGCGTGCCAGGAGCAGCGCCGTGGACTGACCGATTCCTGCAGCGGCGCCGGTCACTACGGCAATCGCTCCGGCCACGCGCCCGCCGACAGAGGGAGATGAGGGTGTCGTCATCGTCGTTCCTTCTGCATCCGTGGCTCTTCCACATCATCAGGCATTCGCTTCGACAGGTGGAGCGGCTAGTTGCTGGGCCGCGCGTGGTCCCTGGCCGAGACGATACAGCAACCAGCCCGCGACGACCACTAACCCGAGCAGCGGTAGTATGCCACTCTCGCCCGCCAGGTATTCGAGCGCGAGTGGCGACGTGGTGACGGCGAACAGCAGCTTGCGTTTGATGCGCCATCCGCTTGCCAGTAATCCGTAATCAGCTGAACCGCATGAATAACCGCGTCCGGACGATCAAACTGAATGTAGTGCCCGCCGCCATGATCGTCTCGTAGCTGAAGCCGACGACCTGCAACGCTGCCAGCAGGGCGACCAGTGCCAGCAGACCGCGCTTGATAAAGAACCAATAGCGGTGCCTGGGCTGCGCGCTTCGACTGGTCGGCAGTTTTACATATGTCCGTAACGGTGTTCATAATGTTGCTCCTTCTTTCGTTAGTAAGGACCGACCAGAAGCATGCGCCAACGATAGCGTACCGCTTCTGATTGAGTGGTGCGCGGCGCGCTGCTGCCAGAGGTCGCTGAAAGCAGCGCGCGCGTCTACATTGATCGCCAGATGACCAGGCGACGTTGACCGGCGCCCCGGCGATTGGTGAATCCCATTTCGTGTCGCCGCACACAACGTACGCCAGCGTCGTGCTAGGGCAGCGGCACGCGCGCCGCCCCGCCTGCCCTCGGCTCCAGCGCCTACGAGATGCCGGGAATTGCCTCAACACTCGCCGGCGCCACCGGCCTGCGCGACCGCCATGTCTGCCGATCGACAATCACCACGACGACGGCTGCCACACAATTGACGGCCGCCAGCAGCCAGAAATAGCGTGTCAGGTCCGGGCCGGAAAGCATGGGGGAGAAGTAAATACCGATCGTATTGGCGGCGGTGTGGTAGAGGATAGCGAGCAGTGCGCTCTGGCGGGCGTTGTAAAAGACCCAATTGGTCACGACTGCCGAAAGGATCGTCGTGATTACGTACGGCAAAGTGATGGATGGCTCGGCCAGGGCAAGCGGTAGATGCCAACCGGCCAGGAGTACGCCGAGGATCAGCGTGTTGGCCAGCGGCGAACGGCTAGCGGGAAAACGCGGCATGGCATAGCCGTGCCAGCCCGAGTTTTCCTGGAGTGGCGCGTCAATCAAGGCCATGGGAAACAGCACGAAGATGCTGTACCAGGGGCCGAGCTGGGCTAGGGTGGGTAGCGGCGCACCCAGCAGGATGTTCAGCCCCACGACGGTCAAGCCTATCGCTACTGGGACGAGCAGCGCCGCCGCGTACCAGCGCAGTCCGACGCGCCAGCGCAGACAGCGGCTCAGCAACTCTTTCAAGCCGTTCATGCCCCGAGTAACACTCGCCACGATGATCGCGGCGATCACCGAGCCAAATGGGAACAGGAACGGGAATTCCGGCCAGGTTGCCGACAGGGCGTAGAAGCCGTACGAGATGGCATAGGCCAGGACAAAGAACGTGACGAGTGGATGGCGTTTGACGACTGAAGTGATGGCGTTCATAGCTGTCTCCCTTTCATGACTGGTTGTTCACGATTCGTCCGTCGCGACCGTGGTGACCGCCAGGAGCGGCAAGCCAAGATCGCGAATCTTGATCAATACCCCGTGCAGCGCGGCCTGGTCGACGATCGGCCCGGCGAGTGTCGTGGTCCCGTTCGGCTCGTGCGTGATGCGCAGCCCGTCGAACCAGGCCGACCAATACTGATCGAGGTGCCCCTGGATTGTGATCTGATAGTCGGAAGGCATGGTTCTCTGTCCTGATTCCTTTCGCGTTTAGCAACCGATTCGAGCATACATATACTGTCCAGTGGCGGGATGTGTAAAACGTAAAACATAAAATACGATGTCTGGATGGTTCTCTTGACGTTTTGCGTTTTACGCTTTTTGACTCTAGAACTCCTCGCGGCCAAACCGCCAGAGCGCCACACCCAGGAATAGCACAGTCCATAGCACGGTCGCAATGACCGGGATGACCCAAACCGCGGGCAGATAGCTGCCGAGCACCAGCCCGACCGCGCTCTCCTTCAACGTCCAGGGCAGCACCAGCATGGCGGCTTGCGGCACCAGGTTGGGCGGCAGGAACCCGACGAACAACAGGCCCATCGCGATCCCGCTGATCGGGCCACGCGTATTGAACAGCGTGCCGAGCAGCAGCGTCAGCGCCAGATAGAATAGCGTGTGGATCACCATGATCCCCACACCGACCAGGAAGGGCGCCAACTCCGGTACATGCCCGGCCAGCACCAGGCTCTCGCCGTAGAAGATCGCGCTCGGCACGAGGGTCGCCAGGCTCACAAAACCGATCGCGTAGGCCACGAACTTGGCCAGCACGAAGGCACTGCGCGCCACCGGCTTCGATAACACCCACGCGGCCGTGCCGAGCTGCTTCTCGCGCACGATAGCACCTTGCGCGGTGGTCACCACGCCGATCGCGGTGGCGAGCGCGCCAACCTGAAAGAACACCTGAATCAGCGTGTTGTACAGCGGCACTGGATCGCCGGCTTCCCGCGACATCGGCAGATGTAGCAGGGCTTAGGTGCGCTCCGGGCTGTAGTTGAGCACTAGCCCGCGGCCACCGACGAGCGGGCCAGCGCCCAGTGCGCCAACGCCGGCACCGCCTGGCGGCACGCTGGCCGGGCCGACCTCAGGCCCCCCTTCTCTGCCCGGCGGCCCCTTCTTCACTCAGCTGCCGATCCAGGTGGCCGCGGTGCAGGCCATCACCGCGAGCCGCCCGCCACCTGCCTAATGGCGACGTTGGGCGGTTCCAGGCGTTGATCGTGGCGATGACGATGATCGGGGCCGCAAGCGCCTGCTCGGCGTAGTGCTGGGCGGCCTCGGCCCAAATCTCATCGGGCACCGGGTCCTCCCGGTGCCCGATGAGCCGAGTGACGGCCGCGGCGTGACGACGGGCAATCAGGGTGACTGGATCAGTCCGATGATGTTGCCGTCCGCGTCTTTCACAGACGCGATCAGCTTGCCCCCACCGAGATCGCTGATCGCCTGCTGCGCCTCTGCGCCAGCAGCGAGGAGCAGATTGAGACTCTCCTCGATGTCGGCAACGTAAAAGTAGCCGACCGGCCCGGTCATGCCCTTGCTGTGGCCGTGCGGATCCAGACCTACTTCTTGGTCTCCGACCCTGAACCCGACGTAGTACGCCTCGTCCGCATACGGCTCGACACCCACGAGCGTGCCGTACAGCGTCTTCGCGTGAGCGAGGTCCTTGACGGGATAGATGACTGTTCTGATAACTGACGTCATAGTGAGCTCCTCACACTGGTTGTGTCACATCGGCCGAATTTCGATCGTCACTACTATGACGGAACGCGACGGAGGAATGTGACCGATGGACGAACACCAACGGCTGGCGGAGCAATTTGAGGTCCACCGGACCAGGATGCGGGCGGTGGCCTACCGGATGCTCGGCTCGCTCAGCGAGGCCGACGACGCCGTCCAGGAAGCCTGGCTGCACCTCAGCCGCTCCGACACCAGCGGCATCGCGAACCTCGGCGCATGGCTCACGACGGTCGTCGCGCGTCTCTGCCTCGACATGCTGCGCTCGCGTACGTCGCGGCGCGAGGAGCCGCTGGGCGCGCACGTGCCCGACCCGATCATCAGCCGCGCGGACGCTCCCGACCCCGAGCACCAAGCGCTGCTGGCCGAATCGGTCGGTCTGGCGCTGCTGGTGCTCCTCGAAACGCTCTCTCCCGCCGAGCGGCTCGCGTTCGTGCTGCACGACGTGTTCGGCGTGCCCTTCGAGGAGATCGCTCCGATCGTGGGGCGCTCGGCGAGTGCGGCACGGCAGCTCGCGAGCCGTGCACGCCGCCACGTGCGGGGAGCGACCACCTCTTCCGACTCCGATCTGACCCGCCAGCGAGAAGTAGTCGACGCCTTTTTCGCCGCCGCGCGCGATGGTGACTTCGACGCGCTTGTCGCGGTGCTCGACCCGGACGTCGTGCTGAGATCCGACGGCGGGATCGTACGTCCAGGCGCCTCGGTGGTGATTCGCGGTGCGCGAGCCGTGGCCGAGCAGGCGCTCACCTTCGCGCGGCTCTCCCCGTTCGTACGACCGGCACTCGTGAACGGGGCCGCGGGAGTCGTCGTGGCGCCGCGTGGACGACCGTTTTCGGTCATGGGCTTCACGGTCAGGCGCGCCAAGATCGTCGAAATCGACATACTCGCCGACCCCGCGCGCCTGCGCCAACTCGACCTGGCGGTCTTGGGCGACTGACGCACCAACCTCCATTGCGGCTCGGGTCAGCTTCGCGAGTTCCGGGCCGATCAGCTCCTGCGCGGCTGATACAAGGCCTGATACAATTGGGATACACAATCCACTGAGCGCGTCCCAACGCTCCCGTACCGATACAGCCTTGGTACCTGGAGCGCGCAATGGAGCATGGGATGGATGTAAGCACCTCCTTTGGGGAATGGCTCAAACAGCGCCGTACCATCTTACACATGTCGCGCGAGCAACTCGCGCAACGAGCTGGTTGTGCCGTGATCACGCTGCGCAAGATTGAATCGGACGAGCGTCGCCCGTCGGCGCAGCTTGCCGAGCGGCTGGCGGTGCTGCTCGATGTGCCGCGCGCCGTGCAGCCAACCTTCGTTAGCGTAGCCCGCGCCGAGCTTCCTGTCGTCTCTCTCCCCGCCCGCCTCAGCGCACGTACCAGAGCCACCCGCCGCAATAGGAGTGCCTTCCGCGCTGCCTCGTGGAACGGTCACGTTCCTATTCACAGATATCGCAAATAGCCTGCAGCTCTGGGCCCAGCATCCCGACGCGATGCGCGACCTGCTGGGGATGCCGCAGAAGGTGCTGTACGCCGCGCAGCGCCAGGGTGGGCTGTACCTCTCCGCCGCGTTCGACTACGGCGGCTACGTATGCCAGTTCGAGACCGGCATCGACAACATCCCGCGGTTCGACGCCCGCCTGGAGGTCTATGGCGAGCAGCGCATGCTGCGGGTGCAGTACGACACACCCTATGTGCACAACCTGCCGATCCGTCTCCATGTCACCGAGGCGAACGGTAGCGGCGGGGTGGTCGAGCGCACCGAGTTGCCGACATGGGGCGATGCGTTTGTGGCCGAGTGGCAGGCGTTCCACACCAATGTGGTCGAGCGGCGCGCACCGAAGACGCCGCCGGCCGACTTCCGGCAGGATCTGGAGCTGTTCCACGATATGATCGCGCTGATGCGCGTCTAGAGCCGCCGTAGGCGGACGATGCGAACAGATTCGCTATCCGCCTGCGGTGCCAGCCGTCAACAGGAGAAGAAGTTACGCAGTTGACAACGTATGGCTTTGCAAGACCATGTCATGCGGCGCGGGTCGGGCCGCAACACCGGATTGGGCCGCCCTTGTGGCAGTTTGCATGAGAGCAGTAGAAGGGTGGCTTGCGGCCTACGAAACGATCCGTAACCCAGCTCATGGTGCGTTCGGCACGCTGCGGCGTGCCTGGTGCATTGCCGCCGCAAATCCCAAGTTCGCCTGCTCAATCATTGTATCACTGGCGGTGACGGAGAGCCGAAAGTGTCCTGGCATCTCAAAGACTGACCCGGGAAGACAAAACACATCATGATCGGCGAGTACTTCGCAGAATGCCCAGTCATTATCCCAAGGCGATCGTGGAAACAGATAGAAGCTGCCTTCTGGGCTATGCACCGAATAGCCGAGGGACTGGAGCATATCCACCAGGCGATTCCTCCGGCGTTCGAGTTGCGGAATATCAACCGTGAGGGCTTCCAGATCGGCCAGACCATGCATCAACAGTGAGTTGGCTATCGCGAGACCAGTGAAGGTTTGAGCAGTATCGATCGGGGCACGTAAGGCTTCGCGATGTGTCATTTCGGGGGAAAGGGCCAGATAACCAAGGCGTTCGCCCGGCGTCAGGAGCGTTTTACCGTAGGTATACACCATGATTGAATTGGCATAGTACGAGGTAGGGCTGGGGTAGCGTTGGTTGTCAAAGACGATGCGTCGGTAGGCTTCATCCGAGATAAGATAGATCGGCCGCCCGTGGCGTTGACTCGCCGTCGCCAAGACGTTCGCAAGCGCATGCAAGGTTGCGGGTGGGTAGATCTTCCCGGTGGGATTGTTCGGCGAATTGACGATAATCGCCCGTGTATGAGGGGTGATCGCTGCCGCGATTGCATCCACGTCTAGGTCAAAGGTCGTGGGGTTCACCGAGACGCGGATCGGTGTGCCGCCTGCATGCAGAATCATCCCCTCATAGAAGAACCAGGGTGGGAGATTGAAAATCACCTCATCGCCGGGGCCAACCAGCGCATCGAGTACTACCGCCAATGCACCGAACGCCCCATTGGTCATGAAAATATCTGCTGGAGAATAGGGGCGATCGAATTGCGCGGTTAAGGATTGGGCCACGACCGCACGAGCGTGCTCCTGGCCACTGAAATAGGCAAACCAATCAGGCGATTGGGGTTGGCTCCACGTTTGTAGCGCCGCGACAAAGCCTGGGAGGGGCATATCGTGAGGATTACCGAAGAGAAAGTCGGCGATTTCGGGAGCTTTGCGCGCGAGCTTGGGATTCGTATACCAGCGATCGAGGCGCGTCATGGTCTGGAAAAGGAGATCCATACGCGGTGAATAGAGGTTAGATGGGATCAAGTGACACCTCCACACGCAGTGATACGGAAGACACACGCTGTCAAACACAGTCATAGATCTGGGGGTATCGTCAATTCTAGCATGCCACGTCGGGAAGTGCAACCATAATGACCTGTGTACGACGCAGATCGTTGAGCGGCCCAATATGGCAATGTGCTAACCGCGTAACTTCTATAGAGATATCGATAAGGAGTACACCCATATGCATACCGATGGCATCTGGTTCAAGGACGAGGCCGGCCGCGCGCTGACCCTGCGCGGTGCCAATCTTGGCGGCAGCAACAAGGTTCCTGTCCGGCCAAATGGCGCAACCTATCTGCGCGCAGGATTTTTCGAGCACCGTGACATCTCGTTCGTCGGCCGGCCGTTTCCCCTCGACGAAGCCGACGAGCATTTCGGCCGCCTGCGCGCGTGGGGTCTGACCTTCCTGCGCCTGCTCATCACCTGGGAGGCAATCGAGCACGCCGGGCCGGGCCAGTACGACGAGGGGTATCTCGCCTATCTCCGTGCTATCGTCGAGAAGGCGGCCGAGTACGACATCCAGTGCTTCATCGATCTGCATCAAGACGTGTGGAGCCGCTGGACCGGCGGCGATGGCGCGCCCGGCTGGACCTTCGACTTGATCGGCATGGACATCACACGCCTCGACGCGATCGGCGCCGCGTTCACCCACCAGATACATGGCGACCCGTTCCCGCGCATGATCTGGCCGTCGAACTACGCGCGGCTCGGCGCGGCGACGATGTTCACGCTGTTCTTCGGCGGCAACGACTTCGCGCCCGCGACGACCGTCGACGGCGAGCCGATCCAGGACTACCTGCAGCGCCACTACATCGACAGCATTGTGCAGGTGGCGCGGCGGCTGCGCGACCTGCCGAACGTCGTCGGCTACGACACGTTGAACGAGCCAGGCAGCGGCTTCATCGGCCAGGCCGATCTGCAGGCCGTCGATCCGTTGGCCTTCGCGGGGCCGCTCCCCACGCCGTTCCAAGCGATGCTCCTCGGCGCAGGGTATCCGCAAGAGCTACCCGTGTGGGAAACTACGCTGCAAGGACCCCGGCAGATCGGCACGACGCGCGTCAATCCAGAGGGACTATCCACGTGGCGCGACGGGTACCGCTGTGTCTGGCAGCAGAATGGGGTCTGGACCGACGAGGGCGGCACGCCGCGCCTGCTCCAGCCGCACCACTTCGTGCGTGCGGCGGGCGGCACGATCGACTTCCCCAACGCGTACCTCAAGCCCTTCGCACTGCGCTTCACCGACGCCATCCGCGCCGTCCACCCCACCGCGATAATCTTCCTCGAAGGCGTGCCCCAGCGCGGCCATCCGCATTGGGGTGCCGACGATCCGCCCAACGTGGTGAACGCGGCGCACTGGTACGATGTTCGGACGCTGATCACTAAGCACTACGATCGCGACATCACGCTTGACTGGTCGACCGGGCAGCCAATTACGGGCGAGAAAGCTGTCCTGAAAGCATTTGCGGCACAGCTTGGCCGCGCCAAACAGGCTGGCATCGACGAGATGGGCGGCATCCCGACATTGATCGGTGAGTTTGGCATCCCGTTCGACCTGGACAACAAGGCCGCCTATCGGAGCGGCGACTTCGCGACGCATATTGCGGCGCTGGACGCCTATATTGACGGGATGGATGCTCATCTGCTCAACTACACGATCTGGAACTACACATCCGACAACAGCAACGCGCGCGGTGACATGTGGAACGACGAGGACCTGTCGATCTTCAGCCGCGATCAGCAGCATGATCCTGCGGACATCAACTCGGGTGGCCGCGCGCTGGCGGGCCTGGTGCGCCCCTACGCGCGGAAGACAGCTGGCATCCCACAGCAGATGCGCTGGGAGCTGGCGACCCGCACCTTCGACTTCACCTGGCAGCCCGACCCGGCGATCGACGCACCGACCGAGATCTTCGTGCCCGCCTTGCACTATCCGGATGACAATACGGAGGAAAATACTCCGTTTCTGTGATATACTAGTTGGTGCATTGGAGCTTGGCAGCAACGAAAGGAGGATCTATGGCGCGCGTCGTGAACACAACCGAATTACCGGGTGGGACGGCACGACGATTCGAAGGATATCTCTACGGCGATGTCCCCGTAGCGTTCTTCTTGTCTGAAACACCCCCTGGGCGCGGCCCATCGCTGCATAAACATCCCTATGCCGAGGTCTTCGTCGTCCAGGTAGGTCGGTTGACCTTCATTGTGGGCGATGCGACGATTGAGGCAAGCGCCGGCCAGATCGTCATTGTTCCGGCTGACACTCCGCATAAATTCACCAACACAAGTTCCGCAGTCGCGCGTCACATCGATATCCATACCACCGGCCAGATGGAGACGACGTGGTTAGAAACGTAGCGGTATCAGGTGGCGAAGGGTTGATGCTGGCTGAACGGCCTATCGGAGTTCGCCGGCAATAGACGAATGGTAAAATGGTCCGCTCTGCGGTCGCGCCGCTGGTGGCCAAGATGCAGTACCTTCGTGCGTTCTGAGGGATTCGATGAGCAGCAGCTTCGTTCGTGATAGTGATGCAACGGAACATGCTCCGGCGGCCGGTGAGGCGCCACGCATGCGTGCCGATGCGCGCCGGAACCGCGACCAGATTCTGGTCGCGGCCCGCGACATCTTCGCCGATCGCGGCCCTGGCGCGCCACTCGAGGAGGTCGCCCAACGAGCGGGGGTGGGCATCGGCACGCTGTACCGGCGGTTTCCCGATCGTCCGTCGCTGCTGCGCGCTGTGGCGCTGGATGTCCTGGCGCGCGTGGCGTATGAGGCTCGTCTGGCGCTGGCCGAGGAGCCCAATGCCTTCCAGGCGCTGGCGCGGTACATGCACCGCGCCCTCGACCTGCGCATTGGCGTGGTCATGCCAGCGCTGGTCAACCAGATCCCGCTGGAGGATGCGGAGCTGCTCCGCGCGCGTGAGGAGGCGAGCACGCCCGTCCAGGATCTGATCGATGGCGCTCAGGGCGATGGGACCCTGCGCCCAGATGTCGCATTCGGCGACATCTCTTTGCTGATCACCCGCCTGGCCCGTCCGCTCCCCGGTCCCTTCTCACGCGCACTGGACGATCGCCTGGCCCATCGTCATTTGGATCTGCTGATCGATGGATTACGGGCTGGCCACGACCGCTCCGCCGCTCCGCTGCCCGAACCCGCGATGACGCTGGCGGATCTGCAGGCGATGGCTGTTGCTACCGAGCCCACCGCCCAGGAGCACCTCCTTGGCCAGCCAATCGACCATGAGCAACACGCCCAAGATGCATGCGGTGAAGCACCGGCGTGACGTTCTCGGACCGGCGTCGGTCGGCCAGCTCGCCGAGCCGCTCAGTTTGTCGCTTCCGGCGGTGGTGCAACACCTTTTGGGTGTACGGTTGTGAATTTAGGGTTGGGAGTTGTTACTTGCTTACCAGTGCTATATATATGCGATAGGGTGCGCCACTGGGATTGGGTATGTTCGTTTTTGGCGTCGTAGCGGTCGCTGTATTCGACGGAGGTGAGGTGTTGCCGGCGGCATCGTACGCCACGACCGTGTAGCTGTACTGTGTATTGGGCTGCACAAATCTATCGCTGTACGACGTGTTGCTAGTGGTGGCGATCGGTTCGCCGTTACGGAAGACGCTGTAGCCCGTCACACCAGTATCGTCTGTGGCGGCTTTCCACGACAGGCTGACCTGTTGACTGCTGATCACTCGCGCTGTTAGCTTCGTGGGCGCGGTCGGCGCGGTTGTGTCCGGGGGTGTGGTGGCCGTGGCGCTGTTGGAAGCCGGCGAGATATTACCGGCGCCATCATAGGCCGCGACGGAGTAACTATAGCTCGTGGCGGGCTGCAACTTCGTGTCGACGTACGAGAGGTTGCTCGTCGTAGCGATCTGCATGCCGTTGCGGAAGATCAGGTAGCCTTGCACGCCAACATTATCCGTGCTGGCGCCCCAGCTCAGCTTGATCTGGGTGGTACTCATAGCCTTCGCGCTCGGGTTGCTCGGCGCGGTCGGTGGAGTACTGTCGATGGTGCCGCCGGAGTTGTGACACTGATTGGTGCCTGAGTCCGTGAAGGTTGCGCCTGCCTCGGGAACGAATTTCCAGCCGTAGCTGTGCGGATGGAGCGTCAGCTTGAGCACGCCATAGGTATCTGTGTTGATTACCTCACTATTAGGCATAGGTCCACTCGCCGCAATCGAGGTGTGATTAGCGCCGCCCGTGCCGGCGATAAACTCGCGAATCCCGTTGATGGGGT
>WNGB01004897.1_pt1 | contig 20188 bp, 29 predicted proteins | sample 5400681 | NCBI WGS metagenome assembly WNGB01 (sample SAMN13153367, study PRJNA577476) | soil metagenome | isolation source: 115 cm soil or saprolite under grassland replicate 2 | place: USA:California | collected 2016-06-15
CGAGATAGGCGCGGGCGCGCGCACGGGCCTCCGAACGCGCAAAGACCGGGCCCATGCGTCGCTCGATCTCTGCCCAGTAGACCGTATGCCCAACCTGCACATCCAAGAGATCACGGGTGCGCGGCTCGGCAACATTCGGCTCCATCATCGGCGCCTCCGTCGTCGCAAATCAACACAGAGGGCCATGATACCATACCTACAACTGTAGTACTAATAGGGCGTGTGGCCAAGACCATTGCAAGACTTCAATAGGGCGAATTAGTTTGCGATCTTTTTTCCAAAAATCACTGAACAGGACTTGGAAAAGGCTAATTGATATACCAATTACTGAACCGACCAAAACCATGCTAAATAGCCCAGATCGTAGTGTATTTTCCAGAAATAGAAAACTTGACGTTACCAGGAGTAAAAATGCCCAAACGAGGGTGTATAGGAGTGAAATAATCATCACTGTCCACATCGCCCAGTTGCTCTCAGGCAAAGACACCGTTAGCCAGTTTGGCTGCATCCATTCTAGGTATAACACGCTCTGATTATGGCGTTGCATGGTCCCTGCAAGCCAACTTAACCAGCACACCGTCTGCTCCTGCGTATATCGCACCGCTACGCCTCGCCGTGCGAACATCCGTTCCAAATAGGCTACAAATAGCCACTTGCGCTGCTGCTCAATTGAGCCGCTTTTCACCAACTCATTCGCAGGAGCTGCTTGATAAGCCAATACCATGATACTTAACATCAGCGGTGCCTCTGCCAATTCTCGCAGCGCCTTATCCTCCGTCAGCGCCACACGCAGCACCCTAAGCTGTTCACCGAAGCTCGCCAAGTAGGCGTCAATCTGTTCTGCTGTCAGCGGATGGATGAGCATCGCGCCTTGAAGCTTGAGTCTCGTCGTGAGCGCTTCGTAATCCGCAGTGCGGCTACATACTGCGACATGTACCAGTCCATGCGTTTGCCGAAACTGATTGATCGCCTCCACACATGCCCCACGCTGTTCATGTTTCACCTCGTCTAGTCCGTCAAGCAGCGGTAACACGTGGTCAGCATCAACCCATGCCTTGCCGATCTTACGCGGCACGTCGTACCTTTGGTTCAGTTCTTCGACGAGCCAATTGTCCAGCGGCAGCCGCCGAGTGGCCCACGACGACAAATTGAACACCACCGGCATTGGATACGTCTCGTCCTGCTCAGCGCGGGCGATCAGATCACGAGCCAGCTCTAGCAGCATCGTCGTCTTACCCGATCCAGGTGCGCCGAGGATCAGTAACTCCCCGCCGAGTTCATCGAATACGTCGATAATCTTAGTGCCCGGTGGGATTGATTGAGTAGGTTGATCAGGCTGCTGTATCACCATATCCCACGGATGCTGAACCGCCTCTGGTTTGTACTCCAGACCAAGCTCGATCAGCGCCGCACCGTGCAGCGAGTTTTCCAGCACGCCCTTGATCCAAAAGTCGCGCACCTTTTGAAGCATCCGCTGGCGGTTCCGTTTTTCGCGCGCATCTAATGGAGGCGCGACATGAATGTTGATGTCGCCCGCCACATTGATTTGCCTGTCTACCTGTTGGTTACGCTGATCGAACACCGGCATCAGAAGAACTTCTGCACCAACTCAGCCGCCTTGATGAGCGCCGCTACCATTCCGCCTGCCGCCGCCACGCCCTCGATTAAAGCCTTGGCCCCGTTGATACGTTCGAGGACCGTTTCCTTCTTCGGCTCTGGTTTCTTGGCTTCCTGCATAGCCTTCGTTATCTGGTATTCGGCGTCGGTGACAACCTCGGCGTCGATGACTTGGGCCGCGCCCGCTTTGCCAATTTCCGCTTTCAGCTTTTCCAACTCGCCAACCAGATCGACCTTGTTCTGCACCGTGCCAAAGTTGATGTCGCCAGCCGCGTTGTACTGGTAGTTGACGTGCTGGCCGCGCTGGTCAAAAACAGTCATACGTTCCTCCTTGGCAGGGCCGGCGCTGTTGGTCTGCCCGCCCTGAATAGTTTGGCCGCGCTGGTCAACCCTGGTCTGTTTATCGCCGGCAACGTAATCGCCACCGTAGATGATGACATGTGTTCCAACCTTGTGTTGCTTACCTCGCGAGTTCATAGTCGCAACGTGTACGTCCTTACTCTGTGATGTTTCTGCGATCTCATACGCCTTCTTCCAAAACCCCAAAGCCATCTCGCGATAACCTTCAATCTCGGCCTTGAGTGCAAGCTCCACTACCTTCTGTTCGCTAATATTCCTGCCGTAGTCCTTTAAATATATTTCGGCACCTTGCTCACCTAGATTATGTAGGTTTCGCGTTATAACTCGCGCGATCCATCTCTCGGCGATCGGAGAATGCACTCCACGAAACGAAGCTCGCTGAAATTCAATGTATCTCTGAAGAAATATGGGAAAATCCATGTAAATAACCTCGAACATGTGCGTTATTAGGGATCATTCGAATGTTCAGGTGTCTTTCCATCATACGATAACTGACTTTCGGAATATATACTATTTAAGCCCAAGAGGCTCTCGCGAACTTGTGAGAGATGGTATTGCAGCGTGTTTGGCATAGTCGAAAGCTCTGCGATGTTAAGCGGGTTCAAAGTGCCTGGCATAAATTGCTGTATCTCGTCTAATTCTTGTTGAATATGCCGCGCCTTATCGATGACAAATGCAAGTTGCTGATTATAACTCAAATGCTGGTTTTGTACAAGCTTCACATTATCGAAGGTACGCCGTACTTGTCTATCGATATGTTGCTGAATTTCCTCGATGTAAAGCAGGGTTCGTTTGATCGTATGAGCGGCTTGGATAGTTCTTTCCGCCTGATCGCTTGTGAACAGCAAATTGATCAGAACAAGGATGTACGGAACCAAGAGGCTATAACTGATAAGTACAACGTTCTTTCGGATAAGATAGGGTTGGATCGCATGGCAGAACTGAAAGACAGGATCAGGTACTGCGGCAATGCAAAAGCCTATAGTACGATGTTCATCGAGATACTTTGTTACTTCCAATGCTCGAATGATAACAACCTGCTGAATCTGCCCTTCGATTTTACGCTTCCCAACATCATCCTCTGTCTGACCATACCTATCAAGAAGCTCTGTTGCTGTCCACTTACTATCAATTGGAATAAGTCGGCCAGTGGGCGTACGTAAAGCAAATTCGACTACTCGGCCATCGGGAAATAAAACGTTGCGAGCTACCCACTCGCCTGGCAGCAATTGTAGCTGCTGCTCTACCAACCGTTCCCCTAATCTCCCACGCATGGATGGACCAGCCAATACACGCTCAAGCCGCGCCACTGACTCTTGAGTAGTACCGACCAGCGCTTGTTGACTCCCTAGCTGACGCCGAATTTGCGTAACCTCGGTCGCAAGGTCTTCCTGACGCTGGCTCTGCCGGTCGATTAACAAGACCAGATTAACCAAGTCATTGACTTTGATAGTATCCCGTCGCAAAGGATCGAGCAGTGCCTTGAGTTCTTGAGTAATGACTTCACGCTGCTCAGCAAGTTGCTGGTCAAAGGTCCGTTGCATCGAGCGGCGCAGCCAAAGAAGTGCTGAGAGAAACAGCAGTGCGGAGAATAGCACGGCGATAGGCGATACCATCCCGTCCAACCCAACCTCCTACGTCACGAGCTGCGGCATTAGGTAGTGCCAATGGAGATCGTCATGTTTATAAACGATTATCGAACGTATTCTTGCAGGACTGGCCTTGCCGCAGGATCGCCAGATGCTCTTCGTTTGCCATAAGGGGTTCCTCCGCGGCCTTGGTTTGTTTCGGGCGCCGCAAAGAGTTGAGGGTCGGCAGCAACCATACAATCTCATAAAGGAGAAACGTCGTCAAGTGGGAAAATTGCACATCCTCAATCAAGCCGCGCTCTGATTGGTCGCCTTCACGCGAACGACACCTGCTATACTGGTTCACGGCAGCGGGTTCAAGCGCTGCGCAGGTGCTTGGAGGAGGAGATGATGCGACCTGTCAGCCTCGCCGATTACCAGTTTCTCCGCGCTGCGGTGACGATCGCCGCAGACTCACTGCTGAACGAAGACATACCGGAGCTACTCACCGAGATGGTTGGATTTTTGCGCGGGCATTGCGTGCGCTGTGCAGAAAAGCTGCCGAAGGCAGAGACGTACATGAGTGTCTGCTGGCATTGTGGAACGATCCAGCCGTGGGTGTGGAACTGAGCGCAGGTGATACGCGCGTACATGGGTAAGCCGGATACCAGACGTGATCCGGCGCAGAGACGAGTTGTTCGATGCACCGGTATCTCCGTCAAGAGGAAACACCAACATCGAACACAAGGAAGGAGACACCGATGGAGTTCATGACGTGGCTCTTGCTCGCGGGTGCTGCGGTGGGTGCGGCAGCAGTTTGGTATAGCTGGAAGCGCCGCCGGAAATCGAAGATCGAGGAATAGTGCTCAGTGATCAGGGATCAACAGAGTAAATCCAGAGCCGCTTTTCTTACACGTTTTAGGTAGAGACTTCATGGCTTTCTAATCACATGCCAAAATATATTTCTTCACCAGAAGCTTTGCGAGAATCTGAAATCGCCATCGTGGTAGATTATATGGATCGGTGATTCCTACTCCGTACAGAGCTTCTGGTGTGAATTTATTCCTCTGCTCATGGCCGACCACTACCACCAGCTTGACTCCGACTCTCCCCTAGACTCCGCTTGCGCCGTTTGGTATGATCGCAGTGTAACTCCCGCGCCAATCTTGCATGGTGTTCTTCATCATCGGCAATCTCTTGCAGTTTCTTGCTACATTTTAGTCGGCTCTCTGGCTTTCCAGCGGGCGAAATGTAACCACTTGATCCTACGGTTTCGGTTGACGTGCTTACTGTTAGCTTCTGGCGCTCTATGCTTCGGTGTGTATGAAACCGAATGAAAAGACTTGTAAAGAATTAACACTCATTATTCATGCTCATGTGTAAAATAATTTATCCAGCGTTGCTTAATCATTTAAGTGTAAAGCGTTTCAAAAATATCACCGCATTATAAAGCCATGAAAGTAGCATAAGTCTTCCTGTGGCTTTACACTCAATATTATTTCGCATTGCAAAGCCTTCGGGTAAGAAAGTAATTACTGGGGGTATCCCGATATACTACTTAGTGGTCTTTCATCGATGTCCGCGGCGCTCAAGTGCCTTAGCGGGCAAATTAAAGGTGCTTTGTATCGACGGCTCAGCGGGGCTGTGGCTCGACCGGGCGGCGGGGGAAAACCTAACGGAGTTGGACTCTTTCTTTATTTTTGACGGCCATTGGTTTTTGTTTTAGAGTCTCATGAATATATAATATATATACTCTTCTCGTAGTCTTCTTTTAGCTTATCGTTTTAGTTATTCGTTTATAATTAGTTTAATTTTGGTTTTCTTTTTGGTTTTACTGATTAGAAAGAGTAATAAACCTAACCAGTTAGGAAGCAAAATGCGAAAAACAACTAGCCGTCTTAGAATAAATTAGAAGAAATTACCCCCATTATCCCCCCGCAAACAAAAACACTTTACAGCATAGTAGTAATAAATACTTTACACTTATAGTTAGCACATACTTGACGGCATGATTCTGTTTGAGTAACAGCCTGGTGCGCGCCGACTGCTCCACGACCCGCGACCCCCGATCTGTTCCTGCACATAGAGCGTGCGCTCAGCCACGACAACTTGCGCGGGCGTGGTGCTGTTCTTGTGTCCGATGACACCTGACCAGCACGAGACACGGCGGCGCGAAACGTGCTACGCTGATGGATGCTACGTCCAGCACGATTACGTCCTACCCCGTCGCGCCGATTGCTGCGAAAGGAGGCCGACTGATGACGACTGAGGAGAACAAGGCCATCGTCCGCCGCTCCGTTGAGGACGTATGGAACCAGGGGAACCTTGACATGGTCGATCAGTTGGAGGCGGACAACTCGCTCAGTCATGGCTATCTCGTCAATCCCGAGTTTGGCACTGGTCCCCAAGGAACCAAGCGCTTTGTTGCCGCGTATCGCACGGCCTTCCCCGATGTCCGCATGGTGATCGAGGCACTAATCGCGGAGGGTGACAAGGTGGCGGTCCATTGGATTGCGCGCGGGACTCACCAAGGCGCGTTGCTCGGCCTCCCCGCAACGGGCAAAGAAGTTCTCACGACAGGCACCTTCTTTTACCGGATTGCTGACGGCAAGATCGTGGAAGTGTGGGGCGATTGGGATCGGCTTGGCTTTATGGAGCAGATTGGGGGCCTTCCCGCATCGGCCCAATCCGGTGGTTCAGCTGCCAGCCAACCCTAGGTTGCGGGTGAGCAGTGTGACCGCTTCAATGCACGCAGCGCCCACTTAGCCACGATACGCATGAGCGGGCTACATGACAGCGCGCTGCCCTTCGCGCGGAAGGCGCTCCCGCTTATGCTGCGCGGCGGGACAGAAACACGAAGACGAGGGCCACCAGCAGCAGGCCCCAATTCCAGAACGTGCCCGGCGCGACAAACACCATTGCGAGGGACAGCACAACACAGGCCAGACCGATCACGGCGAAGACGACGCGTAGGCGGCGGTTCTGCTGCTGCATCGAGACCCCATGCGTATCGACTCTGGCGCAACGTCGTGTGCATTGCGACGGCGAACGAGCGCTATTCTATCACGACAAGGAAACGATGGATCGCCGTGCGCCATCATGGACGATGGTTTGGCGAAGTGCATAACGTAGCTGTCTTGCGTTTTGTCTGTGAAGTACTGTATGGCAGGATGAATAGCGGTTTCGGACATAAGCACAAGTTCGGAGATGCGCGGGAACAAGTTGATGAAGATGCGTAAAAAGAATTTTACGAACCAGATTTGCTCACTGGATCTTCGGCTCGATAATTGCGCGATCTTAGAAGGTAGGCAGGCAATTTCGTATGCTCATCGATCACGGTCGTTGATAACTGATTGTGTGTAAGGCCGATTACGTCGGTAAGATCAACCCCTTCTAGATGCGCATTGTCAAGATTAGCCCCCGTCATATCTGATCCAGCCAAGCGAGCATCGTATAGATACGATCGCGAAAAATCTGCTTGCCGTAGCACTGCTCTTCGCAGACGTGTGCCTTCTAGATGTGCTTTTCTGAAACTTGCCCCTTCAAGATTAGTGTTATCAAGTCGAACACCTTCGAGATGTGCTTCGTAAAAGTCCGCACCTACTAGATGTAGCCCACGCAGGTCGAGGGCATGTTGTTCACCTTGCTTGTAGGTTAATTTGCGACGCGCAATAGCACGCAATGCTGCGTGAATATCCGATGACGTTTTAGCTGGCAATCCCTTGCCTTCGATCTCGTAAGTGTCCGGATGGGTATTTTCGCGAATATATGCCGTCAGAATCTCCATAATCGTCCAATGATCTTTTTCAGAATCAACCGCAATCCTTTCGAGAGCATAAATCCCGCCAATTCTTTTAGGTAAGTTGTTGCTGTCTCCAAGCTGGTCTATGGCTTGTGAGAATCGTTCCGTTATTTGTGTTTCTTGTGATACTTGTACTGACCGCCACGTAAAGTAGAGACTTACCAGGAAAAAAGTACCACCCAAAATTTGGGCAAGTGTCGCAAGCGACGTTGTCTCAGCTTGAATGCGCTTATCTGCTTCGGGAATTGCTTGTATAGTCTGTTGCCAGTCTAGAAACTGCCAGAAGGCAAAGCCGGAAATTAACAAAGTTAATATAATCAGTAGCAAGGAGATTCTAGAGTCGCCAAGGAGCTTTAACAAGTGTCGATACCGAGAGTATAGCCAGTGTGAAGAACGTCGCAACATAGGTGCTACTCCGTCTCGCCGTGATTGGCGAAAGTATCTGATATATGCTTTACCTATGAGGTTGTAACAGGATGGGAAAAGCGCACAAACGGTCCAACATGAGCAACTACTATAGTGCAGGATAGGCCTGTCAGTGTACATGTATCGCCGAGATTCTGATCAACTCTGTAGCCTGTTATTTCATGCTACCATAGCTCGCCGGCCAACTCAACCAGCTCAATAGCCTTGGGCTGCACGCGCTCGATAACACGCCATGTGCGCCCCTCGCCCATTCGTCATCCTTCTGTCACGAACGCGTGTTCGTCGTAGCTTCTGCGCTGTGTTATCCTCTGCCTCCCTGGTACGACGGAGGAAGCGATGCGCGAACTACAGCGGGAGATTATCGGCGATCGTCGGGTGACGCTGCACGAATGCGACGACGATCAGTACACGGTGACGATTGAAGTCCGCGGCCCAAAGGGATCATGGGAGGATATCAGTCTGCGTGCCGATCAAGCATTAGCCTACTATGCCGCCAGGCGCCGCTATCGCCAGCGCGTAGCCGAACAGCAGACGCAGGCGACAATCAACATATGAGCCAAGATTATGATGAAGCCGCGCTGCGGGATGCGGCGCACGATGCGTTTCTGGCCTTCTGGCGTGGCGTGGAGAGCGACGAAGCTGAAATGTTGTGGCGGGCGTACTGCGCGGCGCAGGAGCGGTACGAAGCGTGTCTCCGCGTGCGGGAGCGCTGACCATGTGCTCGGTGCGTGCAGGTAGATGACCGCCACGAGTCAGCTGCCGAAGATCCCGCCGGTGGCATGCAGCAGCTTACCGGTGTGGGTTGCTGACCCGGCTACGCGGCAACGACTTCGGAGGCCGGCGATAGGTCGCCGATTGGCCGTCATCACGTGCGATGGTACGCGGCATGAAGATCGCGATGAGCATACCGATCAGCATGCCGATCACCACGAGGGCAACGCCGAGCGATAGCGCGGCGATAAGCACGAGTTCCGGCAGACTCAGACTCACGGCGGTACCCGCTTTCTGAAGCAGTGCGCTTCGTGTACGGTGGGCAGTCCTTCACTACTATGAACGGGCGAACCGCGCGAATTAGTGACGTTGGTTCGAGTGCCAGCGCGGTCGTCAGCTGGATTGTCATCGTTGTCGCCTTGGTATGGTCTCTCGTGCATGCAGCGCGTGTTCACGATCCATGTACGTGCGATGCAACCGGCGAGTTACGGTCAGATACACACACACGACGGATGCGTCATCCACGCCGCTGCTTCCTCCGCGTCACCAGCGCAACCGCAGCTTCGGCCCACGACACGCCGTCGATCGTAACGGTCGACACCGGCCACAGGAACTGCGGCGCCCATCGCCGTCGTGAGTGCATAGGAAGGTCAATGAGGATGTGCAGCGCCCACGCCTTGCTTTCGGCGGCGGGCCATTGCCGCCGCAGCACGCGAACAACCACGGCATACACAGCGACGACCAGGAAACGATGCGCCAGATGATGTACTGTCGCCATCCAGGTTGGCGGTGCGGGCCAGTCATTGGTTCTCAGCGCGTGGCGGAGCTGGCCAGTGCGGACGAGCCAGGCAGGGTAGGTCAGATAAAACGGCGCATCGGGCGCAAGACCCGCCAAAAGGATCTGCGGTTCCTTGCCGATAAATATGCGGGTAACGAGCAGGTGGGTGATCGGGTCCATCGCGTGACTGCTCTACGTCTGTGATCGCAGGCCACTATCAATCAGGTGCGCAAGCTCGGCGGGCCATTGGGGTCGCCCCTTCTGGTTGACGACGGTTCCAATGACTTTCGCCCGCGCAATCGGCTTGTCGTCGGGCAGCCGGAAGATATCCTGAAAGAAGCAAAACCGCAGGCGCGATACCCGCTCGATATTGACGCCGACGAAGAACTGATCCCCGCTGCGTAGCGGATGCAAATAATCAAGCTCGACGCGGATGGCGACCATGTGGATGCCGCGCGTGGTCAAGGCAGCGAAATCGACGCCCTGCTCTTTGAGGAAGAGATGCCGCGCGTGTTCCAGGTAGTGTAGGTAGATTGCGTGGTTTACGATGCCGATCATGTCGCACTCGTAATCGCGAACTTCGAGGTTAAGCCGGAAGCGGTAGTTGTGCATTGATCACTCTGTGGTGGAGCGCGATCCTGGTGCCGATGATCTTCGCCGAATTAAAATGTTCTGTGTATCGGGCCGCACCGCGCGATCGAGATGCAAAACGTCATGAAATCCAGGCTCCAAAACGCGTCTGATATTCAGGCGACAGAACGACGTTGGCGGGATGCACGTGAAGTCGGTGGACATTGATCCTCGCCATCCTACTTGGGAGCGGGCAGGAAGTCAAGGCCGAGCCTCGCCATGAGCACGTCGCTCCACTTTCACCCACCACCGGCCCCGTTCTTGCTCCTTGTAGCTTCAGACGGTTGCAGAAGGGAGGCCAAACCATGACCCAAACAGCACCAGCACCCCGCGCGCACATCCGGCGCTTCGACATCTTCGCCGAGTGGAATCGGCTGAAGGCGCTCACCCGACACAACATGTCCGAAGGTAATGCCCGCGCCTACGGGCTTGCTGTAGCCAAGGTCGTCGCGGCCCGCAAGTTTTACGGCGTGCAGCCCGAGCAGGTCAAGGAATGGAAACGCCAGGCCAAGCAGGACGAGGTTGCCGAGCCATGGTGGGAACATCTTGGATCAGACGCGGAGTTCGCGCAGAAGATCGTCCAGCGGATGGGCGCGTCGTTTTACGAACTGGTGTTTCAGCCGGCTATTCAGCGGGCCTGGGAGGCAGGGCAGAAATACGAGGACATCCGCGATACGCTGCGGGAGACGTGGAATGCGGAGCGGGCCGGGAACAAAGACCGCGAGCGCGGGCGTGGGGAAGGTGCTGCGAGTCATGTCTCCTAAGCGGCGATCGTTCGGCTAAGGCTATCGCAGGTCAGGCCGTGTCGGAGGTATGTTCGCGTCGGACTACCGACTCCGACGGTATGCTGCTCCTATGGATTGAGGGTGTTGGGGTATGCTCGCAGGTAAGCGAGCATGGCATATAATCCGATGATTGTTTTGGCGTCTTCAAATTCATTATTGAGTAGCATGGGTTCTATTCTTGCGATCGGTAGCCTAAGTATGTCGATGCGCTCATCCCACTCAGGTTTCTTCTCGGTTTCGTGCAGATTGACCCCCAGGTAAATATACATCTTTTCGTTCGTAAATCCGACAGTGGAGTAATATGCGTTGGTTAATATGAGCTTTCCAGCACGATAGCCAAGCTCTTCTTCCAACTCGATACTGGCGCGGAGATCAGGAGTATCACCCCTTTCCAGTCTCCCTGCGGGCAATTCCGTTATCGCACGGCCAATAGAAATGCGAAACTGTCGAATCAAAAGAATATCCTGACCCACTATGGGGACAATCGCAACTCCGCCAGAATGTTCGACGATCTCTCTGGTTGTCTCGTTTCCATCATCGAGACGTACATCGCCGGTCCTGACGGAAAATATTTTCCCTGCAAAGATGATTTCGCTATTGAGCCATGTTTCCATTGTGTCCTCGTATTGTGTTGCTATAAGGATGCGGTCCAACCACCAACCCTTTAGCTGCGCCGTCCGGGGTTACAGCATAAGAGGGATGTATATAGTTCATCGATCGTCGTCATGGCGCGCAACGTCAACGGGCAGCCTTTCGTTTGCTGCTCTCCTGCCGTACCGCTCGTACCCGCACCTGATATGCTTCGGCATCCATGGCACTGACAATTTCCGCAATCACATCCAGCGGCAGATCCGTGGCACGCTTGAAGTTGATACAGCTCTTCCCACTCTTGAGCTTCTTGCCACTCGCGTCGAGTTTCGCCTTGAGTTCGGGGAAGACATAGATCGGCATGAGGTAGAGGCTGATAGACTGCTTCTGGTTTGCTAGCGCCACATACCAGTCATCGCCGGCCATGAACGTGAGAAACTTCGGACCAATCGCCTCGATATAGCCAGCGGGTATATGCTCTCGCACAAGCTGCCAAACCCGCTCGACCTCTGCCTGGCGCTCAGGCGGCAAAGCAGCGAGGTACTGTTCGAATGCCGCTGGCTCGGTCATGGTGGTCCTCGGCCATTCCACGCCCACACCGATCACAGCATACAGTATGGGTTGCGACAAGTATACCGCAGGAAGGGCGATAGATGTAGTCCAGCAGTGATTGGCGGCGGGCCAATGCACTGCGCTTCCGTCGCCTCGTCGGCCGGGCATTACCAAAAGCATAACAATCTTGTCATATTTCCCTTCCCAATGCCTTGCGCGGCACGAACTCTGCTTTATGAAACGTTCAGTCTATCGATCACACGACATCATCGAACGAAGGGAAGGACGCTATGGCTTCGGACAAACGTGCAGCGCTGGAAGCACAAATCAGCACCCTCGATCGCAACACCGCACAGCGGGTAGGTCGCTTGGTCTTCGAATGCAGCGCCAGCCTCGACGTAGCGCTCTTGGCTGTACAGGATGCCGATCGTGCGGCGCGTGGTCAGCAGGCGCAACGGCCCAACAGCAGGCTTACACGGATACTGTCATTCATTTGGGCAAGGTAGTCACGGTTGACGTATCGCACGTCCTCGCGTTTCTCGTCCGTATTTCCACAAGTTACTGGCACGCAGTCAATATAGATCGAGGCAGTTATTCGCCTCCAAGGCAACAGAATTAGTTTGCCTCTACAACTTGTATTTCCCTCACACCCGTACATATGCACAATACAAAAACATCAGGACATTTATTATGACAAGCAACCAGTCCATTACTGAAATTTGGTGTGAGTGTTGTGTCGTAGTGTAGAAATACGTACCGGACGAGAATAATGCCGCGCCTAAAGGTATAATGTAGTCGCTACTGGTAACGGGGAGAAGAAATAAACTCCTTGGACGACTTGCAACACTGGCCTCCCAATTTAGAACTGGACTCGAATTTCGCTTATCTGACATATCATTCAGGGTTTTGCGAATATACGGGAATATCTCACGCTTCAAGTATTCCCCTTGTCGAATGGCGAGTAAGAGATAGCGCATTTGTGCCAATGCGATGAAATAGAGGAAGATGGAAGCTACAAGAAAAAGAGAAGGTATCTGCGCTTGGATAATGAGCGGAGCACCTGCCACAAGAAGACCAATACCCGCCATTGAAATGTTCAGCGTTTGACGAGCGGCGTCTAATAGCGACTTTATTTCTTCTCTGAGCGCTTTATATTCCTCCATTAGTGTGCTGTGTTCTAGCTTGATCTGTTCCTCTACGCTCATGGATAGCCTCCTATTCGGGTTTACAGACTAGGATCGTACTATGGGATATAGCTTGCGCAATTATAGTGCAAAGCTCGCCATCGGTTCAGAGGGCTTTCATGTGCGGCTCGGTGCAGCGGCGTGCGTGATCAGGTTAGGGGTTCGGGGGATGGGGATACACAACAGCTGGCCCGCCGCGCGGAGATGAACAAGGTACAGAACCTGCTACGCGCTTGTCATCGCCACCGCGCCCAGGATACTGATGAGAAGAGGTACAGCGAATGACAATAGCCGGTAGTCACCATGAAACCACCTGCCCCATAAGCCAATGCCCGCCTGAGATTCAGCGCGTCGTCCACGCCGATTTTGATGACGACCTGTCCCGTCTAACGGTGGGCCAGCAGCTTGTGGCCTACGTCGAATCCGGCAATCGCACGGAAACGTGGGAGGTCGTGCAGGCAGGGACGACACTCGATACCGTGATGCTCCGGCTGATCGATAGCGTGCAAGAGTCCTCGGCGGCGTAGCATCGGCACTAGCGCGCATTGACCTGCCCACTCCTGATGGAGCGGCTACCGGCTCTTCCTCGATCGACGGTGCCGCTGGTTCTGGCGGTGCGAGCGGGGGACACCGCCGAAGCTACCATCTACCTCGTCACGCGCGCCGCCACCGTTCTGATCGGCCCTCCAAGGCATGCTGTGCGGTGGCTTCCCAAGCTATCGCCCGCGTACTAACCTTCGTCTTCGGCGAGAACAAGGACCAGCGCGACGACAATGACCGCTATGGGTTCCTGATCCCAATGCAGGACGATACCGACAGGCTATTCTTGGCGCGCGCCTTTGCCCGCACAGTTCATCACGCCGAACAAATCCGATTGCACGAACGTTTAATTGGATGAAGCCTGCTTCTGCGATCGTACGCAACCTGGCTTCAAGGAGGACGCCGGATGCCAACTCAGGAAGAGCTACAAGCGCAGCAGGAGCTGTTAGCCGCACATCGTCGCACGCTGGCCGTTTATTTGAAACAGCGCGCCCTTCATGGCGAAGCCTTTGTCCCGCCCGCCGTCGAACATGGCATGCGCGAGAGTCGGCAACAGATACGCGCGATCAAGGCGCGCCTGCGCACGTGGGGCGAACCCGTCGCTGATCACCCTGACGATGAAGAAACATCTGACACGACGCCTGGCACAGCGCGCAAGCGGCTCGCCCGCGTGTTTGTCATTAGCGGAACGCTCATTGCGCTGACCGGCTTCGGCATCTTCGGCTACGTGATTGTAACGATACTCATGATTATCTTCATGACCATCTTCTCCAATCCGACTACGCCCCCCGATTTCAGTCGCGTGTTTGCCGGCGTGCCGCTCCACCTGCTCCCGCTTGGTATCGGTGTATTTTTCGGTGGGGCAGTGATGATCGTCATTGGGAACCTGATCAGCGGTGAACGTCTACTCTCGCGCCGGTAACGTCCTCGGCCACCTATACCGGTTTCCTCTCGGCTACCCGCCTATGGCTTCCGTGTCGCGCTAGTGTTGACAGCCGTGCCGAACAAGCACGACTGTTTCGTTGTGTACCTCACGGAATTGAGAGCGCATAGGCGGGCCGTAGCGAGGCGATGGTGTGGTGTGGTTACAGGGTTTGTTCAGCCGCAAGATGCGCGAGTAAGATATTGATAAGCCGGTAGTGGTGTCAAAATGCCAGCGATCTCGTAGAGCAAGCGGAGTGGGTCGGACTGGAACGCGGTGTTAGCCCGCGCTTGGAGTGCGCGCTTCACGCTGATTAAGGTGCTGCGAAAACGGAATAGCATATCGTAAGAGTAGACTGTAATTGCTTCTCGCCCGATCCACTTCGATTTCGTTCGTTGATATCACCTCAGATTTTGCATAGCTATTCGATAGCAGTTCGAGCTTGATAAGAATTTGTTCGTCTACAATCATATAATCTTCCAAAAGATCGCGTGGTAGTTGATCGTGCAAGATTACATGCGTCTCGATACCTGCGTTGTGCTGTTGCATAATCACGTTTTGTAGGTCGATGAGTGTTGCTTCGTCATAAATCCAGATGCGTGTAATCCTGACCCCACGCTCAACAGCGTTCACATTAGCCTGAAAGTAAGCTTGCCCGATATTGGTTTTCCACCAATCCGGTTTCGCACACGCAACTGCTCGTATCGACGTTCGTGCGGACTCAATGCCCCGTCGCCCATAACTAAATTTGCTTTCAGATGGAATAATCATTCGCCCTTCCGCGAGGCTGTGAACGACTTCGCGGCATTCCAAGAGCGCGTCATGGGCTCGTTCCCTAAAGTATGTGAATCCAACTTGCTCAACCGATGCGTAATCATGTGCAATTTGCTGAACGAGATTCCCTATCGGTGGATTCTGTAGAAGTGCCTTGTGAAGTCCGAGCGTATCAATCATCCGCTCTTCACCTGAGCGCTGCCGCGCAAGGGAGTCCAATTGGATGGTAATGATAGTCAGCACTAGACCAATGAGTAAGCTGATCGCTTGGTCTTGACCAATCAGGACAAGAATGATGGCAACGGTGATCGAGATGATCACGCTTACCGTCAGAATGGGATCTAGCAACGATAGTAAGCGACGGAACATGGCGACATCCTTCTGATAAGACGATGAGCGCTGCTTACTATACGCTGGAAACTGCTCTAGGTTGCGAGGCTTGCCGGGATTCTATTAGCGCAGGCTAACGCCCAGAGTTTAGCTGCCGCCTTGCGGCCCTCGCCAACGCCACCGACACTGACGCTGGTACGGATTCCAAAATGCAAAAAAGCCCCGATCTTGCACGCCGCAAGGCGATCAGCTGCAACCGCTTGTTGGGCGCGGTTCGTCCGACCACTTCTCGCGCAGTGATCATTGCAATTTGCATCCGTACGGCCAGCCGCAAGGCTGACATGTCGGGCGTGGAGGCAGTCCAGGGCGACCTCAGCAAGCCCGAGACGTTGGAGCCAGCCTTTGCAGGCGTGGAAAAGGTGTTCCTTCTCACGGCTATGAGACCAGATCTGCCGCAGCTGGAGGCCAACGCCCTGGAGGCAGCGCAGCGCGCGGGTGCAGCAGGTGGTGAAACTGTCGGTGCTCGGGGCGGGCGAGCCTAGTCCAGGATCACCCCATACGGCGCGCCACCGCGTGAGCGAGCAGCGCATTGCAGCCTCCTGATCGCGTATCACGCGCACTTCGCGCCGCTCTTCGCGCGCTCCGAACAGCGCCAGTGGGCGTTGACCTATCTGCACGGCCAACTGCTCGATCTCGACCGCAAATCGATTGAGCCGATGGCACTGGCGCTGGCCGACGGCAATGTCCAGGCCATGCAGCAATTTATCAGCCTCGGCGCCTGGGACGATACTGCCGTGTTGGAGGCCCACCAACAGTTGGTCGCCGACACCGTGGGCGATCGGGACACCGGCGTGCTGATCATCGATGGTTGCGACTTCCCCAAACAAGGCACCCAGTCGGTCGGCGTGGCCCGCCAGTGGTGCGGGGCGCTTGGCAAGGTGGCGAATTGTCAGGCCAGCGTCGTCGCCTGTTATGCCAGCCAGCACGGCTATACCCTGGCCGATCGGCGGCTGTACATGCCCCAAAAATGGTTCACCCCGGCCTATCAGGACCGCCGCGACCGCTGCGGTGGGCCCGCCGATCTGGCGTTCCAGACCCAACCAGAGTTGGCTTGGGCGCGGATCGAGGGGTTGCACGACCAGCAGGTGCTGCCCTTCCACTGGGTGATCGGCGACGAGCACTTTGGCAATAATCCGGTCCTGTTGGATCGAATCGCGGCGGCCGACCTGAGCTATCTGATGGAGGTGCCGCACGATACCCTGGTGTGGCGCGCGCGCCCCGCGACCGTGGTGCCGCCGCCGAGTGGCAAGAAGGGCCGCCCGCCGCAGCGGGCGCGCCTGGTTGCCGATGCACCGCCCCCCTGCCGTGTCGATGCGCTGGCGGCTGATCCCAGGCTACGCTGGCGGTACTATCAGATCCAGGAAGGGGCCAAGGGCGCGCTGATCGCCGCCTGCGCGTTTGTGCGGGTGGTGAGTGTGCGGGACGGGCTGCCGGGACCAGACCAGTGGCTGGTGCTGCGGCGCAGCCTGGGCGAGCGGCCGCAGCTGAAGACGTCTCTGTCCAATGCGCCGGCGACGCCCCCCGACACCACGCTGGTGCAAAAGAGCGGGATGCGCTGGCCGGTCGAGGCGGCGATCCTGGAGTGCAAAAGCGAAGTCGGGCTGGATCACTACGAGGTGCGCGGCTGGAAGGGCTGGCATCATCACCTGACGCTAACGCTGCTGGCGCATCACTTCCTGGTCCGGCAGCGCTGCCGGTTGGGAAAAAAAGCCGCGGCGTTGATCGTGCCGCAAGTTCGACGCCTGCTGCAGGTCGGCTTACCCAAACGGCAGCTTGATGCGGAAACGGCCATAGCACTCATCCAATACATCCAAGATCAGAATTACGCCGCCTCCTGCGCCCACCGCAAGCGACGGCAGCGTCGGCTAGACAGTTCCTGATGAAGTCACGTTGTAATACTAGATGCCAATCGGCTGTCGGACCAGGATCACGGACATCCGACCATCCACCCACTCGCGCTCAACAAGCAGGATCTTGCCCACAAACGATCCCCGGTTCATGACCTTGCGGACTTCGGCATCCTCCCACGGTAGGACGTACTGGTGGATGCGCCTGAGCGCCGTCTCGAGGTCAGGCACGATCTTTTGACTGCCCACCACCAGAATCACCTTGCCAGCCGTGTTGGCGTAGGGGCCGAGCTGACTTGACGAGGCTGACGCGGCCACCAGGACGCCTTCCTCCGTGACCGCGTTGACACTCCCTACCATGAAGTCGGGTGCGGAGATGAGCTTGCGGATCTCGCGCGCCTGGGTCTGGCGATCCATCTTCAGGTAGCGCGGCCGCAGGGCATCATAGCGGCTCGCATCATGAGGCGCGTCGAAGATCCCGGCATCTTGCAAAGTCTTCGACTTTGCGGAGTGAACCTCGGCCCCCTCGGGTAGTTGCTCCAACACCACCGTGCGGGCGGCATCGCCGTCGTCGACGACCATCACCTCGATGTTTCGCTCCCGCAGCCGCTCAGCGACTCGCTGAATACGCGCTTCGGACGCGGGGCCTGCGAAGTCTTCTCGCACCTCGGTAGTGTCTGGGTTTCCCTCCCTCATGCGCGCTCGCCCTCCGCAACCACGCGCAGGACGATCTTGCCACGCGTATGGCCTGCCTCGAGCATCGCATGCGCCTGGCTGGCCTCCGCCAGTGGGAGCACGGTCGACACCACCGGTTTGACGCTACCAGCATCGATCAAGCCGGCGATCTCGGTGAGCTGTGTCGGATTGGCTTGCGCCATCATGCCACTGGCGCGCACGCCACGGGCCGTCGCAGCCTCCGCATCAGGCTGCCCGACCGAGGTAACGAGGATGCCGCCTGGTTTCAGCACCGCTAAGGACCGCTCCAGCAGCTCCCCTCCGACCGTATCCAACACCACATCGACATCGCGGACCACGTCCTCGAAGCGCGTCGTTGTGTAGTCGATGGCCTCGGCAACGCCCAAGTCGCGCAGCAGCGCGATTTTGTCACTCCCGGCTGTCCCGAGCACGCGCGCACCTTTCGCCACGGCAAACTGCACGGCGAACGAGCCAACCCCACCACCGGCCCCGTGGACGAGGACAGTCTGCCCGGCTTGGAGCCCGCCGACATCGAAAAGTCCCTGCCAAGCCGTGAGCGCGACGAGCGGGACGGCCGCGGCTGTCACAAAGTCTACCGACGTCGGCTTGGGGGCGATTTCGCCCGCACTCACCACGGCATACTCCGCATACGCGCCTTGGCGCATCATGTTAGAATAGCCATACACCGCATCTCCGACCGCCACTGTGCTGACATTGTTCCCAACCGCTTCGACCACGCCAGCGAGATCCAGCCCTGGTATGAATGGGAGCGTAAAGTCAACCATCCCTTGTAGGTAACCCGCGCGCGTGAAGCGGTCGACCGGATTGAGCGAGGTGGCATGCACCTTGACCAACACTTCGCCCGCGGCCGGCGTGGGACGCGGAGCGTCTTCGTAGACCAGCGCCTCTGGTCCGCCATAGGTGTGGATTCGAATTGCCTTCATTGGTTCCTCCGTTTGTGTATTTGACGAGATACGCGGTTAGGACTCCGGAAAGATTCGTTCGACCTGGTCGCGCTGCGTATACAGATCCCAGTACAATGGCGCGATGTTATCAGGCTGCGCGCCCGGCTGATGGCCGATCCACGCGTTGATCGCAACATGACCGGCCTGGATGCCGCGATCGGCAAGGGCCGTATGCAGTGAGTGGGACCAATTCCGCAGGCCTGCCCCAGCGATACCAATGTTCCCCATCATTGGATTGGAATAGACCGAGGAGGCACCCGTGGTAAACAGCAGCGTACCGCTCCCACGCGCCAGCATATCGGGCAACACTTGCTGCACAGCCGTGATTGCGCCGTAGATGTTGATTACACAACGACCCTCGCGTATACTGATGAGCGTGAAGTTGTATGGACTGCTTGCTCTTCCTGACAGATGTTATCTAAGCGACAACCGTTGTCAATAATACGCGTCTTGCCCCACACTGTCAACCATCAAATCAGTAGTGTTTGTTGCTTAGGCAACAACGGAGGCACAAATGTTGTCGAGTGTCGAGAAAGTTGACCCCCGAGTACCTGCGGCGTCTCTTCCTGGCGGTGACGGATCATTTGACTGCGATCCGGACACAGTGCCAGCGCTCCTACCAGATGTTCGAATCGCTGGTCGAAGCCCAGATCAAAGTGCAACTGCGCGAGCATGTGCGCGCCTGGCTGGTGAGCGAGAACGCACATTATCAATCGTGAGCACTATCATAGCGGCGCGCCAGCCTGCTACGAGCAGGCTGGCGCGTAGGCATCGCCTAGCAACGGCGATACCAGTTGCACCTGCGAGCCTGCGACACGTGTGGATGCGGGCATTGGGGACCGTTCAATCAGCACTGCTCGTCCGGGCAGGCGGCGTCGGGCGATAGCGGGCGGCTGCCGCGCGTGCGCGTGCGCTGGTCTCGTGGGCGATGCGCGCGCTGAGACCGGTGGGGCCGGTTGGGTCGAGCAGCGTCGCAATCTCCGCGGGATTCAGGTGTGCGTTGACCCGTGGATCGGCGGACAGCACCTCCAGAAACGTGACGCTCGAGTTGCT
>WNGB01012619.1_pt1 | contig 20188 bp, 17 predicted proteins | sample 5400681 | NCBI WGS metagenome assembly WNGB01 (sample SAMN13153367, study PRJNA577476) | soil metagenome | isolation source: 115 cm soil or saprolite under grassland replicate 2 | place: USA:California | collected 2016-06-15
ACCGCGTCGATCCGGCGCGCTTGTGACGCGACGTCGCCTCGCCACAGGCTCAGGCGCAGTGGCTCCGTCTTGCCCGTTCGCACGATGACGGACCCCGGCTCGTCGACTTGCACCAGGACCCCGGGGTTCTGTCCCTCCGGTACGACCTTCCGGCACGCGGCCGAGCTGCCGGGTTCCACGGTCGCGTCGCCGGCCAGAGCCAGCGCGGGCGCGGCCTCGGGCTTACGACGTGCCGATCCGGGGTACGACGCGACCTGCGTGTAAAGGGCGGCGTCGAGTCGTTCCCGCTCGGTCACACGGCCGCCGGGTAGCTTCCCGTCCTCGGAGAGCTTCCGGATCTTGTCGACGGTGAGACCCGGCATGTACTCGGGGACGGGAAGGACCGAAAGGAAGCCCTGACCTTCGCGCGCCAGCGCCGCGCTGCCCAGCACGCGGCTCTTCACGCTCCGGTCGATGACGGTCCAGTGGTCGGCGACCCGGTTCAGCTCGGGGAGCTGCACCGCGAGGAGCAGCGCGGCGAGCGCGACGACGGCGGGGAGTCGCAGCGCGCTCCGAGCGAGCAGGGCATCGAGGGCGAGCGCGCCCGCGGGGAGCAGCAGCGCGACGACGACGTACACGTAGCGGCTCGTCCCGGCCGTGTCGATCCCGAGTCCCGAGCGACGGAGGTCGGTCAGCGCCAGGAACAGGACGGCTCCGGCGGCCATCGCGAGCGGGACGTCCCATCTCGAATCGTCGGCGCGCGCGCGGAGGACGAGCCAGACCGCGAGGGCGGCGAGCACGGCCGGGCCGATCCCGGAGAGACCGAAGGTGCCGTCGACGGCGTCGGTGAGCCCGCGCCACACGTACTCGGGCACCTTCTGTACGGCCGTGCTCAGCGAGTCGGGGTTCTGCGAGCCGGCGTCGCGTCCGTACGCGAGGTACCACACGGCGTACGCGACCGCCGGCAGCGCGACCGTCCCCAGCGCGACCTTCCAGCCGCGGCGCAGCAGCGCGACGAGCCCGACGACCGCCATCATGGTCAGGCCGACGCCGGAGCACATCAGGCCGGCCAGGAGGAGCAGGGACACGCACAGGTCGCGGCGCCCGAGGTCACCGTGCGCCGGCGCCAGCAGCAGCGCCCCCAGCCCGGTGGCGATGGGCGCGACCAGCTGCATCTGCCACGCGAGCGACAGGTTGTCGCCGCCGGCGCCGAGCACCGCGAACGCGCCGCACAGCACCGTCGCGAGCAACGCGTCGACGCCGAGGCGCAGCATCAGTCGCCAGAGCAGATGCACGATCGCCAGGTGCACCAGCAGGAGCACAACGACGTACGGGATGTAGGTGCGAACCCCGAACACGGTGAACAGCGCGCGGTAGACGACGACGGGGATGGTCGACCAGTGCTCGTTGTGCGGCTCCCAGATCCCCGATACCCCGGCACCCCCACCGAGCTTGCGGTCGACGAGCGTGGACCACTCGTCGCCGATGAACCAGTGTTTGTGGTCGAGCCACAGCAACAACGCGAACGCCGCGGCGAGCGAGGCGTAGTGCAGCAGCACCGTGAGCTCGCGCGGATCGCGGCGGTACCAGCGCGTGCGTACGGTCTCGGTCACCCTGCTCCCCGGTCAGCCCCAGCCGAGCGCTTCACCGTATCCCGCCGAAATAGTGTGAGTTCGTGCCGACAGGCGCGGGCAGAGTACGTTCCAACGCCTTGCCGTTCGGAGTCATACGCAGGACGGTTGGCCGCGTGAGACGTCCCTGGCGGCGCCACGCCTGGCTCCCCGGCGAGGCGTCGCAACCCGGCTTCCCCTTTCGCTGGTGCCTCGACGCGCCCGCTGCCGACTGGCGCCACGTCGTGCCGCTGGTCGAGTTTCGCGGGTGGATCGCCGTGCCTGCGGACGCGTCCGTCGACGGTCCGTACCTGCACTGCGGCGAGCGTGTGCGGCTCCGGACGCGCGAGCGGCTCGACATCGCCCGCGTCATGCCGCGCGAGCGCGTGATCGGCTTCGAGCAGCTGGTCTCCCTCGATCCCGCGAGCGCGGCGCAGGGTTGGGCGCTCGAGCTGGTCGTCGACGGCGTCGCGTACACGCGACCGTTGCCGATCGCCTACTCCGAGGCCGACGACCAGGCGTTCCACGCGCGGAAGCGGAGCAAGCTGGCGGCCGTCGAGCCGCTCCTGCGTTGCCCGCGCCCGCTCGACGACGCCACGTCGTGCCTCGGTGAGCTCGAGCGATCCGGTGACGAAGAGCTTCGCTGCGTGGTGTGCGACGCACGATACGGCCGCCGCGAACACGCCTTCGACCTCCTCACCGGCGAGCTCCGTGCGGCTGCGGGCGTCGACCCGACGGAGAACGTCTCGTCGTGGGGCTACGACCCGCTTGCCGACTCGGTGATCGCCGATGTCGACGGCCTCGTGCTCGACAACGGCAGCGGTTGCAAGAACGTCTACCTCGATCGGGTGGTCAACCTCGAGATCGTCGACTATCCCACGACCGACGTGCTCGCAGTGGGCGAGCGTCTCCCGTTCGCCGACGGGGCATTCGCGGGCGCGCTGTCGCTGGCGGTGCTCGAGCACGTACGCGACCCGTTCCGATGCGCCCGTGAGATCGCGAGAGTGATACGACCCGGGGGGAGGATCTACGTCGCGGTGCCGTTCCTCCAGCCGTACCACGGATACCCGCACCACTACTTCAACATGACCCTCCAGGCGCTCGAGCAGCTGTTCCACGACACGTTTGCGATCGAGCAGGCCGGCACGCCACCGTACGGATGGCCGATCTGGACTCTGAGCTGGTTCCTCAACCGGTACGTTGACGGTTTGCCGCCGGACACCGCGGCGCGCTTCAGGGAGATGACCGTGTCCGACCTCCTCCAGCCCCCGTCCAACGTCCTGGCCGACGACTTCGTCCAGGATCTGGAGCCGGACGCCGTGGCCGAGCTCGCGAGCGTCAACTACCTGATCGCGACGCGCCGGTGAAGCTGCTGCGCCGTCGCCGTCAGGCCGCACCACCTCCGCCCGTCGTCGACCCGACGCGCCCGCGCGCCGACTACAAGTCGGTGTGGAACGCGGTCGCGGGTGACGTCGAGACCGCCAAGCTCGCCGTCTCCGGGTACACCGACGAAGAGGAGTACCGGAAGATGGGTGAGTCGACGGTGCTCACCCTCCAGCGGCACACCGGCCTGTTTGCCGATGACGTCGTCCTCGAGATCGGCGCCGGCGTCGGTCGCGTCGGCCCTGCGATCGCGCCGCTCTGCAAGAAGTGGATCGCCACCGACGTCTCGGAGAACATGCTGCGGCACGTGCGCGAACGGACGAGCCAGTACGACAACGTCGAGACCGTCGCCACGAACGGCTGGGACCTGTCGCCGGTCGGCTCCGAGTCCGTCGACCTCGTCTACTGCACCGTCGTGTTCATGCACCTGGACGAGTGGGAGCGGTTCAACTACGTGCGCGAGGCCATGCGCATCCTGCGCCCGGGTGGCCGCTTCTACGTCGACAACTTCAACCTGCTCGGCGACGACGGCTGGACGTTCTTCATGAAGACCCTCGAGGACTACCCGCCCCTCGAGCGGCCACCCAACATCTCGAAGTCGTCGACGCCGGAGGAGCTGCGCACGTACCTCGAGCGGGCCGGGTTCGCCGACGTCGTCGTCAACAGCAACGCGATGTGGATCTGGGTCCACGGTCGCAAGCCCGGTTGACGTCCGCCGCACCGCGATGAGAGGCCCGGGCGCCGAGCTGATGGGCGCCGACCGAACCGTCGACGGGAGGCGGATCTGGCGCCTGGAGCGGAGGCGGATCCCGTTCCTCGCGCTCATCGAGGTTCCGGAGCCACGCAACGTCCACGGCCACACGAGCAAGGTCGCGCGCTTCGCGGGGTGGATCGGATCGAGCGTGGAGGGGCCGTACACGGCCCGAGCGCGACTCGGCGACGGGAGTGTGCACGAATGCGCAGCCGAGGAGCCGCGGCCTGATGCGGTGAAGCGGTTCCCGCGTCGTGGCATGGACCACGCGTACGGCTTCTCGCTCTTCGTCGACCTTCCGCACATCGACCGGCCGCTTCCGGTTCGGCTGGAGCTGACCGACGGGCGGTACATGGCGCACACCACCGACTACCGGATCATGCCCGAGGCCCATCTGCTCGCGCTCGAGACCTACATCGGCGATCCGCCCGCGCTTCGCGAGCTCGCTGCACGGCACCTGCGGGGCCGAGGGCTCGAGTTCGGTGCGCTTCACGCGCCGGTGGAGGTCGACCCGAGCTGCGAGATGCACTACGCGGACAAGCGCACGCGATCGGAATCGCTGGCGCTCTTCTACGACGTGCGCGAATGGTTCGACGAGCGCATGGTCGAGGTGGATCACGTGATGGATCTCGACCTCGACGATCTCGCGTCGCTGGAGCCGCACGGCTACGACTTCTTCGTCGCGGCGGGCGTGATCGAGCACCTCGTGAACCCGCTGCGGTTCCTCGCCAACCTCCACCGCATCATGCGGCCCGGCGCGCTGTTCCTCCTCGGCGCGCCGGACCGTGCCTTCACCTGGGACTGCGACCGCGAGCTCACGACGAACGAGCACCTGCTCGGCGAGTACGAGCGGCGCGAGCACACGCTCAGCGACGAGCACCTAGAGGAGTACATCCGGGCGGCTTCGCCGATCCCGCTGCCGAACGAGGAGCCACACCGCACGAACCTGCTCCGGTTCCACCGCGAGCGCAGCATCCACGTCCACGTGTGGGACGAGGCCTCCTTCGACGGCTTCCTGCGATTCGCGAACGAGCGCCTCGGGCTGACGTTCGAGCTCGTCGAGCACGTTGGGCCTCGTCAGGCGGCCGGCAACTCGCTCTACGTCCTGCGCAAGCCCGGCTGACCGTCAGCTCGTCGTCGGCTTGACGCCCCACGCCGACACGAAGAGGTGGTCGGGCGCGTGCGCGCAGACCACGTGCTCGAACCCGGCGCGCTCGAGATAGGTCTCGAGCTCGGAGGGCGTCGAGGCCTTCGAGATGTTCGGCGGTCGCTCGAGCGGGTGATAGCCGTCCAGTGTCTCGAGGAAGAACGACCAGCCCGGCTCGCTGAGCAGGTTGAAGTTGTCGATGTGCACACGGCCGCCCGGACGGAGCACGCGCATCGCCTCCCGTACGTAGCGGAAGCGGTCCCACTCGTCGAGGTGCATGAAGACGACCGTGCTGTAGACGACGTCGACCGACTCCGACGAGATCGGTGCGAGGTCCCAGCCGCTGACCAGCACGGTCTCGACGTTGTCGAAGTCGCGGAGGCGCTCGGCGGCGTGGCGCAGCATGTTCTCCGACACGTCGGTCGCGATCCACTTCTTGCACACCGGAGCAATCGCGGGCCCGACGCGCCCGACTCCCGCGCCGATCTCGAGCACGACGTCGTCCGGACCGATGCCGACGGTGGCCTGCAGCAGCTCGAGGGTCTTCTCCGCCATCCGCCGGTACTCGTCCTCGTCCGTGTAGCCCGAGACCGCGAGCTTGGCGCTGTCGACGTCGGCGGCAGCGGCGTCCCATACCGACTTGTAGTCGGCGCGCGGCGGCGATGGCGGTCGGTCGGCGTGCCGCACGGAGAACTCCGCCCGCGCGGCGAATGCGCCGTCGCAGACCTCCACCACGACACAGGCCGGGTTCGTCGCTGCCCCGCGCAGATCGATCAGGTCCTCGAAGCCGCAGCGGTCGTCGTCCACGTCGTACTCACCGGCGAGCTCGTGCACGACGTCGGGACGCTCCTCGTCGACCGCAAGCCGCTGACGGTGATCGCCCACCGTCGCCGCGACCGACGCATGCCGGCCCGCCGCCGAGACGATCCACCCGCGGACGCGACAGAAGGGGGAGTCGCCGACGTCGACCTCGACGGCGGACGGCGCCTCGATCCAGGCGAGGAAGGGCGCTCCCGCGGCTTCTCGCTCCTCCGGGGTCAGCTCGCGACCGTCGGCGGTGTGGGTGGCGTGCAGCAGCAACGAACGTCAGCCCCCGGAGATGTCGCGAGTGGACGACAGTCTACGTGGACCCCTCCTGCGGTCGCCGAGACGGGAGGAGACCATCGCGGGTGTGAGCCGGAGCGCGCCGAGGAGTGCACGCATCCGGCGACGAACCTCGACGGTGCGGGTCCGCTCCCGCCGCAGCCACCGGCTGATGACGTCGCGCCGCGCGTACGACGCGGTGATCAGCACGTAACGGGCGAACGCGCGCACGATGAGCCCGATCCCCGCATGGCGGACCAACACGAGAAGGTGGTTCCGCTCGTTGTAGTACCCGAACAGCGATGATCCTTCGACGCTCGTCGCAGAGTGCATGTGGCGCACGACCGAGCTTGGCTCGGTCCGGTAGCGCCACCCGCGTACACGCCCGCGCCACGCGTGCTCGAAGTCCTCGTAGTACATGAAGAGCCTGCGGTCGAGGTACCCGACGTCGTCGAGGTACGCGCCCGCGAGCAGCACGGCTGCACCGCACCACGCAAAGACGTCCTCGGGCTCGTCGAGCTGCCCGCGGTCGCGCGCGAGGTAGCCCCGATCGGCGCCGTAGCCGTCGGCGACCATCTCGTTGCCGACGTTGTGCACCACGTCGAAGGGCTCGCCGCCGAGCGGCGCGTCGTACCAAGCCGGGGAGTCTCCGATGTCGTGCTCGGCGCGCCGTCCGTCCGACGCGATCGTGAGCCGTGTCGAGATGTCGGCTGCGAGGCGGATCCGGGCGCGGTCCGATCCCGCCACGACCGGCACCCGGAGCGTCGCCTTCTCACTCGTCCACTGGAACGCCGGCTCGGCGTCGTCGCCGTGCTCGGGGCCCCAGAAGCCCGCGACGAATTGGGAGCGGCCGGTGACGTCGACCCCGTCGACCTCGACGCCGCTCACGCGGACACCGACGTCGCGCCTGTCGCCGCGCGACGGGCGGGTCGTGCGCGAGCGGAGCTCGAGCTCGACGAATCGGTCGGCGAAGAGGATCTTCGGGCAGACCGCGCCGAGCCGAGGGTCGTCTTCGAGCGCCCGGACGAGAGGAGTGAGCCATCCCGGTGGGACAGTGGCGTCGTTGTTGACGAGCGCGACGTGGTCGACGTCGCGCAGGGCGTCGAGCCCCAGGTCGACGCCTCCCGCGAACCCGAGGTTGCGCGAGCTCTCGACGATGCGTACCGCCGGCAGCTCGGCGCGGACGCGATCGGTCACCGGCGCGCGCGACGCATTGTCGACGAGGACGACGTCGAGATGCCCCTCCGGCCACTCCGTGCGGGCGAGGCTCCGCAGGCAGCCGAGGGTGAGCTCTCCACCGTCGTAGTCGACGACGACGACGCCGACGCGTGGCGTCATGCTCGAGCCGGCGCGGCGGCCCGCAGCGGCTCGCCGGCCGCCCGCGCGGCATCGGCGGGGCCGACGAGCCAGGCCAGCAACGACACGATCCCGAGCGCGAAGACGATCAGCAGCAGCAGCGCCGGCAGCGGTGCGTGCCAGCGCGCCTGGGTGAAGAAGAGCACAGTGCCGTCATAGCCCACGGTGTAGCGACGGAGCGCCTGGCCGAACGCGGCCACGTGGGCGACACCGATCGAGGTGCCGGCCACGACCACCCAACGGCCGGTGTGTGGGATCTCGAGACGTCGCTCGGAGAGCGCGAGCCCGGCGAGGATGGGGACGCCGACCGCGATCGGCAGCGTGTACCGGCCCTGCCAGTAGTAGCCGGCGTCGCGTGCTGCGAGACCCTCGGTGATCGCAGGCACCACGACCGTGAGTGCGAGCGCGGCGAAGATCGCCCGGGCGTACGCGGAGCGCCCGAACGCCACGGCGAGGACGACCGCACCCGAGAGCGCGAACAGCCAGAGCACCAGTGTGAGCGCGGGGGCAGGTGTGTCGAGCCAGCCGAAGAACCCGATCATCTCGCGGAGCAGGCGGAACTCCTTGCCGACGACATTGCGTGCGATCTGGCTCGTCGAGTCGGACACCTTGCTCGTGCTGAACGCCGTGGCGTCCAGTGTCCCGACGACGAGCACCCACACGGCTTGCGCGAGCGCGGCCGCGGCGACGACGGCTGCCCAGATCCGTGCGACGCGGGCCTCGAGCAGGTTCCGCAGCGCGGCGCGACTCGCCACGAGGCACAGCACCAGCGCGATCCCGAGCGCCCAGAACGGCGAGATCGACCGCACCAGCACGAGCACGGTCGCGGCCACACCGACGCGCGTGACGAGGCGCGAGTCGACCTGCTTGGCCGCTTCGCGCAGCAGCACCGCGAGGCCGGCCCACAATGCGATCGCGGCGGCGATCTCGAGCCCGCTCGGGTTGACGGTCCCGGAGAGGAACAGGACCATCGGCGTCACCGCGAGCGCGAGCCCGATGGCGCCGAGCCGAGGGACCCGGGTTCGCCGCACGGTGAGCACCGCGGAGGCGAGCAGCGCGCTCGTGAGCAGCACGTTCACGGCGCGCATCAGATAGACGGCGCCGGCGCCACCGGGCCACACGAGCGAGGGGATGCCCGTGACCGCGTAGTACGCGGGTGGGTGGCGACCGGCGGTCGTGTAGACGGTCGCGTCGCGGTCGTCGCGGCCCGCGAACGACAGACAGTCGGCGGTGACTTCCTTCCGGAAGATGTAGCAGTCGACGTTCTCCCACTTCGCCCAGACAGCGGGGATCCGGACAGCGAGCGACCCGCGCAGGCCATGGGGTACGAGCGAGAAGGGGTTCGGCGGCTCGTGGCGCGGCTCGTCGCCGAGCACCTGGCCGCGGACGACGGACACGGCCCGGATCGCGTGTGCCGGCTCGTCGGGCGATCCGAAGATCGGCGTCGCGAGCGCCCAGCAACCGGTCACCACCACGAACAACGCGAACGACACCCACCACGCCTTGCGGTCGTCGTTCCCGGCGCGTGTCCAGTCGACGACGCGACGGGCAACGACGCGACGGGCGACGCCGGCCACCGCGATCAGCCGCGAGTCAGCTGCGCGACGAGACGATCGAGCGATTCCCGGTAGTGGGGGAGCAGCGTGAGCCCTTGCAGCCGTAACGCGGCGTTGTCGAGGACGGAGTTGGCGGGACGTGGGGCGGGCCGCGGGAACTCCGCGGTGGTGACCGGCTTCACTCGTGACGGATCGAGGCCGGCCGATTCGAGCACTGCCTGCGCGAACTCGTACCAGCTGACGGCTCCCTGGTTCGTGACGTGGTACAGGCCGGGTCGCCGGTCGACGACCAGCCGTCGGGCCATCGCGGCGGCGTCGGCGGCGAAGGTCGGGTGCCCGCGCTGGTCATCGACGAACGTGAGGGTGTCGTGCTCCGCAGTGAGGCGCAAGATCGTCTTGACCATGTTGTGGCCATGGAGCCCACACACCCACGAGGTCCGGATGACGGTCGCGTCGGAGTCGCCGGCGAGCTCCTGCTCGCCGGCCAGCTTCGAGCGCCCGTAGACGGACTGCGGGTTGGTGCGGTCCCACTCGACGTATGGCTCCGGCTTCGTGCCGTCGAAGACGTAGTCGGTCGAGAAGCACGCGAGGTGCGCGCCGACTCTCCGCGCTGCTTCGGCGACGTGCCGGGTGCCGAGCGCGTTGACCGAGAACGCGCGGTCAGGATCGTCTTCACATTCGTCGACTGCCGTCCACGCAGCCGCGTGCACGACTGCGTCCGGCCCGACGCCGGTGACGGCGCCGAGCACGTCGTCGCGGCTCGACACGTCGAGATCGCCGTGCCCGAATGCGGTGACGTCGCGGTCGGCGAACGCCGCGACGAGCTCGCGCCCGAGTTGTCCTTCCGCCCCCGTGATCAGGACCCGCACCCGGCCGCTCAGCCTCCGGTGGACGACCAGGCGGACGTCTCGACGACCGGTGCCCGGTCGCGCAGGGGCTCCCACCAGGAGCGATGGTCGGCGTACCACGCCACGGTCTCTGCCAGCCCGCGGTCGAATGGGACTGTCGGCTCCCAGCCGAGCTCGCGGCGGATCTTCGTCGAGTCGAGCAGGTACCGACGGTCGTGCCCGGGCCGGTCGGGGACGATCGTCTTCAGGTCATGACCGAGGCCGAGCGCGTCGAGCACGCCGTCGGCGATCTCCTCGATGCTCTTCTCGACGCCGGTGCCGACGTGGTACGTCTCGCCGACCGTCCCGCGTTCGAGCACCGCGTCGATGGCGGTGCAATGGTCGAGCGCATGGATCCACTCCCGACGGTGCTGCGTCGACGAGTAGAGAGGGAGCGACTCGCCGTCCAGCGCCTTCGTGGTGAAGAGGGGGATGACCTTCTCGGGGAACTGATAGGGCCCGTAGTTGTTCGAGCAGTTCGTGATCGTCACGGGCACGTCGAAGGTCTCGTGATACGCGCGCACCGCGTGGTCGGCACCGGCCTTCGACGCGTTGTACGGCGTGCGCGGTCGGTACGGGGACGATTCGGTGAACAGCTCGCCGCTGTCGAGCGCGAGGTCGCCGTACACCTCGCACGTCGAGATGTGGTGGAACCGCGCGAGCCCTGTCCGGCGAGCCGCCTCGAGCAGGCTCTGCGTGCCGAGGACGTTCGTGCGGAAGAAGCGGCCCGGGTCGAGCACCGCCAGGCTGTTGTGCGACTCCGCGGCGAAGTTGGCGACGACGTCGATGCGATGCTCGCGCATGAGCGGCTCGACGAGGTCGAGATCGGCGATATCGCCCTCGACGAACGTGATCCCGCTTTCGACGTCGTCGAGGCTCGGTCGGTTGCCCGCGTAGGTCAGCAGGTCCAGCACCACCACGTGATCGCCCGGGTGCTGCTGCACCCAGTAGCGCGTGAAGTTCGAGCCGATGAAGCCGGCTCCGCCGGTGACGAGGAGGTTCATGTCCGGAGTGGCCACGCCGGGCGCAGGCGGTGGTCGATGTCGGCGCGCTTGGGGTTCTGTTGGTCGCGCCTCGACAGAACGGGGTCGGTGAGCCCCCAGTCGGCGCCGATCTCGTCGTCGTCCCACGCCACGCCCAGCTCGTCGGCCGCGTTGTAGTAGGCGTCGACGAGGTACGTGATCGTCATGTCGGTGAGCGACGCGAAGCCGTGCGCCACACCGGGTGGGATGAACAGTCCCCGATGGTCGTGCGTGCCGTCGTCGCGCCGGCCGAGGTCGATCGTGAGCGTCGCGCCGTCGGTGGGTGACCCGAGCCGCAGGTCGTGGAGCACGACGCGGGCCCGACCGAACGGCACGTACCAATAGTCGGCCTGGTGCAAGTGGTAGTGCAGCCCGACGACGCAGCCGTGCTGCCGGTCGGCTCGGTTGCCCTGGATCATCTCGCGACCGCCCGGCAGCCATTCCCGGCGGTACGTCTCCACGAAGACACCGCGCTCGTCGCCGTGCAGGTCGGGCTCGACGACGTAGACACCCGCGATGGTGTCGGCTTCCGTGACCGTGGCCATCGGGCTTGTCTACTCCAGATCGACTGCCGAGTGGTCACCGAGCATGAGCCGCAGCGCGCGCGGACGGCGTCCCGAACGGGTGACCTCGACCTGTCGCCCGATCAGCGAGTCCGCGATGCCGGCGATGCCGATGATGTAGCTGTTCACGACCTTCGTGTTCTCGCCGATGATGGCGGGTCCGCGGATGCGCGACCCGATGATCTCGGCACCGGGCTCGATCGCGACGCGACCCTCGATGCTGGACAGCTCGTCGACCTTGCCGTCGACACGGGGCTCGATCAGCTCGAGGATTCGACGGTTGCTCTCGAGCAGCGGGTCCTTCTTGCCGGTGTCGATCCACCAGCCGCTCAGGACCTCGTGGCGTACGCGGTGCCCGTTCGACAGCAGCCAGCCGATCGCGTCGGTGATCTCGAGCTCGCCACGCCCGGACGGCTCGATCGCGCGCACCGCCTCGTGGATGCGCGCGTCGAACAGGTACACGCCGACGAGCGCGAGGTCGGACGGAGGGTCCTGCGGCTTCTCGACGAGTCGCACGACCTCGCCGTCGTCGGTGACCTCGGCGACGCCGAACTGGCGCGGGTCGTCGACGTGAGCAAGCAGGATCTGCGCCGATGGTGCGCGGTCGGGGCTGGCAGCGCGCGCGACCTCGAAACGGTCGACGAACTCGGCGAGGTCCTGCTGGAGCATGTTGTCGCCGAGATACATGACGAAGTCGTCGTCGGCGAGGAAGTCGCGCGCGATCAGCACGCAGTGCGCGAGGCCGAGAGGGGCGTCCTGAGAGATGTACGTGACGGTGACACCGAAGCGCGAGCCGTCACCGACGGCGGCGATGATCTCGTCACGCGTCTCGCCGACGATGATGCCGATGTCGGTGATGCCGGCTGCCGCCATGTCCTCGATGCCGTAGAAGAGGATCGGCTTGTTCGCCACGGGCACCAGCTGCTTCGCGCTGGTGTGCGTGATCGGGCGCAGACGCGTGCCTGCCCCGCCGGAGAGGATCAGGCCCTTCATTGCATGCGTCGGCCGCGCGGCGGACCGGGCGAGCGTATCTGCTCTGTCCGGTCGAGGAGCGGGATCGGCTTGCTCTCCGGGGTGGCACCGCATCAAGACCTTGCGTGCCCACCAATCACGGAGCCGACGTCGATGCACCTTCCCTCGGGCTCGGGCTGCAGCCGCCTCAGCGCGCCTCTGCCGTTCTCCCGGCGCCAGCTGACTCCAAGCTTCGCCCTCCAGCGAGGAACTCACGAGCGCAGGCGATTGGCTTTGTCAACGTGACGCGTTGCCTGACCGGCTGGCGGTTGCCGACGAGAACGGCAAGGAGCTCCGAGCGGGTGATCGACTCCGTCGCGGCGGAGATGCTGCGCGTCGGCACCGGTCGCCAGGCGCGATCACGAAGAGAGGTCGTCGGCAACGCATGCAATAGGCTCTTCCATTCGTCGGTGTTTCATGTGCGTGATCCATTGGAGGTTTCGGCGGCGTGACCGCGTCCCTTGATGTCGTCATCGTCGGTGGTTGCGGCCACGTCGGGCTGCCGCTGGGTCTCGCCCTCGCCGACCGCGGGCTCTCGGTCGCGCTCGTCGACATCGACCCCGACGCCGTCGCGACCGTCAACCGCGGCGAGCTGCCGTTCTCCGAGCCCGGCGCGGCGGAGGTGCTCGCCCGGGCACTCGAAGCCGGTCGACTCGAGGCCACCACCGAAGCGACACGCGTGCGCGAGGCCGAGCACGTCGTGATCGTGATCGGCACGCCGATCGACGAGCACCTCAATCCCGATCTCAACGCGGTGCAGCACGCGATGGCCGAGGTCGGCGAGAACCTCACCGATGGGCAGCTGCTCGTGCTTCGGAGCACGGTGTACCCCGGCGTCACCGCGATGGTGGAGCAGCTCGTCGAGCGCCTCGGCCTCGACGTCGACGTTGCGTTCTGCCCGGAGCGAATCGCCGAGGGCCGGGCGATGATCGAGCTCTACGAGCTGCCACAGATCGTCGCGTCACGCTCGCCGCGTGCGCTCGAACGGGCCACGAAGCTGTTCCGCAACCTGGCGCACGAGGTCGTGTACCTCGAGCCCGAGGAAGCGGAGCTCGCCAAGCTCTTCACGAACACATGGCGCTACATCAAGTTCGCGACCGCCAACCAGCTGTTCATGATGGCCAACGACTTCGGGCTCGACTACGAGCGGATCCGGACCGCGCTGGCGTACAACTACCCACGGGCCGCCGACCTGCCGGGTGCCGGCTTCGCCGCCGGACCGTGCCTGTTCAAGGACACGATGCAGCTCGCGGCGTTCAACAACAACAACTTCCCGCTGGGCCAGGCCAGCGTCACCGTCAACGAGGGGCTCCCGCTGTACCTCGTCGCGCGTCTCGAGCAGCGCTACGACCTCTCGCCGATGACCGTCGGGATCCTCGGCATGTCCTTCAAGGCCGAGTCGGACGACATCCGGTCGAGCCTGAGCTACAAGCTGAAGCGGATCCTGCGGTTCAAGGCCCGGCGCGTCCTCACGCACGACCCCTACGTGACCGTCGATCCCGAGCTCGTCTCGCTCGAGGAGCTGGTGGCCGAGTCCGACCTGATCGTGATCGCCACGCCCCACGAGATGTACCGCACGGTCCGCGCCGGCGTGCCGATCATCGACATCTGGAACCTGCACGAGGGCGGAGTCAACGTATGAACGCGCCGGATGGGCCGCGCGTCACGATCGTCATCCCCGCGTACAACGAGGGTGAGGTGATCGTGCCGTGCCTCGACCGCGTCCTCGCCGGCGTCGAGCTGTCGTGTGAGGTGCTCGTCGTCTACGACGACCCATCCGATACGACGGTCTGCTACCTCGAGAAGTACGCGGACGCCGACCCACGAGTCCTGCCGACGCTCAACAGCTACGGCCGTGGGCCGGCCAACGCGATCCGGTTCGGCATCGATCGCGCCCGCGCGCCGGTCACCGTCGTCACGATGGCCGACGGGAGCGACGACGCCGAGCAGATCGACACGCTGTGCAAGCTCGTTGAGCGCGGCGTGGTCGTCGCGGCGGCGTCCCGGTACTCGAGCGGCGGTCAGCAGATCGGTGGACCGTTCCTGAAGAGCACGCTGTCCCGGCTCGCGGGCTTGTCCCTGTACTGGCTCGCCGGCGTGGGCACGCGTGATGCGACGAACTCGTTCAAAGCGTTCTCGACGCAGTTCGTCCGCGACGTCGGCATCGACTCCGACACCGGCTTCGAGATCGGCATCGAGCTGGTCGCGAAGGCGCGGCGGCTGCGTCGCCCCGTCGCCGAAATCCCGACGATCTGGCTCGAGCGCGAGCAGGGCACGTCGAACTTCAAGGTTCTCCGGTGGATTCCTCGCTATCTCTCCTGGTACCGGTTCGCGTTCGGGCCGCGCCTGACGCTCGAGCAGCTCCAACGGCAACGACATCGCGACGCGGCGCGCCGGTCGCCATCGTGAGCGGGCCGGGACGCGTCCTCGTCACCGGCTCCTCGGGCTTCATCGGCGGCTACGTCGTCGAGGAGCTGCTCGGACGGGGGTACGAGGTCGTCGGCATCGACAACCACTCGAAGTACGGGCGCGTCGCGAAGTCGTACGACGGCGATCCGCATTACCGGCTGATCGAGGCCGATGTGCAGGACACCGCGCTCGTGCGCGACGTGCTGGTTGATTGCGACCACTTCGTCGCCAGCGCCGCGATGATCGGCGGGATCTCCTACTTCCACACGTTCGCGTACGACCTGCTCGCGACGAACGAACGGATCGTCGCGTCGTCGTGTGACGCGGCCATCGAGGCGCATCGCGAAGGGCGGCTCCAGAAGGTCACGTACCTGGGCTCCTCGATGGTGTACGAGTCAGCCAGCTCCTGGCCGTCCCACGAAGGCCAGGAGCTCGAGATCCCGCCGCCCGTCTCGTCGTACGGCTTCCAGAAGCTCGCGGTCGAGTACTTCGCGCGTGCCGCCCACGACCAGTACGGGCTCCCGTACACGATCGTCCGGCCCTTCAACTGCGTCGGCGTCGGCGAGATGCGGGCGAGAGGCGAGCACGAGGTCGTCAGCGGCAACGTGAAGCTCGCGATGAGCCACGTCGTGCCCGACCTGGTGCAGAAGGTGGCCAAGGGCCAGGATCCGCTCCACATCCTCGGCGACGGCAGCCAGATCCGGCACTACACGTACGGTGGCGACCTGGCCCGCGGGGTCGTCACCGCGATGGAGCACCCCGACGCCCTCAACGACGACTTCAACCTGTCCACCGGCGAGTCGACCACGGTGCTCGAGCTCTCCGAGCGCATCTGGCGGCGGCTGAATCCCGACAAGCCCTTCCGCTGGGTCGCGGACGAGCCGTTCGCGCACGACGTGCAACGGCGCGTCCCGTCGGTCGAGAAGGCCAAGCGGGTGCTCGGCTTCGAGGCGACGACCACGCTCGACGAGATGCTCGACGAGGTGGTCCCGTGGATCCTCGACGCGATCGACCGGGGCCTGATCTGACGTAGCCCGTCCGGGCTGGGGGGCCGTGCATTGACGAACGCTGCACTCAGGCGGCTGCGCACGCTCGACCCGGCACGTGCCGCGTTCGCGCTCCACCTCGCGTCGCTCGTCTTCGCGTTCGGGTTCCTGCTCTACGTCAACCGCCACCAGTGGTTCAACGGCGACGAGTGGGGACCTCTCGCGTACCGCCGTCTCGTGGGGGGCCACGGCTTCAAGGGGATGTTCGACCCGGTCGGCGGCGCGCACTGGGGGACCCTGACGATCCTGTCGTACCGCTTGCTGTTCACCGTGTTCGGCGCACGCACGTACTTCCCCTACGTGGTCGTGATGGTGGCGTTCCAAGTGCTGGCGGCCCACCTGCTGTGGCGCGTCGCGTTGCGGGCCCGGGTCGACCCGCTCGTCGCGACCGTCGGTGCCGCCGTCTTCGGGGTGCTGGCCGCCGGCTACTCGATCCTCACGCAGGCCGCCGGCCTGTACCAGACCGGCGCGGTGGCGCTCGGTCTGGCCGCGGTGCTGGTCGCGCCGGACGAAGGCCCGCTCGGGCGGCGCGACGCGGCCGCGGCACTGCTGGCGCTCGGCAGCCTGCTGTTCTTCTCGGGCGTCGGCATACCCATGCTCTTCGTGCTCGCGCTGCGGCTGCTTCTGACGCGCGGCGTGAAGGTCGCGGCCGCGGTCGTCGCCCTGCCGGCGTTCGCGCTCTTGCTGTGGCTCGTGACGTACCTCCCGAAGGCAAGCCGCAACATCTACGGCGACCCGTTCGGCGAGATCGTGCGGAAGACGCCCGAGCTGGCGTGGCGCGGCCTCGTTGCCGCCGTGGACCAGACGACCGGGCTCCCGGGGATCGGGCCGGTCATCCTCGTGCTCGCGTTCGGATGGGCGGTGCACCGCGCCGTGCTCCGCACCGCGCCCTGGCCGCTGCTGCTCGCGGTGACGGCTGGCGGGCTCTTGTACCTTCCGTTGATCGCGCTGGGCCGGTCCGGTCTCGGTGTGGAGGCGGCGACCGCGTCGCGCTACCTGTACACGATCGTCGCGTTCATGCTGCCGATCCTGCTCGCCGCGGCCGCGAGCAGCCTGGCGCCGGTTCCGCTGCGCGTCGGCACGATCGCGGTGCTCGGCGTCGCGCTGATGGTCGTGCAGGTGACGGCGTTGAACCGAGTCGCCGGCGACCGTGCGACGGCCGAGCAACACGCCGAGCGGTCCGTCCTCGCGACCGTTCGGATACTGCACGACGGTGATCGCGTCACCGACACGTTCCGCCTGCTCGCGCCGATCATCCCCCTGAGCGTGCACCAGATCAGGGATCTCGCGGCGGACGGGGCGTTCCCCGACCAGCCGGCACCGACGCGGCGCGACGTGCTCGACGCCCGCCTCTTCTTGCAGGCCGGGGTATCGGCGAAGCCGCTCCTCCCGCGTGCGCGCCGGTTGCCGAGCAGCCGCGTGCGCAATGCGCAGCTCGAGGCCGCCGCCCCAGGCTGCCGCGCCTTCCGTACGGGTCCCGTGCGCGCGGTGGCGATCCTGCGCTTCGAGTCCCCGGGCAGCCTGGCGCTGCTGAGCGAGCGAGAGGCGAAGGCGTCGTTCGAGCTCGTGGACCCGGAGACCAAGCAGCGCACCGGCCGGCGCTCGTTCAGGCTCGTGGCCGGGGAGCAGTTCTTCAATTTTGGCACCACCAAGGCCTACGTCCTCCTCGTGCTGCCCATCGACGACGTCGTGCAGCTGTGCGTGCCGGCCGGGTGACCTGCACGGGCACTCCGATATCCTGCGACGACTCATCGGACGGGGACCGGCCGTGAACCCACCACGCATCGCTCGCCTGGACGACCGTGCATTGCCCGACGACGGCGGCCTCCTCGATCCGGCGGTGACGGCGGGAGCGATCCGGCGCATCATCCTCGAGCAGTCGCGTCGGGCGAACGTCGGCCACGTCGGCTCTGCGCTGTCGATCGCGGAGCTGCTCAGCGTCCTGTACGGGCGCGTGCTCCGCGCGCCCACCCCCGACGACCCGTCCCGGGACCGCTTCATCCTCTCGAAGGGCCATGCAGCGCTGGCGCTCTACGCCGCGCTCCATCTCCGCGGCTGGATCTCGGCGGCCGAGCTCGACACCTTCTGCGGCGATGCGAGCCGGCTCGGCGTCCACCCCGAGCACGCCGCCCCGGGTGTCGACTTCTCCACCGGCTCGCTCGGCCACGGCCTGTCGATCGGGGCCGGCTCGGCGCTCGGGGCGCGGCTCCACCGATCCGATCGGCGGGTCTTCGTGCTGCTGAGCGACGCCGAGTGCAACGAGGGCTCCACGTGGGAGGCGGCGATGTTCGCCGCGCACCACCGGTTGGGTCACCTCGTCGCGATCGTCGACCGGAACGGCCAGCAGGCGCTCGGGTACACCAAGGACGTCCTCGACATCGAGCCCGCCGCCGCTCCCTGGACGGCGTTCGGGTGGGACGTGCGTGTGGTGGATGGCCACGACGAGGACGCGCTCGAGGAAGCGCTGTGTGGTCTCGATGCGTCGTCGCGTCCGCGTGTGGTCGTGGCCGAGACGACGTTCGGCAAGGGCGTGTCGTTCATGGAGCGTCGCATCGAGTGGCACTACCTCCCGATGGACGACGAGCAGTACGCACGGGCGATCGTGGAGCTCGACGGCGAGGGCGGCGTGTGAGGAAGGCGTTCGTCCGGTCGCTCGTCGACCTGGCCGAGGCCGACCCCGGGATCGTGCTCCTGACCGGAGACCTCGGGTTCATGGCGCTCGAGCCGTTCGCCGAGCGTTTCCCCGACCGATTCTTCAACGTCGGTGTCGCGGAGCAGAACATGATCGGCCTCGCCACCGGCCTGGCCGACGGCGGCTTCCGCCCCTACTGCTACTCGATCGCGACTTTCGCCGCGCTGCGGGGCTACGAGTTCCTGCGCAACGGCCCCGTCGCCCACGGGCTTCCGGTACGCGTCGTCGGGGTCGGCGGTGGGTTCGAGTACGGGTCGGCCGGGCCGACGCACCACGGCGTGGATGACATTGGTGTGATGCGCGTGCAACCCGGGCTGTGCGTCGTGTCGCCGGCCGATGCCGCGCAGACGGCCAGCGCGGTCGCCGCGACGTCCGACCTGCCGGGGCCGGTGTACCTCCGTATCGGCAAGGATGACCGGCGCGAGGTTCCCGGGCTGGACGGGCGGTTCGAGCTGGGTCGCACGCAGCAGGTCCGCCGCGGCGACGACGGCGTCGTGTTCACGCTGGGCAGCGTGTCCACCGACGTCGTGCGGGCGGCCGACGCGCTCGCCGCGGGCGGGGTGTGGCCCGCGGTCGAGGTCGTCGCGTCGGTGAGCCCGCCGCCGACCGACGACATCGTTGCCGCGCTCGAGCGTGCCGGCGGTGTCGCGGTAACGGTCGAGGCGCATTCCGTCGTGGGTGGGCTCGGCTCGCTCGTGGCCGAGACGGCTGCCGTGCACGGGATCCCCTGCCGGCTGACCCGCTGTGGCGTGGACGACTGGTATCGGACGCCGGGCGGCAGCGAGCAGTACCTCCACGACGTCCACGGGATCGCGATGGATGCAATCGTCGCGACGGTCGGCGCGGCCGTCGAGAGGCGGTGAGGGTGCCGGCGCGGCGCGTCTCGGTCGTCATCCCCCTGTACGGACAAGTCCACCAGGTCCCGGGGCTCGTGGCGGAGTACGCGTGCGCACTCGACGCGCTGCCGGTCGAGCACGAGATCATCGCAGTGCTCAACGGGCCGGACGACGGCACCGCCGACGTCTGCAAGTCGCTCGAGGCCGACCATCCCTCGTTCCGTTGGGTGTCGACGCCCGAGGCGGGCTGGGGTCGCGCCGTGCGGCTCGGGCTCGCCGAGGCATCCGGCGAGCTGCTGTCGTACACGAACGCGGCACGCACCACCGGAGAGCTCCTCGCGACGATCGTCGGCTACGCCGTAGCGCTCCCCGGCGTCGTCGTGAAGGCGAGCCGACGTAGCCGCGACAGCTTCGGCCGGCGCCTCGGGTCACTCGTCTACAACCTGGAGTGCCGCGCACTCTTCGATCTGCCCAGCTTCGACGTCAACGGCACTCCGAAGGCATTCTCTCGCGACCACACGCAGCTGCTGAGCCTGCAGCGCGACGACGACCTGATCGACGCGGAGCTCCTGTCGTGGTGCCGGCTGTGCGGCTATCCCGTGGTCGAGGTGCCCGTCGTCCAGGAGACGCGGCGCAGCGGCCGTTCGACCACGAAGGTCGGGTCGGCCGTGCGCATGTACCGCGGCGCGTTCGCGTTGCGACGAGAGATCCGGCACCAGCTCATCGACGGGGCCGGGGACGGATGACCGTGCTGTGGGAGCGTCACGATGTCGCCTGGCGCCGGCCCGAGGAGGTCGTCGCCGGGTGGGCGGACGCCTCGAGCGTGGACCCGCGGCTGCTCAAGTACCGCACCCGCG